>LNFM01013632.1_pt1 | contig 10299 bp, 10 predicted proteins | sample 596031 | NCBI WGS metagenome assembly LNFM01 (sample SAMN04254537, study PRJNA301005) | activated carbon metagenome | isolation source: dual media filters at the Ann Arbor, Michigan drinking water treatment plant | place: USA: Ann Arbor | reverse complement strand
CGCATCCCCACTGGCCTCCTGCCCAGCAGGAAGCTTGAATCAGAAACTCAGCCGCGCCGGAATCCCGATTCCTTCAAAAGACAGCATGCTCTAAACATCCGCGGCTTCACCGAGCCAATCGGCAACATCGCCCCTGCCGAGCCAGAGGCGCGTTGGCCTGCCGCCCGGAAGGTCACCACCCGGGCGGCGTGACCCACACCGAGTAGCGTCCGGCAGACCCGGCGGGGTTCAGGCGCCCTCGGCTGCACAGTCGTGTCGCCGGCATCCGTCAGGCTGCAGCAGCGCCCAGGCCGTCGGCCTCCCGCAACAGCACGACGAGCCGTGTCTCGTCCAGCACGTGCGACAGGTGCCGGATGTAGGGCGCCGCGAGGGTGGGGCCGGCGATCGTCCGCAGGTCGGCGTCCGACGGCGCCTGCAGCCCCAGCCCGGCGAGCGTCGTAGGCAGGCAGCAGGCGCGGCAGAAGTTCCGGATGGCTGCTGCCTCGGCACGCGGGCGCCCTTCCGCGAGGATCTGCACAATGGTCCCAAAGGCCACCAGCTCCCCATGCAGCGCCCCGCCGAAGGCAGGATGGGCGGAGAAGCCGCGCGTCAGCGAGTGTGCCAGCGACAGCCCGCCCGCCTCGAAGCCCAGGCCGCTCAGGAGGATGCAGGCCTCGACAACGTCCTCCAGCGCCTCGTCCGGAGTGCCGCGATCCACGGCGGCCAGCGCTGCCGTCCCGTCGCGCAAGATCACCTCGTGGCAGGTGCGCGCCAGCGCCAGCGCGGTAAGCGGCGCGCGGCCGCCGAAGAAGTTCTCGCCGCCCGCCGCGTGGCATGCCCCGGCCTCGTAGAGCTTGGACAGCGCATCGCCCATGCCTGCCGCCAGGAGCCGACGCGGCGCCTGCGCCACCACCGATGTGTCTACCAGGACCAGTTCTGGATTGCGCCGGAGGCGCCTGACCTCGGCAATGCGGTGGGCTTGGTCGTAGACCACGACGAGCCGGCTGGTAGGCGCGTCGTTGGAGGCGGCGGTGGGCAGGATCGCCACTGGCGTGCCGAGCGCCATCGCCACGCCCTTGGCAGTATCCAGCGTCTTGCCGCCGCCCGCGCCAGCCACCAGCGCGGGATGGCCGGCCTCCTCCGCCAGGCGGGCGATCTCGGACGCGGTGATCTCGCCCGTGAAGACGGCGGCCTTCGCTTCGGGCAGCAGGGCGCGCAGCCGTGCGCCGTGGCGGCGCTCGACCTCGGGGTCCAGGATCAGGAAGATCGCGCCGGCCGCGACCTCCGCCAGCGCCTGCGGCAGCACGTCCCACGCCCCCGGGCCCTGGATGTAGCGCGACGGCGCGCCGATGATGCGGAGCATGGCACTCATCCCTTCATCGCCCCCGCGCTCAGCCCCTGGATGAAGTAGCGCGACAGGAAGGTGAACATCACGAACAGCGGCGCGACGATGAGGCTGGCGCCGGCCATCACCTCGCCCCAGCGCATGTCGAAGGCGCCGATCATGGACGCGATGCCGACCGGCAGCGTCTTCTGCGCGTCCGAGGAGACCATGACCAGCGCGTAGGCGTAGTCCGTCCAGGACAGCAGGAAGGCGAACACCGCCACGGTCACGATGCCCGGCGCGGAGAGTGGCAGGACGATGCGGAGGAACGAGCCGAGCCGCGTGCACCCGTCCACCATCGCCGCCTCCTCCAGGTCCATCGGCAGGGAGCGGAAAAAGCCCCAGAGCAGCCACACGCCCAGCGGCAGGGTCAGCGTGCAGTGCGCGATCACGAGCGCGAGCAGCGAGTCCGCGATGCCGAGCGCGGTGAACATCCCGTAGAGCGGGATGGCCAGCAGCATGGGCGGGAACATGTAGGCGTAGAGCATGGTGCCGATGATCAGCGCCCGCCCCGGCACCCGGAAGCGCGTGATGGCGTAGGCGATCATGACGGAGGCCACGAGGGTGATCGCCACGACCGACGCGGCCACCATGACCGAGTTCAGGAACTGCTGCGGGTAGTCCGTCAGCTCCAGAAGCGTCTTGTAGCTTTCCAGCGAGAACGGGCCCGGCAGGAGGCGCGGCGCCGCGAATAACGCCGACGGCTCGCGCAGGGAGGAGACGAGCATCCAGTAGATGGGGAAGACCGACCAGGCGCCGATGCCCAATGCGGCCACGGGAATTCCGATGCGCCTCATCGTCCCTTCTCCTCCAGCGGGAACAGCCGGAAATAGACCAGCACCATGGCCGACAGGATCAGGAAGGACAGCGTCGCCACCGCCGCGCCACCGCCAACGTCGAACAGGGAAAAGGCGCGCTTGTAGGCCAGAACCGGCAGGTGCTCCGTGGCGCCCAGGGGCCCGCCGCGGGTCAGCAGCCAGATGATGTCGAACTTGTTGAACATCCAGATCGCGCGCAGCAGCACGACCACCGTCAGCACCGGCTTCAGCTGCGGCAGGGTGACGTGCCAGAAGCGCGACCAGGCGCCCGCCCCGTCCACCCGAGCTGCCTCGTAGAGCTGCGCCGGGACGGATTGCAGCCCGGCCAGGAAGCAGATCGTGACGAAGGGCGTCCAGAGCCAGACCGATGCCAGCACGACGGACAGCATCGCGGGCGCGGGCTGCTCGAACCACGGCACGGGCCCGATCCCCATCTCGCGCAGCAGCGCCGTGACGATGCCGAAGGAGCCGTCCGTCATCCACTGGAAGGTCAGCGCCACCACGACGGTGGGCAGCAGGTAGGGCAGCACGGCCAGTCCGCGCACGAGCCGCCGCCCCGGGAAATCCACGTTCAGCACGAGGGCGAAGGCGATGCCCAGCAGGACCTGGAGCGTGATGGACAGGCCGGCGTAGATCATTCCGTTGCCGAGCGCGCGCCAGAACGCCGCCTCGCCCAGCACCCGGGCGTAGTTGCCAAGACCCACCCAGCGCGGCTGCCCCACGAAGGAGCTGGACTGGTGGAAGGACAGCCAGATGGCGTTGGCGACGGGCACCAGAACGAAGGCCGCCGTCAGCAGCAGCCCGCCCCAGAAGAAGGCCCAGATCACCCCGTCATGCTTGGACCGCATCGTGTCTTCCCCGCGGCCATGGGGGCCTGCGCCCCCATGGCACGTTCCCGTCAGGCGATGGCGCGGCGGATGGCCTGCACCGCCTGCTCGACGCAGGCATCGGCGGGCATGTTCCGCAGCACCCGGTTCTGGATCATCTCGGGGAAGACCCAGCTCTCGAAGATCTTGGCCGGGCGCAGGTCGGGCGCCGGCCCTTCGGTGTCAATCGAGCGGATGGTGATGGACGGATCCTCCAGGTAGCGGCGCATCTCGCGCACCGCCCATTCGTGCTTCTCGATCAGCGGGTGGGCGCGCCAGCGCGGGTCGTCGTAGATGTCCAGCCGCGCGGGCTGGAAGTGCAGCGGCGCGGAATGGAGGAAGTTGATGTAGTGCGCGTCGGAGAACCATTCGAGGAAGCGCACCGCCTCCTCGCTCATCGGCGTGCGGCCCACCACCCAGCCGTCATAGCCGTGGTTCACCGCCTGGCCACGTCCGGCGCTGTCTGGATACGGCATCATGCCGAGCTTGTCGGCCAGCGCGGGGGCGCGCTGCTCGACGAACTCGATCAGGCGCCCGGCATAGGGGGCGTGGGCCGCCTGCTCGGCCGCGAACTGCGCCATCACGTTGCCGAAGGTGATCTGCGTCATCCCCGGCGGCATGGTCCCGTGGAGCTGCGCGAAGAAATCGAGGTAGGCGGCCGTCCTGCGGCGGCTCTCGGGCGTGTCGAAGGTCAGGTTCCAGTTGTCGTCGAACAGGCCCACCCCCTCGGCCCACAGGTAGCCGAAGCTCATCCAGTTGGTGGCGTCATTGGACCCGATGGGGCTCGTGATGCCGAAGCGCTGCGTGCCGCCCTGCATGCCGGTGAGGCGGCGGCTGTTCTCCAGCATCTGGTTCCAGGTGCGCGGCACCTCCAGCCGGTTCGCCTCGTACAGGTCCTTGCGGTAAAACAGCCAGCAGAGGTTGTAGTCGTACATGTACCAGTATTGCTGGCCGTTGATGGGGAACAGGATGCGCTTGCCCCACTGGTGCCGGTTCACCAGCTCGGTGATGGGCGTCAGGTGCCCCTCATTCGCCAGGGTCAGGACGTGGGCCACGAAGATCAGCGTGCCGATGTCGTAGGGGCGGCCGCCGCGGATGGCGGAGACCATGCGGGTATAGGCGTCGCCGGGCGGAACCGTGTCGATGACGACGCGCACCCGGCGCTCCCGCTCGTACTGCGCGGCGGCGACGCGAAGGGCGCGGACGCTGTCCAGGCCCGGCTCGGCGTTCAGGAAGCGCAGCTCGCGCACCTGCGCGTGCACTGCCGGGGCTGCCAGCGCGGCCGCCCCCGCGCCGCCGAGCAGCACGCCGCGCCGGGTGGGGCGCCCGGCCGTCCAGTTCAGATCGTTGCTCATTCTCGCGTCTCCTCCTCCTGGGCCGGCTCGTCGTGGCCGGTCACTCCATCCGCGCGCCGTTGCCCGGCGCGAACAGGTGCAGCTTGCCCGCGGCGGGCGCGAGGCGGATCGCGTCCCCCACCCGCAGGCCGTCGTCGCGGGGGATCAAGGCGCGCAGCGCCACGCCCCCCGCATCCGCGAAGACGAGCAGCTCGCTGCCCATGCGCTCCAGCAGCGTCACCCGGGCGGCGAAGCCATCGGGATCGGGCTGGAGGTGCTCGGGCCGCACGCCGAGCGTGACGGGGCCGTCGGCGCGGCCCGGCACGGGCAGCCGCAGCTCGCCCGCGTGGAAGAGGCCGCCCGCCGCCTCCCCCTCCATGAAGTTCATCTCGGGCGAGCCGATGAAGCCCGCCACGAAGCGGTTCACTGGCCGGTCATAGACCTCCAGCGGCGCGCCCACCTGCTGGACGTGGCCGTCGCGCATCACGCAGATGCGGTCGCCCAGCGTCATCGCCTCGACCTGGTCGTGGGTGACGTAGATCATCGAGGTGCCGACCTCGCGATGCAGCCGGGCGATCTCCTCGCGCATCTTCACGCGCATCTTGGCGTCGAGGTTGGACAGCGGCTCGTCCAGCAGGAACACGTCCGGCTCCCGCACCAGGGCGCGGCCCAGGGCCACGCGCTGCTGCTGTCCGCCCGAGAGCTGCCGTGGCCGGCGCTCCAGCAGCGGCTCGATGCCCAGCATGGCGGCGGCACGGCGCACGCGCGCCTCGACCTCCGCGCGGGGAAGGCTGCGCATCCGCAGGCCGAAGGCCATGTTCTCGGCCACGGTCTTGTGCGGGTAGAGGGCGTAGTTCTGGAACACCATGGCCACGTTGCGCTCGCGCGGCTCCAGCCGCGTCACGTCCCGGCCGCCGATGCGGATGGTGCCGCCGCTCGCCTCCTCCAGCCCGGCCACCATGCGCAGCGTCGTGGACTTGCCGCAGCCCGACGGGCCGACCAGCACGAGGAACTCGCCGTCGGCGATCTCGAGGGACACATCGGCGACGACGACCGTCCCGCCGAACGCCTTGCCCACCCGCTCGAGCGTCACGGACGCCATCAGCGCGCCCCTTGCAGCCGGGCCAGGCGGTGATTCGCCTCGACCAGCCCGCACTGCGCCTGGCGGTAGATGCCGAAGCCTTCCTCGTAGACGTCGCGGGTCGCCGGGTTCGGCTCGTGCCGAGCCACCACGCGGATGGCCCGCCGCGCCGCGTCGTGCGCGTCGCGGAACACGCCGACGCCGATGCCGGCCAGCAGCGCGGCGCCGAAGGACGCGTCGGCCACCGCCGGCAGCTCCACCGGCACGCCCAGCACGTCCGCCAGCGCCTGCCGCCACGTCGCGCTGCGCGCCCCGCCGCCGGTGAGGCGCGCCGCCCCGAATCCCAGGCCGCGCGCGCGCATCACCTCGGCGCAGTCGCGCAGCGAGAAGGCGATCCCCTCGTACAAGGCGCGGGCGAAATGCGCTCGGCCGTGACGGAAGGACAGGCCGCAGAAGGCGCCGCGCAGCAGCGGATCCCAGTGGGGCGAGCGCTCGCCGTTCAGGTAGGGATGGAAGATCAGCCCCTCGCTGCCCGGCGCCACGGAGGCGGCCATGGCCTCCATCCCGTCGAAACCCTCGGCAGCGAAGAACCCGTCGCGCAGCCAGCGATGCGCGGAGGCGCAGGAATTCGTCCCCGTGATGACGTACCAATGGTCCGGGACGACATGGTAGTAGTTGATCAGCTCGAAATCCGGCCGAGGAACGGCGGACAGGACGCTGACCGTGGCCGCGGTGGCCAGCTTCAGCACGCCCAGCCCCTCCTCCACCATGCCGGCACCGAACGTCTCCACTGCCGTGTCCGAGGAGCCGCAAATGACCGGCGTCCCGGCGCGCAGCCCCGTCAGGGCGGCCGCGTCCGACGTGACGGTACCGACCACCTCCGTCGGCGCGATGATGGGCGGCAGGCTCCCCATGGGCCAGCCGATCATGCCGCACAGCTCCTCGCTCCAGCGCACGGCGGCGGCGTTCAGCATCAACGTGCCGAGCGCGTCGATCGTGTCCGTTTCCCACCCGCCGGTTAGCCGGGCGCGCAGCCAGTCCTTGGCGAGGAACATCCTGTGGACGCGCGCGTGGTTGGCCGGCTCGTGCCGCAGCAGCCAGAGCATCTGCGGCAGGGTCCAGGTGGGATTCGCGCGGTTCGCGCCCAGGTCGAGGATTCGCTGGTCCGCACGCTCGCGCAGCTCCCGCGTCTCCGCTCCGCTGCGCTGGTCGTTCCACAGGATGGCGCGCCGGATGACGCGGCCCTCGGCATCCTCCAGCACCTGGGTGTGCGCGCCGGCGGACAGGGCGATGCCAGCGACGCGCGCCGCGGCGCCGTCCCCGGCGGCGGCGAGCGCGGCGCGCACGGCGGCACAGAGCGCCGTCCACCAGTCGGCCGGGTCCTGTTCGCTCCAGCCCGGGTGCGGCTGGTGGGTGGGGACGGGGTGGCTGCCTTCGCCGGCCGCACGCCCGTCCGGCGTCACCAGCGTCGCCTTCAGGGAGCCCGCCCCGAGGTCCACGCCCAGCAGCAGGGGCATGAGGTCAGCGCTTGGCATGGATATCGCCGAGTGCCTTGGCCACCAGGGCCGGGACGTCCACGCCGTAGGGGCAGGCCGCACGGCAGGCCGCCGCCATGTCCTGGCGGGACAGGAGCGCGCGCGGCTCCGCGCCATCCGCCACCTGCCCGGTGGCAAGCGCCACCGTCAGCAAAGAGAGCGCGGAGGGCGTCTCGCCTTCCTCGTGCGGGTGCGCCCAGGCGCTGCGGCACAGATTGGGGCAGAAGGCGCAGAAGCGCAGCGTCTCCAGCGTCGCGCTCACCGGTCCGTTCCCCGCGCGGAAAGGTCCGCCCCGGCCCGTGGTCGCAACCCGAGCTTCCCGGGGTTGAGGAGGTTGCCGGGATCGAGCGCATCCTTCACGGCCTGGAGCAGGCGCAGCCCGGTGGTTCCCAGCTCACCCTCCATGTAGGGGCCGCGAAACAGCCCGGCCCCATGATGGTGGGCGATGGAGCCGCCGCGCTCCAGCGTCATGCGCTGGATCCTGTCCCACGCCTCGCGGTGCAGGCGCAGCGCGCGGTCGCGCTCCATGGGTGGCAGGCGCAGGGTCATGTACTGGCATGCCCCTTCCGGATAGGCGTGCGACCAGTGGGCGCCGAAATGCATCCCGTCGCACAGGGACAGCGCGGCCGCGCGCATCGCGGCGTGGCCCTCGGACAGCTGGTCCCACGGCAGGGTTACCTCGATCGTGTCCATCCAGTGCCCGGCGTTCTGCCATTTTGCCGAGTAGGACTCGTAGCGGTGCGCCAGCCAGTGCTCGTAGGGGGCGTCGCTGCCCGCTTCGATCCCGCCGGCCTCGCGGACAATCTCAAGCGCCATCTCGCGTTCCACATCGGCGAGGCGTCGCGGGCCGCAGAACTGGAAGATGCCGAGGACGGGCCGTTCCCCAAATGCGGGCAGCCCGCCGGCGCGCGGGGCGCTCTCCTCCTCGTCGTAGATGCGCAGCACGGCCGGGCGTAGCTCACCCTGAAGGATGCGCCGCGCGGCATCGAGGCCAGCCGCTACCGAGGGGAAGGCCAGCACGGCCGGCAGCTCCACCTCCGGGCGGCGCCATATGCGAAGCGTCACCTCCGTGATGACGCCGAGCGTTCCCTCGCTGCCCACGAGGAGGTCGCGCAGGGACGGGCCGGAGGAGCGGCGGGCCACTGGCCGCACCTCCAGCACCTCGCCATCCGGCAGCACGGCGCGCAGCCCGACGACGATGTCCTCGATCTTGCCGAAGCGGGTGCTGGCCTGGCCGGCGCCGCGGCAGGCGGCCCAGCCGCCGACGGTGGACATGTGCAGCGATTGCGGCAGGTGGCCGCAGGTCCAGCCACGATCGTTCAGGGCGACCTCGAACCGGCCGCCATTCATTCCGGCCTGCACGGTGGCGAGGCCATTGACCTCGTTCAGGTGCAAGAGCCTGTCCAGGCGCTTGAGGTCCAGCGTGACCTCGCCGCCCAATGGAATGGCGCCGCCGAGGACGCCCGAGCCGGCGCCGAAGGGAATCACCGGCACGTCCTCCGCGCGGGCGAGCCGCAGGATGGAAGCGACCTCCCCCTCGTCGGCCGGCCGGACGACGAGGCGCGGAAGCGTGCCGGGCAGCGCGCCGTCGCGCACGGCGAAGGTGGCGAAGGGCAGGCGGTCACGGGCGTAGGGCAGGCGCTGGGCGAAGCCGGACAACACGTTCGCCGTCCCGCAGATGGCCGCGAGCCGACCGGGCAGCCCACTTTCGTCCTGCACTTGGGCGAGGTCCTGCGCGGCCCGCATCAACTCCATCCGCCCCTCCAGCAGCCGATTTGAACAATCGTTTGTTCACGAGAGGCGATCATGCTGTGGCTAGGAAGTCAATCGTTTCCTGTCCAGGGGGCGGTGGATGCGCGCAGGATCAAGCCTTCAGGTGCAAGGATCGCAGGCCTTTCGGCGCCGCGGCCTTCGATCAGCGCGATCAGCGCCTCTGTGGCCACCTGCCCCATTCTGCTGGTGGGCATTCGCACGGTGGTGAGAGGGGGATGGACCAACTCGGCCACGGGACCGTCATGCATGGCAATCAACGAAATGTCGTGCGGGACACCCCATCCCGCCTCGTGGAGGCTGCGCAGCGCCCCGGCCGCTGCGACAAGCGTGGCGGCGAAGATCGCGGTCGGCCGCGCCGGCAGCAGGCGGCGCATTCCCTCAGCTCCACCGCCGACGGTATAGCCAGCCTCCGCCACCAGTTCTGGATGCGTGGCCAGACCGGCCGCTTGAAGTGCCTGCTGGTAACCGAGCAGGCGGCCCATGCCGTTGTAACCCTGCAGCCTCCCCGCCAGGTGGCCGATCCGGCGGTGCCCGAGAGACAGGAGGTGCTCCACGGCCATCCGCGCGGCGGCCGCGTTGTCCAGCGCTGCGCAGAAGGGCACGCCCTGCATCTGGCGGTTAAGCACGACGTAGGGCACGGCAAGCGTCGCCAGTGCGTCGCGGAGCGCCGCATCCTCGTCGGCGGCTGCGATCAACCACCCATCCACGCGCCTGCTGGCGTCCAGCCGCCGCGCCAAGTCCGCTGTCGAGGCGCCCGGCTCCTGGTGGACGATGAGCAGGGCGTATCCCGCTTCTTCCGCGGCGCGCTGGGCGCCGCCGATGGTTGTGGAGAAGACCGGGTTATCCAGTTGCGGAACCACCATGCCTATCGCCTCGGTCCGCGCCAGGCGCAGCGCCCGTGCGGTTGCATTGGCGTGGTAGGCAAGGCGCTGGGCCGCCTCCTCTATCCTCTTGCGCGTTTCGGGCGAAACCCGGGCGACCGTGCCCCTGAGGACGCGTGATGCAGTGGACGGGTCCACGCCGGCCTCCCGCGCGACATCCGCCAGCATGGCCGGCCGAAGCCCCAACCGATCCTTTGGTGCGGGTCGCTCACGATTCATACCTGTCAATCCACAAAAGCCGACGAGGAGATAACAGCCGCCGTCACAAGACAGAATGGCCTAGGCTCAGGACCCATTGTCCGAGCCAGAAGATGACGGTGGCGGCGAGCGTGATGGCAGCGAAGAAAGTGTGTGCGCAGCGGTCGTGGCGCATGGCGATGCGCCGCCAGTCCTTCAGGCGGCCGAACATGATCTCGATGCGGTGTGGCCTGCTGCCGGTTCGATGGACATCGAGTTTCGCCTGAGCTGGCCAAACGCTCGAACTCCACTGGGCTGAGATAGCCGATGGCCAGTGGCGCCGCATCGGGTTGTAGAACCGCTCGATGTAGTCGAACACTGACGTGCTCCCCTGAAATGGCTCCATTTTTCGGTAGAGTCCGATCCAGCAAGGGACGGACGAATGAAGCGCAGCAGGTTCAGCGATGAGCA
>LNFM01013631.1_pt1 | contig 10299 bp, 7 predicted proteins | sample 596031 | NCBI WGS metagenome assembly LNFM01 (sample SAMN04254537, study PRJNA301005) | activated carbon metagenome | isolation source: dual media filters at the Ann Arbor, Michigan drinking water treatment plant | place: USA: Ann Arbor | reverse complement strand
GAACGAGCTCCTCCAGTTCCGCAAATACCTCGTTCGGGACCTGGATTTTCCTGAAAAAATTCACATCGTCGTCTTGCTTCTTAACGAAGCGACTAAAAAAATAGACCTGCCATAACCGGGCTTGGAGAACTTTAATCTCCTTTCCGCTGAACCCATTTTTCAGCGCAAGGTTCTTAATTTGCGTAAGCGTCCGAACAAAATCTAATACAGAAACCTTTTTTTGATTTAGATATTGAAGCTTGCCGACGATGCGGTCGTCTGCACGATCTACATTCTGAAAGTCGATAGAATCCGGCATTGTTTCATGCATTTTTACACACCTCTTGCGCATACTGTGAAATGCAGTCGTAAATCCAAAATACGATAACGCGGCGTCGCGTCAAACTGCCATCCGTCTCTTGCTGGTTTTTACTAATTTCGAACGTGATTCTAAGGCGGCATATTGAGCCTGTCTACTACTGACGCTCGTTCTTACCGAAGCGAGCCCGTGGCCTTGACGCGTGCCGCTAGCAGTCGTGTCGCTAGTAGTCATGCCATGTGACCTCGGCGTCAAAGTAAGCGAAGAAACCAGAGCAATTCTGCGTTGAGGCCGTCATTTGCGGTTGTATGACGGACGCAATGCGGCGGCGTGGCGAGATGCTTGGTCGTGAAGCATTTGAGGCAGTGGAGCAGGGGCCAATGACGCAGGCGATTGGCACTTGCGCAGGCATGGCGTAGAAAGAGCAAAGAATTTGAGGTCTCGCCTAATGCAGTATGGGTTGATGACGTGCTGCAATCGCTGTCTCGAGAATGCTATAGGCGCGCTCTGGGTTTCGGCAGGACTCAGGAACCGGTGTCTGTCCAGATTTCTGGGCTAAAGGGGTCGTTGCAGGGGGGCGGGTCACCAAGAAAAGCAGCCCAGTTCTGCGCTAGTCCGCGTTCGACACACCTCCGAAACTAAGGTATTTCGGAGTTGAAGTCTCTGACCCCATGTCGATTCGTCCGAGGCCGATCAGAAATACGGCATCGTGACTTTCGCAATACCTGCGCAAGCTGTATAGGGCGGGGTCATTTTAGCTGTGGCCCACGACGATTTCTGCAGGATACGGTGAGTATGTGCGTGCCTACGGCAAGCCAAGCGTCCTGTTCGACCTCCGGCATGGTTTCTCGCACAGTGAATGTGACCTGCAACCTATGAACCAGCGACTGGTATGAGAAGTTTTTCTATCCTCATGGATATGCTGTCGCCATTGGAACGGCGGCGTGGCGGCTTGGTGCTGGTGCTCGTCCTGATCATGGCCCTCTTGGACATCGCAGGCGTCGCATCAATTATGCCCTTCCTCGCTGTAATGGCGGATCCCGGTATCGTCCATTCAAATCCCATTCTTTTCGGCATTTACACGCGGCTGGGGTTTGCCGATACGCAAAGCTTTATGGCATTTCTGGGGGCGGCGGTTTTCACCATCCTTGTGGGGTCGCTAGGCTTCAAGGCGTTGGCGACCTATGCCCAACTGCGCTTCACGCTCATGCGGGAGTATACGATCGGCCGGCGCCTTGTGGATACCTATCTTCATCAGCCCTATGTGTGGTTTCTCAACCAGAACAGCGCCGATCTTGCCAAGAACATCCTTTCGGAAGTGAATCAAATCATCAATCAGGCCTTGATGCCGATGATGACCCTGATCAGCCAGGGCGTAAGCGCGATTGCGATCATGTTGCTCTTGGTACTGGTAAACCCTGGGCTGACCTTTGCCGTCGCTGCGGTCCTCGCCCTTGGCTACGGCGCCGCCTTCTTGACCGCATACAGGTTCCTGTCCCGAATTGGACAAGAGCGGATGAAGGCCAACCATGCACGATTTACCGTGGTCAACGAGGCCATCGGCGCGATCAAGGAGGTCAAGCTGGGCGGCCTTGAGCGGATGTATGTAGAAAGGTTCGGTCGCTGGGCTGAAATTCATGCCCGGCACCAGGCGTCAAACCAGATCATTTCGATGGTGCCGCGTTTCGCGCTGGAGGCCATCGCCTTCGGCGGCATGTTGCTCGTCGCGCTCTCCCTGATGGAGGACGAAGGCAATTTTTCAGAAGTGTTGCCGATCATCGGGCTCTATGCCTTTGCTGGCTACCGGCTTCTGCCTTGCCTTCAGCAGATTTATGCAAGCATCTCGCAGTTGCGCTACATTGCCCCCGCGCTGAGCGCGCTGCATGAGAGCTTGGGCCAACTAGAACAAAAGGACGATGATATTGGCCAGCCCGCGCTGCCGCTGACCCGATCCATTCGTCTTGAAAACCTTGGCTTTGCCTATCCCAGTGCCCCTCGCGCGGCCCTCAGCGGCTTCAACGCCGAGTTCATTCCCCGGCATACCTATGGGCTTGTGGGACAGACCGGGAGTGGTAAATCAACCACCGTCGATATCATACTCGCGCTGCTGGAGCCGCAGTCGGGAAAATTGACCGTGGATGGTGTGCAAATCACGAAAAAGAACCGGCGGGCATGGCAGCGTTCCGTTGGCTATGTGCCGCAGCAAATCTATCTGAGCGATGACACGATTCGCGCTAATATTGCCCTTGGTCAGGCGCCAGAGGAGATCGATCAGGCAGCAATCGAGCGTGCCGCGAAAGTCGCCAATCTTCACGAGTTCGTCACAGCCCAGCTTCCGGAGGGTTATGACACGACGGTGGGGGAGCGCGGAATCCGTCTGTCGGGGGGGCAGCGCCAGCGCATCGGGATCGCCCGCGCGCTTTATCGCCAGCCGCAGGTGCTGGTGCTGGACGAGGCGACGAGCGCTCTGGACACTCTAACCGAGCAGGCCGTCATGGACGCGGTCCACAATCTTGGGCATGACATCACAATTATCCTTGTGGCGCACCGGCTAACGACGGTACGGGGGTGTGACCGGATTTTCGTGATCGACGCGGGCCGCGTTGCTGCTCAGGGCACTTATGACGAACTTCTGGAAAAGGACGAGACGTTTAGGCTCATGACAGCCACCGGCGCGCATACAACCAGACGCGCCGATACCGTTGGGCTACCTGCAACAAACGTTGCCCAAACCAAGCTTGGAGGCAGCCTTTGATCCACTCACCATCCACTTCGATCAAGATCGGACGTAGTAGGATTGGGTTGAAGGACCCGGTTTATTTCATTGCCGAGATCGGCTCGAATTTCGATGGCGACCTGGGTCGCGCGCGCGATCTGATCGGGCTCGCAAAGGAAGCGGGCGCGGACGCGGCAAAGTTCCAGCATTACACCGCCGGAAGCCTGGTCAGCGACCATGGCTTCCGCCAACTTGGGGCCAACGCCTCGCACCAGTCTACCTGGAAGAAATCGGTCTTTGAGACTTACGAGCAGGCCTCTCTTAATAGAGACTGGACCGAGACGCTCCAGCAGTTCTGTAAGGAACAGGGCGTTGACTTTTTCACCAGCCCTTATTCTCTCGACCTTGTCGACTACGTGGAACCACTCGTGCCGGCCCTCAAGATCGGTTCGGGCGAAATTACCTGGATAGAGATTATCCGTCATATTGCCGCGAAGGGTAAGCCGGTTTTACTGGCCACTGGGGCCTCGACGATCGAGGAAGTAAAGCGGGCGGCCGACGCCGTTCTTGAGGTGAACCCCGATCTCGTGCTGATGCAGTGCAATACCAACTATACCGCCGACCTCGATAACTACGCCTGTCTGGAACTGAACGTGCTCAAGACATATGCGTCTCTCTATCCCGGCGTGATGCTGGGTCTGAGCGATCACATGCCCGGGCATGTTTCGGTTCTTGGCGCTGTGTCGCTGGGTGCGCGAGTGATCGAGAAGCATTTTACCGATTCAGCCGACCGTCCTGGTCCGGACCATTCTTTTTCGATGACGCCTGGGACCTGGCGCGAAATGGTCGATAGGACGCGAGAATTGGAGGCAGCACTCGGAAGCGGTACCAAGAAGATCGAGGCCAATGAAAGAGAAAGCGTGATAGTTCAGCGACGCTGTGTGCGCGCGGGTCGTCCGCTCGCTGCTGGCACGGTTCTCAGCGCAGGTGACTTCACGATGCTGCGCCCTTGCCCGGAAGATGCAATACCGCCTCACGAGGCGGGCGAGCTAGTTGGCAAAAGGCTCAACCGCGCTCTCGCCGACGGCGAATATATCAGACGTGGCGATCTTTCCTAAGTCCGTTTCCACTAACTCTCCGGCATTAAAAAGCAATGAACGCTGCCAACACCAGAATACTCGTCACTGGCGCCTGCGGATCGGTGGGAACAGTTTTGTCGCGGCGTCTGCTACAGCAGGGCTGCATCGTCTGCGCATTCGATCAAAGTGAAGATGGACTGTTTAGACTTGAGCAGGAACTCGGTTCGGAATCGGTAGGGCGTCTGCGTCCATTCTTAGGCGATGTGCGCGATCAGGATCGTCTAAGGCGGGCGATGGAGGGCGTTGAAGTTGTATATCACTGTGCCGCGCTGAAGCATGTCCATCTGTCGGAGTACAATCCTATGGAGGCCATGCAGACCAATATTGTGGGCACCAATAACGTCATCCACGCAGCCATTGCCGCTGAAGTAGGGCGGGTGATCCTGACCAGCAGCGACAAAGCCGTAAACCCCACCAGCACGATGGGCGCCACCAAGCTCCTGGGCGAGCGGCTGTTCATCGTGGCCAACCATATCGTGGGCAAGCACAAGACTCGCTTTGCCTGTGTGCGCTTCGGCAACGTTCTCAATTCGAACGGATCGGTCCTGCAGATATTCAAGCGCCAGATCGCCAACGGTCAGCCGCTGACTATCACGTCGAAAGGTATGACCCGCTTCTTTATCTCTATGGCGCAGGCGGTGGACCTCTGCCTTGACGCGGCCCAGAGAATGGTCGGCGGTGAGATTTTTGTCATGAGCATGGGTGCCAGCGATATCGTCAGCCTTGCAAAGGCGGCAAGCGGGGGCGGCGAATTCGACTATGTTGAGATCGGACATAGACCTGGCGAAAAGCTCTATGAGGAGCTGGTGACCGAGACAGAGGCACCGCGAACCGTGATAGACGGGCACACTTATATCGTCTTGCCGGAAACAATGGAGATGATGCCGGAGGCCATTCGTCAAAAATATCAGGTGTATGACGGCATGCCTCGCCTCGATGCGCCGCTGCGCTCAGATCAGGATATTCTGGAATATGCCGCCGTTGAGGATCTGCTTCGCGCTGCGGGTTTGACATAACGTCGCACCCAAGAGGAATTTTTATGCAGGACCAGGGCAACCGCGACCTTCTGAGAGCCTCGTACTCCGAGGTTGCCCGGAAGACCTGGCTACAGCAGGACTTCCAGACCGGCAACCTGGAGGTTTCGCGAAATCTTTTCACGCCGGAAAGTCTGGCGCAGGGCTCGCCCAGGCCAAAGGATCTGGAAGTTGTGGCGCTGCTTGCGGGATTGCCATTCGGCACGGACGTTTCCGGTCCGCTCCGCGAAATCCAGAAGGAAATGTCGGCGGCGATCGGCGATGCTGTTCATTACTGGGTCGCGCCGGGCAATCTTGGAATCGAATTCTGCGTGTTCAAATGGCCGGACGAGCCTTGGAACGAGACTTATCGCGCGCCGATCGAGGCGGCAATCAATGACGTCGACGCCAAAGACTTCCGTCTCGAGATCGGCGGGGTCCAGATCAACCCTGACGGTTGCGTGGTCGCGCGCGGATACGACCCCGACGAGGTCTTTTTCAGTATCCGCGAGCAGATGAAGTCGGCCCTGCCTTTTCTCCCCAAGAGGCAGTCCGGCTGGGCCCACATTCCGCTGGGACGCATTCTTGAGCCGGTGGGAACCGAGCGGTTCGCGGCGCTCGCCAAGCTGGCGGAACGCCTGGCCGACGCGCCGGTTGTGGCGACACGGATCAATTCCATCAAGCTTATTCGCGAGACCCGCTGGTATATGGAAGAGCGAACAGTGATGATGGAGCGCCGTTTGGAAAGTGGCGCATGAAATGAACGCAAAACCGAAGATCGTCGCAATCATTCAGGCGCGGATGGGATCGTCGCGTTTGCCTGGCAAGACGATGATGGACGTGAACGGCAGGCCCTTGATCGACCGGCTGCTGCGCCAGATGGCCGGTAGCAGGCTGCTCGACGAGGTCGTGGTCGCGACCAGCGTGGAGCCCGCTGACGACGCGGTGGAAGCATTCGTCCGCGAGCGGGGCTTGCGATTGGTGCGAGGGTCGCAGGACGATGTGCTGAGCCGCTATGCCGCGGCCGCCGAACTTGCGCAGGCTGACATCGTGGTGCGTCTGACAGCCGATTGCACGCTCCATTCACCCGATACGGTGGACGATGTTGTCGGAGCATTTCTAGGCGCCGATGTCGACTATGCAGCCAATACCGACCCTTACACTCGGCCGGACGGACAGGATGTTGAGGTGTTCACGCGGGCCGCGCTCGACCAAGCGGCTGTGGAGGCGACTGAGGCGGCAGACCGTGAGCACGTGACGCTCTGGATCAAGCGGAGCCCACAGATCAGCAGGATCAACGTCTGCCATAACCCGCCCCATCACGGCACGAAGCGATGGTCGGTTGACCATCCCGACGATCTTGAATTTGTGCGCAAGGTCTGGACTCATCTTGACCAGCGCGGAAACGGACCTTTCAGCTTCGAGGAAATCATGTCAGCAGTATTGGAAAGCGGCGCAGCGCCCGGCAAGGCCATCATCAATGAGGGGTATTACCTCTCCATCCTCAAGGCGGCGGACGACCAGCCCGCCCCGGCCCTTGAACTCAGCAAGAGTTTCGAATGGCTGGAGCGGTGCGACCAGGTGATGCCTGGAGGCGCCCAGACTTATTCGAAGAGCTGGCGCCATCATATTAAGGGCGTGACACCCATTTTCCTTAAAACCGGGAAGGGTGCCTGGGTGACAGATGTGGACGGCAATAAATTTGTCGACCTCATCCAGGGTTTGCTGCCGAACATACTGGGCTATGCCAACGAGGAAGTGGACCGTGCTGTTTTAGAGCAAACCAAGCGTGGTCACAGCTTCTCCCTGCCACACCCCGTCGAGGTTGAACTGGCGGAGCGCCTCTGCGCCATGATCCCCTGCGCGGAAATGGTGCGCTACGGCAAGAACGGTTCGGATGCCACCGCCGGCGCCGTCCGGGTGGCCCGCGCCTTTACCGGACGGGAGCATGTCGCGACGTGCGGCTATCACGGTTGGCAGGATTGGTTTATCGGTACCACCTCGCGCTCGGCCGGTGTGCCCCAGGCCGTACGCGACCTGGCGCATCCCTTTCCCTATAACGACCCCGCTGCGCTTGAGGCCATGCTGGCAAGTCGGCCCGGCGAATTCGCCGCCGTGATTATGGAGCCGGTCAGTTTCGAGCAGCCGGCGCCCGGATACCTTCAGGCGGTCAAGGAAATCACCCACAGGCATGGCGCCTTGCTGATTTTCGACGAAATCTGTTCCGGCTTTCACTTCAGCTTGGGCGGCGCTCAGAAGATTTACGGCGTGACGCCCGATCTGGCGACCTTCGGCAAGGCGATGGGGAATGGCTGGCCGATCAGCTGCGTCGTGGGCCGCCGGGACGTGATGAAAGTGTTCGAGGACGCTTTCTTCAGCTTCACCTTCGGCGGCGATCTGTCCGCCATCGCCGCGGCCATGAAGGTTCTCGATATTCTGGAAAAGGGCGATGCCTATCAGCGCATGACGTCGGCCGGCACCAAGCTGTTCGACGGCGCGCGTGTCATGGCCGAAGCCGTGGGTCTCGGCAGTGCGTTCCGGCTGCGCGGTCACCCGCACTGGTCGCATTTTGCCTTTATCGACGAGAACGGCAAGGACGATCCGGTGACCCGCGCCCTCTGGGTACAGGAAGTGACACGGCGCGACGTTCTGATCCTAACGACGTTCAATATCTGCGCGGCGCTGGACGAAGCGGCGGTCAAGACGGTGCTTACCGCCTTCGCTTACGCCTTCAAGCGTGTCGCGCTTGCCCGTAAGCAGGGGATCAATCCGCTGGACTGGCTGGACGGTCCGGTGCCGGTACCCGCCTTCCGGGCAAGGGGATAAGATGCGCTAGGAGCCCTTGATTTGAAGTTTACGAGCACAGGATATGACCCCGCCTATCACAATAGGCAATTCCAGCAGCCTTACGAAAGTACGGTCTCTATTTGCAATTGGCTCGCGGACAAGGATGTCTTTGAACCGGGTGCAAAGATTTGCGATTTGGGCTGTGGGATGGGCGCCAGTCTTTTCTACATAGCGAGCAGGTACAGTAAGTGTCATTTCACTGGACTTGACTTGGATGAGGAGACGATCGGTAACGGACGGGAAATGCTTAAGGAAAGGCAGATCAGAAATTGCCAATTGATGCAGGGCGACTTGCACCGGTTAGGGAGTATTTTTGACCCGAAAGCCTTCACGGGATTTCTGAGTCTTCAGACATTATCGTGGTTGCCCCATTATCGGCCGGCCATTGATGCAATGGTCTCGCTTTCGCCGGCTTGGATCGCTGCCAGTTCGCTGTTTTTTGACGGTCCTGTTGAAACCGAGACGAAAGTGCGCCTGACAGAGGAGTCGGGGACGGAGACGGAACTGTTCTACAATACCTATTCGCTTCCGCGGTTTCGCGCCTACCTGGCGGCACAGGGCTACGAGGATTTCGATTACCTCCCTTTCGAAATGAAGATTGATCTGCCACGGCCCGGCAGCCCCAAAATGCAAACCTACACCGAGCAAACCGTGGATGGGCGCCGGCTTCAGTTTTCTGGTCCTTTGCTTATGAATTGGTATTTCGTCTTCGCTCGCCGAGGTTAAGGGCCAAAGGTCGGATGACTTTCAAAATTCTAACTGTAGGTTGGGAACCATATCTTATTAGGGAACTTTTGGTCCCGGTCGGTCAGCGGTTAGGGATCGAGTTCACGCACGGACTTGTTGGTGACGCCAGGCGGCTGGAGCACGTGGCCAAGTCACTTCCGAATCAGCGATTCCTTTCATTGTCAAAGTCTGTTCGGGAGGCTCTGCCGGAGCCAGATCTGAATCTTCTCGCCAGCCTTGAAAGTACTGGAGTTCCTACTTTTAGAGCGATGATTCAGGGTGATCGTGTTCTCAGGCATAGGCCAGAAAGCGAGGCTTTGGGCTACGCAACGCTTGTCGCACGCAATATCGAGCAGGCGATCAAAGTACATAAGCCAGATTTGGTTCTGGGATCCCACGACAGTCTTCACGCAGCCACCGGACTAGCGGTGTCGAAGGCGAACGGAGTGCCGTGGACGACAATGGTTTTTACCGTCATTCCAGACGACCTCACCGGGTTTTCGAAAGGACTCACACCGGATCAGCTTGTTCCAATCAGGCGAGAAGTCACCGATAACTTGAGGGCTGATGCCCGCAGGATCATGGAGCGCGTACGCGGCAAAGAACAAAAGGTGCTTGCCTACCGCCCGCCTGCAACCGTCAACCAGAAGCTGGTCCAATATGGGAGCGCTGTACGCAATCTCTATCGCCGCGTACGGCGTCCGTCGCGTCTCGGCGCCGACGCTTTCACGTTTCCTACAATTGCTGAAAGAGCGGGCGACATCTTCCGGCGTATGGCCAACAACGCGCTACTACCAAAGCGGCAAATGCTGACTACCCCCCCGGTGGGGCGGTATGCTTATTACCCTATGCATATGGCACCGGAGTCGATGCTCGACACATGGGCTCCATTCTATCAAGATCAAATTTCCTTTATTCGCCAGCTTACCCTTTCGTTGCCGATCGAGTTGACGCTTGTTGTCAAACTCCATTTCAGTGATCCGGACAATTATACTAGGAGACAACTTCGGCAGTTGATGAGTCTGCCCAGACTTAGAATTGCTGATCCCAACGCACCCGGGGCTGCCTTCTTGGAAGGCGCTGATCTGGTGATCGGAATCCAGGGGACTTCGAGTTTGGAGGCCGCGCTGCTGGGGAAGCCTGTTTTGATGTTCGGAGAGTCTCCATACCTTCACTTCCCCTACACCGAACGGGCAAAGCGTCCGGACGAACTTCACGGTCAAATCGCACGAATGCTGAAGCATGCTGGCCGGCAGGACAGCGCAATCGTTGAGGCTTATGCCACCTATCTGGCGCGCTACATGCCGGGCAGAATCAACGATTGGGCGCGCCCGATCACGAGTGCCGAGCTGGAACGATATGTTGCCTGTTTCTCACGTCTTCGGGAATTTGTGTGTTCACAAGGGGCCTGCAGGAACTGGTATGCGTCACCAAAATTTGAGTGAGCCGATTCAGCGCAGGCGTGTCTCGTCGGAACAGTTGCCGATCGAAAGTGGAGTCGCGATGAATGCTTAGTGAATTTGAAGATTAAGAAATATGAATCTCCTTACCGCTAAATTC
>LNFM01013630.1_pt1 | contig 10300 bp, 11 predicted proteins | sample 596031 | NCBI WGS metagenome assembly LNFM01 (sample SAMN04254537, study PRJNA301005) | activated carbon metagenome | isolation source: dual media filters at the Ann Arbor, Michigan drinking water treatment plant | place: USA: Ann Arbor | reverse complement strand
GCCGCCATGTCCGACAGGTTCACCGCCAGCGCCTTGTGGCCCACCGTTTCCGGGTCCGCATCCATGAAAAAATGGCGCCCGCCGACCAGCATGTCGGCGGCCACCGCCAGCACCTGGCCGCGCGTCGGGCGGATCAGCGCGGCGTCATCACCGACGCCGAGCAGCGTGCGCGGCGCGGCGTGGGTGAAATGCGCGGCAATGAGGCCGAATTCGGTGGGCTTGGTCAGCGGCACAGGATGTCCGCCATCCAGTCAGCGGTCTGCGTCTGGAACATGTAGCGCCGGTTGTTGGCGACGTGGTTGCCACCCTTGACGATCAGCAGCTCGCAGGGGCCCGAGACCTCGGCGGCGATGCGCTCGGCATTGTGCGGCGGCGTCAGCTTGTCGAGTTCGCCGCCGACCACGTAGATCGGGCAGCTGATGTTCTTCGCCACACCCTCCAGCGTCAGCGTCTTCGCGTTCTCGCGCGCGGCATCCATGTCCTTCGCATGCGAACGCACGCGGAAGGCCTCGCGCGACAGCTCGTTGCGGCTGTCGAAGGTCTCCACCCAGCTGTAGGGGCCGGACAGCGAGATGCAGGCCTTGATGCGTTTTTCGAAAGCCACGCTGCGCGCGGCGTAGTAACCGCCGAGCGAGACGCCCCAGAGGCCGAGGCGCGCCGCGTCAAGGTCGGCGCGTGCGGCCACGTAATCAACCACCGTCTTCACCGCGACCTCGTAATCGCCGCGGATCGGGATGTCATATTCCGCCTCGCCCTGCCCCGGTCCGTCGAAGGACAGCGTGGCCATGCCGCGGGCGAGAAAAATGTTCTCGTAGACCTCGAGTTCCTCCTTGGTCGAATCGAGCCCCACGCACATCACCACCACCGGATGCGGCGCCTTGCCGGACGGCTTGCGCAGGATGCCGGCGAGGTGGCGGCCCTGGTACGGCATCTCCACGCGCTCGCCCGGATGCGGCAGCAGCGGCAACGCGAGCTGGCGGCACTCGATGACCTTGCGATGCGCCGCCTTCATCTGCGGAACATCGTGGACAAACATGAACTTGCCGAAGTGGTAACAGATCGCCGCGCGATTGAAATGCTCGCCGGCGGACAGCCGGTAACCACCGGCCAGCGCCTTGCGTCCCAGTTCCTCGTGCATCGCCGCACGTGCACTCCATGCGGCGCACCACTCATCCCAGCGCGAGATGCCGGCAGTGACCTCTTCAAAATCCGTCAGCGGCACACCGCTCGACACAAAACGCGGCGCCCAGTGATGTATCGCGGTCTCGACGCGTTTGTCCTTTGCCGGCTGGCCTGCGGTGTCCATCATGTCGTCCCCGTCTGCGTGATCATTGAATGTCAGTCCGTGTTTTACCAGAAAACCGCCGATCCGCCGCCGCGGCATCCATCCCGGACGCCGATTCTCCCGCCGGCGCTTTTGGTGCAGAATGCGCCCCTCCGATGCATATCCCGATGACTCAATCCACAACATGAACATGACCCCGAAACCTGCCCGCCTTGTGATCGCCGCCTCGATGCTGCTGGTGCTGAACATCACCGATGCCGCCGCACAATCCTGGCCGGCGCGGCCGATCCGCATGATCGCGCCGATTTCCGCCGGCGGCGGCGCCGACGTGGCAGCCCGCCTGCTGGCCAAGTCGATGGGCGAAACCCTGAAACAGCAGGTCATCGTCGAAAACCGGCCCGGCGGCGGCAGCGTGCTGGGCACCACCACCGCGGCCGGCGCCACGGCCGACGGCCACACGCTGCTGTGGATCTCCGGCGCACATGCCATCAACGCCGCCTTCAACCGCAGCCTGCCCTACGATTCGACGAAGAGTTTCGAGCCGGTGGGCCTGTTCGCCAAGATGCCCTTCGTACTGATCGTGCACCCCGGGATGAACGCAAAAACGGTGCCCGAACTGCTGGCGCTGGTGCGCGCGAGCCCCGGCAAGTACAACTACGCCAGCAGCGGCGTCGGCAGCGCCTCGCACCTCGGCATCGAAATGCTGAAACTCGGCGCGAAACTCGACATGGTCAACATCAGCTACAAGGGCGCGGCGCCCTCGCTCGCCGGACTGATCGGCGGCGAAGTGCAGATGGCGATGCTGGGCCCGCTGTCGGTGAAGCCGCACATCGCCTCGGGCAAGGTGCGGGCGCTGGCCGTGACCACCGCCAAACGTTCAGCGGCCTTCCCCGGACTGCCCGCGCTGGGCGAAAACGTGCCGCAGTACGAGATGACCAGCTGGTACGGCATGCTCGCGCCCCGCGGCACACCGCCCGCGGTGCTGGCGCAGCTGAACGCCGCGATGACCACCGCGCAATCGGACAAGGCCGTGATCGACAGCCTCGGCGCAGAAGGCGCCGAGTTGCCGCGCACCACGCCGCAGGAATTCCGCAAATACCTCGAAGCCGACATCGCCCGTTACATGGCGCTGCGCCAGAAACTCGACATCCGGCTCGAATAAACCGCAGCACAAGGAGAGACCCCATGCCCAGCGCGCGCATCAACGGCGTCGACATTCCCTACGAAATCCTCGGCAACGGCGGACCCTGGGTGGCGCTGACGCCGGGCGGCAGGCGCGGCATGGATGAAATCCGCTCGCTCGCCGCGCGTGTCGCCGCCGACGGCTTCCGGGTGCTGATCCATGACCGGCGCAACTGCGGCGCTGCGGAGGCCTCGATCGACGGCGCGGGCGCCGAACACGAAATCTGGGCCGACGACCTGCATGCGCTGATGCAGAGCCTCAATGCGCTGCCCGCGGTCATCGGCGGCAGCTCCTCCGGCTGCCGGATGTCGATCGATTTCGCCCTGCGTTATCCGCGGGACGTGCGCGGCCTGCTTCTGTGGCGGGTCACCGGCGGCGCCTTCGCGGTGTCTCGGCTGACCGAAAAATACTACGGCGAATACGTCAAGGCCGCGCGGCGCGGCGGCATGGCGGCGGTCTGTGAAACCGAACATTTCCGCGAACTGATTTCCGCACGACCGGCCAACCGCGAGGCGTTGATGGCGATGGATCCGGCGCGCTTCATTGCCGCGATGGAAGCCTGGGAACGCCAGTTCCGCAGCGGCATGGACCAGCCGGTGATCGGCGCCAGCGAAGCGCAGTTGAAATCGATCGCAATGCCGGCCTGCATCGTGCCCGGCAACGACAAGACCCATCCGCAGGCCGCCGCGGAAACACTGGCGCGGCTGCTGCCCGACGCCACGCTGCATCCGCTGATGGGCGCGGACCTCGATGTCGACGTCGATGCACCGGCGAACTGGAACGTGAAGGAAGCGGAACTCGCCGCGATCCTCAGCGGCGGACTGCGGCGGATGGTGATATGAACGCGGGCCTCAAATGCCTGCAGGACCGGTGTCGCTGAAAAAACGGTATCCGCTGCGGCCCGCTTTTTTGACCTGGTACATCGCTGCATCGGCATGGGCGATCAGCGTCGGCGCATCAGTGCCATCAGCAGGATAGAGGCTGATGCCCATGCTGCAGGACACCGTAATCGATTGTGATCCGGCCTGAACCGGCCGTGAAAGCGCCTCCAGCATCTTGCGCCCTGCTGTTTCGGCATCAGCACGGCTTTTCACGCCGTTGAGCACTGCGACGAACTCGTCTCCGCTGATCCGCGAAATCGTGTCCTCGCGTCGGACGCAGGAAGCCAGCGCCTGCGCAAGACCGCGCAGCAGATCATCGCCGGCGCGGTGCCCGTAGGTATCATTGACAGCCTTGAAGTGATCGAGGTCAATGAACACCACCGCGAAACCCTGACCGCTGCGATCAGCCTGGAATTGCGCCTGCATCAGGCGGTCGCTCAGCAGTACGCGGTTCGGCAACCCGGTCAGCGGATCATGCAAGGCTGCAAGCTGCAACTGCTCGTTGGCGCTGAGCAGCGTCGCCGCCATTTTTTCCACCCGTGCCACACGCTGCCCGTCAAATGCTGACAACACGACGCTCACCGACAGCATCCCGAAAATCGCGATGCCGATTTTAGCCGCCAGCAGATCACTGTCGACACCGCCGGTGACGGCGGCAAGGCAGACGCTGCCCGGCAGGAACTCCGCCGCCGCCATGCCGGTGTAGTGCATGCCGGTAATGGCCAGCCCCATCACGCCTGCGCTGCCGAGTTTCGCCAGCACGGCCAGCATCGAATCGCGCCGCCGCAGCTCGAAGGCGAGCCACAGCGCGGCGAACGATGCCGCGATTGCGATCAGCACCGAAACAACGAACAACACGGGGTCATACCTGATCGGCGGCGACATCTGCATTGCTGCCATGCCGGTGTAGTGCATGGCACTGATACCGATCCCGAGCAAGGCCGCGCCGGTCGACAGCAGCCCGGCCGTCAGCGCCGGGCGCCTCACCACGACCAGTGCAAACCCGGAGGCGACTATCGCGATCAGCAGCGACAGCAGTGTCAGTCCGAGGTCGTAACCGAGGGGAATCGGCAGGCTGAAGGCCAGCATGCCGATGAAATGCATGGACCAGATGCCGGCCCCCATCACCACGGCGCCACCGGCAAGCCACAGCCAGGGACGCCAGCCACCACCGGACACCCGGCCGGCCAGGTCCAGCGCGGCATACGAAGTCATGATCGCCACGGCCAGCGACAGCAGGACCAGCTGGACATCGTAGTTACCCGGCATTCAGTCACTCCCACCAGGGACACGAGAACGATTGTAACCGCAGCCCGGAGGCCGCGGGTTCAGGCTTTCTGCCCGCCGGAACCGGTCTTTTCCGCCTGCTCCTGCTGCTCCCGCTGCATGCGACGGGATTCCGCCATGAATTCGGCGTATTTGCGTTTCATCTGCTGCGGCATCCAGAAATCCACCGCGGCGAAACCGAAGAAAAACAGCATCATGATGTTGCGCGTACTCGGCTCCAGCTCGCCGCCGTAGAACAGCACCCAGAAGCCGAGCACCAGGTTCAGCAGCCCGGCGAAATAAAACACGTAAATGCGCTTCTTCAGTTTTTCGTCCAGTTGATCCATACCCGCCCTCCGTTCTTCAGCCGCGACCGGCCTGCACTTCCGGCGCGCGCAGTTGCGCCGCCATCTTGTCGAGCACGCCGTTGACGTACTTGTGGCCGTCGGTGCCGCCGAATGATTTGGCCAGCTCGATCGCCTCGTTGATCACCACCCGGTACGGCACCTCAGGGCAGTGCATGAATTCATAACCCGCGAGCAGCAGGATGCCGCGTTCCACCGGCGACAGGCTTTTGTAGGCACGGTCGAGCAGCGGCGCGATGCGCTGCTCCATCTCGGCCGCGCCGGCGACCGCGCCATCGAGCAGCCTGGTGAAGTAATCGGTGTCGATCGTGCCGAAATCCTCGGCTTCGCCGAGCTGCGCGGCAATGGTCACGGGATCGGTGCCCGCGAGCTGCCACTGGTAGAGGCCCTGCAGTGCAAATTCACGGGAACGGCGGCGATTCGATTTCATGTTCTTCCGGTGTGGCGGCCACAGCCCGTGCGGCACAAATTATTGTTTAAAAACAAATACTTATGAATTTCAGATATTTTCCGCGTCACGCTTGAGGCGCTGCATCAGCCGCGCCATTTCCACCGCAACCAGCGCACAGTCGGCGCCCTTCTGCGCCATGCGTACTTCAGCCTGATCATCGTTCTCGGTGGTGAGGATGCCGTTGGCCACCGGCACACCGGTCTCGAGCTGCACCTCGGTGATGCCGCGCGAGGATTCGTTGGACACGATTTCGAAGTGATAGGTTTCGCCGCGGATCACCGCGCCCAAGGCCACCAGCGCGTCGTAATGCCCGCTGATCGCCATCGCCTTCAGCGCCAGCGGGATTTCCAGCGCGCCCGGCACGCTGACGATGCGCATGTCCTTTTTGGCAACACCCATTTTCGCCAGCGCCGCGGTGCAGGCCGACAGCAGGCCGTCGCCGACATCGACGTTGAAGCGCCCCATCACGATGCCGATGCGCAGCCCCTTGCCGTCGTGCTCCGGTTCCATTTCCTCGATGTCGTCGAAACGCGCCATGTCATTCACCCAATCACTTAATCACTTAATCACTGAATCACTTGATTACCCGGTCACGCCTTGCCCGGCGGCTGCATGTACCCGGTCACTTCCAGATCAAAACCCGCCATGCTCGGCATGCGCAGCGGCTGTGCCAGCACGCGCATTTTCTTGACGCCGAGGTCGCGCAGGATCTGCGCGCCGATGCCGTAGTTGCGCAGCACGATCTTCGCCGGGCTGCCGCGCTCGTGCTGCGGCCGCGCGCGCTCGAGCAGCTCCGCCGCAGTCTCCTGGCGGTGCAGCAGGATGATCACGCCGCGGCCTTCGCGGGCGATCGCCGCCATCGCGTCATGCAGATTCCAGGAATGGCGGGTCGCGCCGGTATCGAGCAGGTCGATCAGCGACACCGGCTCGTGCACCCGCACCGGCACCTCGTCTTTCGCGGTGAAGCTGCCGCGCACCAGCGCGAGATGGGTCTGCTGGCCCGCGGTTTCGGTATAGGCGACCAGCCGGAATTTACCGTGGGCAGTCTCGATGTCGCGCTCGGTGGCGCGCTTCACCAGCGACTCGGTGGCGCTGCGGTACTGGATCAGGTCGGTGATGGTGCCGATCTTCAGGCCGTGCTCGGCGGCGAATGGAATCAGGTCCGGCAGCCGCGCCATCTCTCCGTTGTCCTTGAGGATTTCGCAGATCACCGCCGCCGGCGTCAGCCCCGCCAGCCGCGCGAGGTCGCAACCCGCCTCGGTGTGCCCGGCGCGCACCAGCGTGCCGCCGTTCTGCGCCATCAGCGGAAAAATGTGTCCCGGCTGCACGATGTCGGCGGGACTGGCATCGGCGCGGATCGCCGCCTGCACCGTCTTCGCGCGGTCGGCCGCCGAAATGCCGGTGGTGACACCCTCCGCCGCCTCGATCGACAGCGTGAAATTGGTGCCCATCGGCGAGCGGTTGTTGCTGACCATCAGCGGCAGGTTGAGCTGGCGGCAGCGTTCCTCGGTCAGCGTCAGACAGATCAGGCCGCGGCCGTAACGCGCCATGAAATTGATGGTCTCGGCTGTCGCGAATTCCGCGGCCAGCACCAGGTCGCCCTCGTTCTCGCGGTCTTCCTCGTCAACAAGCACCACCATGCGCCCGGCGCGCATCTCGGCGATGATTTCTTCGGTAGGGCTGATCGCCACGTCGTTTTTTCCTGATTTCAAGATCCGTTTTCCTTGCCCGCGGCCGTTTCGTTCAACCGCTCCACATACCGCGCCAGCATGTCCACCTCGAGATTGACCTTCGAACCCGGCTGCAGGTTCTGCAGCGTGGTCGCGCCGAGGGTGTGCGGGATCAGATTGACCTCGAAACGGTCGCCGTCGACCGCATTCACCGTCAGGCTGACGCCGTCCACCGCCACCGAACCCTTGCGTGCGATGTAGCGCGCGATGGCCCGCGGGGCCTCGACAACGAGGCGCCGATTATCCCCCACCGCGTCGAAGCGCGATACCGTGCCCGTGCCGTCGACATGCCCGGTCACCAGGTGGCCGCCGAGGCGGTCGGCGAGCCGCAGCGCCTTTTCGAGGTTGACCGGCGCGCCCGCGGCAAAACCGGCGACCACCGACAGCGTCGCCTGCGACACCTCGGCCTCGAAATGACTGCGGTCGAAGGCCACCACCGTCAGGCACACGCCGCTGACTGCGATGCTGTCGCCCAATGCGACGTCAGCCATGTCCAGTCCTGCGGTGTCGATGTGCAGGCGCAGGCCGCCCGGCGCCGGATCGGTTTTCGCGATGCGGCCGACGGCCGCGACGATGCCGGTGAACATTATTCAGGCCGCGCCAGTATCCGCAGGTCTTCGCCGACCCGGGTTACATCGGTGATCTTCAGCTTGCGCCGGCCGCCCAGGTTTTCCAGCGGCGGCAGATGGAACATGCCCTGGGCGGTGTCGCCGAGGATGCAGGGCGCAAAATAGATCAGCAATTCGTCAACCAGTCCTTCATCGATCAGCGAGCCGTTCAGCTTGTGCCCGGCCTCGACATGCACTTCGTTGCAGCCGCGCCGCGCCAGCTCCTGCAGCAGTGCCGGCAGTTCGACCTTGCCCTCGTGATTGGGCAGCACCACGACTTCCGCGCCCTTCGCGCGCAAGGCCACCGAACGCGGCACATCGGCGCCGGCGGCGGCGATGATCGTGCCCGGCCCAAGTATTTTCGCCGTCAGCGGCGTCTGCATCCGGCTGTCGACCACCACGCGCAACGGCTGGCGCGTGGTCTGCACCTCGCGCACATTGAGCTGCGGATCATCATCCTTGACCGTGCCGACACCCGTCAGCACCGCGCAGGCGCGCGCGCGCCAGGCGTGGCCGTCGCGGCGCGCATCACCACCGGTGATCCACTGGCTCTGCCCGTCGGCCAGTGCGGTGCGGCCGTCGAGGCTAGCCGCGACCTTCATCCGTACCCAGGGCGTGCCGCGGGTCATGCGCGAGATGAATCCGATGTTGAGTTCCCGCGCCTCGGCCTCCATCAGGCCGGTATCAACCGTGATGCCGGCGGCGCGCAACTGCTCGAACCCCTTGCCCGCGGTCTGCGGATTCGGGTCCTGCATTGCCGCCACCACCCGCGCCGGCTTCGCCTTCAGCAGCGCATCGACGCAGGGCGGCGTGCGGCCGTGATGGGCGCAGGGCTCCAGCGTCACGTACAGCGTCGCCCCGGCGGCCTGCCTGCGCGCATGCTCCAGCGCAATCGTCTCGGCGTGCGCCGCGCCGGCTTTTTCATGCCAGCCCTCGCCGACCACCTGGCCGTCTTTGACAATCACGCAGCCCACGCGCGGATTCGGCGTGGTTGTGTAGAGCCCGCGCGCCGCGAGTTCCAGCGCATAAGCCATGTGGCGATGATCGTCGGGAGTGAACATGTCGGATTCAGCCTGCGCCGTGACGGCGGTAAAGACTACTTGCGGCCCGGCTTGCGCACTTCCTTGATGGCGTCGGTGAAATCATCGACGCCCTGGAAGCTGCGGTAGACGGAGGCAAAGCGGATATAGGCCACTTCATCGAGTTTTTTCAGTTCGCGCATCACCATCTCGCCGACGCGCCGCGCCGGCACTTCGCGTTCACCCAGCGACAGCAGCTCGTTGGTCAGCGTGCCGATGGCCTCGTCGACCAGCGGCGTCGGCACCGGCCGCTTGTGCAGCGCGCGCATGAAACTGGTGCGCAGCTTGGCCAGGTCGAACTCGGCGCGGCTGCCGTCCTGCTTGACCACCTGCGGCATCCGCAATTCGACGGTTTCATAGGTCGTGAAGCGCTTGCTGCAGGCCACGCACTTGCGGCGGCGGCGGATGGTGTCCCCGTCATCACTCTCGCGGGAGTCGATGACCTGGGTTTCGTCCGATTTGCAGAAAGGGCACTTCATGACGGCAGCGATGAATGATGAGCGATGAGTGATGAACGCGAACGCTCGGCAATAGGGCGGTTTTCATTCATCGCTCATCGCTCCGCGCTCATCGCTATCATTTATAGACCGGGAATCTGTCGCACAGCGCCTTGACTTCACTGCGCACGCGATTGTTCACCGCCTCGTCCTGCGGCGCGTCGAGCACGTCGGCGATCAGGCCGCCGAGTTTTTCGGCCTCGGGCGCGCCGAAACCGCGGGTGGTCATCGCCGGCGAGCCGATGCGCACGCCGCTGGTCACCATCGGCGGACGGGTGTCATTGGGCACCGCGTTCTTGTTGACCGTCATGTGCGCGCGGCCCAGCGCCTGCTCGGCTTCGATGCCGGTCACCGGCTTGTCGCGCAGGTCGAGCAGGAACAGGTGGCAGTCGGTGCGGCCGGAGACGATGCGGTAACCGCGGTCCTGCAGCACCTTCGCCATCAGGCGCGCATTGTCGAGCACCTGCTGCTGGTAGGCGCGGAACTCCGGGCTCATCGCCTCCTTCAGCGCCACCGCCTTGGCGGCGATGACATGCATCAGCGGGCCGCCCTGCGAGCCGGGGAACACCGCGGAGTTGAGGATCTTTTCGTGTTCGGCGCCGGCGAGGATCAGGCCGCCGCGCGGGCCGCGCAGCGTCTTGTGCGTCGTGGTCGTCACAAAATCGGCAATGCCGACCGGGCTCGGGTAGAGGCCGGCGGCGACGAGGCCGGCGTAATGCGCCATGTCGGCCATCAGCATCGCACCGACGCTGTCGGCGATTTCGCGGAATTTTTTCCAGTCGATCGCCAGCGCGTAGGCGGAGGCGCCGGCGACGATCAGCTTCGGCTTGTGGGTTTTCGCCAGTTCGGCGACTTCAGCGTAGTTGATGGCCTGGGTCTGCGGATCGAGGCCGTAGCTGACGGCGTTGTAGTACTTGCCGCTGATGTTGACCTTGGCGCCGTGGGTCAGGTGGCC
>LNFM01013628.1_pt1 | contig 10301 bp, 5 predicted proteins | sample 596031 | NCBI WGS metagenome assembly LNFM01 (sample SAMN04254537, study PRJNA301005) | activated carbon metagenome | isolation source: dual media filters at the Ann Arbor, Michigan drinking water treatment plant | place: USA: Ann Arbor | reverse complement strand
GGCGAGAAGTACAACAAGGTGGTCGACGCCTGGTCGAAGGCGACCGAAGAAATCGCCAAGGAGATGATGAAGGAAATCTCCTCGACCAAGAAGAACGCCAAGGGCGCCGACGCCGACATCAACTCGATCTACATGATGGCGCATTCGGGCGCGCGCGGTTCGCCGGCGCAGATGCGCCAGCTCGCCGGCATGCGCGGCCTGATGGCAAAGCCGTCGGGCGAGATCATCGAAACGCCGATTATTTCCAACTTCAAGGAAGGCCTTTCGGTGCTCGAGTACTTCAACTCGACCCACGGCGCCCGCAAGGGCCTGGCGGATACCGCGTTGAAGACCGCGAACTCCGGCTACCTGACCCGCCGTCTGGTCGACGTGGCGCAGGACTGCATCATCACGCAGGACGATTGCGGCACCAAGCTTGGCATCAAGATGCGCGCCATCATCGACGCCGGCACGGTCGTGGCCTCGCTGGCATCGCGCATTCTCGGCCGCACCGCGGGCGAGGATCTGCGCGATCCCGCGACCAGCAAGGTCGTAGTCAAGCGCGGCACGCTGATGGAGGAGACGCATGTTGACGCCATCCAGCAGGCCGGCATCCAGGAAGTGAAGATTCGCTCGGCCCTGACCTGCGAACTCGTCAATGGGATCTGCGGCAAGTGCTACGGTCGCGATCTCGCCCGCGGTACGCCGGTCAACCATGGCGAGGCGGTCGGCGTCATCGCCGCCCAGTCGATCGGTGAACCCGGCACGCAGCTGACGATGCGGACGTTCCACATCGGCGGCGCGGCGCAGATCAACGAGCAATCGTTCATCGAGTCGAATTTCGACGGCAAGGTGACGATCAAGAACAAGGCCATCTCCAAGAACAGCGAGGGTCATCTGATCGCGATGGTCCGCAACATGGTGGTCGCCATCACCGATTCCGATGGCGCCGAGCGTGCGACCCACCGCATCCAGTACGGCGCGCGGATGCATGTCGACGAAGGCGATACGGTCAAGCGCGGCCAGCGCATCGCCGAATGGGATCCCTATAGCCGTCCGGTTCTTACCGAAGTGGAAGGCACGATCGGGTTCGAGGATCTGGTCGAAGGCCAGTCGATCTCGGAAACGCTGGACGAATCCACCGGTATCGCCAAGCGCGTCGTGACCGACTGGCGGGCGTCGCGGGGCGGAGCGGACCTCCGACCGGCGATCGTCGTCAAGGGCAAGGACGGCAAGGTGCTGAAGCTGGCGCGTGGCGGCGATGCCCGCTACATGCTGTCGGTTGACGGCATCCTGTCGGTCGACGTCGGCGCCAAGGTCAAGGCGGGCGACATCCTGGCGCGTATCTCCACCGAAAGCGCCAAGACCCGCGACATCACCGGCGGTCTGCCGCGGGTGGCCGAGCTGTTCGAGGCCCGCAAGCCAAAGGACGCGGCGATCATCGCGGAAATCGCCGGCACGATCCGGTTCGGACGCGACTACAAGAACAAGCGCCGCATCTCGATCGAGCCGATGGACAAGACCGAGGAGACCAGGGAGTACCTGATCCCGAAGGGCAAGCACATCCATCTGCAGGACGGCGATATCGTCGAAAAGGGCGATTTCATCGTCGAGGGAAATCCGGCACCGCACGACATCCTGGCGATCAAGGGCATCGAGGAACTCGCGGCCTATCTGGTCAACGAAATCCAGGAGGTTTACCGGCTGCAGGGCGTGCTCATCAACGACAAGCACATCGAGGTGATCGTTCGTCAGATGCTGCAGAAGGTCGAGATCACCGACCAGGGCGAAACCGACATGATCTCGGGCGAACAGATCGACAAGATCGAGTTCGACGCGATCAACGTCAAGGCCAAGGAGGAGGGCAAGAAGCCCGCCACGGGAACGCCGGTATTGCTCGGCATCACCAAGGCGAGCCTGCAGACCCGCTCGTTCTTCTCGGCAGCCTCGTTCCAGGAGACGACCCGCGTGCTCACCGAAGCCGCCGTCAACGGCAAGGTGGACCCGCTCGAAGGCCTGAAGGAGAACGTCATTGTCGGCCGGCTGATCCCGGCGGGCACCGGCGCCTCGATGGCCAAGATCCGCGAAGTCGCGGTCAAGCGCGACAAGATGATCCTGGACGAGCGCGAGAAGCAGGCGGCGGCGATCGTGCCGACGGCGCCGGAAGCCGAGCCGCTGGCCCTGCCGCCGGCGGAATAGCGTTTACACCATTAAGGTTAGGAAAAAAGGCCGGCGCAAGCTGGCCTTTTTTGCTGTTGCGTTGCGAGAACCGGCTTTGTTCATCTTTCCTTCAGGGTGAAAAGCGCATTTGCTAGGATTGGTTTTGGACCCGGCGCTTTCCGGTACAGGAAGCGACGGATGGGGGGCGACGGAACCTATCATGCTGGATCTTGCAATCGTTGGCGGCGGGCCGGGCGGGCTGATGAGCGCCTGGTACCTGAAGAAGAAGCTCGGCGACCTCTGCCGCATCACCATTTACGAAGCTTCGGACCGGGTTGGCGGCAAGATACTGACTCGCAAGTTCGACTCCGCGCCCGCGATCTACGAGGCGGGTGTCGCCGAGATCTACGATTACTCGATGACAGGCCCGGATCCGCTGCGCGAGCTGATTCAGCATTTCGGCCTGCAGACGATTCCGATGGACGCCGAGCAGGTCCAGCTCGACGGCGAGTTGCTCGACGACGTGTCGGGCATGCGCCGCAAGTATGGGGCAAAGACCGCCGCCGCGATCGAGGCATTCCGCAAGCGCTGCGCCGGCCTGGTGTCGCCGATCGAGTATTACGAAGGCGTCGGCGCCCGCGACAACGAGCATCCCTGGGCCTACATCACCTGCGAGGAGCTGCTCGACAGGGAAGTCGACGATCCCACCGCCAAACGCTTCCTCAAGGTGATGGCGCGATCGGATATCGCCACCGAGAGCCACAACACCAACGGGCTCAATGCGCTGAAGAACTTCGTGATGGATGTCGATGGCTATATCGGCCTGTACTCGATCCAGAACGGCAACGAGCAACTGGTCGAGTGCCTTCGCTCCGAAGTCAATGCCGACATCCAGCTCAACCATCGGGTGCTCAAGGTCGGCAAGACCGACGCCGGCCGCTATCAGCTCAACATGATGAACGGAAAGGGTCCCGAAAAGCGGGATTTCGATCTCGTGCTGATGTGCCTGCCGCATTCCTGGCTCGCGACCATGCGCTGGGACGGCGAGGAACTGCGCAAGTCCATGGTCAAGCACGTCGCCTATTTCGACCGGCCGGCGCATTATCTGCGGGTCTCGATCCTGTTCGATGAGCCGTTCTGGGGCGAGAAGATACCAGGCGCCTGGTTCATGTCGGAGGCGTTCGGCGGCTGTTGCGTCTACAATGAAGGCGCGCGCCATGACGTCGGCAAGCACGGCGTGCTGAACTGGCTGATTGCCGGTTCCGATGCGCTGGCGTTTGCCAATCTTGACGACCAGGAACTGATCGACGCCGCGCTGAAGTCGCTGCCGGCTTCCCTCGGCAATGCCCGCGACCATTTCTTGGAAGGCAAGATTCACCGCTGGCTGTCGTCGGTCAACGCGCTGCCGGGCGGCATGCCGGTGCGCGACGTGATGACCAACCACCGCCCCGAGCCGAAGCAGCATCCCGGAATTGTGGTGGTCGGAGACTACCTGTTCGATTCGACCCTTAACGGGTTGCTCGATTCCTCCGATGCCGCCACCGATATCATTGTGACGGAAATGATGCGGCTTCGGCGCGCCCGCGCTCAACTGGACAGGGGCGTCTCCGACAGGATCGACCGCAGCTATTTCGACAATTATCGCGGGGTCGGGCCCTACAGCGATGTCTGGAACCAGTTTACCGCTCCCGATTATCTGACGGACTTGATCAAGATCGTCTGGAACAGGGCGCGTGGTTATAAATTGCTGGTAGCAGGTTCCGCCAGCGGCGAACTGGTCGGCGCGTTGCGTGAGCGCGGCATCGACGCCTGGGGGATCGAGAACAACCGGGCGATCCATGCGAGGACGCCGAAGGCGCTGAAGAAGTACAACAAGCTCGGTACCATCGTTGATATGCCGTTCAGGGACGGCGAATTCGATTTCGTGTTCGAGACCAGCCTGTGCCATGTCGCCGAAAAACAGGTCCCCCGCGCGGTGCGCGAACTCAACCGGGTCATCAAGACGGGGCTGGTGTTCGGATCGGTGACGTCGGACATGGCGCCGGCCTTGATCGACCGATACGACCTGTTGCGCGGGGTCAGGAAGCTCGGCACCTGGTGGGAATGGTCGGAGTTGTTTTTTGGCAATGGATTCGACCTTTCGATGCACCGTCGGGATTGCACCGCCGCACTCTGGGAGGCGACACTGGCCGCCAACAAGGGGCCGGGGCATTGGTATGCCGACGCCGACAGCCTGCGCTATTCGTTCTTCGACAAGATCGAAGAGGAAGATTGAGGTCCGGACGGTTCTGACGACCGGCTGTTCCAATTGCCGAATTCGCCGCGATCGCTTAGGATCGCCGCGGTAGCATCTGCCGCTACCGCGTTCGCGTTGCGGTCATGCCGGCCGTGCAGCATCGGTTGGTTTCATGGCGCCCAAGCCTCCCTCTCCGGACGATCGAGGTACCGCGTCGGCGGATGATCCAGAGCTCCAGAACAAGCCGGCACCGGGCGCCGGCACCCTGCCTCCCGGCACTGCGGCCGGCGATGGCGGCAAGGACGACGCGCCAGCTTTCGACGCGGATGACGACGACGAAGACCTGGTGGTCTTTACCGCCAGGGAAGCCGCCGGCGCGATGGCGACGATCTATGGCTTCGTCAGGCCGCATTTGGGCGGCTACAAGAAACCCCTGGCTTTTGTCACTTTCGGCGTGCTGGTCGAGACGCTGTTTAATGTGATCATGCCGTTGAGCCTGAAATTCCTGATCGATGACGCGCTCGGCGAGGAGGATTTTCAGGCGCTCTACATGATCCTCGGCGTGCTCGCGGCCGCCGGCATCATCACTTCGATCGTCGCGATCTGGTACGAGCGGTGGGACGCGCGGCTGGCGGCGGGCCTCATCGCCGATGTGCGAACGCGGCTTTTCGAGCATGTCCAGAACCTGCCGGCCTCCTATTTCGCGCGGACCAAGCGCGGCGAGATTCTTTCGCGATTTTCGATCGACCTTGCGGCTTTCGAAACCTCGATCAAGACGTTCGCCAACAGCGCGGCCTTGCCGTTTCTGGAGCTGATCGCCGGCATCATCCTGATGCTGTTCCTGAACTGGCAGCTGGCGGCGATCGCCTTGCTGATATTCCCGATCACGCTGATAGGACCGCGGATCCTGACGCCGAAGGCGGTGCAGGCCAATTACGAGCAAAAGATAAATGAATCGGTGCTGCTTGGCACCGTCCAGGAAAACGTGGCGGCCCAGGCCGTGGTCAAGGCGTTCAGCCTGCAGCGCCGCACGCTTGGCTGGTTCACGATGCGCAACCAGGATGTGCGCATCAAGACCGCGTCCGCCGTGTTCCTCTCGACCATGGTGGAGCGTACCGTCACGATCTCGGTATTGCTGCTGCACCTCGTGGTGCTGGCGATCGGCGCCTATCTGGCCACCAAGGGCCAGATCACGATCGGCACCTTCGTTACCTTCGAAAGCGCGTTCTGGGAGGTGTCGTACAACATCGCCCATTTGATGCATTTCATCCCGGTTTCGATCCAGTCCGCGGCGGCGGTTCGGCACATGCAGGAATTGCTGGACGAACCCACGCGCGGCGCCGACCGCCCGGGCGCGCCGGATCTGCCGCGCATCACCAACGACGTCACCTTTGATCGCGTCAGCTTCAAGTACGAGGGCAGCGAGGTGCCGGTGCTCGACAATTTCAGCCTCAAGCTCGATGTCGGCAAGCGGATCGCGATCGTCGGTCCGAGCGGCTCAGGCAAGAGCACGCTGCTGAATCTGATCCTGCGCCTCTACACGCCCGACGAGGGGCGCGTGACCATCGACGGGGTCGATATCCGACGCGTCAACCGCGAATCGCTACGCAAGGGCATGGCAATCGTGTTCCAGGAGAACATGCTGTTCAACATGTCGATCCGGGAAAATATCCGGCTTGGCAAGGAAGGTGCCAGCGACCAGGAGGTCGAGGAAGCGGCGCGCAAGGCCGAGATCCACAGCTACATCATGAGCCTGCCGCAGAAATACGACACGCCGGTCGGCGAGCGCGGCGATACGCTGTCGGGCGGCCAGCGGCAGCGCATCGCGATCGCGCGCGCCATCATCCGCAACCCGTCGCTGCTGTTGCTCGATGAAGCGACATCGGCACTGGACCAGACGACGGAAGCCGCGATCAACCGCACGCTTTTGAACGTGGCCGAGGGACGCACGATGATCTGGTCGACCCACCGCCTGACGTCGGTGGTCGAGATGGACGAGATCATCGTCATTTCCGGGGGCAGGGCGATCGAGCGAGGGTCGCACGCGCAATTGCTCGCCGCCAACGGGGCCTATCGGAAGCTCTGGGACGACCAGGGCCACAGGGCGTATGGCGCCGTCGGCCAGGCGGACGATGACAACGAGGATGGCGAGGACGACGACGACGAGTGAGCGAGACGCCGGTCAGGCCAGATTGCCGTGCTGCGGTTGTCCCGTAGGGTTGGCGACCCGTTGCGGGGCGGGGCGCCAGATCAGGTGTCGCATTCCCTGTATCGCGCGAATGATGAATCGCCCCCATCGCCGCGCGCGCCACGACAGGCCGAATTCGGTGGAGAGCGCGCGCAGGTGATAGGCCTTGGCGAGGCACCGCGCCTCGCAATCGACCTTTTCGGGGTCGTCGTAGAATTGCGAAATCTTTGCCGTGTCCATGCCGTTGGTCGAGAGCCAGGCCGGGATGTAGACGTTGCACAGGCGCCCGGCGTCGGTGAACACTTTGGTCGCGCCGGTTCCCGCCGCGGGACAGGAGGTGGCGAAGGCATCTCCAATCAGTACGATGCCAGGCTGAAGATGACCGTCGGTGACGCAGAGGTCGGCGGGCCTGATCTTGACCGGTCCGACCACCCTGAACCCACCGGTCATGCGCGCAAGACCTGGCATCATCGCGCACATGGTTTCTTCCGGCGCCCGTTTGAATTGCTGGAACCAAGGATCGGTCATTTCGCGGTAGACCATGAGGTTGGCGCGCATCTTGTCGCCAATCGGAAACAGGGTCAGATAGGCCATCCGCGCGCTTGCACGTTTCGGCCAGTAGGTGAGCGCCGGGAACGCAAAAGCGGCGCCGGTCGGCGCGACATCGAAGCCGAGCGTGATCGAGTGGCAGCGGCTGACGATCCGGCGCTGGATACCGAGCGTGTGGCGCAGGCCGATATTGAGGCCATTGGCCAGCACCACCAGTCGCGCCGAGATTTCCTCGCCGTTCGAGAGCTCAATCTTCTGCCGTTCGTCGCTGCTGCGGACGGCGACAGCCTTGGCGACAACGATCTTCACCCCGGGCGGGATTTGCGCCCGGACCGTATTGACAAGCGTGTCGTACATGATGCCGTGCTGGTCGCTGGGCCTTTTCGCCACCACGTAGCCGAAACGCGCCTCCCATACTTCGCCATCGAGACTGGTTGCGCGCAAGGTCGGCTCCGCAAGGCCGGTCTTGCGCAAGAGGTCGAGCTGCTCGCCGCCGATCTTCTCGCAACGCAGTTCGGGCGGATAGACCGGGTGCGGGTCGATCACCACGGCCGGGATGCCGGCGCGCCCCAGCATCGCCGCAACCGTTGAGCCGGCGAGCCCGCCGCCGACGATTGCGACATCCGTGTACTGCATAGGTCGGACCCTTCAAGGCTTCACCCAATCTCTGCGCCGCAAGAAGCGAATAAAGCTTGAAAGCCGGCCCGGAAAGAAGCCCGGCGCCGCGTTACTTAACCGAAATGAAATATGGGAAGAACACGATCCGGCGCGAGCTCCGGATTGCAAGGCATCCACCTCCATGATTCTGGTAACGATCAGTTCACCAAATCTCGCCATCATCCCCTGCTGGGATGATCTGGTCCGGCGGGCATCCTCGAACGTGTTCATGCATCCCGCCGCGTTGGGCGCCGCAGCCGAAACCGGTTTCGCCGACGTCCGGATGCTGCAGGCCTGGGAGCAGGGCACTGAGCCGCGCAGACTGGTCGGCGTCTGGGCGCTGCAACTGCGCAAGGTCGCGCCGCTATGGCCCGCGCTGCTCGAGGCGCTGCCCTATAATTACGCCTTCCTGTCCAGTCCGGTGATCGATCCGGCCTTTGTTGACGAGGTAATCCCGGCCTTCTTCGCGGCGATCGAACGGGATTCGTCGCTGCCGAACGTACTATGCATGCGATCCTTCGATGCGGAGTGCCCGAGTTACCCCGCGATCCTCAAGCTGCTCGGTGAGCGCGGCGCCGCGCCGCTGGTGCTGGCCGAGCATTCGCGGCCCTTTGTGACGCGGGAGTTCGGCGTCAAGCGCTCCGGCTCGACGCGCAAGAAGCTGAGGCAGGACTGGAACCGCCTGACCTCGCTTGGCGCCGTCGAAGTCCTCAACGAGCGAACGCCAGAGGGGGCGGCGCAGGCCTTCGATACCTTTCTCGCGCTCGAAAAGGCCAGCTGGAAAGGCGAGCAGGGGACCGCCCTGTTGTCGGATTCCGGTGATGCCGCCTTTGTCAAACGACTGCTGGAGAACCTGGCCGCCGGTCAGAGCGCATCGGTAGCGCTGTTGCGGGTCAATGGCGAGGCGATCGCCGCCCAGGTGCTGATGTATTGCGGCGCCACGGCCTATACGTGGAAAACGGCGTTCGATGCCGACTATGCCAGGTTTTCGCCCGGCACGCTGCTGATCGACCGGGTGACCGACGACCTGTTCGCGGGGTCCGAGATTTCAGCGATCAACTCCTGCGCCGTGGAGACAAGCTTCATGGCCCAGCTGTGGGCCGGGCGGCGGCGCATGGTGGATCTGCTGATCGACATCGGGCCGGCCAAATCGATGCATTACCGGATGGAGGCAGGTCGGCAGCTTGGATATGAGCGCTTGCGGGACCTGCGGGATCGGTTGCGCAGGCCGTATCGGGCCGCCAGGCCCGCCAGGCAGCTGGAAGTGGCTGGACATTAACCGTAATTTTATCCGGGTAATATGGTCGATGGCCCGGTAAGTCTCGACCGGCGGAGCCGATCGCCAGCCTGGCTGTTCCGTTTCCGCGGGGGCCTTCCGGTGCCGAGCCATGAAGTTCATGGTCCGTAGATTCGCGTATTGGCGAAGAAAGCATGGAAGCACCGGCGATCGTATTTCTCCTGGGGCTGAATTCGCCTGCGGCAGAGGCCTTTCTGTCATTGTCGTTTCGCCTTGACTTGGTTACCCGCCGCTTATAAAAGGCCGCTACTTCACGACAGGCGGTGAGCTACGCCAGCGTCGGAACGGAACACCCTTTCATCTCCTTCGGGCACTCTTCCCAAAGGCTTGGGCGGGCACCAACCTCGACGAATGCAGCTCAAACGCTGTCGACATATAGCTAGGCAATGCCAGGGCGATACTAGTTCTCTTGAGCAAGTTCTCTTGAGAGCGAACTCGATTGCATGACCTCGGTAGCAGGCCGAACAGCGAACGCTGATCGGCCTTCACGCGCGGTCCTCTGTGGCGTCGAGCGCTTTCCACCCAGCAATGGGCGGTTGGCGCGATTTCGTTTTGCGTGGGGTCTCACGCAGGGCGGGCCGAACGGAACGGCTAGTTCCGAGAAGAGTTTGCGGAGCCGATAGCGGTTCCCGCGTGAACTAAAGGGTGAAGGCTGACATGCCGACGATCAACCAGCTGATCGCAAAGCCGCGGACGGTGCAGAAGTCGCGCAAGAAGGTGCCGGCGCTGCAGCAATCGCCGCAGAAGCGCGGCGTTTGCACGCGCGTCTATACAACGACACCGAAGAAGCCGAACTCGGCGCTTCGCAAGGTCGCCAAGGTGCGCCTGACCAACGGCTTCGAAGTGATCGGCTACATTCCGGGTGAAGGCCATAACCTTCAGGAACATTCGGTGGTCATGATCCGCGGCGGTCGCGTCAAGGATTTGCCCGGCGTGCGCTATCACATCCTCCGCGGCGTCCTCGATACCCAGGGCGTCAAGAACCGAAAGCAGCGTCGTTCGAAATACGGCGCAAAGCGTCCGAAGTAATCAGGAACAGAATCGATGTCTCGTCGCCATTCTGCTGAAAAGCGTGAAGTGAACCCGGACCCGAAGTTCGGGAACGTCATCATCACGAAGTTCATGAACTCGATCATGTATGACGGCAAGAAGTCTGCCGCCGAAAGCATCGTCTACGGCGCGCTCGCCATGATCGAAACCAAGACCAAGCAGGGACCGCTGCCGGGTTTCGAACA
>LNFM01006891.1_pt1 | contig 10302 bp, 7 predicted proteins | sample 596031 | NCBI WGS metagenome assembly LNFM01 (sample SAMN04254537, study PRJNA301005) | activated carbon metagenome | isolation source: dual media filters at the Ann Arbor, Michigan drinking water treatment plant | place: USA: Ann Arbor | reverse complement strand
GCCGGGCGCGGCGACGACGGCGATCAGGGCCAGGGCGTTCCAGTACCCGACGGGGGCGGAGAGGCGGGCGAGGTCGCTGTCCGACCCGAGCAGCTCCGGCAGGATCCGCGTGAGCAGCGCGGCGCCCACCGGCACCAGCGCCGCCGCCGCGAGGCCGAGTCCGAGCAGCAGGGGCGCCCGCGGCAGCAGCGCCCCGAGGCCGGCGCCGATCACGAGCGCGCACAGCACGATCGCCTGGCGGTTCGCGTCGATCCACGCCAGGGCCGGCGACGCCGCCCAGAGCATCGAGAGGGCCGCCCACGCCGCCATCCCGGCGCAGGCGCCGAGCGCCAGGCGCACCGGCCCCGTCCGCAGCGCCGCGCGGTCCCAGGCGAGCACCACGACGATGGCGGCGAGCGGCGCCCCGAGCGCCAGGGCGAGGAACGCCGCCGTCGGCCCGGCGCCACCCAGCCCGTCTCCCGGGTCGATGCCCCCGCCGCCGAGCCCGACCAGCGCCCAGCCGGCCAGCGCGACGACGCCCGCGACCCACGCGAGACGGGGGGCCGCGGGGGCCGCCGCGGCCGCTTGTCGCGTTTCCGGGCCGCCGCTACGATCCGCCACGCCCCGGGGCCCGTCGCCCCCCGTCCCCGTCACTGGGTGGCCCACCTGCTCCAACGCCCCGCTCGGGTGATCGTCATGCTCGCCCTGGTGCTCCTCGGCCCGGCGGCCGTCGCGGTCGCGGGTGGACGTGAACTCCTCGCCGACGCGCAGGATGGCCGCGTCGACGCGTGCTACTCGCGTGCCGAGTTCCGTGACGGCCTGCGACTCGCCCGCGCCGACCAGCGACTCTACGGATTCGCGCTGGACGCCATCAAGGAGGCGCAGATCTCCCACGTCGCCGTGGACGGACGTCCCTGCGGTAGCCGCCGCACCGTCCCCTCCCGCGCGGTGGCCGTCGACGCGGGCGCCGCCCGCGGCGTCTGGGGCACCGTCGCCGTCGTCGTGATCGCCGGGGCCGCCGCCGCCGGCCTCGTCGCGTACCGCACCCGCCGGGACCGCGGCTGATGCGCCGCTTCGTCAAGGACTTCCTGCTGCCCCTGGCCGTCGCGGTCGCGCTCGCCTTCGTGATCCAGGCGGCGGTCGCCAAGCCCTACGAGATCCCGACAGCCTCGATGACGCCCACCATCCAGGGCAACGACCGCATCATCGCCAACCGCTTGATCTACCGCTTCCGCGACATCGACCGGAGCGACATCGTCGTGTTCGACCCTCCCCCCGCCGCGACCCGGACGTGCGGTGACGCGGGCGGCGGCGACATCCCGTTCGTGAAGCGCGTCATCGGCATCGCCGGCGACCGCGTCGAGGTGCGTCGCGAGACCGTCGTCGCGGGCGACGGGCCCGTCGAGGCCCGCGTGCTCGTCGTCGACCCGGGCGACCCGAACGGCGCGGGCGAGCGGACGGTGCAGACCATCCGCCTCCGCCCCGGCGACACGCGGTCCGTGACGTACGTCAACGGGCGCCCCTACGTCGTCCCCGAGGCGATCACCCCCGTGGACCTCTCCGGCGACGACCCCGCCGCCTACGGCCTGCGCGGCCAGATCGACGGTTCCCCCGCCTACGACTTCGGCCCCGCGACCGTCCCCCCCGACCACATCCTGGTGCTCGGCGACAACCGCCCCGGCTCCTGCGACTCCCACCAGTGGCGCGACGGCGGCGAGAGCGCCCCCTTCGTGCCGGTCGCGAGCGTCATCGGGCAGGCCGAGGTCACCTACTGGCCCCTGGGGAACCTGACCTTCCTGGACTGACATGACACGCGACTGACCTCCTCTTGCGGTCGGTCAGGCGCGGCAAACGGACCCTCCGGGCCCGTTTGCGGACCGGCGGCACCGCCTCCGGCGGGGACGGCCGCCGGGAAGGGCGGTAGGGCAGCCTCCGCCTTCGGCGGGTCGGTCGTGACACACGGCCGACCGCCTTCGGCGGGATCGGCCGCCGGAAAAGGCTGAAGGACCCCACCCTTGTCTTCGCTTCGGCGTGTCGTCCGAGGCGTGCGCTTTTGTCGACGGACTCCCCGGAACGCGCGGGAATCGGACCTGCCCCCGGGGCTTGCATCTTCCCGTACGTGTGGAAGGATGCCCGCCCACCACGCTGAATATGGGGTGGGTGAGCCACCCTCGACACCAGGGATAGCGTTTCTCCGTGATCTGCCCGTTCTGCGACAACCCCGAGCACCGCGTGGTCGAGTCACGGGTGGCCGACACGAAGGACGCGATCCGGCGGCGGCGCGAGTGCCTCGCCTGCGGGCAGCGCTTCACGACCTACGAGCGGTTCGAGGAGATGCCGCTGATGGTCGTCAAGAGCTCCGGCGAGCGGCAGGCGTTCGACCGCTCCAAGCTGCTGGAGGGCCTCCAGCGCGCATGCCACAAGCGCCAGGTGTCGACGGCGTCCCTCGACCTCGCGGTCCGCGACATCGAGGCGGAGTTGCGCAACCGGCTGCGGCAGGAGGTCAGCAGCCCCCAGATCGGCGAGCTCGCCCTGCGCCGGCTCAAGGAGATCGACGCGGTGGCGTACGTCCGCTTCGCCTCCGTCTACCGCCAGTTCGCCGACGTCGAGGAGTTCGGCGACGAGCTCTCGCGCCTCGAGCGCGAACCCCCGTTGCCGCGCGGACAGTTCCCCCTCGACGACCAGCTCTTCGAGACATTCGATGCGGGCTCCACCCCGCCCGGCCGCGCTACCCTCAGGGCTCTGCCCGGCGGGCGCGACGGGGTCCCCCCGCGCACGACCGCCCAGGAGGCAAGCGATGGCGACTGACGCGCCCACCATGACCGACCGCGCGCTGGGGATATCCCGACGCTTCACGCGACCCGGGGTCCACCCCTACGACGAGGTCGCCTGGGGGCCGCGCGACGCCAGGATCGTCGAGCCCGCCCGTGACGGGAAGCCGGAGCGGGTCGTCTTCGACCAGTCCGGCTGCGAGTTCCCCCTCGACTGGTCCGACACCGCCGTCCGCATCGTGGCGTCGAAGTACTTCCGCTACGGCATGGACGACCCCCGCCGCGAGCGGAGCCTGCGCGAGGTCATCGACCGCGTCGTCGACACGATCCGCCACCACGGCACCAAGGGCGGCTACTTCGCCGACGAGGAGGAGGCCGAGACCTTCTCCCAGGAGCTCCGCCACATCCTCGTCACGCAGAAGGCGGCGTTCAACTCGCCCGTGTGGTTCAACTGCGGCGTGTCCGCGGCGACCCGCGAGCACGACGACGACCGCATCCTCGACGTCGACGACCCGCCGGTCGGCGAGGGCGAGCCCCAGGTCAACCAGGCCTCCGCCTGCTTCATCCTCTCGGTGAACGACACGATGCCGTCGATCCAGCGCTGGATCGCGTCGGAGTCGGAGATCTTCCGCGGCGGCTCGGGCGCCGGCGTCAACCTGTCCCGCCTGCGCGGCGACGGCGAGGCCCTCTCCAACGGCGGCCAGGCGTCGGGCCCCGTCAGCTTCATGCGCTGGGCCGACTCGGGCGCCGGCTCGATCAAGTCGGGGGGCGGCACCCGCCGCGCCGCGAAGATGGTGATCCTCGACGGCGACCACCCCGACATCCTCGAGTTCGTGCGCTGCAAGGCCCACGAGGAGGCCAAGGCCTACGCCCTCGGCGACATGGGCTACGACCTCGGGCTGAACGGCGACGCCTGGCGGTCGATCCAGTTCCAGAACGCCAACAACTCGGTGCGCCTCACCGACGACTTCTTCCGTCGCGTCGCGGCGGGCGAGGACTGGCAGACCCGCAACGTCGCCGGTGGCGAGGTCCGCGACGAGATGCCCGCCGCCGAACTGCTGCGGGAGATCTCCGCCGCCGCCTGGACCTGCGGCGACCCGGGCCTCCAGTACGAGGACGCCATCCAGCGGTGGCACACGTCGCCGAACGCCGGGCGCATCTCGGGGTCGAACCCGTGCTCCGAGTACATGCACATCGACGACTCCGCCTGCAACCTGGCGTCGATCAACCTGATGGAGTTCCTCGACGAGGACGGCACGTTCCGGGTCGACGACTTCCGCCACGCGGTGCGGGTGGTCCTCACCGCCCAGGAGATCATCGTCACGCCCGCGAGCTACCCGACGAAGCGCATCGGCGACAACGCCCGCGCCTACCGCCAGCTCGGTCAGGGCTACACGAACCTCGGCTCGCTGCTGATGTGCCAGGGCCTCGCGTACGACTCGGACGAGGGTCGTGCGTGGGCCGGCGCCGTGACCGCCCTGCTGCAGGGCGAGGCCTACGCGCAGTCGGCGCGGATCGCCTCGCGCGTCGGCGCCTACGACGGCTACGCCGCCGACCAGGAGGCCCAGGACCGCGTGGTGCGCATGCACCGCGACGCGGCCCTCGAGCTGCCCGTGCGCGCACGGGGCGGCAACTACGCGGAGCTGCGGGCCGCCGCCGCGCACTCCCTGGACGACGCCGTCGCGCTCGGCCAGTCCGAGAACCGCATCGGCGCCCCCGGGTACCGCAACGCGCAGGTCAGCGTCATCGCCCCGACGGGGACCATCAGCTTCATGATGGACGCCCAGACGACGGGCATCGAGCCGGCCATCGGCCTCATCAGCTACAAGACCCTCGTCGGCGGCGGCTACATGAAGCTCGTCAACACCGACGTCGAGCGGGCCCTGCGCGCCCTCGGCTACGACCCCGGCCAGCGGGCCGAGATCCTCGCCCACGTCGACGCGACCGGCTCCATCGAGGGGGCCCCGGGGCTGTCCGAGAACCACCTCACGGTGTTCGACTGCGCCTTCGGCGTCGCCGGCGGCCGCACCATCGGCCCCGAGGGGCACGTCCGGATGATGGCCGCCGTCCAGCCGTTCGTGTCGGGCGCGATCAGCAAGACCGTCAACCTGCCGAACGACGCGACCGTCGAGGACGTCAGCGACATCTACACCCTCGGGTGGGAGCTCGGCCTGAAGGCCATCGCGATCTACCGCGACGGCTCGAAGCGCACGCAGCCGCTCTCCACCAGCGACGGATCGAAGGCGACCACCGCCGTCGCGGGCATCGAGATCGCCGCGACCCCCGTCCGCCGCCGCCTGCCCGACGACCGCGCGGCGCTGACCCACAAGTTCAGCGTCGGTGGCCAGGAGGGCTACATCACCGTCGGCCTCTACGAGGACGGCACCCCCGGCGAGGTCTTCGTCAAGATGAGCAAGCAGGGCTCCACCGTGTCCGGGTTGATGGACTCGGTCGCGATCGCCTGGTCGATGGCGCTGCAGCACGGCGTCCCCGTCGAGAGCCTCATCGCGAAGTACATCGACCACCGGTTCGAGCCCTCGGGCTTCACCGGCAACCCGCGCATCCCGATGGCCCGCTCGGTCGTGGACTACCTGGCCCGCTGGATGGCCTCGAAGTTCCTCTCCGAGGAGGACCAGCGCACCGCGGGCGTCCTCCCCGGCGCCGACGCGGCACCCGCGCCGTCCACCCCGGCCGGCGAGGCCGAGGAGGCGCCCGAGGACCAGCTCTCGTTCGCCGCGGTCGCCGAGCCGGCGAACGGCAACGGCAACGGGCACGCCCACGCCGCCGACGCGGGCGGGCCGTCGAAGCCGCGGCTCCTGCTCGACTCGACGGGCCAGGTCTGCACCTCGTGCGGCAGCTCGGACATGGTCCGCGCCGGCACGTGCCTGACCTGCCGCACCTGCGGCGCGACGTCCGGCTGCGGGTGATCCGGACACCGGCCTAGCCGCGCCCCCGGTGCGCATCGTCATCGTCGGCGCCGGGGCGGCGGGGCTCGCCCTGGCGCGCAGCCTCCGCCGCCGCGGCATCGCGCCCGAGGTCATCGACCGGGGCCCGCCCGGGGCGTGGGCGCCCCGGCCGTTCATGCCGCCGTACCAGGGTTTCGACGCCCTCGAGGACGCCGGTGTGCTCGCCGCCGTCCGCGCCGTCTCGTGGGACATCGCCCCCCGCGGCGACGGCGTCCCCGTGGCACTCGCGGCGCCGTTCACGGGGGTGATGGAGATCCTCGCCGAGGGCGTCCCCGTCCGTCACGGCACCGAGGTCACCGCCCTGCTGCGCGACGGTGACCGCGTCACCGGCGTCCGCGTCCAGGGCCCCGACGGGCCGGGGGACCTGCCCGCCGACCTCGTCGTCGCCTGCGACGGCGTCCGCTCGCCCCTGCGCGGCATGGCCGGCATCGAGGCCCGCCTCGAGCTGGCCGAGGGCGCCCACCTCTCCTTCATGACCGACGTCGTCATCGACCGCTCGTTCGCGCTCCACTACCAGTCCGACGGCCGGCAGGTGGGCCTGCTCGGGTGGCCGACCGGCTCCGCCGGCTGGTGGGACATCGAGCGCGTCGGGGCCGACGCCGTCCGCGCCCCCGGCATCGACGCCTTCCGGCGGGCGTTCGCCCACCTCCACCCCGCCGCCGAGCCCGCCCTCGCGGCGCTCCACTCCACCGACCAGCTCGTCTACCGGGAGATCACCGAGGTCCACACCGACCGGTGGTGGGTGCCCGGCCTCGTCGTGATCGGCGACGCGGCGCACGCCGTCGGCCCGGAGGCCGGGCTCGGCGCGGGTCTCGGCCTCGGTGACGCCCACGCCCTCGCGATCGCCGTCGCCCAGCACCCCGACGACGCCGACGCGGCGTGCGTGACCTACGAGGCGTGGCGCCGTCCGGCGGTCGCCCCCTACATCACGCTCGGCGCGGCGGGCGCGCGGATCGTGCGGGGTGGGCCGAAGCCCCCCGAGGAGGTCTGGCCGCCACCGTCCTGAACGGGGCGGGGACCGTCCCCGTCTAGATCTGGCCGGGGTGGAAGCCGAGCCGCGCCAGCGGCTCGACGAGCTCCCACTCCTCGTAGGAGAGGTGGGACAGCAGCGCGTCGGTGAGCACGTCGATCGCCGCCTGGATGCGGTCGAAGTCGCCGGCGTGGGTCATGTGGTGCACCAGGGCGCCGTCGACCTCCTGGATCGCGTCGTGGATGACGAGGTGCTCGTCGGCGAGCCGGTCGATCACCGGCGCGAGGCCCGGCTCGGCGGCGGCGAGGTGCGGGAAGATCGCGTCGTCCTCGAGCCCGTGGTGGGTCGCGACGACCCCGCAGTAGCGCGCGCAGAACGCGCCGAGCGTCCAGTCGTTCTGGCGCAGGGCCATCTCGTTGAGCGACGCCCGCGCGTCACCGGCGCTCACCGCCCCCGCGCGGACCTGGGCGAGGATGTCGCGCAGCTCGGCCAGCTCCCGCCGCAGCATGTCGTGGACGTCGATCAGGTGCCGCCCCACCAGCCGCCCGCGCCGCGTGTACGCGACATCGGGCCCCGACGGGGGGCGGTGCGGCCGGGACGCCTCGTCGAGCACCGCCACCCCCGCGACGCGGACGCCGTCGTCGGCGGTCGGCGTCACCCCCAGCCGCTCGTACTCCGTCGCGCCGTCGCCGTCGGCGGGAGCCGTCCCCCCGACCGCCGCCCGCGCCGCCGCCGCGCCGGGGGGCGCGGGGCGGGCGCCGCCCCCCGCGGCCACCATTTCCCGCACCGCCGGCACGACCTCCGTCGCGAACGCGCGGATCGCGGCGGCGTCGTCGGCCATCACGATGAACGTCCCGACACCGTCCTCGCGGGCGAAGCGCGCCAGCTCGGCCGCCGGGACGTCGGCGCCGACGTTCAGGAGCCGGCGGACGTCGGAGGGGTCGCGTCCCTCGCGCAACGCCGCCCGGTCGATCCGGGCGTTGCCGGCCGGCAGGTCGCCCGGCTGGAGGTACGGCAGGCTCGGCAGCCATCCGTCGGCGACGCGGCCGACGAGGCCGAGCATCCTCGGCTTGTACGCGCCGACCCAGATCCCGATGTCGTGGGCGGGCGCCGGCCCGCGGGCGGCGCCCGCCAGCCGGTGGAACGTCCCGTCCACCCGGGCGCCGCGGGGCGCGTCGACATCCCACAGCGCCCGGATGACGGCGATCGCCTCCTCCAGCGCCGTCACCGCCTCGCCCGGTCCGAGCCGGGTGCCGCCCATCGCGGCGATCCCGTCCCAGAAGGCCCCGCTGCCGAGCCCGAGCTCGACCCGGCCGCCCGAGAGGATGTCGAGGCTCGCCGCGGCGCGCGCCACGACCGCCGGGGGTCGTAGCGGCAGGTTCAGAACGTTCGGCGCGACGTGCACGCGCTCCGTCCGCGCGGCGACGACGGACAGCAACGTCCACGTGTCGAGGAACCGCGCCTGGTACGGGTGGTCCTGGAACGTGACGAGGTCGAGCCCCTCCACGTCCGCGACCTGCGCGAGGGCGACGACCGCCGCGGCGTCGGCCGCCGCGGGCGTGATGAACACGCCGAAGCGCAGGTCGTGACCGTAGGAGTTCACGGGGCCCACGCTAGCAGATCATTGCGCGCTCAAGCTTATGGGCGGCGGCGGAGGGCACCGCCGTCCCTCAGTGCGTGGGCACCAGGTCCCGCTCGGGGACGATGCTCCAGCGCCCGGCGATGGTGCGGAGCTCGTCCGTCATGGGCCACGAGTCGGGACGCTCGTCGCCGTCGTGGGCGGGGGTGCCGCCCTTCAGGGTCATGCACCCGGCGTTCTCGCCGACGGCCTCGATCTCCGCGAGCTCCTCGGCGGACAGGACGGGCTCGGCGGGGACCGCCGCGAGGTCGGCGCGCTTGTCCTCGACCGGTCGCGCGTCGTCGCCCGGCTCCTGGATGAGGGTCGGGACGACGCATGCCACGGTGCCCTGGGCGAGGGTCCACCGGCAGGCGAGCTGGAGGGTGCTGAGGCCGTGCCGGTCGGCGATCGGGCGGAGGCGGTCGAGCTTGCCGCGGCCGAGCTCGACCCACCCGGCGGGCCGGAAGGAGCGGTGGTCGCGGGAGGGCAGGTCCCCCTCGTCGGGCACGTCGCCGTGGAAGACGCCGCCGTGGTCGACGACGCGGGCGATCGCCCGGATGCGATGGGTCTCGAGCGCCGGCAGCAGCAGACGCGACGGCCAGGGCTCGAACGGGCTGAGGATGATCATGGCCCAGTCGATCCGGTCGCCGAACCGTTCGAAGCAGCCGAGCAGGTCGAGGGTGAACCCGTTCGCCGGCCCCGGGGCGATGCCGATCGCCCCGGTCAGGCCCTCGGAGCGCAGGGCCGCCATCGCGTCCCACACGACCTCCGACGAGTAGCCGATCCGGTCGGGGTTGTGCAGCATCAGCAGGTCGAACCGGTCGGTCCCGCACCGCTCGAGGCTGCGCTCGGTGGCGCGCCGCAGGTAGTCGGCGTACCCCTCCGGGCCCCGCAGCGCGGGGTCGGTGAACCGCGGGTAGCCCTTCGAGCCCTGCCGCTCACCGTCGTAGAAGTCGTGCCCGACGGCTCCGACGAGCGCGTAGTCGTCGCGGGGGAGGCCCGCCAGCGCCCGGCCGACGAGCGTGTCCGCCGCGCCCGCCCCGTACGCGTCGGCGGTGATGACCGTGTCGATCGCGGCGTCGGGCCGCAGCAGGGCGACGAGCCGCTCCTCGTCGATCGGCAGGCCGAAGTGCATGTGCACCCCCCCGCTCCAGGAGCCGAGGGCGACGTGTCCGGGGTCTCTCACACCCGGAGTCTGCCACCTCGGCGCACGGCGCGGCCGGGACGGACGGCGCGACCCGCACGGCTTCACGCCCCGAGGCGCCGGCGGATAGGCTCCCCCGCCATGGGTGGACGATCGACGGCGCGTCTCGCCGCCGCCGCAGCAGCGCTCGTCGCCGTCGCCGCCGTCGCCGCCCCCCAGGCCGGGGCACAGGTCGCCATCGGCCCGCCGCTGAACCAGCCGGCCGCGACGGCCGAGGGCTGCGAGCTCGGCATCCTGCCGCCGCTGCGCCAGACGGTGCCGATCCCGCCGAGCTGCACCCTCCTCGGGTCGGACTTCGCCGGCCGGTGGACGACGCAGGTGCCGCGCGGGAGCTGGCGCGTGACGCAGGCCAACATCCGCACCGGGCCGCGCGTGGGACCGATGCGCATCACGGTCCTCCAGGCGCTGCGCTCCCAGGCGGTGGGGCCGAACGGGCAGCCGTCGGGGATCATCTGCTGCACGTCGCCCGTCTCGAGCCAGGTCTTCACGCCGCCGCCGAACACGATCAGCACGATCCCGGTCAGCCTGCCGGTGCGCAACACGGTGACCGTCATCGACAACGAGCCGGTCGAGGTGGTCGACTACCTCGCCGTCTCGGTCCTCACCCTGGGGAGCTCGCTGCCGCTCGCCGCCGACGCGAGCGCGACGACGCAGATCTTCTACCCGGCGATCCCGCCCGGCGGGCAGCAGCTCCCCGGCCCCGCCGTCCCGGGGGCGTTCCCCCTCGTCAGCGCCGTCGTCTGCCCGGCCGCCGCGACCACCGCGCTCAACGACCTGCGCACCACCCAGCTCGC
>LNFM01001856.1_pt1 | contig 10302 bp, 8 predicted proteins | sample 596031 | NCBI WGS metagenome assembly LNFM01 (sample SAMN04254537, study PRJNA301005) | activated carbon metagenome | isolation source: dual media filters at the Ann Arbor, Michigan drinking water treatment plant | place: USA: Ann Arbor | reverse complement strand
CCCGCCCCACGTGCTGGGTAATTCGGAGGACTTAGACCATGCGTCTCGACAAATTCACCACCAAGTTTCAGGAAGCACTGGGCGATGCACAGAGCATTGCGCTCGGCAACGACCATGCCTACATCGAGCCCGTGCATGTGCTGCTGGCCATGCTCAAGCAGGATGACGGCCCCAAGGCGCTGCTGCAGCGTGCCGGCGTCAACGTGCCCGGCCTCACCGCGGCAGCAGAGGCCGCCGTCAAGCGCCTGCCCCAGGTGCAGGGCCATGACCAGGTGCAGGGCGGGCCTGAACTGGGCCGGGTGCTGCAGGCGACCGAGAAGGAAGCCATCAAGCGCGGCGACCAGTTCATTGCCGGCGAGCTGTTTTTGCTGGCGCTGATCGACAGCAAGGGCGAAGCCGCCCAGATCGCCAAGGACAACGGCCTCACCCGCAAGAGCCTGGAAGCCGCCATCACCGCCGTGCGCGGTGGCCAGAAGATGGACAGCGCCGAGGCCGAAGGTCAGCGCGGCGCGCTGCAGAAATACTGTCTGGACCTGACCGAGCGTGCCCGGGCCGGCAAGCTCGACCCGGTGATCGGCCGCGACGACGAGATCCGCCGCGCCATCCAGGTGCTGCAGCGGCGCACCAAGAACAACCCGGTGCTGATCGGCGAGCCCGGCGTGGGCAAGACGGCCATCGTTGAAGGCCTGGCCCAGCGCATCGTGGCGGGCGAGGTGCCCGAGTCGCTCAAGAACAAGCGCGTGTTGAGCCTCGACATGGCAGCCCTGCTGGCCGGTGCCAAGTACCGCGGCGAGTTTGAAGAGCGCCTGAAAACCGTTCTGAGCGAGCTGGCCAAGGACGAGGGCCAGACCATCGTCTTCATCGACGAGCTGCACACCATGGTGGGCGCCGGCAAGGGCGAGGGTGCGATGGACGCGGGAAACATGCTCAAGCCCGCGCTGGCCCGCGGCGAGCTGCACTGCGTGGGCGCGACCACGCTCGACGAGTACCGCAAGTACATCGAAAAAGACGCTGCGCTGGAGCGCCGGTTCCAGAAAATTCTGGTGGGCGAGCCCAGTGTGGAAGCCACCATTGCCATCTTGCGCGGCCTACAGGAAAAGTACGAGGCGCACCACGGCGTGGAAATCACCGACCCGGCCATCGTGGCCGCGGCCGAGCTGAGTAACCGCTACATCACCGACCGCTTCCTGCCCGACAAGGCGATTGACCTGATCGACGAGGCCGCGGCCAAGATCAAGATCGAGATCGACTCCAAGCCCGAGGCCATCGACAAGCTCGACCGCCGCCTGATCCAGCTTCAGATCGAGCGCGAGGCCGTGCGCCGCGAAAAGGACGAAGCCTCGCAGAAGCGCTTTGGCCTGATCGAGGAAGAGATCGAACGCCTGCAAAAGGACATTGCCGACCTGGAAGAAATCTGGACCAGCGAAAAGGCCCAGGCCCAGGGCTCGGCCCAGGTGCGCGAAGAGATCGAGCGCATCAAGCTGCAGATTGTCGAGTTCACCCGCAAGGGCGATCTGACCAAGGTGTCCGAGCTGCAATATGGCCGCCTGCCTGACCTGGAGCGCAAGCTCAAGGAAGCCCAGGCCAAGGAAGAAGGCAAGGACGGCGCATCGGCCCCCAACCGCCTGCTGCGCACCCAGGTGGGCGCGGAAGAGATCGCAGAGGTGGTGAGCCGCGCCACGGGCATTCCGGTGGCGAAGATGTTGCAGGGCGAAAAGGACAAGCTGCTGCAGATGGAGACCAGGCTGCACGAGCGTGTGGTGGGGCAGGAGGAGGCGATTGCCGCCGTGGCCAACGCCATCCGCCGCTCGCGTTCGGGCCTGTCGGATCCGGACCGGCCCACGGGCTCGTTCCTGTTCCTGGGCCCCACGGGCGTGGGCAAGACCGAGCTGTGCAAGGCGCTGGCGGGCTTCCTGTTTGACAGCGAAGACCACCTGGTGCGCATCGACATGAGCGAGTTCATGGAGAAGCATTCGGTAGCCCGCCTGATCGGCGCGCCGCCCGGCTACGTGGGCTACGAAGAGGGCGGCTACCTGACCGAGGCCGTGCGCCGCAAGCCCTACAGCGTGCTGCTGCTCGACGAGGTGGAAAAGGCCCACCCCGACGTGTTCAATGTGCTACTGCAGGTGCTGGACGACGGCCGCCTGACCGACGGCCAGGGCCGCACGGTGGACTTCAAGAACACCGTGATCGTGATGACGAGCAACATCGGCTCGCACCTGATCCAGGCCATGGTGGGGCAGGACTCGCAAGACATCAAGGATGCGGTGTGGGGCGAGCTCAAGAACCACTTCCGCCCCGAGTTCCTGAACCGCATTGACGAGACGGTGGTGTTCCACGCGCTGGATGCGCAGCACATTGCCTCCATCGCCAAGATCCAGCTGCAGCTGCTGCAAAACCGCCTGGCCAAGATGGATTTGGAGCTGCAGGTGTCCGATGCTGCGTTGGCAGAATTGGCCAAGGTCGGGTTTGATCCGGTGTTTGGTGCGCGGCCGCTCAAGCGGGCGATCCAGCAGCGCATCGAAAATCCGCTGTCCAAGCTGCTGCTGGAAGGGCGCTTTCCGCCCAAGAGCACGATTGCGGTCACGGTCAATCCGGTGCTGGAGCCGGGGGTGTTCCAGTTTGCTTGAGGATGTCCTGCGTAACCCCCGCGAGTCGGTGGTAGTGCGGATCGGGACAGGCCGCAAGGCGTCTTTTTGCAGCCAATAGCCAGGCTATTGGCAAAAAAAGTAACGCAGCGGACTGCCCGAGACCGCGCTGCCACCGACCGCAGGGAGTTATGCGGGACATCCTTCAGGGCTGGCCACCCGTGTGCGGTAAGGTGGCGCGATGGCGGGCAGGCCCGCCGCGCGCACTTTGAACAGGAGGTTTCGCTTGAATGACTTTGTTGCCGGCATCGCCCGGTTACTGATGTGGCTCATCGCCACGGCTGCCGGCCTGGTGCTGTTTGCGAGCCTTCTGCTGGCCACGCTGGTGCTGGCGGCGGCCTGGGGCCTTCGGGCGGGCTGGGCGCGGCTGACGGGCCGTCCGGTCAACCCCTGGGTGATGCGCATGGACCCGCGCACCGGGTTTGGCACGGTGTTCCGCTCTGCGCGCTGGTCCGCTACCGCCCGGTCTGGCCCGGTGGCTCCGGACGAGGCGGGCAGCGCCGCTGCGCCCTCGCGCCGTGGCGGCGTGCTCCCGGGCGCGCAGGAAGTGACCGATGTCGAGGCGCGCCAGGTCCGGTAAGGCTCCTCGCCGCCTTTTCCACATGGACCGCCCGGCTTTGCAGCCTGCTGGCGGTCTTTTTTATTCGCCCCGGTGCGCCGTGCGTGTTCCGGGGCCTCTTCTATGATGCAGCGATGACACCAGCAGACATCCATTCCCATTTCGAGCTTCAGCGCCAGGCCAGCCGCGAACATGTCGATGTGCCGCTGCTGGTGCGCCGCGAGCGCCTGCTGCGCATGCGCAAGCTGCTGGATGAGAACGGCCCGGTGCTGGCCGCGGCCGTACAGGCCGACTTTGGTATGCGCTCGCCGCGGCTGACCGAGGTGGCCGACTTCCTGGTGCTGCGCACGCTGCTCTCGCACACGCTCAAGCACCTGGCGCGCTGGAGCAAACCGCAGCGGGTGCGCACCCCGCTGCACCTGCAGCCTGCGCAGGGATACATCCACCGCCAGCCGCTGGGCGTGGTCGGCGTCATCTCGCCGTGGAACTACCCGGTACAGCTGGCGCTGGCGCCCGCCATCACGGCGCTGGCCGCCGGCAACCGCGTGATGCTCAAGCCCAGCGAGCTCACGCCGCACACGTCAGCCCAGCTGGCCCGCCTGGTGGCGCAGTTCTTCACGCCGGACGAGTTCTGCGTGGTACAGGGCGACGCCAACCTGTCGGCGCTGTTTGCATCGCTGCCCTTTGACCACCTGGTGTTCACCGGCTCCACCGCTGTGGGCCGCAAGGTGGCGCAGGCTGCGGCCCAGCACCTCACGCCCACCACGCTTGAGCTGGGCGGCAAGTCGCCCTGCATCATCGACGGCCACTGCGACATGCAGGATGCGGCGCTGAAGATCGCGCACGGCAAGCTGCTCAATGCCGGGCAGACCTGCATTGCGCCCGACTACGTGCTGCTGCCGCGCGGACGCGAGGCCGAGTTCGCGCAGGCCTATCGCGCAGCCGTGGCGAGGCTGTTTCCCACCATCGAAGGCAACGGCGACTACGCTTCCATCATCACGGCGCGCCACCATGCGCGACTGCGCACCATGCTGCAGCAGGCGCAGACCCAGGGCGCCGAGGTGCATGTGATCGACCCCGCCGAAGGCAAGCCCCCGGTCCCCACGCAGGGCACGCTGGGCGACGGGGCCAGCCGGCAGATGCTGCCGGTGCTGGTGTTTGGCGCCACTTCAGGCATGCAGCTCATGCAGGAAGAAATCTTCGGCCCGGTGCTGCCCGTCATTGCGTACGAGAAGCTGGACGACGCCATCGCGCACATCAACGCCGGGCCGCGGCCGCTGGCGCTGTACTGGTTTGGCCAGAGCGAATCGGTGCGCGACGACGTGCTGCGCCGCACCGTGAGCGGCGGCGTGACGGTGAACGACACGCTGATGCACATCGCGCACGACAACCTGCCGTTTGGCGGGGTGGGTGACAGCGGCTGGGGCGCGTACCACGGCGAGCAGGGCTTTCTGCGGTTTTGCCACCAGAAATCGGTGCTGGTGCAGTCGCGCTGGTCGATGGGCTCGCTGTTCTATCCGCCGTACGGCCCGCGCTTCGACCAGCTCATGGGGATGCTGCGCCGCTGGCTGTAGCCAGGGGGCTGTCGTCCCCCAGGGGAGCGGACGCGGAGTCATAGTCGTAATCGGGCAGTTGCCCGGTCATCAGCCGCACCATGGCTTCGCGCAGCTGGCCGGTGGACACCGGCTTGTGCAGCAGGTAGGCAGAAGCCGTCTGGGCATCGCGCAGCCGCTGCGGGGAGGTATCGCCCGTCATGATGATGCCCGGCACGTGCGTGCCCAGATAGGCCCGCAGCGCCTGCAGTACCTGCTTGCCGGTTTCTTCGTGCCGGAGGCGGAAGTCGGTGATGATGAGGTCCGGCGTGAGGTCCTCCAGGCGCTCCAGCGCATCGGTGCCCGATTCAGCCGTGATGCACTGGCAGCCCCAGCTGTGCAGCAATGACTGCATGCCCAGGCGCACGGTTTCGTCGTCGTCCACGGCCAGCACCTTCAGCCCGATCAGCATGCGCGCATCGAGTGGCGTGGTGGCATGGTCGTCCAATGCACCCTGCCAGCGGTCCAGCCACAGGCGAAAGACCGAACCTCGGCCCGGAATGGACTGCACTTCCACCGAGGTGTGCATCTCGCGTGCCAGCCGCTGCACGATGGCCAGGCCCAGACCCAGCCCCTTGCGCCGGTCGCGTTCGGGGTTTCCGAGCTGGTGGAACTCCTTGAAGATGTCCTCCCAGTGCGCTTCGGGGATACCCGCTCCGGTGTCCCACACCTCCAGCGCCAGGCGTTTCCCGCGGGTGCGGCAGGCAATCAGCAGTCCGCCCCGCGCGGTGTAACGGATGGCGTTGGAGATGAAGTTGTGCATGACCAGGCCCACCAGGGAGCGGTCGGCGAACGCGGCCGCCGACGTTTCGCGCGTGCGGTACACCAGGCCCGCTGCATCGGCTTGCACACCAAATTCCTGCTCCAGAACGGTCAGCAGCGGCTGCACGGCAAAAGCCTCGGGCCGGACCTTGACCACGCCCGCTTCCAGTCGCGAGTAATCGAGCAGCGTGGTCAGCATCTCGGCCGCCGCGCCTGAAGCGGCGTGGGCGTGGCCCAGCACTGTGCGCTGGTGGTCGTTGAGCGGGCTGCGCTGCAGTGACTCGAGGAACAGCCCCATGGCATGGAGCGGCTGGCGCAGGTCGTGGCTGGCCGCGGCCAGAAACCGCGACTTGTCGCGGTCGGCACGTTCCGCCGCCTGCTGCGCGGCCAGCGCACGGTGTGACTCGGCCCGCAGCTCGGTCACCAGCCGGTTGTTTTCCAGCATGAGCGCGATGCTGCGCCGCGTGGCGCGGTCGGCCGTGCGCGCCTGCATGCACGTCAGGGCGTAGTACACACCGGTCAGGAAAAGCGCGGGCCACATCACGGGGCCGCCGGCCAGCGCGATCGACAGCATCACGCCGCCAATGGCGCAGCTCAGATACGCCATGTAGGCGCGGTACAGCGGCGCACCCAGGCCCAGTGCGCCCGACGAGACGGTACTGATGATGCCGATGGCATAGACCACGCTGTCGGGCGTGCCCCAGTACAGCACCACGTAGCCCAGGCTGCCCCAGCTGATGCCCATGAGCGCCATGCACAACACCAGCTTGTAGGCCGCGCGCGCGGGTGGGTCGGTGTGCGGCGAAATCTCGCGCAGGGCAAGGTACACGCAGCACACCACCGCAGCATGCGCAATGAGCCAGATGGTGACCACCTGGGTGTCGGCCACGCGTTCCATGACCCACAGCGTGCCCAGTGCCGTGGCCAGCGAAGCCAGCAGCGTCATGGGGAAGTTCTGCCGCAGCAGGGTTACCTGCTCGCGCAGGACCTCGTCCGGTTCCCGCTCGCGCCAGCCCCAGAGCAGGCCGGACCTGCCCGCTGGAATGGCGGGCGCCGCAGGGGCTGGTTCAGGTGGCGTCATGGAACTGCGGAGTGCACAGGCCCATGCGCTGCGCCGTCAGCAGGGCTGCGCTACGGCTGTTCACCCCCAGCTGGGCAAAGATGGCGGCCACGTGCACACGGACTGTGTTCTCGCTCAGGCCCAGGTCGCGCGCGATCACCTTGTTGGGCTTGCCGGTGCACAGCAGCTCCAGCACATCGAGCTGGCGCGCCGTGAGGGCGGGCGTGGGCGCACCGGCAGGCCGCGCGTTTCCCGCCCCTGGCGCGCCCCCGAGCGAAATGGGAAAGCAAGGCTGCCCTGCGAGTGCCAGCGTGATGGCGTTGAGGATGTCGTCCCCGCTGGCGGACTTGAACAGGAAGCCGTCTGCGCCGCGCGACCACGCTTCATGCACCGCGTCGGGCGCCACGCTGGCCGACACCAGCACGATGCGCGCCTTGCGGCAGTGCTGGCGGAGCAGGCGCAGGCCGTCCAGGCCGCTCATGCCGGGCATCTGGATGTCCAGCAGCACCAGATCAATGTCTTCGCGCGGATGCGCACAGGCGTCGGCCATCGAGCCCGCCTCAGAAATGGCGGCCACGTCGGGGTGGTCCTCCACGATGAGGCGCAGTCCGGTGCGAAAAAGAGTGTGGTCATCCACAAGCAAAAGGCGGGCACGCATGCGCCAAGTATTGCGCACAAACCACGGTTGCCCACTAGTCCATTTGTGCGATGGACGCCCGCGAGGCCGCTTTCTAGACTTTCTCCAGGCATTGCGAAACGTGTCCCTGCACGAACGGCAATGCACCCTGCCAAGAGTTGCCACCCACGCCCTGCTTCCTAAGGTTTTTCCCATGACGGTCAATGCCCTCGTCGATGCCTGCTCGCCTTCGTCGGTCGAAACGACACATCTCCAGCACGCCGAACGATGGGGCGCGGTGAGCGGTGGCCAGCCGCATTGCCCGACCGGCGTGGGCGGCACCACGGTGGCAGGCCTTCTGGATCTGCATTGCGCCCCGGCACTGGGTGCGCCGCATCTGGCCCATGCGCCCGCGGTGGTCGTCGAGCGGCTGGACGCGCAGGCGGGCACCTGGCAGCTGTCACTGGACGAGGGACGCACCTGGAGGGCGGTGCGCACCGACCTGGTCAACCGTCCGGGCAACATGGGGCTGGCCCTGGACCGCACGGCGCGGCTGCGCGTGCTCCCGTTCAGCGGCCACCGCGTGCAGGGTGTCCGGCTTTCGCTGCATGCCGTGCATCGCAGCCACGGGGCTGACAGCGGCAGCTACCGCGCTTATTCGTGCGATGAGCGCGATGAACGCGAGGAGGGCTCGGCCACCGTCGCCCTGGTGCTGACACTGGCGGCCATCAACGGCTCCCCGCCCGCCGTGCATGTGCCGCGCCCGCGCAACAAGCGGGCACTGGTCAAGCATGCTGCGCTGGCTGCTGCGGCAGCTACATCCGCCGCTGCAGGGCAGGGCAGCCCGGGCAACGCCCACGGAATCTCTGCCTAACCGCCTGAGGTCAGCGCCTGCAGGCAGCGCCGGTGCGGCCTTGAGCATGCCACTGCGTTGCATTCCTTGCCGATAGCGCGGCTGCTGGCTGCAAACATCGCCTGGCGGCCTGTCCCGGCCCTCGCCAGCGCGTCTGGCGACGGCACTGCAGAGCTTCCCTGATCAAAGCTGTGCTCGGGGTGCCATGGCGGCATGGGCCGGGTGGAATGGGGAACCCGATTTCCTGGCTTCTCCGTCCTTTCGGACCAGCCATCCAGCGCGGCAGTCAGCGGGCCGCGCGTGACGCGTGCGCAGGCGTGCAGCGGCGGTACGCCGAAACCGTGCAGCGCCGTGGCGCTTCTTCACTGCCTGACCAGCAGGCGTCAGGGCCCGTCTCCATGAGGGGCAAAAACCGTTTGCGGCGACAATGCCGGTCCTTTTGTTTTTTCATTCCCCGTTTTCGTTCGGTTTTCCCATGTCCAGTATCCAGGTTCGTCCCGCTACGCTTCGCGATGCCAAAGCCATCGCCCAGATCCACACCGTCTCTGCCCAAGAGGTTTACAAGGGGCTGGTGCCAGACGAGCAGCTGAAATCCATGTCGGTTGAAAAGCGCCAGGCCTACTGGCGTGAAGCCATCGAGTATTGCGAGCCCCAGGTCCAGGTGGCCGTTGACGGCGAGAAGATCGTCGGCTTTGTGGGCTACGACCGCTCGCGCGATGAAAAGTCGCGCCCCACCACCGGTGAGATCTGGGCCATCTATGCCGCCCCCACCCACTGGAACCAGGGCGTAGGCCTGGCCTTGTGGGACGCCGCCCGCGACGGCCTTCAGGAAGAGGGCTGCACCAACGTCACCGCATGGGTGCCGCTGCGCAACGAGCGCGCCATCCGTTTCCATGAGCTCGCCGGTTTCAAGCGCGAGCTTTCCACCGCCAAGACGGCCGTGGTGGGTGGTGTGAAGATCGAAGAAGTGCGCCTGAAGCGCCCCATCAACTAACCCGGTATTGCACATGATCGAATGGAGCCATCAGGGCCAGAACCGACAAGCCCTGTGGCGCTCCGAAAGCGGCGCACCGGCACCCCGCCGCATTGTGGTGGCGGACGACACGCTGGCGGCAGACACGGCGTTCCGCATGGCCTGCGAAGGCACGGGCCTGCTGTGGCAGGGCGACTTCCAGAATGCCCGCATGCTGGTGCAGGCGCTGATGCGCCGCATCGACACCCGCGGCAGCAAGCCGCGCAAGGCGGCTGCAGCCAAGGCGGCGCAAAAGGCCGCTGCGGCCACACCTGCCGAAACTTTTCACCTGCACCGGCAGGCGCAGTCGCAGCGCGCGCGCGTGCTGGCGTCGGTGCTGATCCCGCTGGATGGCGACTACGGCATTGCCTTGCGGCGTGCGCCCGACCTTCGCCAGGCCTGCACCGAGGCGTGGGGCCCGGCCGATGGCAAGCCCTCAGTGGCCACGCTGCGCGAGCTGCTGGGCCTGGTGGGCGCGCACGAGTGGCGCAAAAAGGGTGTGGAAGTGCCCGCCCTGGGGGCTGCGCCGAACAACCGCATTCACCCGTACTACGGCGTCTTCTCGCCAGTGCGCGGCGAGTATGTGGATCTGGTCGCAGCCACGCCGTTGCCCGCCAGCACGCTGGCGTTTGACATCGGTACGGGCACCGGCGTGTTGTCTGCCGTGCTGGCGCGCCGCGGCGTACAGCGTGTGGTGGCTACCGAGCTGGACCCGCGCGCGCTGGCGTGCGCCCGTGAGAATTTGCAGCGCCTGGGCGTAGCGGCCAAGGTCGAAGTGGTGCAGGCTGACCTGTTCCCGGATGGCCGTGCTCCGCTGGTGGTGTGCAACCCGCCCTGGGTTCCTGCGCGTGCCAGCTCGCCCATCGAGCGTGCCGTGTACGACGAAGGCAGCGCGATGCTGCGCGGCTTCCTGTCGGGTCTGGCGGCTCACTTGGAGCCCGGCGGAGAGGGCTGGCTGATCCTGTCGGATTTGGCCGAGCACCTGGGACTGCGCCCGCGTGCGCAGCTGCTCGAATGGATTGCCGGGGCAGGTCTGGTGGTGCTGGGCCGCCAGGATGTGAAGCCCCGCCATGGCAAGGCGGTCGATGCGACGGACGCGCTCCACGCTGCCCGTGCGGCCGAAGTCACCTCGCTGTGGCGGCTGGCTGCTGCCACCGAGTGAGCCTCTGCACGCATCAGCGCGCCTTGTGCATCTGCGGC
>LNFM01013625.1_pt1 | contig 10305 bp, 9 predicted proteins | sample 596031 | NCBI WGS metagenome assembly LNFM01 (sample SAMN04254537, study PRJNA301005) | activated carbon metagenome | isolation source: dual media filters at the Ann Arbor, Michigan drinking water treatment plant | place: USA: Ann Arbor | reverse complement strand
CCTGACTTCGGATCCAGCATCAGACCAAGGAAGGTCAGAAGATTGCGTGCATAGAGCGCGCTTGAATCCGCCGCCACCAGCGCCGGGAGGTTGGCAATGCCGATGATGTGTACGCCATGCTTGACTACGGTCTTGTCGAGTTCGGAAAGCGGACAGTTGCCGCCGGCTTCCACCGCCATGTCGAGAATGACCGACCCCGGCTTCATGCTCTTGACCATGTCTTCGGTCACCAGTACCGGCGCCGGGCGCCCGGGAATCAGCGCGGTGGTGATGACGATGTCAGCCTGCTTGATGCGCTCGGCCACCAGCACTGCCTGACGCTTGCGGTAATCCTCGCCCATGTCACGGGCATAACCACCCTGGCCTTTGGCCAGTTCCTTCTCCGCATCCGTGAGCGGCACTTCGATGAACTTGGCGCCCAGAGATTCGACCTGTTCCTTGGTTTCGGGCCGCACGTCGGTGGCTTCGACCACCGCGCCAAGACGCTTGGCGGTAGCAATAGCCTGCAGTCCGGCCACGCCCACGCCCATCACCACCACGCGTGCCGCCTTGATGGTCCCGGCCGCGGTCATCAGCATCGGCATCATCCGGCCATACGTGTTTGCCGCAACCAGTACCGCCTTGTATCCCGCGACGTTGGCCTGCGACGACAGCACGTCCATGCTCTGGGCACGCGAGATCCGCGGTAGCATTTCCATGGCAAATGCCGTGACGCCAGTCCTGGCAATGGCTTCGATGCCTTCCTTCCGATGCGGGGCCAGCAGCCCGATCAGCACGCTACCGGATTTGAGCAGGGACAGCTCCTGCGCTTCCGGACCGCGGACCTTCAGCACGATGTCGCTCTGATAGACCTCGGCGGCAGTCGGGACGATGGTGGCTCCGGCGACGACGTAATCGCCGTCCGGAATCGAACATCCCGCGCCAGCGCCGCTTTGCACCAGCACCTTGTGATGGCCGGCGCCCGCAAGTTTCTTGACGGTTTCGGCGGTGGCCGCAACTCGCGGTTCACCCGCGCGGATTTCCGCCGGTATGCCGATCTGCATGAATGAATTAGCCTCCCTGTCGAACTGGCCCCCGGGAAAACGATGTGCTCGTCATGGAGGTCAAGGTGGGTGTCAAAAAAAAGTTGCGCAATTATAGAGGGAAGCGCCGGCGGTTCCAACCGGATTGAGGCAAAAAGTAGCCCCTGACGACCTGCCGCTATAATCCGCTTAACCGCGAAGCCGTCCGATGCCCACGATCCATCTCCTCCCAGACCTCCTGATCAGCCAGATTGCCGCTGGCGAAGTTGTCGAACGTCCGGCCTCCGCGCTCAAGGAAATGCTGGAGAACAGCCTGGATGCCGGGGCAGACAAAATTTCGGTGCAACTGGCGGAAGGCGGCATCCGGCAGATCCGGGTTGCCGACAACGGTGCCGGCATCGGCCGCGGCGATCTACCGCTGGCGCTTGCGCGCCATGCCACCAGCAAGATCAGCACGCTGGAGGACCTCGAGCGGGTCGGCAGCCTCGGCTTTCGCGGCGAAGCGCTGGCCAGTATCGCCGCGGTGTCGCAGGTGACGGTAGTCAGCCGGCAAGCCGGCGAACAGCATGCATGGCGCATTGAATCGAACGGTGGCCCGCCCTCGGCGCCGGAACCCGCTCCGGCGGCGCCCGGCACCACCATCGAAGTGCGGGATCTGTACTTCAACACCCCGGCCCGGCGCAAATTCCTGCGCAGCCCGCAGACCGAGTTCGCGCACAGCGAAGAAGCGTTCCGGCGTATCGCCCTGTCGCGGCCGGACGTCGAATTTTCGCTCACCCACAACGGTCGTGCACACCGGCATCTGCAGCCGGGGGAGGCCGCCGGGCGGATCCACGCCGTGCTCGGCGACGCCTTTCGCGAAGCAGCACTGCCGGTGCAGATCGAGGCCGGCGGCTGGCAGCTTTCCGGGCTGGTGGCGCAACCGGCGTATTCGCGGAGCGCGCGCGATGCGCAGTATTTTTTTGTCAACGGCCGATTCGTCCGCGACAAACTGCTCGCACATGCAGTGCGCGAGGCCTACCACGACGTACTCCACAACGATCGCCATCCGGCCTATGTGCTGTTTCTGCAGCTGGACCCGACGCTGGTGGATGCCAACGTGCATCCCACCAAAATCGAAGTCCGCTTCCGTGATTCCCGCGCGGTGCACCAGTTCGTATTCCATGCGCTGGAAAAAGCGCTCGCGGCCACGCGCGCCGGTTCGAACACCGGCTGGAGCACGGTAGCTGACGCCTCCGCGCCGGCCTCCGCAATGCACGCAGGATCTTCCCTGTCTGCCGGCGGCCCTATCTACGCCCGCCAGCCGGCAATGGATCTGCGCGCGACCGAACCGGCGCCGTTCTATGCGAAGCTGTTCGGCGGCTCTTCGGATGCCGGCCCACGCGATGGAGCCCTGGGGCACGCCGTCATGCCCGAGAACGACGCGCATCCGCTCGGCTTTGCGCTGGCGCAATTGTCCGGCATCTACATCCTGGCGCAGAACCGGGTGGGACTGGTTGTGGTGGACATGCATGCAGCTCACGAACGCATCGTTTACGAAAAGCTCAAGAACGCGCTCGACCAGGACCGAATTCCGACCCAGCGACTGCTGATACCGGCCACCCTGGCAGTCGGCACGCTGGAAGTGGCCACGGTCGAAGAGAACCAGACGGCACTGGAACGGCTCGGCTTTGAAATCGCGGTAATCGCGCCCAATGCGCTCGCGGTACGCGCGCTGCCGATGACGCTGGCCCAGGCCGACGCGGCCCGGCTTGCGCGCGATGTGCTCGGGGAGATCGCGGAGTTCGGCGGCAGCCGGGTGCTCGAGGAACGACAGAACGAACTGCTCGCCACCATGGCCTGCCATGCTGCGGTCCGGGCCAATCGCGCGCTGAGCCTCACTGAGATGAACGCATTGCTGCGCGAAATGGAAGATACCGAACGCTCTGGCCAATGCAACCACGGCCGGCCGACCTGGTTCCAGGTGACGATCGCCGAGCTGGACCGGATGTTCATGAGGGGGAAATGACTGGGACGAGGGGCGAGGGGCGAAGGGCGAGAGAAAGCTCTTGGCTTTCGCTTTTCCCTTGACTCGTCCATCGCCCCTCGTTCCTCGTCCCCCAGCAGAATTGCCGCCGGCAATTCTGCTGATGGGCCCCACCGCCAGCGGCAAATCCGCGCTGACTCTGGCACTGGCGGAGCACTTTCCGCTGGAGATTGTCAGCGTCGATTCAGCGCAGGTGTACCGGCACATGGACATCGGCACCGCCAAACCCGATGTCGCCACCCGCGAAAAGTATCCGCATCACCTGATCGACCTGATTGAACCGGTGGAGCGCTATTCGGCGGCGCGTTTCCGCGACGACGCCCTGGGGGCCATGCGTGACATTGCCGCGCGCGGCCGCATTCCCCTGCTGGCCGGCGGCACCATGTTGTACTTCAAGGCTCTGCTGGACGGGCTTTCAGCCCTGCCTGCGGCCGATCCCGAAATTCGCGCCGACATCGATGCGATGGCGCGCGAGGCCGGCTGGCCGGGCGTACACCGGGAACTGGCGCGCGTCGATGCGCAAACCGCGGCGCGTCTGGATCCCAACGATGCCCAGCGGATCCAGCGGGCGTTGGAAGTATTCCGGCTCAGCGGCAGGCCGATGTCGGCGCTGGTTGCACAAGGCCGCGATGCGGATCTGCCCTTCAGGCTGATCACGCTGGGCCTGGTGCCCTCCGACCGCGCGATCCTGCACCGGCGTATCGCCGAGCGGCTGGACCGGATGCTGGCGGCCGGACTGGTAGACGAAGTGCGCCAGCTGCGCACCGACTTTGCGCTCGATCCCACCCTGCCGTCGATGCGCTGTGTCGGCTACCGCCAGGTGTGGCAGTTCCTGGACGGAGAGTTCGACGCCGGGAGTTTGCGGGAGAAGGCAGTGGCGGCCACCCGCCAGCTCGCCAAGCGCCAGCTCACCTGGTTGCGGTCGATGACCGGGGTCACGACGTTCGATTGTCTGGCCGAAAATCTGCACCGGCAGGTCGCCGGATGGCTGAAGCCGGAAATCGAACCGCCGGCAACCTGATCCTTTACCGGAAGCCCAAAAATCAAGGGCCCGCCATCCACGGCGAGCCCTTGAACCTGGCCCCGGGGCGCCTGCAGCCCCGGCCACAGGTTGCGTTACATGCCCAGCGCGGCGATCCCGGCTTCGGCGATCTGCGCATCCTGCTGCGAGGTGACGCCGCTGACGCCAACCGCGCCGACCAGCTGGCCGCCGACCATGATCGGCACGCCACCCTCGAGCAGAACCGCATCGGCGGCGATGGTAGTGATCGAGGGCCGATTCTTGGCAAGATCGTCAAACACCTTGGTCGGGCGCTTGAACGCGGCCGAAGTCTTGGCCTTGCCGATCGCCACGTCGATGCTGCCGGTCTGGGTGCCGTCGATACGCCGCAGCAGCACCAGGTGGCCGCCATCGTCAACAATGGCAATGACCACGTTCCAGTTGTTCTTACGCGCCTCGGCCTCGGCCGCCGTTGCAATCTTGGTTGCCGCTTCCAGCGTCATCGCCTTCTTGTCGGCAAGCTGCGCATGGGCCTGGAGCGACAGCAGTGCAAACAGCAGCACGGCACATGCCGAAGTCATTCTTCTGAAAATAAACATGGTTCCTCCTCGATATTGTCGGTTTGGTTGTTACGGCCCGGCAGGGCCCAGGACGGCCGGCATCCCGGGCTCAGGCACCCGGCCGCCGATACAGCAGCGCCAAAGATAGCGCGCCGCGGCCGGCAATTCCAATCATTCCTCCGAATTATCGACCTGCTCGACCCGCGCCGCCGCGCCGCCGCGGGCGAAACCAAGCCGCAGGCGCTCGCCGGGCCGCACTTGGGCCGCACTGCGGACGATGTCGCCCGCCTCGCCGGTAACGATGCTGTAGCCGCGCTCGAGCACCGACTGCGGATTGAGGTGTTCGAGGCTGGCGCGCAAACCCTGCACCCGTTCCCGCCAGCGTTCCAGCGCACGCTGCTGCCCCAGCCCCAATCTCAGCTGCAGGTCGCGCCAGGTGGCGGCCAGCGCGTCGATGTCGGGGCGGGCGGAACGCAGGCGGTTGAGGCTGTCGGCAAGCCGCCAATTGCGGCCATCCGTGGTCGCGGACATGGCTGTTCGCAGGCGGCTGGCGAGATGGGTCAGGTGCCGGTGCTGATCGCGAACCCGATCGCCGGGATGAACCAGGCGCTTGCCCAGATAATCGATCTGCTGCATCCGTGTTTCCAGCAGCCGGGCGGCATTGCGCTGCAATTGCCCGCGCAGCGCGCCCAGACGCTGTGTCAGCTCGATCCGGTTCGGGCTCGCCATTTCCGCCGCCGCGGTCGGCGTCGGCGCGCGCGCGTCGGCGACGAAATCAACGATGGTAAAATCGGTTTCGTGCCCCACACCGGCTATCACCGGAAGCGCGCTGTCCGCAACTGCGCGCGCCACCGATTCCTGGTTGAAGGCCCAGAGATCTTCGATGCTGCCGCCGCCGCGGCAGACGATCAGCAATTCCACCTCGGTGCGCGCCGACGCGCTGCGAATTGCCTGTGCGATCTTCTCTCCCGCGCCTTCGCCTTGCACCGGAACCGGGTAGAGAACGATCCGGATCGCCGGCATCCGCCGCGCCAGCGTGGTCAGCACGTCGCGCAAGGCCGCCGCCCTGGGCGAGGTAACGATGCCGATCGCCGACGGAAACGGTGGAATCGGCTTTTTGCGCGCCGCATCGAACAGGCCCTCCTGCTCGAGTTTGCGTTTCAACCGCTCGAAAGCTTCGAACAAAGCCCCGAGGCCGGAACGGCGCATGGTTTCCACGGTTAGCTGAAACTCGCCGCGCGCCTCATAGAGCGTCGGCAATGCCCGCACCTCGACCTGCATCCCGTTCTCGGGTTTCCAGTCGAGCATCGCAGCTTTGTGGCGAAAGAACACGCAGCGCACTTGGGCCTGCGCGTCCTTGAGGGAAAAATAACAGTGGCCCGAACTGGCCAAGGTGAAATTCGATACTTCGCCAGCGACCCAAAGCAGCGGCATGCCACCTTCCACCAGCGCGCGCGCGCGGCGATTTAGTTCGGCCACGCCGATGACGCCGGAAACGCCTGCGCTTGTACCCATATGCTGCATTCTAGACCGGCACGGTGGACTCGAAACGCGTCAGATCGTGCAATTGCGGCAGGTTCAGACGCGCAACAGAGAATTTTGCAGTAGCGAAATTCGCGGTTTGAGCTCTTGACATTCGATGCGGAATGTCGTGCTTCATCCACAACAGTCACGAAAACGAAACATCACCCGCCTCGAAAGCCCGCAGCGACGCGGGGTTGTTTTCTAACACCATGATAAATATGCGTTAATGTCGGAGTGTATTTTTTAATCGCCGCACAAAAAATGCTTATGCGAACTCCACTTACGTTTTATATATACAAACTGTGCACAATGTTATCCACAAAGATTGTGGACAACTTTCGAATTCAGTATGACATGCGAAACCTGTTGTCAAGTCCTTTGCGCGCAACTTGCCCGCATGCGCGCGGCAGTTTAGAGTGACGCGGTTTTTTCGTAAGCATCGGAGAGCAAGTGCTAGCGATCATTGAAGCTGCGGGCTGGCCGATCTGGCCGATCATACTGTGCTCCATACTAGCCGTCGGCATTATCGGCGAGCGCTTCTGGACCCTGCGGCAGGACATCGTCGCACCGCGCGAGCTGCTGCCGCAGGTGGTGCAGGAGTATCGCCAGAAGGGCGTCTCCCCGGACATGCTCGCACGTCTGGCGCAAAGCTCGCCACTGGGCCGGATCTTTGCCGCTGCGCTGCGTAACGTCGGCAGCACGCGGGAAGTGATGAAGGAATCGGTCGAGGAGTCTGGACGTGCCGCCGGCCACGAATTGGACCGCTTCCTCACGACTCTGGGCACCATCGCCACCATGTCGCCGCTGCTCGGCCTTCTCGGCACCATCATTGGCATGATCCATATCTTTGGTGCGCAGGGCCCCTCCGGCATGGCCAATCCGGCGCAGCTTGCGCACGGCATCTCGATCGCGCTCTACAACGCCGCGTTCGGCATCATCGTCGCGGTGCCGAGTCTGGTGTTTTACCGCCACTTTCGCGCCAGGGCGGACTCGCTGGTGGTCGAAATGGAAATCCAGGCCGTAAAACTGGTCGAGATCATCCATGGCGAACGCCAGGCCTGAAGGTAACGGGGCGAAAACGCGATGAACTTCCGCCGCGGCTCGTTCCGGGAAGAACCGGAGATCAACCTGGTACCCTTCATCGACGTGCTGATCGTCATCGTGATTTTTCTTGCGGTCACCACCACATATTCCCGGTTCTCGGAACTTCAGATCAACCTGCCGACCGCGGAGGCCAACCGTCCGGCGGACCGGCCGAACCAGATCAACGTAGGCGTGTCTGCAAACGGCCAGTACGTGATCAACCGCCGGCAGGTCGCGCTCTCGACACCGGTCGCACTTTCGGCGGAACTACGCAAGGCCGCGGGCAGCAATCCGGACCCGATCGTGATCATCAACGCGGACTCGAATGCCACCCACCAGTCGGTGATCAACGTAATGGAGGCCGCGCGGCTTGCCGGCCTGGGCAAGATCACCTTCACCACCCAGCAACAGCGCTAACGGACCTGCCGCGGCGCGGCGCCGCGCGCATCGCGCCGGACTCAGCCGGCTGACGCGTTACCATTCAGCCTCACCGAGGAGTTGCGCGTGAGCTTTCCGGACCGTCACTGGTATCGCCTGACCTGGCTGTCGATCGTCCTGCTGCCGCTGGCCGGAGTGTTCCGGCTGGTCGTGGCCGTGCGCCGCAGGACCTTCGCGCTGGGCTGGCTAAGCAGCACCCGCCTGCCGGTTCCGGTCATCGTGGTCGGCAACATCACCGCCGGCGGCACCGGCAAGACACCTCTGGCGATCTGGCTTTGCGGCCTGCTGCGCGAGCACGGCTATCGCCCGGGCATCGTCAGCCGCGGTTACGGCGGGCAGGGGCAGACGCTGGCGGTGGACGCGCAGGCCGACCCCGCTATCGTGGGTGACGAACCGGTGCTGCTGGCGCAGCGCGCCCTCTGCCCGGTGTGGGTCGGCCGCGACCGCGTCGCGGCCGCCCGGGCCTTGCTTGCAGCGCACCCGGAATGCAACCTGATCGTCAGCGACGACGGCCTGCAGCACTACCGGCTGGCACGCGATATCGAATTGGCAGTGGTGGACGGGCTGCGCGGCCTGGGCAACGGCCTGCCACTGCCGGCCGGCCCGTTGCGCGAGAGCCCACGCAGACTGGCGCAGGTGGACGCAGTGGTCGTCAACGGCGAAAGCAGTTTCGCGCTGCCGACGGCGGCACCGTTCCTGATGCGCCTGGAAGGGACGATCTTTCGCAACCTGCTGAATCCGGAATTTCAGGCCGAAGCGATGGATTTCGGCAACCGGCAGGTGCACGCAATTGCCGGCATCGGCAACCCGCTGCGTTTTTTCGCGCAGCTGCAGCGACTCGGCCTGAACTTCACGGCGCACGCCTTCCCCGACCACCACCCCTATTCGCCTGAAGACCTGAAATTCGATGATGCCGACGCGATCATCATGACCGAGAAGGATGCGATAAAATGCCGGCACTTCGCGCGCGAGAACCACTGGATGCTGGCGGTGGATGCGCACATCGACCCGGATCTCGGTCCACTTATCCTCGACAGGCTCAAATCTCGGCATGGATCCTAAGCTGCTAGACATCCTGGTGTGCCCGTTGTGCAAGGGCCCCCTGCTCTATCGCAAGCCGGAGAAGGAACTCATCTGCAAACCCTGCCGGCTCGGCTATCCGATCCGCGACGACATTCCGGTGATGCTGGAAGATGAAGCGCGCAAGCTTCCTCCGGGCGAAGAAGTCTGAGTAAACGGTGAACCGGGATCGGTGAACGGATACCTCTTCGGCGCCGCAGACTTCGCTTCCTGATCACTGTTCACTGATCCCCGTTCACCGCTGCCCATGCAATTTGTCGCCGTCATTCCCGCCCGCCACGCCTCCTCGAGGCTGCCCGGCAAACCGCTGGCCGACATCGCCGGCAAGCCGATGGTGGTCCATGTCGCCGATCGCGCCCGCGAGGCGGGCGCAGAGCAGGTCATTGTCGCCACCGACGATGCACGCATCCGCGACGCCGCGCAAAGCCATGGCTACGACGCGGTGATGACCCGTGCCGACCATGCTTCGGGCACCGACCGGATTGCCGAAGTCGCGGCGGCGCGCGGCTGGCCGGACGACCGGATCGTGGTCAACGTCCAGGGCGATGAACCGCGGATCCCGCCAGCGTTAATCCTCTCAGTTGCGCAGCAGCTCGCCAACCATCGCGACGCCGACATCGCGACCGCCTGCCATGCGATCCACGATGCGGCGGAAATATTCGACCCAAATGCGGTGAAAGTGGTGCTCGACGCCAGGGGCTATGCGCTGTATTTCTCGCGGGCGCCAATCCCCTACGCCCGCGACGCCTTCCGCACCGACCGATCGAGACTTCCGGAAGGGCTGCCGGTGTACCGCCACCTCGGCCTGTATGCCTATCGCTGCAGTTTTCTGCGGATTTATTCAACGCTTGCGCCGGCGGCGATCGAACAGTTCGAGTCGCTGGAGCAGTTACGCGCGCTCTGGCACGGCCACCGGATCAGCGTCGCCGTCACCAATCAGGCGCCGGAACCGGGCGTGGACACACCGGAAGATCTGGAAAAAATGCGCCGGGCTTTCGTTGGGGCGGCACAATGATTCACGCCTTATAATCCGGTCTTCGCGTTTGCGGCCGGCGCTTTTGCCCGACCGCCTTCACACCTCCAACCTCACCGACAGGGAAAACATGCGGCTGATTCTTCTAGGTGCGCCCGGCGCAGGCAAAGGCACGCAGGCAGCCTTCATCATCGAAAAACTCGGAATTCCCCAGATTTCCACCGGCGACATGCTGCGCGCCGCGGTCAAGGCCGGAACTCCGCTCGGCCTGGAAGCGAAGAAGTTCATGGATGCCGGCGCGCTGGTACCGGACGAAGTGATCATCGGTCTGGTGCGGGAACGGATCAGGCAGCCGGACTGCGCCAGAGGCTTCCTGTTCGACGGCTTTCCGCGCACCATCCCACAGGCCGATGCAATGAAGCAGGCCGGCGTGATGCTGGACTACGTGGTCGAGGTCGACGTGGACGACAGCGAGATAATCAAGCGCCTTTCCGGTCGGCGGGTCCACCCGGGCTCGGATCGGACCTATCACACCGTGTTCAATCCGCCCAAAGTCGCGGGCAAGGACGACGTCACCGGCGAAGACCTGATCCAGCGCG
>LNFM01013623.1_pt1 | contig 10306 bp, 11 predicted proteins | sample 596031 | NCBI WGS metagenome assembly LNFM01 (sample SAMN04254537, study PRJNA301005) | activated carbon metagenome | isolation source: dual media filters at the Ann Arbor, Michigan drinking water treatment plant | place: USA: Ann Arbor | reverse complement strand
CGGCGTGCGCACGGCATCAAAAAGGAATGCTTCGCTCATGGTGTCTCCTGGGGGAAGGCGGATGCCGCGAATCAGTATAGACTTTTGCCAAGCACTTGCTTTGTTAAATTCCGTCCTCCAGTCTGATAGGTGACACCATGATCGAACGCACCCTGTTCAACGCCGACCACGAAGCCTTTCGCGACAGCTTCCGCAAGTTTGTCGAGAAGGAAATCGCACCGCACCACGAGGCCTGGGAAGAGCAGGGCTATGTGGACCGCGCGGTGTGGAGCAAGGCCGGCGAAAACGGCTTTTTGTGCATGACCCTGCCCGAGGCCTACGGTGGCTCCGAGGCCGACAAGCTGTATTCGGTGGTGCAGATGGAGGAGATCGCGCGCACGGGATTCACCGGCATCGGCTTCGGCCTGCACAGCGAAATCGTGGCACCGTACATCCTGCATTACGGCACCGAGGCGCAGAAGCAGAAGCACCTGCCGCTGCTCGCCAGCGGCGAGATGGTGGGGGCGATTGCCATGAGCGAGCCCGCCGCCGGCAGCGACCTGCAAGGCGTGAAGTCCACCGCCATCAAGCAGGCCGATGGCAGTTATGTGCTCAACGGCAGCAAGACCTTCATCACCAACGGCTGGCACGCCGATCTGGTGATCGTGGTCGCCAAGACCGACCCGAGTGCGGGCGCCAAGGGCACCAGCTTGTTGCTCGTGGAGCGCGGCATGCCGGGCTTCGAAAAAGGCAAACGCCTGAAGAAGCTCGGCATGAAGGCGCAGGACACCTCCGAGCTGTTTTTCGACAACGTGAAGGTGCCCGCCGAGAACCTGCTGGGCGGCGAAGGAAAGGGCTTCATCTGCCTGATGGAGCAGTTGCCCTGGGAACGTTTGCAGATCGCCATCGGTGCCGTGGCCGCAGCCCAGGCTGCGATCGACTGGACGGTCGAGTACACCAAGGACCGCAAGGTGTTCGGCCAGGCCGTGGCGGCGTTTCAGAACACGCGCTACAAGCTCGCCGAGCTGCAGACCGAGGTGCAGGTGGCGCGCGTGTTCGTCGACAAGTGTTGCGAGTTGGTGGCCGTGGACAAGCTCGACACGGCGACCGCCAGCATGGCCAAGTACTGGTGCTCCGACCTGCAGTGCAAGGTGATGGACGAGTGCGTGCAGCTCTTTGGTGGCTACGGCTACATGTGGGAATACCCGATCACAAGGGCCTACGCCGACGCGCGGGTGCAGCGCATCTACGGCGGCACCAACGAGATCATGAAAGAGGTGATCTCGCGTGCCATGGGGCTGGGCGGGCGCTGAGCACCCGCCCGTCATCTCGCCGGTTTACTTTTTCGCGGCTTCGCCCAGGCGGCGGCCCAGCGAGATTGCGTAGGGCGCGGCGCGCGCGTTGAGCACCGGGTCGGCCGAGGGCTTGATGCCAACGGGCAGCACCAGCGGGTTGAAGGTCATGGTGTCGCAGGCGCCGCCCATGCCCTCGCTCACCTTGTCGATCACCAGCTTGCCGGCCGAGACCACCGGGCGCACGTCGGGCCAGGTCAGCGTGGGGTCGGTCAGGTTGTCGCCGGCTTCGGCCAGTTGCAGGCGGAAGTCGAACGACACGGGGGCCTTGCCCACGCGCTCGCGCAGCTCGCCGGCCAGGAACTCGTCGCCCATGGATTTCAGCTGGTCTTCGGTGAGTCCGAGCACGCCGGCCTCCGGCACAAACTGCCAGCGCGCGAAGCGGCTCTTGCCCGGTGCGGTTTCCAACTCGAACGCGTTCACGCCCCAGTAGTTCACCGTGCCGTAGCTCGCGGGCACCGGTGCCCCAGCCAGGTAGGCGCCCTGGCGGGTGGTGTCGGGGTTGGCGGCGCTGAAGGCTTTGATCTTTTCCGGGTCGGCCTTGCCGGTGGCCGGGTCGGCGGTGCGGGCCTGCACAAAAGGCGCGAACTGCTCGGGCTTGCTCACGAAGAACACCGGCGCCGAGATGTTGGCCATCTGCCACTGCTCGCCGCCGGGCAACTGGAACTGCAGCGCCAGGCCGCGCACCGATTTGGCCTTGTCGCTCGCCTTGGGGCTGCCGCCACCCACCGAGAAACGCGCCACCACGGGGATCTTGTCGCCCTTGAAGACCGACGCGCGCGAGAGCTCGCGTCCGGCGGCGTTGCCGATGAAGTGGCCGCTGGCGCAAATGCCTTTGGCGCCTGAGCGGCGCGAGCCCGGCTGTGGGCCGGCCAGGCCTTCGAGCGCGTTGACCTGGCTTTCAGCGAGCGACGTTTGTGCGAATGCGGTGGGAATCAGCAGGGAACTGCCCAGGGCAGCGGACGCTGCGGCAGCAAGCAACAGAGGTTTCATGGGAGGAGGCCTTTCGGTGGGTGTGACAGCGGTGGTGCACCTTGCAACCACCTGTGCGGTAGTCGACGGTTCTGCCTGCGCCTTACACCGCTGAACGTGTTTATTTGTCCGCGTGTGCGCCGCCGGCATGGCTCTCGTGTAGTTAAAAAGTATGATCCGCCGGTGGTTTGTACTGGGGAGAGCGGATCCATGAAGAACGTCGACATCAAACAGCTGGCCTTGTTCTGCGAACTCATCGAGAGCCAGAGCCTGACCGAGGCGGCATCCCGCATGAACATCACACCCTCGGCCGCCAGCCAGGCGCTCACCCGCTTGCGCAACGTGCTCAACGACGACCTGTGCGTGCGCGAGAAAAACCGCTACCAGCTCACCCCCTATGCCGACGGCGCCTACGGTGTGTTTCAACAGATGGTCGAGCTGTGGAAAGACGTGAGCAACAACGCCTGGGTGTTCAATCCGCTGGAGTGCGACGCCCACATCATCATGTCGTGCTACGACGCGTTTGGTGAAACCGAACTCGCCGAGCTCTACCGCAGCATCACCCGCAAGGCGCCCAAGCTGGGGCTGGACATCCACGCGCCGGCCAACGGACCGGCCGATGTGGACGCGCTGCGAGCAGGCGCGGTGGACGTGGTGTGCAGCCACTACGAGCCGCCGAGCGATGCGCGCGATCTGTACCGCGAGACCGTCAAACATTTCCACATCACCCACTGCTGCGTGGCTGTGGACCACCCCCGCATCCAAGACACGCTCACGCTGGCGCAGTACCAGGCCGAAGAGCATTTGTTGATCACTTTCCTCAAGCGCCACGGGGGTCGCCGCAGCCCGATCGATCTGGAGCTGGAGGCGCGCGGTTTTTCATCGCGCAAAACAACCATCGTGAATTCCTGGCACCTGTGTTCGGAGCTGCTGGCCCGCACCGACCGGCTGGTGACCACCAGCCGCCAGCAGGCCAGGCAGTTGGAGCGCAGCAATCCGCGCATCCGCTCGGTGCCTCTGCCCACCGACTTTGAGTGGCCCACCATGCCGGTCAACATGATCTGGCACCAGCGCACCCACAACAGCAAGCCGCATCGGTGGCTGCGTTTGCAACTGCGGGAGTTCTTGTCCGCCGTGGCGGAAGAGCCGTTGGACAGCGAAGCTGTCAAGTCGACTTCGGGCGCTGAGGGGCAGGGCGCTCGCTGAAAGGGAGTGCCGCCCAGTCAGGCGATCAGGTTGTCCAGCTGCTGCAGCTGGCGCACGGCCACTTGTTCGCTGATCTTGCGGCGCATCAGGTCAAAACACTCGAAGCGCACCTCACGAACGCTGTCGATCTGCGAGGCCAGCACGATCCGCAGGTAGACCCTCAGGTCGCGGGCCGACATGTCGGAGACATGCGCGCCGAGCAGGTCACCGATCATCTTTTTCACCTGCTCCAGCCGGAGCTGTTCGCAGGCCAGTTGGGTGGCGTCGTCCGTGGTGGATGTGATCTTGCGCAGCCATTCGCGAAAGCCGGTGTTGAAGGCGCTGTTGGCGGCTTTGGTCGAATGGGACGGGTGTGCAGCCGAGGGCAGGGCGTTGGTGCGCCAGGGGTTGCGAGCAGGTTGTTTGGGTGACATGGACTTCCTCCGTTGACCGTGTTGTCGATGGAGGAAATTTAGAAGCGCAGCGGGCTGGCGTCCATGTCGACTTTGGCGATGCCCATGTCGCAGAACTGAATAGGGAAAATCAATCGGGCGCAGGCAGGACCAGTTGTTTCCTCAGCACAAGCCCATCGGGCGGCGTGTGATCGGCCAGCAGCCAGGCCCGATCGGTGTGGCTGGAAGCTTCTTCCAGCAGGCTGTGCAGAAACCGGATGGAGGCCATGTCCAGCGCGGCAAAAGGTTCGTCGATCAAGGTGAGCGGGGTGCCGGCTGCAAAGGCCGCACACAGCCAGACCTTGCGCTTGCTGCCGGCGGAGAGCATGTACATCGGCTTCTCGATGTGAGGCTCCAGCGCAAAGCCGTGGGCCAGTTCAAGTGCCAGGCGCGCGTTGAAGCCCGGATGGCGCGCTGGCAGGCTGGCCCACCAGGTTTTTGCGCTGATCGCATCAAGTGCGTCGCTGCGCGGCTCGGTGCGAAACACCTGCGTGCTCAGCGGTTGGTCTGCAGTTCCGTGCAACACCATGGATCCGCTGTGGGCGGACAGGTCGCCCGAGAGCAGGCGCAGGAGTGTGGTCTTGCCACTGCTTTCTTCTCCACACACCACCGACACGCCAGCGGGCAGCACCAGATTCAGGTGGTGGAACAACTCAATGCCCGGCCAGCCAAAGCTCAGTCCTTGAACCGTCAGGACGGCGTCCGTGGTGGTCTGCCCCATGCCTCAGTAACCGATGCTGTAGCGAAGGCCCTGGTGGTTGAGCACCGCGCTGCGGGGGCCGATGGTCTCCAGCCGCAGACCGGGCGCGATGTCCTGGCCTTCCTGCACCACCTTGCCGTTGGCGATCAGCATGCGCAGCGACGGGTTTTGTGAGTAGGTGGAGCCGCTCACGTTGACGGCTGGCAACTGCGCGCGCGCTTCGGCGCTGAGTTCACCAAAGCTGGGCACCGCCTTGCTGGCTGGTGCCGGTGTGGTGGCTGCCGGAGGTGAGGGGGCTGCCAATGGAGAGGCGGGCGGTGAGGCGTCTTTGGCGGTCGGCGTTGCATTGCCTGCAGCCGCCGCTGCGGGGGCAGCCGGGGTTGCAGGCGCGGGTCGCGGCGGTGCCAGGATGGGCTGCACGGGCTCGGGCGGCGGCGCGATGCGCGTCGGGATGTTGACGGGTACGGGGGGTTGCGGAGGTGCGACTGGTGCAGGCGCTGCGACGATTGCAGTATCGGGCTGCGAGGTCATCGGTGCGCTGACAGCCGGCGTCGCCTCTTCGCTGTCCGCCCACCACCAGACGCCCAGCGCAACCAGTGCCAGCAGGACCACTGCCAGGCCCACCAGCGCGTGCCAAGGGCGGAGAGCGGTGGCTGTTGCACGGTCGCGCCCAGCCGCGGTAATGAGCTGGCTCTTGAGCCCGGGCACAAGCCCGCGCTCTCGCTCGGCTTCGGCCCGTTGCAGTGCGTCAAGGATGTAGGACATGCTGTTTGGGGGGGCTGGTCAGGGCTTTGCAGCAAAGAGCCGGGGCTCATCGACACCACTGGCGAGGTTGACCTGCATGAAGGTCACCGGCCCGGCCACCCCGGCAGCGTCCACACCTTGTGATCGTTGAAACGCCTTGACACGCACATCCAGGCCGCTGGCCGAGGGTGGCACACGACCGCCTGCCTGCAGGCTGGCGATGCGTTCGCCCAACCACTGGGCCGCAGGGCCTTCCAGTCCGTCAACCAGTCGGCCGCTGTGCCCAGGTGGCGTGCGCCAGAGGGTGGCGAACTCGCCGCGCCAGAGGTTGGCCAGCGTGGTCAGGGGCAAGCGCCAGCGCTGTTCACCGGCTTGCAGGGTCACGCTGTCGCCCGCCATGGCCGTGACCAGGACGCGCCCGGCCGGTTGGCCCTCGGCACGCAGCACGAGGATGCCGGGGCGGTTGAGCTGGCGCAGGCCGTTGAGTGTCATGCGGTCCGTGCGGTAGCACTGCAGCTGGTGTTGCAGCGCGCTGGCGCAGGCGTCGCTGGCGCTCAGCTCATGCCCCCACAGTGGGCCGAGTTCGCGCCAGGCGGCGGTCTCGCTGCTGATGAGTGCCGCGAATGGCGGTGCACCATCCGCCACCGGGCGGGATGTGTCGGGTGGCGGGTCGGTCGGGGCAGGCGTGCTGGCCATCGCTGGCGCGTTCGCTTCGGGTGGGCGCGCGGTTGGCGTGGCAACGGCTGGTGTGTTCATCGATGCAGCGCCCGTCTCCGGCGGCAGGGCCACAGGCTGCGATGTGCTCCACCACCAGAACAGCGCGCCGGCCACCAGTGCGCCACCCAGTGCACCGGCGCCCAGCGTGCCCAACCAGGCGGGCAGGGCCTGCAGGCGGCTGGGCGAGTTCTGCGGGTTGGTGCCGGGCACCTCGCCTTCGAACACTTCGCGCGCGGCCTTGTCGACGACCGCGGCCACCACCTGCGGCACGCCGCCGGCGTAGGCACCCAGCAGCGCGCGGTCGCACAGCAGGTTGATGCGCCGGGGCACGCCGCGGGCCAGGTCGTGGATGCGCGCCACGGCCTGTCTGGAGAAAGGCAGCGGCCCGCGCAGACCCGCCACCTGCATGCGGTGCTGGATGTACTGCAGGGTCTCTGCCTTGTCGAGCGTTCCGAGGTGAAAGCGCGCGATCACCCGTTGGGCGAGTTGTTCGAGTTCGGGCTTGGCCAGGATGGTGCGCAGCTCGGGCTGACCGATCAGGATGATCTGCAGCAGCTTGCGCTCGCTGGTCTCCAGGTTGGTCAGCAGGCGCAGCTGTTCCAGCACATAAGGTGTGAGGTTCTGGGCCTCGTCGATGATGAGCACGTTGCGCTCACCCCGGGCGTGGCTGGCCAGCAGGTAGGCGTTGAGCGGATCGAGGTGGTCCTTGATGGTCGCAGGGCCGATGCCCTCGTGCTTCACCTCGATGTGAAACTCGCTGCAGATCGTCTTGAGCAGGTCGCTGACGGTCAGCTTGGGGTTGAAGATGTAGGCGACCCGGCAGTTTTCGGGCAGCTGTTCGAGGAAGCAGCGGCACACCGTTGTCTTGCCGGCGCCGATCTCGCCACTCAGCAACACGAAACCCCCACCGCCCCGAATGCCGTAGAGCAAATGCGCCAGCGCTTCCCGGTGGCGCTCGCTCATGAAGAGGTAGCGGGGGTCCGGTGCAATGGAAAACGGGCTCTGTTTGAGCCCGAAAAACTCGGCGTACATGCACCCGAGCATACCGCCGCCATCCTGGCCCGGCAAAGGCGCCGGGCCATGTGGGCCCAGCGCTGGATGCGAGAGCGCGATCAGGCCGCCAGGGCCATGGCGTGTTTGCTGCCCACCTTGTTGCCCGCGCTCACCGAGCATTCGATGTCGCCGGAGAGCTGGCCGCCTTCTTCAATGACCACCTTGCCGTAACGAATGCGCCCGGTGACTTTGCCGGTTGAATAAATCACCAGCTTGTTGCGCACGGTCAGGTTGCCGTCGAACACACCCCGGATTTCGGCAATGTCGATCTCGGCCGAGCCCTTGAACTCACCCTGCTGCGCGATCTGGATCACGCGCGAATCCATCGTGGCTTCAACCAGGCCCTCCACCACCAACGTGTCGCAATCGGTGATCTCCACGCCCTTGAGTTTGATGTTCGGACCCACGGTCAACTTGCTGCCGCCTTCGGGCACCCCGCTGGTGGACGACTGGGTCATGGACGGGGTCGATGGCAACTCCACGTCGGGTGTGGTCTGTACCGGTGCCGACGGCTGCGACGGTGTTGCCGTGCCGCCGGTGCTTTGCCCGTAGCGCGGTGTGGCCATGCCCTGGTTCAGGGTTTTGGGTTGATCGATGTCGCGTTTGCCAAAGTGCAGTGCCATGCCAGCTCCTTCAAAAAGTGAAGCAGCCATGCTAAGTGCGGCGCTGCTTACATTCGGGGTGGTTCGGTAAGAGGGGTAACGAGATGAACCGTACACGCTGTTTCAATTCTTCTGATTGGCGTGTCGGTGCTTTTCTCACGGGTGCATCTGGCATATAGTTGCGCACGCAACCAAATTGACCCCGATGCCCATGACCTTGCCTGCCCATGTTCCCGTGTTGATCGCCGGTGGTGGCCCCGTCGGCCTCACGCTCTCGGCTTTGTTGTCTGCCCTGGGCATCGCCAACCTCGTGGTCGAGGCCGATGAGAGCTACTGCACGGGCAGCCGCGCCATCTGCATGTCGCGCCGCTCACAGGAGATCCTGGGCTGGGTCGGCGCTGACAGGCCGCTCGTTGAAAAGGGCCTGAGCTGGGTGGGAGGGCGCAGTTACTGGCGCCACAACGAGGTGCTGCACTTCCAGATGCCGACCGAGCCCACGCAACGTTTCGCGCCCATGGTCAATATTCAGCAGTTTCATGTGGAAGCGTTGGCGCACCGCGCGGCGCAATCGGCGGGCTCCTCGCAGGTGCAATGGGCGAGCCGCGTGAACACCGTGACGCCCCATGAGAAGGGCGTCGACGTGGAGGTGAATACACCCGAAGGCCCCCATACCGTTCACGCCGACTGGCTGGTGGCCTGCGACGGTGGCCGCAGCACCGTGCGTGAGCAGCTCGGCCTGCAGCTTCAAGGCACGCAGTACGACGGCAAATACGTGATCGTGGACGTGGTGCAGAAAACGCAGCGCGCGGTGGAGCGCCTGGCGTGGTTCGACCCGCCGTCCAACCCCGGCTCCACCATCCTCATGCACCGCCAGCCCGACGATGTGTGGCGCATCGACTACCAGATCCGCGACGACGAAGACCCACTGGAGGCGGTGAAACCCGAGAACGTGTTGCCGCGCGTGCAGAGCCACCTGGCCATGATTGGAGAGACCGAGCCCTGGGAGCCGCTGTGGATCTCGATCTACAACGCCAAGTGCCTCACCTTGCCGAGCTACCGGCACGGGCGGGTGATGTTCGCGGGCGACGCGGCGCATCTGGTGCCCATCTTCGGTGTGCGCGGCCTCAACTCCGGGCTGGACGACGCGGGCAACTTGGCTTGGAAGCTGGCGCGGGTGGTGCGCGGCCAGTCGCCGCACACGCTGCTGGACTCCTATTCCACCGAACGTGTGCACGCCACGCGCGAGAACATTGCGTATGGCGCCAAGAGCACCGAGTTCATGGCACCGCCCAACTTTGCCTACCGGCTCATGCGCGAGGCCACGCTGCGGTTGGCCGAGGGCGACGCGCAGGTGCGTTCGCTCATCAACCCGCGCCAGTCCACGCCCATCAACTACGTGGGCTCGCCGTTGAACGCGGCGCAGGTGGGCGTTTGGGCCCACGAGCAAGCCGCGCCGGGCGCGCCCGCGCCCGACGCCTTGTTGCAAGGCGTGCAGGGCGCCTTTCACCTCAGCAGCCGCTTCGGGCGGGACTTCCTGGTGCTCGCGTTCGGGCCCTTGGGTCTGCGTGCGCCGACCGTGCCAGATCTGGAGATGCTGGCCATCGACCCCGCCATGGATGTGCATGGGCAGGCCTGGCAACGCTACGGCCTGGCCAGTCCCGATGACGCAGCCCTGGTGCTCGTGCGGCCCGACGGCTATGTGATGGGCCGCTGGCACGGACACGACCCGGCGCTTGTGCTCCAGGCCCTCAACACCACCGGAGTGCTCGCATGACCGACGCCGATCTCGACCGCAGCTACAGCGCCCTGTGCGAAAGCCTCACCCGCGTGGGCGAAGACAAGGCCCCGCTGTTCCTCTCAATGCTCTGCCTCTCGCTCATCAGCCGGCTTCAGCAGGCCGACGAAGTGCTGCCGCTGATGGCGCATGCCGAGCGCCAGTGCACCGACGGAGCCGGCGATGAGCACTGACGCCCCGGCCGCACTGCAAGACTTTCTCACCTGGCGGCTGCACCGTCTCGCCAAACTCACCGACCGCCAGAGCATCGACGCCTACGCCAACCGCTTCGGGCTGGGCGTGGGCGAGGCGCGCTGTCTGGCTGCCATCGGGCAGTTCGCGCCGTTGTCGGTGAAAGACCTCGCGGCCCAGGCCAACCTCGACAAGGCCCAGGCCAGCCGGGCCGCGCAGATGCTTGTGGAGCGCGAACTGGTGTTGAAGTCCGCCAGCGAAACCGATGCGCGGGGCGTGGTGCTCACGCTCACGCGCACCGGCAGGCCCTTGTGGAAGCGGGTGATGCGCCTGATCGAGCAGCGCAACGCGGACATTTTTGGCTGCCTCTCGAAGGCCGAGCAGCGCCAGCTGGAAGCCATGTTGGACCGGCTCATTGCCCACGCAGGCGCCCCGCCGGAGGGCAGTAGCCCTGCCAGCCCCTGAAATCAGGGGTAACCCGTAAAATCACGGGTTTTCCACCCACCCGCGCTCCGGGTCCGTGTCACCCCATGAACGCTCCCGTCGACGTCTCCTTTTTCGCTCGCGCCGCCAAGCCGATCACC
>LNFM01008523.1_pt1 | contig 10306 bp, 3 predicted proteins | sample 596031 | NCBI WGS metagenome assembly LNFM01 (sample SAMN04254537, study PRJNA301005) | activated carbon metagenome | isolation source: dual media filters at the Ann Arbor, Michigan drinking water treatment plant | place: USA: Ann Arbor | reverse complement strand
GTTCGCAGCGCGCTCGCGGCGATGATGAGCACCGACCCATCACCGCGCCGCGCCCCGCCGCTCGTTGCGCCCGAGGGCGCCCAAGACGAGAGCGAAGAAGGCGAGGAGCGCGACGGAGACCTGCGAGACCCGTTCGTGCTTCGCGACGAGCTCGTTCGGCGAGGGATCGCGCCGCTCATGAGCGCGATCGAAACCGCGATCTCGGAGGCGACCAACAACGGCGAACGCCGGGGCGTGATCGCGGCGTCGGGCCGCGCGTTCGACCCGACCATCGTGCGCACGCTCATTCGACGAGAGACGCTCGAGCGCGAGGCCGCTTCGACGCTCGGCGGCGACGAGATCACGGTGGCGATGCTGCAGGCCGCGGACCCGTCGTTTTCGTTCGACCGCGTCGCGCGGAGGATCGCGCGAAAGAAGCTCGTCGGGCTCCTCGGACAGCTAGCGAATTTCGCAGAGAACTCTCGGGCAGCTCGCACCGAGCCCCAAGAGCGTTGGCTCTCGCGCATCGCGGGGAGCAACAGCTTCGCGCTGAGAGACCCGTGGGGAGGCAACTTCACGCTCCGTCGGGTGACGCCGGGGACCGAGTCCATCGCGATCCACACGCGCGCGAGCGGATGGGAGCTCGTCTCACCGGGACCCGACCGCGCCGTCGGAACCGCGGACGACGTAAAGAGCCCCTTCGAGCGCGCTGTTTCCCGCGGGACCGTGTACGCGGTCTCGAGCGGCGAAGACACGCTCATGGACGCGCTCGCCGCGCTCGATCCAGGGCAAGAGGTCCTCACGCGCGTGATGCGCGCGTACGGGCGCATCGCGGACGCGGCCAACGAAGAGAGCACCGGCGACGTGATCTCGGCGAGAGAGAGCGAGTCGCTCTCGGCCCCTTCAGCGGTTCGGGCCTCGCTCGGAGGAATACAAGGCGACAGCATCGGTGAGGCCTTCGGCTTCGGCGGTCTCGGAATGCGCGGGACCGGCATGGGCGGCGGAGGAACAGGCGAAGGCACGATCGGCCTCGGCAACATCGGCACGGTCGGCCACGGCTCCGGCGCAGGCCGTGGCTACGGCTTCGGCGGTCGCGTCGCGCGCTCTCCAACGATCGCCGCGGGATACGGACGGCGCGCGTCGGGGACGAGCGACATCGTGCGCGAGCGGTTTCCCGCGACGCTGAGGTTCGTCGCAGAGCGAGCGCTCGACGCGTCGGGCACAACCGTGATCGAGCTGCCGATGGCCGACGCGCTGACCACCTATCGCGTCGAGGCGATCGCCTGGACCGCGGACGGCTGGACGACCTCCGAGCGCATCGAGCTGCGCGTCGATCAAAACGCCGTCGTCGACGCGCCCGTGCCGCCGTTCGTGGCCGTCGGCGACACGATCAGATTGCCGATTCGCCTTCAAAATCGCACACAAAACCCCATCCGCGCGCGACTTCAAGTGACCGCCGAAGGGCAGATTCAGCTCGAGGGCGACGCGCGCGGCGAGGTCGAGGTGCCCGGCAACGACGCCCGCGAAGTGATCGTGAGCGTGCGGCCCACCCGCGCTGGCAGCGGCGCCCTCGTGATTCGCGCCGCCGACGCCGCCTCGGGAGCCGCGCTCGACGCCGCGCGACGACCCATGGAAGTGCTCGCCTCCGCTCGCCCCGTGCGCGCAGCGGTCGAAGCGCTCGCCGACGGAAAAGCAGAGATCGAGCTCGACGTTCCCGCAGACGCGACGTACCGAGCGCAGGGCGTGCTCCGAGTCTCTCGCGGCGACGCGCTGTTCGGCGACGCGCGCGATTGGTTCGGGCGCACAGCGGACCCGAGCTGGGCGGCCTGGACGCTCGCGATGATGGGCGAATTGCCCGCGGTCAGCGGCGGTCGTCCGTCCGCTGCTTCGATGCAGGGACTCGCGATGCAGAGCTGGGAGCCGGGCCGCGCGGCCCGGGCGATCTCTTCGCTGTGGCTCGACGCATCGATCAGCGACTCGACGCTTCGCTCGGCGATCGAAAACCTCGGGCGACGACAAGAGGGCTTCGAGCGATCGCGGCGCATGCGACGAGCGGGCGATGTCTCGTCGGCGACGGCGTTTCTCGGCACAGAGCCGTCGATCCAGATGTTGGTTGGCCTCGCCGCGGCTTGGGCGCAAAGAGCGCGACGACCCGCGCTCGAGCAGCTGCTCACCGAGGCGGTCGATCGCGCGCGGTTGATCGTCGAGAACGAGCTTCCCGCGACGGCCGAGCCGACGCTGTACGCCCGCGCGTCGCTGGCGCTCGCGCTCGGCGGAGGCGCGGGAAGCTCGAGGCTCCGAGAGTTCTTGCGCCGCGCCGCGCGAGGCGAAGAGGACTCCTTCGGCGGATCGACGAACGTGACCGACGCAGAGACCTCCGCAGGGTTCTTCATGCCGGATCCCCGTGACCGCGGAGAGCGCGTCGACGCGCTCGCGTCCTATGGGCTCGCGCTCTTGACGACGGGCGATCGAGCAGGAGCGTTTCGTATCGTTCGCGCGCTCGCGCGTCGCGCGCCCAACGCGCAACTGTGGCCAGAGCCCGTGCGCGCGCTCGCCATCGCGCTCGCGGCCAAGCTGACCACGCCGATGCCCGACGGCCCCAACGCGACGATCCGCGCGACGCTCGACGGTCGAGCGTTCGACCTGCCCGTCGTGCAGGGCGTCGCAGTGCTCCTCGCGCGCGAGCTCTCGAGCCCTGGTCGGCACCGAATCGTCGTGGACGTCCCGCGAGGGACGGTGCTCGTGGCGCAGGCAGAGGCGCGCTACGGCAGGCCCTGGACTGTGCAGCCGGTGCCGCGCGGACCGCTCGCCGTCTCGATCGAGGGCGAGGCGGGACCGCGAGACACGCGCGCGGCGCTCGTGCTTCGCGTGCAAAATCGCAGCGTTCGAGTGCTTCCAAACGCGCTCGTCGAGATCGACGTCCCCGCGGGGGCCGAGCTCGACCAGGACACGCGCGACGCGCTGTCACGCAGGCTCTCGGCGCCGCCGTTGCTCGTGGGCAGGACCCTCGCGCTGCGGCTCCGTCCGCTGCCGCCAGGCGGCTTTCTGCGCGTCACCCTCCCGCTCCGCTGGAGCGTGAGCGGGACGCTCAACGGACTCGGCGTCGCCGCGTATTCGGGCAACGAGCTCAACGCGGGAGTCACCGTGCTCGCGCCGCGCTCGCTCTCGATCCCCGATCAAGGTGAAGAAGCGGCGCGCCCCGACGACCGATCGCCGCAACAGCGGCGAGACGAAGGCCCCAGGCGCGGCGCTCGCCAGTCGAATGCTCTCTCGGAGGTGCGCTGATGGCTCCCTCGCAATGGATTACGTCGCGACGATCGCTGTTCGTCGCCCTCTCGGCCGCCCTGTTGGCGACGCCGACGACGCCGTCTACCTCGAACGCCCAGGCGCTCGTCCGTCGCATCACGGGCGGCGCGGTCTCGGGGCTCGAGATGTCGATCGAAGGGCCGACCTCGGCGCCTCGCGGCGGCCACGTTCAATGGCAGCTCGGCGTGTACGAAGTCACGGGACTGTCGACGCTGCGAGTCGCTCCTGGGACGCGCGTGCGCGTGCTGAGCTCGTTCATGCGAGAGCGCGCGATGGCAGAGGTCACGGCGGACGCGTTCGGACGCGCGCAGCTCGGCTTCGATGTCCCGGCGGACGCCCCGGCGTCGTTTCACGTCGTGTTCGAAGCGATTTCGCGAAACAACATCCGACGGCAGTTCGACCTGGACATCAGCGTCACCGCGGGCCGCCAGCTCACGCTCTTTACGGATCGCCGGCAGGTCAAGCCCGGCGGCCGCGTGAACACATGGGGCAGATTGGTGTCGACCGCGACGGGGCGCCCGATCGCCGACGCGCCCGTGGTGGTCACGCTGTTCGACGCGCGAAACCGTCCTGTTCAGGCGCGGCAGGAGCTTCGCACCGACGCGCGAGGGATGATCGCGCAGGGATTTACGCTGCCGAGCTCCTCGTTTGACACCTTCTCGATCCGCGCTCAGCACACGAGCGAACACGACTCGAGCACGGCGACGCAGAACGTGCAGACGCTGTTCGAGAGCGCGCCGCCGCTCATCGTGCGGGCGTCGCCAGAGCAGAGCATCGTCGAGCCGAGGCAGCTCGTGCGGATGATGGTGAGCGTACGAACCGCCGACGGGCGCCCGGTCGCCGACGCGGTCGTGCGCTCTCCGCGGATCCCGCGGATTCCGAGGCAAACCGAAGAGCCTTCGGTGCGCACCGACGCGCGCGGCCTCGTGACGTTTCAATTCGTCGCGCCCGAGCTCGCGAGCGGTTCGGTCCCGATGGATCTCCCGGTGTCCGTCAGCGCGTCGCGCGTCGGCATTGGAGATGCGTCGACGAACGCGTCCGTACGCATCGCGCGCGCGGGCCTCTTTGGCGCGGCGTCGATCGAAGGCGGCTCGGTCATCGAAGGGCTGCCCGGACGCATCTACGCGAGGATCGTGCGCTCGGATGGGTCTCCCGCAGGCGCTGGCGTGGCGGTCTCGCTCACGGGGCCTCGCTTCGGACGCGGCGCGCGAGCGACGACCGACGCGAGCGGCGTCGCAGTGCTCGACGTGACGCTGGGGGCCGCGCCCGCCGCGAGGCCGAGACCCGCGGCCCGACCAGCGGCCGACGCTGACGGCGAAGCGCCAGAGACTGAAGATGATTCACCGCAGGATCCATGCGGCGGAACGACAGCCACGAGCTTCGCCCTGTCGATCGAAGAAGGGGCAGTGCGCGGCAACTTGAATTCGTGCGCACCAATCGAGCCGGACGGCACCCTGCGCGTCCGCGTCCGAGAGGGCGCGCTCGTGCAGCCCGGCGCCGAGGTGCACGTGACGCTCAGCCGAACCGCCTCCGTCGCGCGCACGCCGGTGCACGTCACGCTGCTCAGCTCCAACCGATCGACGCACGTACCGCTGGTGTCAGTGGTGGCAGCGGCGGGCGCCAACGAGGTGACGCTGCGCGTGCCCGAGCACGCTCGAGGGCTTCTGCTCGTGCGGGCGAGGCCCTTGTTCGGGCCGCTGTTCACGCCAGTCGTCGGAGGATCCACTGCGCTCTGGAGTCACCTCGGCCAGCGCAGCTCCTTGGCGATCTCGAGCGCGAACGGGCAGCAGCTCGTCGTCGACTCGGGCGCTGCGAGCGATCTCGCTGCGACAGTGTCCGTGGTCCCTCGCGCGGGCGCGGACTTCGTGCTCGAGCAGCTCCGAGGAAACGACGCCACGCGCAACCTCGGTGATCTTCGGATGGACTTCGCGCGCGCCTCCGACGCCCTCGTCGCGGGCTCGGTCGCGAGCTTCGTCTCGCGCGACGTCGGAGCGCCAGCGCTCGTTCGAGCCGGCCGCATCGTCGCCCTCCCGGCACCGGAAGATCCCGCCGCGTGGGGAACGCTCAGAGACCCCTACCGCTCGTCGGCGCGCTTCGTCGAAGGGCGGCTCGCGCTGGTCTTTCAACGGATCGAGAATCACATCGCAGCGATGGTTCGCACGCGCCGCGCCGACGTCGGCCAACGCGCGGGCGCGCGCTGGGAGTTCAACCGAGAGATCTTCGACGCGATCCTCCGCTCGAGCAGCGAGGACACGACGGGCGGCGCGCGCAACCTCGGCGGCGCGCCGATGACGATCGACGACCTGCGGAGGCTCGACGCGTCGTTTACCTTCGACAACGTCGCTCGACGGATCACCCGCAAGCGCATGTTCACGCTGCTCGTGGCGCTGCGACAGTTCGTCAACCAGCACGCGCTGGACCTTCGTTGGTCCTGGCGCGGAGACCCGACCGTCTGGCTTCGTCAAATCGGATCGAGCGGCGAATTCGAGGTCGAAGACAGCGAGGGCAACTCCTCGACGATCTCGGCAGACGACATGGTCGACGGCTGGGGCAACCGCTTCGAGCTTCGTCCTGCGCCCGGAGGGCGATCGCGCTTCCCGTTCTTGGCGCCGGTGCCAGGGTTCGAGCTCGTGAGCGCGGGACCCGACGAGCGCATCGGGACCGCCGATGATGTTCGCGACCCGTTCGCGCGGATCTTGCCGTCGGGCGGCGCGTTCGCGCGAGCCGTGGACGAAGACGGACTGATCGCGCGCCTGCGCGGCGTCGAGCTCGGACGGGCGACCATCGCTCGGCTCGGCGGCGTGTTCGAAGAGGGATTCGAGGCCGAATACAGCGACAGCGGCGAAGACAGCGACGGAGGCTCCGGCGGCGACGGGCCGAACTGGTACGCGCTTCCTTCGCGTGTGCCGGACAACGCGTTCGCGCTCGCGCTGGTGCGACCTGCACACGAAGCAGAGTCGATCCTTCGCCCGTCCGTCGCGCTCAGCGGCGCAACGACGGTCGAGACGCGCGTCGACGACGAGCCGCGCACATGGACAGCGATCGTCCACGCATTCGGCGCAGACGGCTCGTCGACCTACGCGACGCGCATGTTCGTCGCCGGAACGCCGGTGCTCGTCTCGCTCCCGCTCTCACCGAGGACCGACGAGCTTCGCCCGCCGGTCCCGCGGCTTCGCGTCGGTGAGCCCATCGAGGTCGTCGCCACGGTCACCAACGTCGATGGCAACGACCATCGATACAGCGTCGCGGTCTCTGCCGAAGGGCCGGTTCGCGTGACCGCGACGAGCGCGCTCGACGTTCCCGCGGGGCGCAGCGCGGAGGTTCCCATCACGATCGAGGCGACCGGCGCGGGCCGCGGCGCGGTGCGCATTCAGGTGATCGACGCGAGCGGCGCCGTGCTCCGCAGCACGCGAGCGCCGGTCGTCAGCGATTTTGGCGGGCTCGCGCTGCGAGAAGACGTCATGAACATGGCGCGCGGCGAAGCGCTCAACCTCCGCGGCGCGATCCCCAGCGGCGCTCGCGGCGTGTCCGCGCGGCTGCTGGTCTCGACGGCGACGGGCCTCGCCGACGACCCCGAGCTCGACCGGGTCCGTCGCACCGATCCTGCGCTGATCGCGTGGTCCTACGCGCTCGCGGGACGCACTCTCCCTGCGGCCCTTCGCGATGCGGTGTTCGCCGCGCAACAGCCCTCCGGCGAGGTCACGGGAGACGCGATCGGCCGCTCGGTCAACGCATCGTCGCTGCTCTCGACGGCGGCCGCGCTCGTGCTCTGGGCGGGTTCGGACGAAGAAGACACGCAATCGCAAACCGCGCTCGCGCTGTCGCGCGCGAGGTTCTCGTCGCTCGGCGCGAGCATCGTCGACAGCGATCCGATCGCGGGGCGCGTTCGGGCGCAGGCGGCGACGTTGGCCGCGCTCGCGACAGGCGCGCCGAGCGCGAGCGGAAACGAGGGAACAGACCCCGTGATCGCCTTCGTCGAGTCCACTCGAGACTCGCTGCGATCCATCCACACGACGCACGCGGCTCAGCCGACGTTGCTCGCTCGCGCTGCAGCTGCGCTTTTGCTCACGGATCCAGCGGACACGCGCGGACGGCAGATGTACGAGCGCGCGCGGCAGTTCGTCGTGGACGAGGGAGCGCGCGGAGCGCTGGTCGGCGCTGGTGAAGGCCGCGTGCGACTCGAAGAGGTGCTCGCTGCGACCGCCGCGATGGCCCTCGCCGCGCAGCAACGAGGCGATCTCGCGCTCACGCAGAAGCTCGCTCGGGGCGTCGCTGTGCGCGCGCACCTCGCGATGCGCGCGGGAGGAGAGGTCGCGTTCTGGCTGCTCGCCGACGCAGCGTTCGGAGTGTTCGGCCTCGATGCTCCGACGCGAATCCGCGCCGTCGTCAACGGCGAGACGCGCGAGCTCAGCCTCGAGGACGGTCGCGCGAGCTGGGGCCTCGGCGCAGCGCCCGAGGCGACGATCGCGCTCGAAGCGCTCGGCGCCGAGCGCAACAGCGCGGCGCTCATCGCACGATGGGAGGCGGTGTACGACCGTCCGAGTGCGCCCCGCACGGATGGTCCTGTGTCGCTGGCGATTCAGGGGGACGTCGGATACTCCGGCGAGCGCTCTGCCCTCGAGCTCACCATCACAGGAACGAGCGAAACCGCCGCCCAACGCGTCGCCGTCGAGATCCAGCTCCCCGCCGGATCCGTGCTCGACGGCGCGACGGTCTCGCAGCTTCGGTCGAGCTTTGCCGGCGTCGAGCTGCGCGACGGAGGCCTGTTGCGTGTGGTGCTCCCGGCGATCGCGAAGGAGCAGGTCGTGACCGTTCCTCTCGCGCTTCGCTGGATGCTCCGCGGATCGGTGTCGGGCCTCGGCGTGGTGGCATACGCAGAGGATCGCCCGACGCGGCTGTCGGTGCTTCCGCCCCGCGCGATCTCACTGCAGGCGCGCCCCGCTCGAAGCGCACAAGGCGCGCAGGGCGCAGCGGTGCCCGCCACGAGCCCGGCGGCCAGCGGCCGCTGATTGCGCGACAGGGGTCATCGCTGCCACAATCAGCGAACCCCAACGATGAAGCCCCGCGTTCGAACTGCGTTCCGGTCGGTGGTTTCGCTCCTGGCGTGCGCGGCGCTCGCGCTCGGCACGCCGGACGCTTCGGCGACCACGGTCGTCCCCGTGACAGTCGAGCAGCTCGCCGCGCGAGCCGACGTCGTCGTCGTGGCCACCGTTCGCTCCACCCGCGCGCTGTGGGAGGGTCGTATCATCGTGACCGACTGCGAGCTCGAGGTTCGCGTGGTGATGAAAGGCGCGATCGCCCCGGGACAGACCGTGACGCTGCGCGTTCCCGGCGGAGTGTTGGGAGAGATCGGTCAGAGCATTCCTGGCGTTCCGCGGGTGGATCGAGGAGACACGTTCGTCGCGTTTATCACTCGCGCCGAGGACCGCGCGCCGGGTCGCTACTATCTCACCCACCTGACCGCGTCGATCTTGCCGCTCTCGAGCCCCGCCCCGACTTCGGCGACGCCATCGGGCGCGATCGTCGTTCGCCCCGCGGCAGAAGGCATGATCGTCGAGCCGACGGGATCTCCCGGGCCGCGACGCGCACCGACGCTCACCGCGGCGGCGCGCACCGCCATGGCTCGCAGCGGAATGCCACTCGAGCAGCTCCTCGCGCTCGTGCGAGGGGCCCGATGATCGCTCGCTCGCTTCGCACGCGCGCCACGCTCGGCGCTCTGACGCTTGCTCTTTCGGTCGGCGCGTTTGCGACCGACGCTCGAGCCTTCTGCCGTTCGTCCACGGTGCGCGGCGCGCCCGGCGAGTGCTCGTCCTCGGGTATCCCGCTGATGTGGTGCTCGGCGTGCGCGGGGCTGTCGCTGCACGTCGATGGCTCGATCGACATTCCGATCGAGACGCTCAGGACCGAGGCCACCGGCGCTGCCGCTCGGTGGTCCGCGAGCGTCGCGTGCCCTGGCGAAACGATGGAGCCGCCAGCCTTCGAACTCAGGGTGATCGACGACACACGGGTGTTGTCGGGCATCAACCACGGCGGCCCCAACGCCAACACGGTGTCGTTCAACTCCGAGTGGCGCCTCGATTCGCTGCACCGTATGGGCACGATCGCGATCACGATCGTGTCCTTCGATCGCCGCACCGGCGAGATCCTCGACGCCGACGTCGAGCTCAACCAACGAACGGACATCAACCCCGCGGGATTCGTCTTCTCGACGGGCATGCCCATGCCCGACACCGCGGACCTCTCGACGATCCTCACGCACGAGTTCGGACACGGGCTCGGCCTGGGACACAGCGATCAAGACCGCGCTGTGATGTGGCCAACCGCCGGGATGGGCGAGAGCCGTCGAACGCTGTCAGCAGACGACGTCGAAGGCATCTGCGACGTGTACGCGTTCGACCGTCGTCCGAGCATGCAGTGCGACCCAGTGGGGACAACCGCCCGCCCCGCGCTGCTGTGCAACGACACCCCCTACGGCGGACTCGCGCCGGCTGTCGATGGCGGGCGCGTCGTCGGAGGATGCGCGGTCGTCGGGGGCCTCGGACGATCGAGCGCGACGCGCTGGTGGCTTCTCGGCGCAGCGCTCGTGACCTTCGGGTGGCGGCGGCGAGCGACACGGCGACTGCAGTAGCCTGGCTGCCGGTCGAAGGGGCTTGCGATGCCAGACGGTGGCTGTTGGGGCTTCCGGGCTCGGCGCCCGCCTGTGAACGCCGCTCCACGAGGCGATCTGACAGCAGACGCCCATTCGTTGAAATCACTGCACAATTCGAGGACAACCCCGCCCGAGGCCTGCCTCTCGATCGATGGTACGCGCGCTGCTCTAGGACCTTCCCGGAGATTCAACCGCGATGGAGCACCCGACCGCCGCCTGCTCGAGCCACCTCACCAAGACTACGAACCCAACCGTTGGCGTTCGTCGGGTGCGCCCCGCGCCAACCGATCTCGCGACGATGGCGGACGTCGAGCTGCTCGAGCTGCTCCTGGCGCACAGCAGCGCAGGCTGGACCGAGTTCGTTCGTCGCTT
>LNFM01013621.1_pt1 | contig 10309 bp, 6 predicted proteins | sample 596031 | NCBI WGS metagenome assembly LNFM01 (sample SAMN04254537, study PRJNA301005) | activated carbon metagenome | isolation source: dual media filters at the Ann Arbor, Michigan drinking water treatment plant | place: USA: Ann Arbor | reverse complement strand
TTCACCGACTGCGCGCCCAGCGTGAAGCTGTTGATGTTGCGGATCACCTCGGGGATCGGGATCGAGCCGACCACGCCCAGCGTGTTGCTCTTGGTCATCTTGCCTGCGATCACGCCGGCCATGTAGGCGCCTTCGTAGGTGCGGCTGTCGTAGGTGCGCATGTTCTCGGCGGTCTTGTAGCCGGTGGCGTGCTCGAACTTCACGCCCTTGTTGTCGGCAGCGACCTTGAGCATGGGCTCCATGTAACCGAAGGTGGTGCCGAAGATCAGGGTGTTGCCCTGGCCGGCCATGTCGCGGATCACGCGCTCGGCGTCGGCGCTTTCCGGCACCTTCTCGACGTAGCTGGTGACGATCTTGTCGCCGAATTCCTTCTCCAGCGCCTTGCGTCCGTTGTCGTGCGCAAAGGTCCAGCCGCCGTCACCGACGGGGCCCACGTAGGCGAAGGCGATCTTCAGCGGCGCGGCCTTGGGCGCGGGCGCAGCAGCCGGCGCGGCAGCGGGTTCCTCCTTCTTGCCGCAGCCCACGAGGGCGGCGGCGGCGATGGCGGAAATGGCGGCAGCCTGGAACAGGCGGCGTTTGGTCAGGTCGGTCATGGGTGTCCTCACTGGGTTGAAAAACGGTTGGAAAAGACGACGGGATTATGAGCCGGGCGTGAAGCTCTTGCCCAGCGAGGCCGGCATGTTCACGCGGATCCATGCGGGATTGCGCGAGATCAGGGCCAGCACCACGATGGTGGCCAGATAAGGCAGCATGTCCAGGAACTGGCTGGGCATTTCCACGCCCGTGCCCTGCAGGTGGAACTGCAGCATGGTCACGCCACCGAAGAGGTAGGCGCCCAGCAGCACCCGTGCCGGACGCCAGGTGGCAAAGGTCGTCAGCGCCAGCGCGATCCAGCCCTTGCCGGCCACCATGCCCTCCACCCACAGCGGGGTGTAGACGATGGACAGGTAGGCGCCCGACAGGCCGCACAGCGCGCCGCCGGCCACCACGGCCGCCAGGCGGATGCGCCGCACCGGGTAACCCAGGGCGTGCGCCGACTCGGGCGATTCGCCCACGGCGCGCAGGATCAGGCCGCTGCGGCTGCGCCCCAGCCACACGATCAGCGCGACGGCCAGCGCCACGGTGAGGTAGACCAGCGGGTGCTGGCGGAACAGCGCCGGGCCGATCCAGGGAATGTCGCCCAGCACGGGCACGATCCACTGCGTGCGCTCGGGCAGTTTGGCCTGCACATAGTTGATGCCGGCAAAGGCCGAGAAGCCGGCGCCGAAAAGGCTCAGCGCCAGGCCGGTGGCATAGGGGTTGGTGTTGAGCCAGATCACCAGCCAGCCAAACAGCGCGGCCAGCAGCGCCCCCGCACCCATGCCGGCCACGAAACCCAGCCAGTCGTTGCCCGTGTGCACCACGGCGGCAAAGCCGGCGATGGCGGCGCACAGCATCATGCCCTCGGCCCCCAGGTTGACGATGCCCGACTTCTCGTTGAGCAGCAGGCCCAGCGCGGCCAGCGCCAGCACCGTGCCGGCATTGAGCGTGGCCGCAAGCAGCAGCGCGTAGGACTCCATCAGCGGGCCCCTTTCAGACGCAGTCGGTAGTTGATCAGCGTGTCGCAGGTCAGCAGCGTGAACAGCAGCAGGCCCTGGAACACGCCGGTGATGGACTTGGGCAGGCCCAGGCGCGATTGCGCCAGTTCACCGCCGATGTAGAACATGCTCATGAGAATGGCCGAAAACACCATGCCCACCGGGTGCAGCCGCCCCACAAAGGCCACGATGATGGCCGCGAAGCCGTAACCCGCCGGCACATAGGGCGTGAGCTGGCCGATCGGCCCCGCCACCTCCAGTGCGCCAGCCAGACCGGCGGCACCGCCCGACACCAGCAGCGCCATCCAGAGCGCCTTGCGTGACGAGAAACCCGCGTAGCGCGCCGCCGCCGGCGCCAGCCCGCCCACCTGCAGCGCAAAACCCGCGCGCAGGCGGAACAGGAAAACCCAGAGCACGCCCGCGCCCAGCAGCGCCAGGAGCAGGCCGATGTTCAGGCGCGAGCCGCTCATCAGGCGCGGGATCTGCGTCACCGCTTCGAAGGTCTTGGTCTGCGGAAAGTTGTAGCCGCCCGGGTCCTTCCAGGGGCCATGCACCAGATAACTCAGCAGCTGGATGGCCACATAGACCAGCATCAGGCTCACCAGGATTTCGTTGGCGTGGAAGCGGTCGCGCAGCAGGGCCGTGATTCCGGCCCAGACCATGCCGCCCAGCACACCGGCCAGCAGCAGGGCCGGGATGATCCAGGGCCCCGTGCCCTTGTCGGCCAGCAGCGCCACGCCGCCGGCGCAGACCGCGCCGATCACGAACTGCCCCTCGGCCCCGATGTTCCAGACGTTGGAGCGGAAGCACACCGCCAGGCCCAGCGCAATGATGAGCAGCGGCGTGGCCTTGACCATCAGCTCGCCCAGGGCGTAGCTCGACTTGATGGGCTCCCAGAAGAACATCTGCAGGCCGCGCAGCGGGTCCTTGCCCAGCGCGATGAAAAGGATCACGCCCAGCAGCACGGTGAGCGCCAGCGCCAGCAGGGGCGAACCCAGGCTCCAGGTGCGCGAGGGCTGGGGGCGCGCTTCAAGCCGCAGCATGACCGGCCTCCAGTTCGTGCAGGTGCTGCTGCACCTCGGTGTGCCACAGGCCGCTCATCCACTCGCCGATGCGTTCGGTCGTGGCCTGGCCAATAGGCAGCGAAGGCGAGAGCCGGCCCTTGGCCATCACGTGCAGGCGGTCGCTGAGTTCGAACAGCTCTTCCAGCTCCTCGCTCACCACCAGCACGGCACAACCCGCGTCGCGCAGCGCCAGGATCTCGGCGCGGATCTGCGCGGCCGCGCCCACGTCCACGCCCCAGGTCGGCTGCGAGACGATCAGCAGGCGCGGGCCGGCGTCGATTTCGCGGCCCACGATGAACTTCTGCAGATTGCCGCCCGAGAGGCTGCGCGCGGCGGCGTGTTCGTCCGCCGCCTTCACGTGCAGGCGCGCGATGATGCCGCGGGCCTGGGCGGCCAGCACCTTGGTGCGGATCCAGCCCAGCGGGCCCAGCGATTCGCCGCGCGTAAGCAGCAGGTTGTGGTCCAGGCCCATGGCGGGCACGGCGCCGCGGCCCAGCCGCTCTTCGGGCACGAAGTGCAGGCCCAGGGCGCGCCGGCGTGGCGGGTCCAGCCGGCTGGCGTCCTGCTCACCCACGCGGATGCTGCCGCTCGCGCTGCGCAGGTCTTCACCCGACAGGGCATACAGCAGCTCGCGCTGGCCGTTGCCCGACACACCGGCAATGCCCACCACCTCGCCCGCGCGCACCTGCAGTGCGATGTTGTCCAGGTCCACGCCAAAGGGGTCCAGCCGCGGCAGGCTCAAGCCCCGCACGTCCAGCTGCACCGCGCCGGTCTGGGGCGGCTTGTGCTGCAGGGCCGGCGGCTCGGCGCCGATCATCAGGCGGCTCAGCGATGCATTGCTTTCCTCGCGCGGGTCGCACACACCTGTCACCTCTCCGCCACGCAGTACCGTGCAGGCCGTGCACAGCGCGCGGATCTCGTGCAGCTTGTGGCTGATGTAAAGAATGCTGCAGCCCTGCGCCGCCAGCTGGCGCAGCACCTCGAAGAGCTTTTCCACCGCCTGGGGTGTGAGTACCGAGGTCGGTTCGTCCAGGATCAGCAATTGCGGTTCACCCAGCAGGGCGCGGATGATCTCCACGCGCTGCATCTCGCCCACGCTCAGGCTGTGCACATGGCGCTCGGGGGCGATGTCCAGGCCGTACTGCTGCGCCTTGTCGCGGATGCGCTGGGTCACCTCGGCCAGCGTCAGGCGCTTGTCCAGCCCGATCCAGACGTTCTCGGCCACGGTCAGCGAATCGAACAGGCTGAAATGCTGGAACACCATGCTGATGCCCAGGGCCCGCGCCTGCTGCGGGTTGCGGATCTGCACCGGCTGGCCCTTGTAGACGATCTGGCCCTCGTCGGGTTTGACGGCGCCGTAGACGATCTTCATCAGGGTGGACTTGCCCGCACCGTTTTCGCCCAGCAGTGCATGGATTTGGCCCGGGAGCACCGTCAGGGAGATGTTGCGGTTGGCCACCACGCCCGGGTAGCGCTTGGTGATACCGGAAAGCGCAAGGCGAGGCGGGGCGTCTGCGACAGAGGTGCTCATGATGTCAAAAGGGGTGTTCGCGGGTGAGAAATCCGGGCGAACCGCACTAGCTTAAGCTATAACTGTGCCAAGTCCTGCATACAAATATTGCATACAAACCGCTGCGTGTCGACCCCCGCTGGTATGACGCTTGCTTCGGAGACCGAGATGGAAGAGAAACCGCTGCAATTCGTCCGCCGGGGTGAAATCGTCTCGCTCACGGGGGGCGCCCCCAGCCGCACGCTGCTCGAAGTGCTGCGCGAGGACCTGCAATGCACGGCCGTCAAGGAGGGCTGCGGCGAAGGCGATTGCGGTGCCTGCACCGTGGTGCTGGCCGAACCCCAGGGCGAGGGCCTGGCCTACAAGGCCATCAACAGCTGCATCCGCCTCGCCCATTCGGTGCATGGCCTGGCGGTCTGGACTGCGCAGGACCTCGGGGCACATGATGGCTTCGTCACTGCCGGGCCGCCCCAAGGTGACGAACGCCCCCCCGGGGGGCAGCGACCCGCGTCAGCGCCGGAGCGTGGGGGCACAGGTCTTCATCCCTGCCAGCAGGCCATGGTCGACTGCCACGGCAGCCAGTGCGGTTTCTGCACCCCGGGTTTTGTCATGAGCCTGTTCGGCATGTACCAGAACCGTGTGCTGGCCGGTGAGACTATCAGCCGTGAAATCGCGCTGACCGATCTCTCGGGCAATCTCTGCCGCTGCACAGGCTACCGCCCCATCTTCGATGCCGCGCAGCAGATGGGCGCCCTGCCGCGTGTGCCGGTGGATGAGGCCGCGGTGTTGGCCCAGCTGCGCCAGATCGCACCCGCCCCCGCGGCCGGCTACAGCGCGCCTACCCGTCTGGCCGATCTGCTGAAGCTGCGCGCCGAGCAACCGCAGGCCCAGCTGGTGGCCGGCTGCACCGACGTGGGCCTGTGGGTCACCAAACAACACCGCCAGTTCGCCCAGGTGCTGGACGTGACCCGCGTGGCAGAACTGCGCCAGCTCAGCCGCACATCCGACACCCTGCGCATCGGCGCGGCCGTCACCCTGCACGAGGCCTACGCCGCCCTGGTGGCCGACCGGCCGCAGCTGCAGCGTTTTGCCGAGCGCTTCGCAGGCCCGCCCGTGCGCAACAGCGGTACCCTGGGCGGGAATGTGGCCAACGGCTCGCCCATTGGCGACAGCATGCCCCTGCTGCTGGCCCTGGGCGCTACGCTGGTGCTGGCCAGCGTGCGCGGCGAACGCCGTGTGGCGCTGGACGGTTTCTACACGGGCTACCGCAAGAACCTGCTGGCGCCTGATGAAGTCCTTGCCTTCATCGACGTGCCCTTGCCCCTGGTGGATGAGCACCTGCGCGTCTACAAGATCTCCAAACGCCAGGACGATGACATCTCTGCCGTCTGCCTGGCGCTGAACCTGCAGGTGCAGGATGGGCGCATCGTGGCTGCGCGCATCGGCGCGGGCGGCGTGGCCGCCACACCTGTGCGTGCGCTCAAGACCGAAGCCGCGCTCACGGGCCAGCCCTGGGCTCTGGCCAGCTTCGAAGCCGCCGCGTCCGTGCTGGCGCAGGAGTTTTCGCCCATCTCCGACATGCGCGCCAGCGCCGATTACCGTCGCAGCGTGCTGGGCCGCCTGCTCTTGCGCTACTGGGCCGAAGAGCAGGGCGAGCCGCAGTTGGAGGCGCTGACATGAGCGTCGCACGGCCGCCCGAAGACGCGAGGGCCCCCTCGGGGGGCAGCGAGGACACGAAGTGCCGAGCGTGGGGGCATCTATGACTGCCGCAGATCCGGTCTTCGCCAGCGGCCAGTCGGTCGCGCACGAAAGCGCACGCCACCAGGTTCAGGGCCTGGCGCCTTACATCGACGATCTGCCCGAGCTGCGCGGCACCCTGCACGCCGCGCCCATCCTCTCGCCCGTCGCCCACGGCCGCCTCTTGGGCGTGGACACAAAAGCCGCGCGCGCCATGCCCGGCGTGGTGGACGTGGTGCTGGCCGCCGATATCCCGGGTGACCCGCTGCTCGCCACCTTCGTCCACGACGAACCCATCTTCGCGCGCGACACGGTGCAGCACGTGGGCCAGGTCATCGGCCTGGTGCTGGCCGAGACCGTGATGCAGGCGCGGCGCGCCGCGCGCGCCGTCAAGCTCGACATCGAAGCCCTGCCGGCCGTGCTCACCGCGCGTGAGGCGCACGCCGCCCAGAGTTATGTGCTGCCGCCCGTCACCGTGAAACGGGGTGAACCCGAGCTGGCCATGAAGCAGGCGCAACACACGCTCAGCGGCAGCTTCGAAGTCGGCGGCCAGGAACACTTCTATCTCGAAGGCCAGATCGCCTACGCCATCCCGCAGGAACAGCAGCAGTGGCTGATCCACAGCAGCACCCAGCATCCGGGGGAGATCCAGCACTGGGTGGCCCATGCCCTGGGGCTGGACAACCACCGCGTGCGCGTCGAATGCCGGCGCATGGGCGGCGGCTTCGGCGGCAAGGAAACCCAGGCCGGTCATCTGGCCGTCTGGGCTGTGCTGGCTGCGCGCAAGACGGGCCGCCCCGTCAAGCTGCGCCTGGACCGCGACGACGACTTCATGGTCACCGGCAAGCGCCACCCCTTCGCCTACGACTACACCGTCGGTTATGACGACGAAGGCCTCATCACGGCCCTGCAGCTCACCCTGCTGGCCGAATGCGGCTTCAGCGCCGACCTCTCGGGCCCCGTGGCCGACCGCGCCGTCTTCCACAGCGACAACGCCTATTTCCTGAGCGATGTGCGCATCGCCAGTTACCGCTGCAAGACCAACACCCAGAGCCACACGGCCTTCCGCGGTTTCGGCGGCCCGCAGGGTGTGATCGCCATCGAGACCATTCTGGGCGACATCGCGCGCCAGCTGGGCCGCGACCCGCTGGACGTGCGCCTGCGCAACCTCTACGGCATCACGGAACGCAATGTCACCCACTACCAGATGACGGTGGAAGACAACATCCTGCAGCCGCTGATGACGCAGCTGGCGCAGACCGCGCGCTACCGCGAGCGCCGCGCAGAAATCACCGCCTGGAACCGTGAACACACGGTGCTCAAGAAAGGCCTGGCCCTCACGCCCGTGAAGTTTGGCATCAGCTTCACCGCCACCTTGTTCAACCAGGCCGGTGCGCTGGTGCATGTCTACAACGACGGCAGTGTGCTGGTGAACCACGGCGGTACGGAGATGGGCCAGGGCCTGCACACCAAGGTGGCGCAGATCGTGGCGGACGAACTGGGCTTGCCTTTTGAGCGCGTGCTGGTCAGCGCCAGCGATACGGCGCGCGTGCCCAACGCCAGCGCCACCGCTGCCTCCAGCGGCACCGATCTCAATGGCCGTGCGGCCCAGTTCGCCGCGCGCCAGATCCGCGAGAACCTGGCCGCCTTCGTGGCTGGCCTGCAGGGCTGCGGCGCGGGCGAGGTGCAGTTTGCGAACGGCAAGATCCACGCCGCTGGCAGCACACGCGACTTCCGCGAGGTGGTCAAGGCCGCCTACGCCAACCGGATCCAGCTCTGGAGCGACGGTTTCTACCGCACGCCCAAGATTCACTACGACAAGACCACGCTCACGGGCCGGCCCTTTTATTACTTCGCCTACGGCGCAGCCTGCTGCGAGGTGGCCATCGACACGCTCACGGGCGAGAGCCGTGTGCTGGCCGTGGACATCCTGCACGACGTGGGTCACAGCATCAACCCGGCCATCGACATCGGCCAGATCGAGGGCGGTTTCATCCAGGGCATGGGCTGGCTCACCACCGAGGAGCTGGTCTGGAACGCCGACGGCAAACTGGCTACCCACGCGCCCAGCACCTACAAGATCCCGGCCACCGGCGACATCCCCGAAAAGCTGCGGGTGGACTTCTGGCCCGAGCCCAACCGGGAAGACAACGTCTTCGGCAGCAAGGCCGTGGGCGAGCCGCCGTTCATGCTGGGCATTGCCGTGTGGGAAGCCATCCGTGATGCCGTGGCGGCGACGCGCAAGGATGGCCGTGTGGTTATGAACGCCCCCGCCACCCCCGAGCGCGTCTGGCGCGCACTGCAAGACTGAGACTCACCCATGAGCACTTTGCTGATCAAGGACGCCCGCTGCATCGCCACCCAGGACGACGCACGCACGGAACTGAAAGACGCGTCCATCTTCATCCGCGACGGTTTCATCGAGCAGGTCTTGCCCGCGGGCAGCGATCTGCGTGCCTGGCAGGAGCAGGCCGACGAGGTGATCGACGCGCGCCGCCACGTGGTCATCCCCGGCCTGGTCAACACCCATCACCACATGGTGCAGTGCCTTACACGCGCGATATCCGGCGTGCAGAACGCCGAGCTCTTCTCATGGCTCAAGGGCCTCTACCCCATCTGGGCCGGTCTCACGCCCGAGATGGTCAAGGTCTCCAACCAGGTGGCCATGGGAGAGCTGCTGCTCAGCGGCTGCACCACCAGCAGCGACCACCTCTACATCTACCCCAATGGCGTGCGTCTGGACGACAGCATTGAAGCGTCGCAGACCATCGGCATGCGCTTCACGGCCACACGCGGCAGCATGAGCGTGGGCGAGAGCCAGGGCGGCCTGCCACCTGACCGCGTGGTGGAAAAAGAAGATTTCATCCTGAAGGAAACGCGCCGCCTCATCGAGACCTGGCACGACACGAAGCCCGGCGCCATGCTGCAGGTGGCCGTGGCCCCCTGCTCGCCCTTCACCGTGAGCCAGGACCTCATGCGCGAATCGGCCAAGCTCGCGCGCGCCTACGGCGTGCGCCTGCACACCCACCTGGCCGAGAACGACCACGACATCGCCTACACCCGCGAGCACTTCAACTGCACGCCGGCCGAATATGTGGAAGAGCTGGGCTGGGTCGGTGAAGACGTCTGGCACGCCCACTGCGTCAAGCTCGACGAACACGGCAGTTACCTCTTCGCCAAGACCGGCACCGGCATCGCCCACTGCCCCTGCAGCAATATGCGTCTGGCCAGCGGCATCCTGCCATTGCGCCGCCTGCTCAACCTCGGTGTGCCCGTAGGCCTGGGCGTGGACGGCAGCGCCAGCAACGATGCCGGCCATCTGCTCAATGAAGCGCGCCAGGCCATGCTGCTGGCACGGGTGGGCAAGGCGCTGGAGCCACCGACCATCGGGTCCGATGGGCGTACCCAGTTTGGTTGCGACACCGGCCCAGCCGAGATGACCCCGCGCGACGCCCTCTGGCTCGCCACCCGCGGCGGCGCCCGCGTGCTGGGCCGCAGCGACATCGGCCAGATAGCACCCGGCAAGTGCGCCGACCTGGCGCTCTACCGCACCGACACCCTCAGCATGGCCGGCGCCGCCGTGCACGACCCCGTGGGCGCGCTCATGCTCTGTTCCAGCGACAACGCCGACTACACGGTGGTCAACGGCAAGGTGGTTGTGCGCCAGGGCGAGCTGACCACGGTGGACACTGGCGCGCTGATCGAACGGCAGAACACTTTGGCCTGGCAACTCGCGCAGCAGGCCGGCACGCGCTAATTCAGCCGGGCAGGCGCTGCAGCAGCTGCGCCGCCACCGCCACCGCAATTACCTCGGGCTGTTTGCCCGCGATGCCCGGCACGCCGATGGGGCAGGTCACCTGCGCAAAGTCTGCCTCGTTGAATCCCCGCGCCTCCAGCCGGTGGCGAAAGGTCGCCCATTTGCTCTTGCTGCCGATCAGGCCAATGTAGGGCAGGTCGTCTTGCGTGCGTGCGCGCTGCAGACACTGCGCCAGGATCTCCAGGTCTTCCGCATGGCTGAAGCTCATGATGAGCACAGAGGAGCCTGGGGCGATGTCGGCCACGGCCGCCTGTACCGGGTCCGAATGCTCGCAGCGGATGTGCGCCGGCGTGTCCGCAGGGAATATCTCGTCGCGGCTGTCGATCCAGTGCAGGGCAAAGGGCAGGTGCGCGAGCTGGCGTGCAATGGCCTGGCCCACATGGCCGCCACCGAAAAGCGCCACGGGCGAGGTCGGTGTTTGTAGGCGCTGCGCCAGCCCTGCGGCATCCTGTGGGCCCAGCAACTCGTAACGCAGAAACACCACACCCCCACAGCACTGGCCCATGCTGGGGCCGAGTGCCACGCGTTGCGGTTCGGTGCGGACGGGAGCGCCCGCGAGCATGGCGCGGGCCTGCGCGATGGCGTCGAACTCCAGATGTCCGCC
>LNFM01013619.1_pt1 | contig 10310 bp, 9 predicted proteins | sample 596031 | NCBI WGS metagenome assembly LNFM01 (sample SAMN04254537, study PRJNA301005) | activated carbon metagenome | isolation source: dual media filters at the Ann Arbor, Michigan drinking water treatment plant | place: USA: Ann Arbor | reverse complement strand
GTGGCATCGCGCACGACTTCAACAACCTGCTCACCATCGTGCGTTCGAGCATCGAGCTCGTGATCCGGCGTGGCCAGGTCCAGGGCGCGGGCGCCGAGTCACTCGAGAACGCGCTCCAGGGCGTGACGCGAGCGACGACCTTGACCCGACAGCTCCTGACCTATGCCGGCCGAGCACCAGCGGAGCATCAGGCACTCGACCTGAACGAAGTCGTCACCTCGATGGACGAGCTCATGGCCGTCTCGATCTCGCGCAAGGTCACGCTCGTCCGGGCACTGGGGGAGAGCTTGCCGAGCGTGCGCGGCGACATCGGTCAGCTCCAGCAGGTGGTCATGAACCTCATCACCAACGCCGCCGAGGCGATCGGGGATCGCGAGGCCACGATCACGCTGACGACGGCGCTGCGTTCGGACGGCATGGCCGCTCCGGTGGTCCGGCTATCCGTGGCCGATACCGGCAGCGGCATGTCGCCCGAGATCAAGGCGCGGATCTTCGACCCGTTCTTCAGCACGAAGGGCACGGGGCGCGGTCTCGGGATGGCCGTGATCGCCGGCATCGTGAAGGCGCACGGTGGAACCATCGAGGTCGAGAGCGCGGTGGGTGTGGGCACGACGTTCATCATCGAGCTGCCCGCGCTGGACAAGCCGGCCGTGAAGCCCGCCGCCGCGGCCCCGCGGAACACGCCGGACCAGCTCGATCTACGGGTATTGCTCGTGGACGACGAGAAGATGCTGCGAACGGCGGGGCGACGGATTCTCCAGATGCTGGGTTGCACCGTCACCGAGGCCGACAATGGTAGGTCCGCCTTCGAGCGGGTGCGCGAGCATCCCGACAGCTACGACCTCGTGCTCATGGATGTGACGATGCCGGAGATGAGCGGGCTCGAGGCCGCCGAGCTCATCGCGGGGTTGAACCCAGCGCTCCCGATCATCCTCTCCAGCGGCTACAGCAGCGAAGCGCGCGCGGTCTCGGGCGACCGGTTCCTGCACCTGGCGAAGCCGTATTCGGTCGACGCGCTGGTCGCGGCCATTCGGCGGGCGCGCGCCGAGCAGGTCAGCTGAGGTTCGACGTCATGTGACGTCCGTCGTCGGGCGCCACGCGCGCGAGGATCTCGTCGAGCACGGCCGGCCGCGCGACCACGCCCGTGCCACTTAGCGTGATCGCGCCGCGGGTCCCGTCATCGACCACGGTGAGCACGCAGCCGCCGACTGGATCAGCAGAGGTCGCGAGGCGCGAGGGCGAGGACACGGCGCACATCGGCGGGATGGGCTCGGCCACCGAGATCCGCGAGACGAGGGCGCGGCCCCCGATGAGGCTCGCGATCCGGTCGAGCCAGGGCGGACGCTTGGCGCCGATCGACGCGCGCTTCCACGCGAGCGGCACCGGGGTCCCGCGCGCCGCGGCGAGGAGCCGGGATACGAGACCGGCATCACGGGCCTCGCGAGCGAGGACCTCGCGCACCCGCGCTTCGAATGCGACGTAGGGTTCGGGCACACCGTCCGCGAACCGGACACTCGTCGTCGCCGAGACAACGCGTCGGCGCAGGCGCAGCGGGTCGGTCCGGTCACCGCGCGCGACAGGGATCTGGATCGTCGGCGAGAAGCGCGCCGTGCGATCACCTGCATCGCGGTGAAGGAGACAGCCGACGTCATACGCCAGCGGAATGACCCGCGGAGGTGGACGGTCGAGCAGACGCCAGGAGATGGTGAGCGGGACGGCGTCACGTACCGCGGCGAGAGGCGGCGCCACCGGCCCGATGGCGGGGCCGGTGACCATCGCCGCAGCGATCGCGCCGGCGATCAGCGCGTGGCCGTACCCATCCACGACGAGGTGGCACGTCGACACGATCGCCAGCTCTCCCGCGCGTGACAGCCCGAGCCACGGCCCCCCGACGGTGGTCCAGGCGCGCCGATGGCCATGACGTGCGGTCTCGATGGGCTCGTCTCCGATCGAGACACAAACGAATGGCGGCACGCCGGTCCAGGCCGCGGGCAACCCACCGGCGAGGACGTGCGCCAGCTGCTGCGCGAGCGTCGGATCGTCGAGCCGAGCCACGACGCAGGTATCACCGATCGCGAACGCGGCGACCTCGAGAGTGCACGGCGCGGTGCCCTGCGCGCGCCTGCGATCCGTGACCACGGCGAGCGGTTGCCCGGGCAAGGTGCCATCGAGCGCGAGGAGCGCAGCGCGGGCGGCCCTCGCCCTCGCGATCGCATCTGCGACGAGGTCGCGGGGCGGCGGGGCGCGGAAGCCCATGAACGTGTCACCGGCGGGCTCGGTATCACACGCGAGGTACACCTCGTCGCGGCCCCGCGGCTCGGCGAAGGCGACGCCTCCGGCGAGCAACCACCACCAGCGATCGATCGGGGCGACCGCGGCGAGCTCGGCGTGGATCTCGGCCGTCCGTCGGAACCACGCCCGCATGTCAGCGTTTCCTGCGAATCGTGTGGAGGCGCCAGCCATCACGGGTCTGCGCTGTCGTGGTGACCTGCATCGCCGCCGTGAGGCTCTCCGTGTACCCGCGTCGCTGGTCGCGCTCGGCCTCGCGGCTGGGGTGCCCCGAGCCGTAGTAGAAGCGCTGGATCAGCCACACGAGCAACGAGGGCTTGTGCATGAACAAGTCCGCGACCAGTGACATCTGCGCCTCGTTGTCCCAGAACGCACGCTTCGGCGCGCCGTCCTTGCGGCGCAGCTTCAACACATCGTTCGAGACCGGACAGCGCGTGATGCAGGCCCGACACATGTGGTCGCGACGCGGACCAAAGAAGTCGCCCGCGATCAGCCGATCGCACGACTCGGTCCGGGTGATCACGTAGTCGTCGAAGGCGCCCACGGGACAGGCCTCGACGCAGAGATTGCACGTCGAGCAATCGGGGAGCTTCCACGTGTCGCCCGTCGGCGTCGGGTCGTACCGATCGACCGGAGCATTCAGGAAGATCACGTTCAGCTTGCAGTTGAAGCCGAAGCGCCGCGAGAAGAAGAGCGCGTTCTTGCCGATCGTGCCGAGTCCCGCCGCCGTCGCGACCTCCTTCAGGATCACGGGAATGCTCGCCTGCGAATCGGCGAACGCGACCCGCTCGCCGTAGCGCTGATTCACCTGATGAGCGACATCAGCGGCCATGCTCTCGACGAAGTAATCGGCCGCGACGTCGCTATAGAGCACGAGGACGATCACGGCCGGGCAGGGGATCGCGCGGTGGGTCATGCGCAGCTTCCCGTGCATGTGCAGGCTCCGGCGATCGAGGGGCCCGTCGCCGAAGCGTTCGCGCAGGCCGGCAGAGTCGAGGACGACGGCATCGAACGGCACGTCGGGGGGCGCCGCCGCGCGCAGCCACTCGTCGAGCAGGTTGCGGTCGAGGATCAGATCATCACGGCGCCCCGCGAACACCCGCGCTCGGAGCGCGTCGTACTGAGACCGCGCCCACGGGGTCGCGGCCGTCCGGACGGCCCGCCACCCCCGGTGCCAGGCGGTGTCGGACGCCTGCCATTTCACCTGCCGAAGCCGGTCACGAAGGCGGTCGAACATCACTGCAGAGTGACGATGTACACCGGCTGGACCGAGTCGTCACGACGAGATTCGAGCCGCCAGCCCGCAGTGCGCGCTAGCGCCACGATCGAGGCCGCGGAGGGCGCCGTCCGGGCGACCAGAGGACCGAAGGCGTGCCGAAACGGGACCGAGCGAATGCCGTTCGCGTGGGCCGCGATGCGCGCGGCGCTGGCATCCGGATCGATCTCGACGATGACGAGGGTACCGGCGACCACCCGGCGCAGCTCCCGTAGCGTCGATGCGCGGTCGCGCACGTGACGGATCGACGACAGACAGATGGCAGCGTCGCAGGCGCCGTCCGCGAGCGGCAGCGCTTCACCGGTCGCGCGGATGACGTGAAGGCCGCGCTGCGCGCGCGAGAGCTCGCGGCTCGGATCGACCGCGATCACCGCGAGGTCGGGATAGCGGCGCGCCGCCTGCGCCGCGAACACGCCCGGACCGGCCCCCAGATCGAGGAGACACGATGCGTGGGCGAGCGCGGGCCACTCGTCGAGAAGCCGCTGGTCGAGGTCGCCGAACGCCGGCCGCTCGAGGTCGGCGTACCGGCGCGCGCCGCGGCCTTCGAACGGTCCGCGCAGCAGCACGGAGTCGAGCCAGTGCGCCACGCCCATCTCAGGGCACCAGCTGGGACTCGCCCCAGCGGATCGTGGGGGATGGGCTCCGTGACAACAGGCATCCGAGCATACCTCCCCGAGCCAGCCGCTCGCCGTACCATCGGTGGACATGAGCTCGCCCGCCCCTGACGACCGTCCGCGCTCGCTCACGATGACCACCTTGATGACGCCGGACCTCGTCAACTTCGGCGGCAAGGTACATGGCGGAGCGCTGCTGAAGCTGCTCGACGAGGTCGCGTACAGCTGCGCCGCGCGGTTTTCGGGACACTACGTGGTCACGCTGCTGATCGATGACGCACGCTTCCGTGCTCCCGTGCACGTCGGCGAGCTCGTCACGTTCCTCGCGCGCGTGAACTGGGTCGGTCGGACGTCGATGGAGGTCGGCGTCCGCGTGATGGCCGAAGCTCACCGCACGCGCGTGGAGCGCCACGTCATGTCCAGCTTCGTGGTCATGGTTGCCATGAACGAGGCCGGCTCCGCGATCGAGATCCCTCGCTTCGAGCCCGCGGACGAGACCGACCGCGCCCGGTGGCAGGCGGCCGAGCGGCGCCGGGACATCCGGGCGATGCGCACCTGAGCTCGTGAATTTGCGGTATGGAGCACCGCGTGAAGCTCGTTGCGCTTGCTCTCGTGCTCGTGGCCTGTGGAGATGACGGAGCCCAGGCGCCCGTCGATGCCGCGACCGATGTCAGCGTCGATGCGGCGACCGAGGTCGACGCGGCCGTGGACGCCTTCGTGCCGGCGAGCACGCGTGACTACTGCGAGGCGATCGAGCCGTTCTTCTGCGCGTTCTATCTCCGGTGTGACCGCATGGACGTGACCACCGGCGAGGCGTGCGCCGCGGCGTTCCTCGAGAAGTGCAACGCGGTGTTCGAGCCGCGCTACGTGGGCCTCGAGGCGGCGGGGCTGCTCGCCCTGGATCTCGAGGGGATCGCGGCGTGCCAGGCACACCTCGAGACCGTCGCGTGCGAACAGCAGATCCAGGAGCTGTCGGGACCGTGCGCCCGCATCCTGCGCGGGACGCAGACCGCGGGCGAGGCGTGTGGCTTCGACGTGGAGTCGTTCACGTGCGAGCCCGGCACCCAGTGCGTACTCAGTCCATCGCTATGCGGCGAGTGTCGGGTCGAGGTGCCCACGGGGCAGACGTGCACACCCGGAACGGATACCTGCGCGCCGACCGCGTTCTGCGATGCGGGCACGTGTGTGGCCCGTATCGCGAACGGCAGTGCGTGCACGCCGGATGACCGCTGCATGATCGGTTCGGCGTGTACGGGGGGCGTGTGCCGCGGTCCGACGTACGTGGCGCGGGGCGAAAGCTGCGATCAGGCGCGTCGCTGTCCGTATCTGACGGTCTGCACCGGCGGCACGTGTCAGCCGACGACCGCGGTCGGGGCGACGTGCACCAACGACGGAGTCTGCGAGCTGGGTTTCTGCGACGCGGGAACATGCCGGCCGCCACGTGACCTTGGCGAGCCGTGCGATCGCCCGAACGCGTGCAACACCGGCCTGTGCGATGTCACGTGCCAGCCACGCCCGAGCGTCTGCTTCCCGGACTAGCCGCGGAGGCGTGCCGCGGGCGCGAGCGCGGGTACGAGGGCCGCACGGCGCGTGGTCGCCTTGCGCGGCTGACGCGCGAACCGCGCGACGAGCTCGTCCCCCACGGCCTGGGCCCCCGCAAGCGCGAGCTCCTTGTCGCCATACGTCTCCATGAGCTCGTCGTACATCGCCTCGATGGCCTCGCCGACGGAAAACTGGATGGTTCGCATGATCTGAGCTGTATCAAGCAACGTGCCAGCTAGCGTCCGGCGTTCGGACAAAGCATTCCGATCGGTTGAGAGAGCCGGTGGGGTCTGGCACGCCGGTCCACTGTCGCCGGATGGCGACTCCACTGATCAGGGCGCGGCGACGGCCGAAAACTTGACACGATCTTCGACGCAACCAGACGCCAGCATCGGCTCCAAGCCTGGCGGCCGTGCTGGAGCGGCTGAGGTGACCTGCCCGCTGGATCCTTGCCGCCGCCGCGAATAGGCGTCGGTGCGGTCGCGGCCCGGAGCCGCAGTGGCACGAGTATTGAGTGATACGCTCGCGACGTGGTGACGTTCCCTAGTGACTGGAGGCACGCCCACGGCGTGGACCTCGTGACGGCATTTCCGCCCGACGTAGGCGCGCGATTTCGATGGCACGAGCGAGTGACGCCCCAGCCGACGTTCTCGGGCGTGCTCGCGCGCGTGCTCGCGAGCGACCCCGACTTCCGGGCCCTCGGCGTCGAGCAGACCCTGCGGGTCGTGACCCACGAAGGTGAGTACGCCGCCTGGGTTGCCGTGACCGGCCGCCGGCAGGGTCGCCCGGCCGAGCGGACCATCGGCGCCGTGTTTCTCGACCAGTTCGCGGCCGTGCTCGAGAGCATTGCCGTGATGCCGCGCCACTTCTCGTATCTACGGGCCGGCTCGCTCGAGTTGTTGCGGAGGGCAACATTCGGGCTCGCGGCGCGCCCACGTCCGTTCTATTACGAGCCGGCGCCGGGCTGGCAAGCGATCCCCTCCGGCGCCTCGACGACTTGGTACCCACCCGACTTCCCGAACAACCGGACCAGCATCGCGATTCCGCACGCGAAGACGAACACCGGGACCGCCGAGGCGATGCGCCAGAGCATTCTCGCGGACCTCGTCGCGGGCGTGGCGGTCGAGGGTTCCGAGACGACGGAGATCACGACGGAGCACCAGACGGTCGGCACCCACGACTCGATGTTTGGCAAGCGTCACGGCGAGCCCATCGCGCGTCACCTCATCACGTTCGTGGTCAGGGACCGAATCTACGTGATGAGGCTTGAGACGGCGACGCCGGATTCATTGCCAGCCATGCGCGAGGTGCTCGTGCGGATGGCACGTTCGTTCCGTCCGTTGCCGGGCGACGAAGAGCTCCGCCTAGGTCGAGCGTTCGTCGAACGCAACTCTGACTTCGACCACTGGGCAATCTGATGCGACTCGCCCTCCAGTTCTCTCCCTCCTGGATCGTCAAGGAAGCTCCTGACGGGCAGCAGGTCGCGGTGTTGCCGGCGACGACGCAGGGGCACTCCATGCCGCGCGCGATCGTCACGTTCGGGCTCATCGTCGTGAAGCCCGACGAGCCCCTGGAATGGCAGAAGCACGTCGCCGCCAGTGACGTACCTGCCGGCGCCCGCATCCGCATCGGGCGCACGCTCGATCACACGACGACCACCGGCTGGCCGCTACGCCTCGTCGAAGCAACCATGTTGCGGGGCGATCGCGACGAGGTCATCGAGGTGCGGTTGTGCGCGTTCTTCACGTTCCTGGAGCACGCAGCGGTGGCCATCGCGCGCGCCCCTGATATGGCCAGCCTCGATGCGGTGGGATCCGAGCTGCTCGCGATCCTCTCCGGGGGACGTCCCGACTGGAGCGGAGCGACCACGTGGGTCTCGGCCCTCTGGGAGGTGCCAGATGCAAGCACGCGCGCCACCTCGCGCATGCGTACGCCCGAACAGCTCGCGATGACGCTTCACGAAGTCGATGCCAAGCTCGCGACGACGCCGACCGCGACGCTGCACGTGGCGCGCGGTCAGATCCTGCTCGAGCTGAAGCGTCCCGACGACGCGGTGGTTGCGTTCGCGGCTGCCTGCATGCTCGATGAGAGTCTCGAGATCGCGCACTACCTGACCGGCGTTGCCTACGGCGAGCAAGATCGGCACAGCGACGCGATCGCTGCCTGGCAGCGCGCGAACGCGCTGAAGCCCCGCGCGGATACGACCTACAATATCGGACTCGCGCAGTTCTTCCTGAAGGAGTTCGAGCCCGCGCTCGAGAGCTTTCGCGCGGCGCGTCAGCTGGATCCGGGTGACTTCATGACCATGCGTAAGGAGATCCAGTGTCTCTACGCACTCGGCCGGTTCGAGGCAGGCCAGGCAAGTCAGGTCACCTTCCGCGAGCGGTGGCAAGTGACCGCGGACCCACGCGCCCGCTTCATCGACGAATACGTGTTCGACCAGTTCGACGGCGACGGCTTCGTCGTGCACGCAACCGAGATCCTGCGCCGGCCTTCGAGCTCGACCTACACGCTGCTCGTGTTCCAGCCGATCGCTGTCCACGATCACCACGAGCATCCGCTGCCAGCAACGGTCACCGTCGAGACCAGTGACGAAGCGCAAGCAGCGGGCACGCCCTTCGTGATCTGCTTGCGAGCTGGTGAGCGCTACCAGGTGATCGGCGCGAGCGCGACGCTACCACCGTACGAAGAGACGCGCCGCGAGGTCATTCGCGTGCTCGTGAGTGCGCTGCAGGCCGCCGCGCACTGACGTCACTTAGGGAGCGCGACCGCGGCGGCGTGGACGAGTCGAGTGTCGGGGCCATCGGGAACGGTGACGGGCCCCTTGTCGGTGGGCAGTACCAACGGGCTGCCCGGATCCCCGGCGATGACCTCGAGATCCAGGGACACCTGCGTGATGCCCTGCATCGGCGTCCCGTCGGGCTCGGTCAGCGGAAACGGGACCTCCCGCGTGCCCTCGACCGACGCGCCCGGCTGCACCGCAAGGTACGTCCCGCGAGGCGGCGCGACGCCTTCGGGTTCCGGCAGCCCGACCTGGATCACCGCCGTGTCGGGGCTCGTGCGACGCCACATCTGGATCTCGAGCCGCTTCCACTGCTGGTCACCGACCTGCTGGAGCATGGCGTCGTGGACGTGCACCACGGCGCGGCCAAGGTTCTCGTAGCGATAGGAGACACGCAGCTTCGCGCCCGCTCGCGCGAGGGAGAACGTGAGCTTGTCGGTCATGGCTGGATCTTTCTGCACGGGGACGGACGGCGCCGGTGCCGCCGGTGTTGGTGCCGGGGGTGACAACGGAGCCGACGGTTCGGTACGGTCACTCGCGCGAGAGCACGACACGAGCGCGAGGGCGGTCACGGCGAGTCGAACGAACCGCGTCATGCACTCATCCTAGTCGCTACGGCGTGCGGGGGCGGGCATTGCCCGAGGCATTGTGACGAGCCCACGCCGCATCGAGGTCCGCCTGCGAGCCTGCCTGGCCAGGAAGATGCGTGTAGCGCTCGCGCGGCAGCCACATCTCGCCAAGGCCGAGATCGTTGCGCTCCTGGCGATACGTGTTCTCCGTGCATCCATCAGGATCGCCCGGATAGTGACCGCCTCCCGGTCCTCCGTCGGTGCGCGAGAGGCCGACGGCCTGGCGCTCGGAGTTGCGTATGCGTGCTTCACCCGTGTTGGTGATCGGCGTTCCATCGGGGTTCGTACCGCCGAAGTGATTGAAGCCGTTGGTGCCCTGCGACTGGTTCACCGCGTGCTCCATCTCGTGCGCGAGGATGATGTCGGAGTTCACGCCGGTATTGCCGATGTTCTCGGCGCCGGGGTTCCAGTTGATTCGGACATCGGTGCCGGTACCGCGGGTACCGTCGGCATTGCGTCGCGAACCCGCGGCGAGCGGCGTCGCAGTCGCGTTGTCCGAGCGCATCGTCGCGTTCGTGTGATTGCCGGCGCCGGGGTCATTCCAGATGGTGCGACCGTTGGCATCGACGCCACCGTTCACCCCCCACAGCGGCTCGATGGTGGTGTGGCGATGAATCGCATCGCCGTTGGCGTCGGTGCGCTGCGTACCGTCGTCGTTCATCGCGACGTTGTTGTTCAGGTTGTTGATCTGCCGCCGCCCGCCGGTGGTCATCATCATGTCGGCGATGCGGTCGAGGGAGCCCTGACGATACTCGGCACTCTCGGTCTCCGCGTTCGCTCCGTCGAAGCCACTGGTATTGATCGAGAGATCGCCGGTACCGCGCCGAACACTACTGAAGGTGCGCGCGATGTTCTGGTACTCGTCCTGCGAGACCTGATTCGCACGCCGGGGTCCCACGAAGTCGTCCGGCAGGACCTGGAAGCGACCCGACAGGTCACGCTGCGCCTGCTGGCGATCCATCATGCCGAACGGATCGAGGATGCCGCCGAGCCCCTCTTGCGAAAGCCCACGTCCCACATCGCCGATGCCTTGACCAAGCCGGCCAAAGAACGACGTCGGTTGATCTGCGGCCGCATGTCCGTCTGCTGATTCGCGCGTGACCGCATCGCCAGTCTGCGGGGTGTTGTTGATTCCACCCATGAAGTCGCGGCCCGCCTGAAACACGGGCGCGAGTGGG
>LNFM01013618.1_pt1 | contig 10311 bp, 7 predicted proteins | sample 596031 | NCBI WGS metagenome assembly LNFM01 (sample SAMN04254537, study PRJNA301005) | activated carbon metagenome | isolation source: dual media filters at the Ann Arbor, Michigan drinking water treatment plant | place: USA: Ann Arbor | reverse complement strand
GGCGGTGATCACCACGATCGAGGGGCTGCACCCCAGCGGAGAGCACCCGCTGCAGGTGGCGTGGCGGGAGATCGACGTGCCCCAATGCGGCTTCTGCCAGAGCGGCCAGATCATGCAGGCGGCCAACCTGCTCAAGGCGAGCCCGAAGCCGAGCGATCAGGACATCGACGGTGGCATGAACGGGGTGATCTGCCGGTGCGGGACCTATCCACGCATACGCGCCGCGATCAAGGCGGCGGCGGAGAAGCAGTCATGAACGGGCGCGAGTTCCTTCCGTGGCTGGCTGAGCGCCAGGTCGCCGAGTCGCCGATCGCCGACTCGGGGAGCAACTCACTGGGGCAGTTGAGCGTCGATGCGACTCGCGCCTCGCTGGTGAATGCAGGGACGCCCGCGGAGCTCCAGCGCCGCGACTTCATGAAGCTGCTGGGACTCGGCGGGCTGGTGATCGTCGCCGGGCCGTTCGGTGCCCGCCGCCTCGAGGCGGCCGACCGCCTGTTGGTTCCGGGGGCCGAGCCGTGGGAGGCGCATGCGTACGTACGTGTGGCCGAGGACGGAACCGTGACCATCACCTGCCATCGCTCCGAGATGGGGCAGGGGATCCGGACGACGATGCCGATGATCATCGCCGACGAGATGGAGGCCGACTGGTCCCGGTGCCGGGTGGAGCAGGCCGTGGGCGATGAGCCGAAGTACGGGAGCCAGAACACAGACGGCTCGACGAGCATTCGCGACTTCCTGACGAAGTACCGGGAGGCGGGGGCCACCGTACGGGCGTTGCTGGAGGACGCCGCAGCGAAGGAGTGGGGAGTGGCGGTGAGCGACGTGTCGGCACGCAACGGCGAGGTGGTGCACGCCGCCAGCGGCCGCACGAAGGGATTCGGCGCCCTGGTCGCGACGGCGCGCACGATGGCCATGCCGGCCGCCTCGCGGATCCGCATCAAGACGCCGGACGAGCGCCGGTGGGAAGGGAAGCAGATGACCTCGATCGACCTCGTCCCCATGACGACGGGGACGGCGGCGTACGGGGCGGACGTGACGCTGCCGGGGATGAAGGTCGCCGTGATTGCCCGTCCGCCGGTGTGGGGCGGCAAGGTCGTGCGGGTGGACGACCGCGCGGCGCTCCGGGTGCCCGGGGTAGAGAAGGTCGTGCGGATTCCCGAGACCCCGCCCCCCAGCGCCTACTTCCCGTTAGGCGGCGTCGCCGTGATCGCCAGCAACACGTGGGCGGCGATCAAGGGGCGGGAGGCGCTCAAGATCACGTGGGAGGGGGGCCCCAACGCCGGCTACGACAGCGCCGCGTACAAGGGCACGCTGCAGGCTGCGGTGCGGCAGTCGGGCAAGGCCGGCCGCGCCGCGGGCGACGTCCCGGCCGCGCTGGCGTCCGCCAGCCGCAGGCTCGCGGCCGAGTACTACGTTCCGCACCTCTCGCACGCGCAGATGGAACCGGTGGCCGCGCTGGCACGGGTAGCCAACGGCAAGGTGGAGGCGTGGGCGCCGACACAGTCGCCCATGGACGCGCGCAACACCGTGGCCCAGTACCTCAAGGTCGATCCGGCCAACGTCACGGTGCACGTCACGCTGCTCGGCGGTGGGTTCGGGCGGAAGTCGAAGCCCGACTTCATCTGCGAGGCGGCCTATCTCTCGCGCGAGATCGGCGCACCGGTGCGCGTGCAGTGGACGCGCGAGGATGACCTGCAGAACTCGTACCTGCACTCGGTGGCGGCGCACCGCCTCGAGGCGGGGATGGACGCCAACGGCAAGGTGACGGCCTGGCTGCACCGGGCCGCGTACCCGTCCATCAGCGCCACCTTCGCCCCCAACGTACCGGGGCCGCAGCCCGACGAGCTGACCAACGGGGCGAGCGACATCCCGTTCGACATCGCCAACATGAGCATCGAGGTCTGCCCGGCGGTCGCGCACACGCGCATTGGCTGGTACCGCAGCGTAAATGCCATTCATCACGGCTTCGCGATCGGCTCGTTCGTCGATGAGCTGGCGCACGCCGCGGGGAAGGACTCGGCGGACTTCCTGCTGTCCCTCATTGGCAGCGACCGGACCGTGGACCTGTCCAAAGCGGGGCTCGTGGCGCCGGCGAGCAACTATGGGGCAAGCTGGACCGACCATCCCCTCGACAGCGGGCGCGCACGGCGCGTGGTGGAGCTGGCGATCGACAAGAGCGGGTGGCGCTCGTCCACGCTCCCGCGTGGCAAGGGACGCGGCATCGCGATCCATCGCAGCTTCCTGTCGTACGTGGCAATGGTCGTCGAGGTGGAAGTGCTCCCGGACGGCACCGTGTTGGTGCCGAAGACGACCGTCGCGGTGGATGCGGGATTCGTCGCCAATCCGGACCGGGCGCGGGCGCAGATGGAGGGGGCAGTCATCATGGCGATGAGCAACACCCTTTACTCCGAGATCACCTATGCGCAGGGGAAGGTGGTGCAGTCCAACTACCGGGATTACCAGGTGACGCGCATGCGGGCGGCACCGCGGGTGGTGGACGTACATCTCGTGCCGAGTGAGGGGCGTCCCGGGGGGATCGGTGAGCCGGGAGTGCCGCCGGCGGGCGGGGCGATTGCCAACGCGCTGTTTGCGGCGACCGGGGTGCGCGTGCGGGAGCTGCCGGTGGGCAAGCAGCTGGCGGGGTGGATGTCGCGCGCGACGGAATAGCAGGCCGGCGCGCGGGCGTTTCATGCGCGCCGCGCCGTCAGGAACGACACCCTCGCACAGGAGGATGTGTATGCCGCGCATCGTCACGCTGCTGCTCGCCATCACGCTCGCTGCATGTCGCACCGCCTCGCATCCCGTTCCGGGCGATGGGGAGCTGGCCGTGGAGGGCGGCACGATCTTCTATCGCGTGGTCGGGACGGGGACGGCGACCCCAGTCGTGGTACTGCATGGCGGGCCGGGCTACACCAGCCACTACCTGGAGCCGCTGACGGCGCTGGGCGACGACCGGGCGGTCATCCTCTACGATCAGCTCGGGGCCGGGCGCTCGGAGCGAACGGCGGACACGGCGCTCTTCCGCATCGATCGGTATGTGCGCGAGCTCGATTCGCTGCGTCGCGCGCTGCGGCTGGAGCGGATCCACCTGTATGGCCACTCGTGGGGATCGATGCTCGCGCTCGAATATCTCGCGACCAAGCCTTCGGGCGTGGTGTCGGTGACGCTGGCCAGCCCCGTCATCTCGTCCGCGTCGTGGGCTGCCGACGGGAAGGTGCTGCTGGCGACGCTCCCCGATTCCGTGCAGCGCATCATCGCGGCGCACGAGGCCGCCGGGACGACGTCATCGCCCGAGTACCAGGATGCGACGATGGGGTTCATGTTGCGCTACGTGTTCGGGATGGAGCCGCCCTTTCCCGCGGAGATCGACAGCGCGATCGCGGGTTACAATCCCGCGGTGTACGAGCACATGTGGGGGCCGAGTGAATTCTCGCCCCTGGGGAACCTGAAGGACTTCGACCGGTCGGCGACGCTGCGGGAGCTGGAATTGCCGATCCTGTTCACCGCCGGCCGCAACGACGAGGCGCGCCCCGCGACGGTCGAACGCTTTGCCGCAACGGCGCGCAACGCCGAGGTGAAGATCTTCGAGCAGAGCGCGCACATGACCATGCTGACGGAACGGGACGCCTATGTCGCGGCGCTGCGCGACTTCCTGCGCCGGCACGACCCGTGATCACGATGCACACGGGCGCTGTGGGGAGAACTGCCGGCCACCGGAGCCTGGCGGCGCCCACACCCCGGAGTCGTCCGGGACCGCCGCGGCCGTCGTGCCCGTGATGCGCGTGCCGCCCGTAATGCGCGGACCGGGCGCTACGGGCGCACCGTGATCGACAGGATGCGGTCGAGCTTCGGGTACTCCTTGTCGAGGAACCGATTGGACTCACCGTAGAAGCGGCGCGGGTTCCCCATGGGGGCCGGCGACGCAGGGATCTCGCCATAGCCGCCGTACAGGCTGTCGGCGAATTCCATTCCCTCGACCACCCGCCCGATGGGGGCAAAGCCCAACGTGTCGAGGTTGACGTTGTCGCGCAGGTTGATGAAGAGCGTGGTGGCGCGATCGCGCGGGGTGAACTGCGCGTAGGTGAGCGTCCCCCGCTCGTTGCTGCTGCGCACGGAGTCCGGGCGCAGCTTGCGCTCACGCCACGCGGCGCCGATGGCCGGACTGCCGGGATGGCCGAATTGCGCGATGTAGTACGGGAGCACGCGATAGAAGCGGGAGTCGTCGAAGAACCCCGCGCGTGCCAGGTTGTAGAAGCGGTCCACGCCGTTGGGTGCCCACGCGCGAATCAGCTCGATGGCGATGAGGCCGCGCGACGTCGTCATGTCGACGGTGACCGTATCCGGGGCCTTGGTCCGCCAGAAGGAACGAGTGGGGTCGAGCAGCAGCGCACGACGCTGCGCCGGCGAGAGCGAGGACGCGGCGCCGGACTGCGCGGAGGCCGGCAGCGCAATGAAGGCGAGCGGGGCGAGGGCGAGCAGGCACTGTGTCGCGCGCCGCCGCAGGGATGTACGCCGGGTGCGGAGGCAAGCGGCCGCGCGCGCTCGAGCGCACCACGTTTGGGCTGTGGTCATCTTTCGAAGTAGTGCGCGTGCCGCACTCGTCGCAAGGCGCGGGCGCACGGGAGCACCATGCAGCGGTGGGAGGGGTGATCGGAGGAGTGCAAGGAAGCCGATCCCCGACCCCCTGTGCGGCTGGGGTAGGAGGCGGGGCGGCGAAGGGGGCGGGGGTGTACGCGGCCGGCGGCGTGGCGACCGTGGCCGGCACGATGCTGGCGGTGCGTTTTCTCTTCTGATTCCGCGACGGGCGCCGCTCCCGGGCCCCTGTCCGGACGCGTCGCCCTCGCGCGGTCGCTGCGATCACGACAGATTCACGCAGCCAGCCGTCCGTGTTGTTATCACACGCGGCCGCGCCATGCAGGTGCGCCCCCGGGCGAAGGCATGGCGCGACGCTCCTCTCTGTGATAACCCGTGAGCAAGCCTGTCATTCTGTCGGTCGACGATGACCTCGCAGTCCTCGCGGCGGTTGAGCGCGACCTGCGACAGCGCTACCGTCCCGACTACCGCGTCATGAAGGCCGCCTCGGCCGCCGAGGGACTCGAGGCCGCCCGCACGCTGGCGACGCGCAATACACCGGTGGCGCTCTTCCTCGTCGACCAGCGCATGCCCGGGATGACGGGGATCGAATTCCTGCACGCGGTGAAGCCACTGCATCCGGAGGCGAGGCGCGTGCTGCTCACGGCGTATGCCGACACCGACGTGGCGATCGCCGGGATCAACGACGTCGCGCTCGATCACTACCTCCTCAAGCCGTGGGATCCCCCCGAAGAACGCCTGTACCCGGTGCTCGATGACCTGCTCGCCGAGTGGCGTGCGCGCGTTACGCCGCCATTCGAGGGCATCCGCATCCTCGGCTCGCAGTGGTCGCCGCAGTCCTTCGCCGCGAAGGAGTTCCTGTCGCGCAATCGCGTGCCCTACGAGTGGGTGGACCTGGACCAGGACGTCCGCGCGCGTGCGCTGGCCGAGTCGCTGGCGGGTGATCTCACGCGCCTGCCCATCGTGGTCTTCCCGGACGGTTCGCACCTCGTGGCCCCGGCGCAGGTGGAGCTGGCGGCGAAGGCCGGGATGCAGACGCACGCCCATCGTCCGATCTACGACGTGGTTGTTGTTGGCGGAGGACCGGCAGGGTTGGCCAACGCGGTGTACGCGGCGTCGGAAGGGCTGCGCACGGTGATCATCGAGACCGAGGCCGCTGGAGGACAGGCCGGGACCAGCTCGATGATCGAGAACTATCTCGGATTCCCCGCCGGCGTGACGGGCGCCGACCTGGCCCAGCGCGCGACGGCGCAGGCCAAGCGGTTCGGTGCCGAATTGCTCACTGGGCAGGCGGTAGTCGGCATTCGCCGTGAGGATCCCTATCGCGTGGTCATGCTGGCCGACGGATCGGAGCTGACGAGCTTCACGGTGATCGTTGCCACGGGGATGAGCGCACGGACGTTGCGTGTTCCGGGCATCGACGCGCTGCAGGGTGTGGGGGTGTACTACGGCGCGGCGATGACCGAGGCGGCCCGCTATCGCGACCGCGACGTGTGCGTGGTCGGCGGGGCGAACTCGGCAGGCCAGGGGGCCCTGTTCTTTTCGCGTTACGTCCGCAAGGTCACGATGCTGATCCGTGCCCCCGACCTGTCGCCGGTGATGTCGCAATACCTCGTGGACCGGATTCGGGGCGCGCCGAACATCGAGGTGATCACCAACGCCGAAGTGGAGGGCGTCACGGGCAACGGCCAGCTCGAGTCGGTCACGGTCAAGCGGCGCAATGCCAGCGAGCCCATGACGATACCGCTGTCGGCGATGTTCATCTTCATCGGGGTGCAGCCGCATACCGACGCCTTCGCGGGAATCCTCGAACGCGACGACTCGGGGTTCATCCTGACGGGGGCCGACCTGCCGCTCGAACACGGGCGGCCGCGCGGATGGCCGCTGACGCGTGCACCATATGCATTCGAGACGAGCCTGCCCGGCGTCTTCGCGGCGGGTGACGTGCGGTCTGGCGCGAACCGACGCGTCGCCGCCGCCGTGGGCGAGGGCTCGGCCGCGGTGTACTCGGTGCATCGCTACCTGAAGACCGTCTAGTGGTGGAGCCGATGACTCCCGACGAGGTGATGGCTCGCCTGGCCGCGCACCGCGCCCTCGGAGGGGCGCCAGTGGCCGAGCATGCGTGGCTGCGCGATCACGGCGCCGTGCAACGGTTTGCGGTGGGTGAGGTCGTCACGAAGAAAGGGACGCAGGCCACCGATCTCATGGTGGTGTTCGAGGGGCACATCGTCATTCGCGGCGACAGCGGCGCCGGCGCGCACAAGGTGTTCGAGTGGCGGGCGGGCGACGTAAGCGGTGTGATGCCCTACTCCCGTGGTGCATCGCCGCCGAACGATTCCGTGTGTGAGGAACCGACCGTCATGCTCACCATCCCGCGCGACGTGCTCCCTGAAATGATCCGCGAGTGCCCGTCCGTGACCACGGTGCTCGTGCACGCGATGGTGGACCGTGCGCGGCACTTCACGACCAACAGCTTGCGCGACGAGAAGCTGGTGTCGCTGGGGAAGCTGGCGGCGGGGCTGGCGCACGAGTTGAACAACCCCGCGTCGGCAGTGGTGCGCGGCGCCAAGTTGATGAACGAGAGCGTGACCGCGGCGGAGACCGCAGCACGACAGCTCGGCGCGGCCGGATTGAACGCAGCGCAGCTTGCCCGCATCGATGCCATCCGGGAGCAGTGCCTCAAGGCCGCACCGACCATGATGCGCTCGGCCATCGGACGATCCGATCGCGAGGACGAGTTCGCGGAGTGGCTGGACGAGCACGATGCCGACGAGCGCTGCGCCGGACCGCTGGCCGAGACCGGCGTGACGATCGAGTCGCTGGATGCGTTGGCGGCGCTCGTGGACGGGGACGTGCTCAACGCGACGCTCAAGTGGCTCGCCGCCGGGTGCAACGTGCGCATGCTGTCGGGCGACATCGAGACGGCGGCCACGCGCATCAACGATCTCGTCGGCGCGGTGAAGGGATTCACGTACATGGATCAGGCGCGCCTCGCCACCGCGATCGATGTGCGCCAGGGGATCGTTGAGGCCCTCGTGATGCTGGGGGCGAAGCAGCGCGCCAAGTCGGCGGAGGTCAGCGTGCACATGGCAGAAGACCTTCGCCCGGCGCATGCCGTAGGGGCCGAATTGAACCAGGTGTGGATGAACCTGCTCGACAACGCCCTCGATGCCATCGACGTCAACGGGCGTGTGGAGGTCTCGGCGGCCAACGAAATGGGGCGCGTGGTGGTGCGCATCGTCGATAATGGCCCCGGCATTCCTCCGGCGATCGTCGGGCGGATCTTCGATCCGTTCTTCACCACCAAGGCAGTGGGGGAGGGCACCGGGCTCGGACTCGACATCGTCCGGCGACTGCTCAAGCAGCAGGACGGCGAGATCTCGGTGGAGTCATCGCCGGGGCGGACGGAATTCCAGGTGCGGCTGCCGGCGGAGCGTTAGCTGCCCTGGCACTCGCCGTTGCGGCGGATCGACGTTCAGTCCTTGATGAACAGGGGCGCGACTACGGGCTGGCGCTGTTCAACCAGCGCGATCCGGCCAACCGCCAGCGGCCGCACCCCGTGCTGAGCGATGCGGCGCTGCGTCGTGCGCTCACCGGGCGCTCACCGGGCGCTCACCGGGCGCTCACCGGGCGCTCACCGAGCGCTCGTCAACGACCGACATGCCCCGACCGCACCCGCCGGGACGCCGCGGAGGGCGGGAGACGCGCAGGCAATGCGTCCACCCTGGAACACGGCAGCGATCGATCGGGTGTGCTCGATGCGCGCGAGTGGATCCTGCGTCAGGAGGACCAGATCGGCTCGGCGATCCGGCTCGATGGTTCCGAACTCCTCGGCTCGGCCCAAGGCACGCGCCCCCTCCGACGTCGCCATGGTGAGAATGGCAAGTGGCGGAATGCCTGCGTCACGCAGCAACGCCATCTCGTCGTGAAGGCTCGCGCCGGGGACGATCCAGGCTGTTGGCGCGTCGGTGCCGACCGTCAGCCGCACACCGCGGTCGTGGAACAGGCGCGTCAGGGCGAGCATCTTCGGCCACGCGTGCTGGGCTGATCGATACTGCTCGGGCGTCCAGTCCTTCGTGAAGCTTCCCGCCTTCCATCCGGCCACAAGCTCGGGCGGAACGAGGGCGTTGTCCACGTTGTCAGTCCAGCGTGTGTCGTCCCCGAAAAACTTGGTGTGTGATGCGATCAGTGTCGGATCGATGGTCACGCCGCGACGCACCAATTCACCGATTAGCGTGTCCATCGACGCCGATGCGAGGTCGAGCCTGTCGAGCCAGTATGCTCGCCCGAACAGGTTCTGGACGTAGCCGCTTCGCGACTCCTCGTCCAGCAGATCGGGGGTCCAGGGGGCGCCGTGCGTCAGCTGGTCGATTCCCATGCGCGCGGCCTCGGTCCAGGTGGTTCGCTGGAGGTGACCCACGACCGGAAGTCCGAGCGCGTGGGCTTCGTCGATCGCGGCCGAGACGAGCGCCGGTGTGAGTCCCGAGTACACCTTGATGACGTCCACGCCGGCGGCCTTTTGCCAGCGGATCTCGCCGCGCACCTCGTCTGCCGTTCGCACGATGACGAACGGCTCCGGGCTGAACGACGACGCATTGAGCATGCGGCCGGCGGTGAACACGCGCGGGCCGCGCACCTCTCCGCGTGCCAGCATCTGCCGCAGGGTGACTGCGGCCTCCGTCTCGCTCCCCGGGTCGCGGACCGTCGTCACGCCGTGTTCGATCAGCAAGTCGAGGCTGCGGCGGACGAGCGGCCAGTCGATGCGAGCCGGGAGCGCCCCCGTCGCGTCGCGGCCGTGCTCGAGCAGGTGCATGTGCATGTCCACGAAACCCGGCAGCAGGTACAGACCGGTCGCATCGATGATCGTCGCATTGCGCCCGGCCACGCAATCCGAACCGAGACTGACGATCGTGCCTGCCGCGATGCAGACGTCGCGGCCTGGCTGCGGCGCGCGACCGGTGCCGTCGATGACGGTGGCGTTACGGATGACGAGTTCCGGGGCCGGGTCACGCGTGCAGGCGAGCAGCGTTGCGAGCCCGGCAAGCAGACAAGCGCGCACCCGACGGTCACCCCCTCGAGCGCGGCGGCTCACCGCGTCCGTGCGCCTCGCTCGGATGGCGTGGAGGGGCGATCGGCGCACCGCGCGCGCGATCCCGGAATCCTCGCCGATGCGCATGGACGCTCGTGTCGCCTCCGGCACGCGTTGAAGTCGGCACACGGTGGCACGCGTCAGTGCAGCGTCACTACAGCGGTTGCGGTCGCGTTGCGCCTGCGAGCACGGCGCCGAGGTATCCCATGGGGATGTACGCCAGCAGCAGGTCCGTGGCGGCAAACCACAGGGGTCCACCGAACATCGCGACGGCCGAAATGCCGCCGAGCAGGAAGAACACGCTCACGCCTAACGCCGAGGGCAGGCGACGACTGGTCGCCACCTTGGCGGCGACGAGGGCCCCGACCAGCGTGCCGAGGGCGTGCGCCAGGAAGGGGGTGATGAAGTGGACGGGGGTGAAGAGCGCCATGGCGGCGTTCAGCCCCTCCGGTGTCGAGACGTCTGCGCCTTCCGGGAGCGGGATGAGGGACGGCCCCACGGTGACGATCCCCATGTTCACGATGCTGCCGGTGACGATGCCTGCAACGACCGCCAGTGCGATGTTCACGCCGGGTTTCATGAAGGGGCCTCGTCGGGTGTGGGACATGCTGCGGAAACGAGCGGAAAGA
>LNFM01013617.1_pt1 | contig 10311 bp, 10 predicted proteins | sample 596031 | NCBI WGS metagenome assembly LNFM01 (sample SAMN04254537, study PRJNA301005) | activated carbon metagenome | isolation source: dual media filters at the Ann Arbor, Michigan drinking water treatment plant | place: USA: Ann Arbor | reverse complement strand
CACGATGTAAGTGAAGTGATGGTTAATGTGAGTTACCTGCACGAAAAAATTCAGCAATATTTTGGCGATGGTCAGCGTTTTGGTATGCATATTGGCTATTCGTTTGAGGGCGATATTAGCAATGGTCAAATTATCCCTAGCCCAGTTGGTTCAGCAGGCGGTATGCGCAAAATTCAGGATTTTGGCGGATTTTTTGATGAAACTACGATTGTGATTTGTGGCGATGCGATTATTGATTTAGACATTACCGCTGCAGTGGCAGAACACCGCCGCAAAGGTGCGCTGGTGAGTTTAGTCGCTAAGCAAGTGCCAATGGATAAAGTTTCAGGCTATGGCATTGTGGTCACCGATGATGATGGCAAAATTACTTCTTTTCAAGAAAAACCCAGCCAAGCCGAAGCGCGCTCAAATTTGGCCAGCACAGGGATTTATATTTTCGAGCCAGAAGCCATTAACCTAATCCCATCAGGCTGCACATTCGATATTGGTTCTGATTTGTTTCCATTATTAGTACAAAAAAATTGTCCGTTTTATGCCATTAACTTACCTTTTAATTGGATAGATATTGGCCTAGTAACCGATTATTGGGAAGTGATGCAACAAGTGATGCGCGGCGAAGTGCCCAGTATGCACATGCCAGGCCGCCAAATTAAACCAGACGTTTGGGTGGGCTTAAATGTGCATATCGATTGGGAAAACACCAAAATAGTCGGCCCCGTATATATCGGATCAGGCGCACGCATTGATAAAGGCACGCAGATTATTGGCCCAACATGGATTAGTGATGGTTGCCATGTGCAACGCGGCGGCAAAGTAGAGCGCAGTGTGCTATTTGAATATACGCGAGTAGGCCAAGATTACAGCTTTAAAGAAATGATTGTATGCGGCGAATATTGTGTGGATAAAACAGGCCGCATGATGCATGTGGATGATGACACCTGCGATTTAATTTGGAGTGACGCGCGCGAAAAAGTGATTTACCCGATGAATTACGCGCAGGTAAAGATTTAGCGGACTTCAATACTTGCCCCAATCGTTTTGTGACAAAACTGTCACAAAACTGCAATGTTAATGAAAACAAGATTGACTAAAATTGTCATCTTGCATTAATTTTTGGTAAAGCAGTCATCATGTCAAATTCAGTTCGGTCTATCTATATTCGCATTAAAAATCAAGGATTTACATTGCTTGAGTTGCTAGTGGTGATTGTGATTATTGGCTTGCTTGCCAGTATTGCTGCGCCTAAGCTGTTTAGTCAAATTGGTAAATCAGAGACTAAAACTGCCAGCGCGCAAATTGAGGCTTTAGGCTTGGGTTTAGATCAATATCGTATTGATGTTGGTCAGTATCCAACGACTGAACAAGGGCTAATTGCGCTGAATAAAAATCCTGGCAATGTACCAAAATGGGCTGGGCCATATCTAAAGAAAAGTGTTCCAAACGACCCTTGGGGCAAGCCGTATATATATAAATCACCTGGCGAACATGGTGATTACGATTTGTCTACGCTGGGAAAAGACGGTCAATTAGGCGGCACTTCAGATGCTGAAGATGTGCTGAGTTGGTAATTTATCCATAAAAATGCCAATGGATGATTAGTTAAATGGAATATCAAGTAAAAGCAGTGCGTGGCAAAGAAATGGCGTTGCTGAATATTATCGCGCAGCACACTGAAGACGCGAAATCGCAAGCGCGCGCCAAAGGCTATACGCCGATTTCGGTCAATACAAAAACGCTGCAATTTAAATCGCAAACAGGCAAAAAATTCCCTTTGGCTTTATTTAGCCAAGAGCTTTTGGCTTTGCTGGATGCGGGCTTAAATTTGGTGGAATCGATAGAAGCGCTGGCAGAAAAAGAATCGCGTAGCCAAGTTAAAACGGCGCTAGATGCATTATTGCAAGCGTTGTATCAAGGCCAGACTTTTTCTAATGCGCTAGAACAGCAGCCTACTATATTCCCAGTGCTATACATTGCCACAGTGCGCGCCAGCGAAAAAACAGGTGATTTAGCTGAATCACTTGGCCGTTATGTAAGCTATGAGCAGCAGATTGGCTTAGTTAAAAAGAAAATAATCAGCGCTTCAATTTACCCTGTTTTATTGATAGGCGTAGGTGGTTTAGTCATTTTCTTTTTAATGGGTTTTGTAGTGCCAAAATTTAGCCAGATTTATGAAGATACTGGCAGTAATTTACCTTTTCTATCGAAATTATTATTGCAATGGGGCGTGTTTTTAGAGCAACACGGAAACACTTTTTTGATGGCATTAGGCGCAATAATTTTTGCGATTATTTATGCATTAAGTCAAGCCAGCGTCAGAAAGTGGCTGATGCAACAATTTTGGCGCATACCTGCTATCGGTGAGCGTTTGCGCATTTTTCAGTTGGCGCGCTTTTATCGCACGCTGGGTATGTTGTTAAAAGGCGGTACGCCGATTGTGTCGGCTTTGGGCTCTGTGGCTGGCCTTTTAGATGTGTCTTTAAAAGCCAATATGCAAAGCGCTACGCTAGCGATTCAGCAAGGGCAACCTGTTTCAGCCGCCATGGAGCAAGCAGGCTTAACCACGCCAGTTGCCCTGCGCATGCTGCGTGTGGGTGAGCGTGGAGGAAAAATCGGCGACATGATGGAACGTGTTGCTGCCTTTTATGATGAAGAATTATCGCGCTGGATTGAATGGTTTACCAAATTATTTGAGCCGCTTTTGATGTTGTTTATTGGCTTGGTGATTGGTGTGGTGGTGTTGCTGTTGTATATGCCGATATTTGAGCTAGCGGGGAGTGTGCAATAGTGAATATGCCACAAGTAATTATGCCATTAGTGAGTACCTTAGATTTGATTAGCGCCAGCCAGATTAAGCAAGCCAAATTGCAAGCGCAATTGCAGCAAAGGCGCGCCATTGAGGTGCTAGAAGAACTAACAGGCGATGCGCAAGAGCCATTTTTGCAGCGCTTAAGCGCTACTTTGCATTACAGCGCGATTAGCATGAAAGAATTGCACGGCATGACAGCGGCGTTTGAGGTGATTCCATTTGCCACCGCGCAACAAAAAGAGTGTTTGGCTTTTTATACCGACAATAAAGACCTATTGCTGGTATTTGCCGACCCCTTTAGTGAGAGTTTGCAAGAATGGGCGCAAGAGGCGGTTAAACAAACTTGCACTTGGCATTTAGCGCACCGTAGTGATATTGCTGCCTTTTTGGCTAAGCACGAAGAAACCATGCGCGCCATGGATGGCTTGCATGATGGCGGAAATGATAAAAACGCTGATGCCGATGAAGCCGTTGCCAATTTATCCTTAAAGTCGATTAATGCCGATACAAATCCGATTATTAAACTGATTAATTCCACCTTGTATGACGCGCTTAAAGTAGGCGCAAGTGACATTCATCTTGAATGTTCTAATACAGGTTTGGCAGTTAAGTATCGGATTGACGGCGTGATGGCGAATATCGGCGGCGTGCAAGGCACAGATAATGCCGACCAAGCAATTTCGCGTGTAAAAGTAATGGCGCAATTGGATATTTCCGAACGCCGCATTCCGCAAGATGGTCGTTTTAAAGTAGTAGTGAAGGGCCGCGAAGTGGATTTTCGCGTATCTATCATGCCTAGCGTATTTGGCGAAGATGCGGTGTTGCGCGTGCTAGACCGCAAAGCTTTATCAGAAGAAGCGCAAGGTTTAAGCTTGCAAGCGCTAGGTTTCGACGCCAAAACGATTAGCCAATTTCGCAAATTAGCCAGCGAGCCTTATGGTATGGTATTGGTTACAGGTCCAACGGGTAGCGGAAAAACCACCTCACTTTATGCCGCGATTTCTGAAGTGAATACTGGCCACGACAAAATCATCACCATTGAAGACCCAGTGGAATATCAATTGCCGGGCGTATTGCAGATTCCAGTTAACGAGAAAAAAGGCTTAACTTTTGCACGCGGTTTGCGCTCTATTTTGCGTCACGACCCAGACAAAATCATGGTGGGTGAAATCCGTGATGCAGAAACCGCACAAATTGCCGTGCAAGCGGCGTTAACAGGCCATTTAGTTTTCACAACCGTGCATGCCAACAATGTGCTGGATGTGATTGGCCGCTTTATGCACATGGGGGTAGACCCGTATAACTTTGTATCCGCCATGAACGGCATTATCGCCCAGCGTTTGATTCGCGGTATTTGCCCGCATTGCGCAGAAGATTATGAACCCGATGCGCAATTGCTAGAGGAATCTGGCATTACGCCCAGCATGGCGGCTGGCATGAATTTTAAGTTTGCCAAGGGCTGCGGACACTGTCGTGGCACAGGCTACAAAGGCCGTAAAGCGGTGGCAGAGTTATTGATTTTAAACGACGAACTGCGCGAAATGATTGTGGCGCGTGAACCGATTCGCAAGCTAAAAGAAGCCGCAAAACGTAGTGGCATGACCACGATTCGTGAATCTGCAATTGCAGCGGTTGGCAACGGCATTACCACTTTACAAGAGATTAATCGTGTCACGTTTGTTGCCTAGTTTATTCAGCCACTTAACAGGTGCCCGCTTATATCTTGCGCTGAGTGCAGAGGGAATTGCGATTGTGCAACAATCTTCTGGCTTTAAAAAACAGCTAATCAAACAACAATACGTTAGCAACAATCAAGCAAAAAATAGCGCAAATTGGCAATCGATTGTGAATCAATTAGATGACAGTTTAAGCCAATTAAAGCCAGCTAAAAATACGTTGGTTACGGTTGTGTTAAGTAGCGATTTTGTGCGCTATTTAATATTGCCAGTGCAACAAATTGCCATGAATTTTGCAGAAAAAACGGCTTATGTACAAGCGGCTTACCGCGAAATATATGGCGCTGCGGCAGATAGCTGGCAGATTAAATGTCACGATAGTGCGCCACATCAAAGCACGCTTGCAGTAGCAACAGATAGTCAATTGATAGTGGCTCTAAGCCAATTAATGGCTAAACACCAGCTCAATCTACACAGCGTTCAACCTTATTTAATGACGGCGTTTAACGGGTTAATGCCACAAATCGCACAAAAAAATGGCTATTTGGTTCTGCTGGAAAACACCAAACTACAGCTGGTTCAATTACAAAATGGCATATGCCAACAATTGCGTACAGTAAGTTGCCATGATGATTGGCAGCTTGATTTGCAACAGGCTATTCAGCGTGAAGCGGTTTTAAACGAGCATGCCGAAAATCGGGTATTGGTTTATGCACCCGCACACAAAAATACGTCGCTTAAACCCATGCAAGGCTTCACTATTGAGAAAATCGGTGAAAAAATCGGCCTAAAAAATGGGTTAAGTAATCGCCCAAAAAGTGAGCTAATAAATGATGCGCATTTCGCCCTGCTGGAAGCGGTGATATGAACCAGTTAATCAATCTAGAATTAACGAACCAGCCACGCCACGGCTTTCTTAATTTTAGCTGGCTAGGCTTGTACATATTAGTTGGCAGCTTGTTGGTGGCTGCATTTTTTTGGCAATCTGAACAAACGCTGCAAGCGCGATATGCTGTTTTATTGTCTGATATAAAACACCAAGCGCAGCCTGAAACAGTACTTGCTGAAGCAGTGCCAGTGACTAGTGTGCCAGCCAGTATTTCGGCTAGCGAAACGAAGCAAATTGGACTGATTGTTAACACGCTTACTACGCCGTGGAATGCATTAATGCTGGCGATTGAGCAAGCAGACATGCCCGATATTGCCTTATTGAGCATAGAGCCGAATATTAAAAAGCAACAGATTTTGCTTAAGGGCGAAGCGAAAAACTTGCCCGTAACGCTGCGCTATATTGAACAATTAGAAGCGCAACCACTATTGCATGAAGTGTATTTGCAAATGCATCAAGTAGAAGAAACGGATATTTCAAAACCAGTCAGTTTTAGCGTACTAGCCAAATGGAAAGTTGCACCATAATGCAGATATTTAATTTGCCTTACATGAATTGGTGGCTAAGCCAAGTAATCAAGAAAATTGGATTTTTGGGCATACTAGGATTGGCTATTACGTTAGGCTGCTTCTTATTTTACGGCTTAAATATACTGCCATTCAAACAAAAAATTGCAGATACCGAAACTGCAAACTTGCAAGCTGAAATAGAAGCTAATCAAGTGCAAATGAATCAAGGGCAAGCAGCAGCACAGCTACAAAAATCTGCTATGCCAAAGCAAACATCAGCAGAAGAGATTCAGCGCTTTTATGCGCAGTTTCCACTGGCTGAAAGCTTGCCTAATTGGTTGGGCTTAATCAATAAAATTGCCTTAAAAGAACGCTTAATATTGAATCGTGGCGATTATAAGCTGACGCAAATTAAGCAATTACAAACGTCACAAGGCGCATTGGCGCGCTATGAAATTGTGTTGCCAGTGACTGGACAATACACGCAGATTCGTCAATTTATTGCGCAAGTTTTGCACCAGTTGCCTGCTTTGGCGCTAAGCGATATGCAGTTAAAGCGCGAAAATGCGCAAAGCCCATTGGTTGAGGCGCAGTTGATTTTCGTACTGATGCTAAAAGGAGATTCAAGCAACCAATCAGGTGGTGACGTATGGCAATAATAGTTTCAGCCAATAATAAAACCGATAGTAAACGCTTGGGCGTGATGTTGATGATTGCGCTGGTTTTGGCAGTGTGGGTGATACTAAAAGACGATGCTGAGGATGCTGATTTGGTTGAATTAGTAGAGCCAAAAAGATCAATACAAGTGACTCCAGCAGGACTTAACACTCAAAACATTACTAAAAAAACAGCTATTTCAAGTGACGCACAAACGGGTTCAGATAGCCTGATTCCTTGGCAAAAACTACAACGTATGCCATTAACGCACAAAGTGGGTGATGTATTTAAAGTGCATTCTTGGCTAGTAGTGCCAAAAGTTGTTAATACTAAACAGCCACCGCCACAGCCACCTGTGGCGCCGCCAGCACCGTTTACCTATATGGGTAAATTAGAAGATTCGCCCAAAGGTACTCAGGTATTTTTAATGCGTGGCGGTAAGCTATTTACCGCGATTAAGGGCCAAAAAATAGATGGGCAATGGCGACTAGATAGCGAAGAAGAAAGCATATTAAAGCTGACCTATTTGCCGCTTAACTTGCCACAAGTATTAGCGAAATCAAGTAAATCAACAGAATTATCTGCGCCAATAATAGCGCCAGTAACAGAAGAAGTGAATTTGTAGAAAGAAGTTAAGCATGACAATCAATCAACTTTTTTTTAATGCGCCAAAAAAACGCAAAATAAGCGCCATTAAAAGCCTTTGTGTGTTGTTGATTACAACACAATTAAGCAGCTGCGCATTTGCGCCATGGGAAAAATCTGCCATCAAAGGTGATACGCCAGAAGCTAAAGTGGCTGTTGTGCAACAACGCGCCGATGCAAAACCAGAAGCGACAGTCGCCCGCAAAGATTTATTGGTGACTAAAGAACTCGCGGTGACACAATTATCAACCCAAGCTGAACAAGCCGCTGCAAAAGGACAATATCAGGAAGCGGCTGGTTTTTATGACCGAATTTTAAGCTTTTTACCAGACGACCCCGTGGCTGCAAAAGGTAAAATATTAATTGAGCAAAAAAAAGCGCAAGAGTCAAAAGTAGAGCAAGCAAGTACGCTTGCCAACAATAATCAGCTAGAGCCAGCAAAAGAAGTGCTGCATGAAGTGCTGATAGAAGATCCGCAACAAGCCAAAGCGATTGCGCTGCAAAATCAAATTGATCAGCAACTTAATCCAGTGAAAATCACGCCACCTGTTTTAAAGCCACCGTTTGATAAACCGGTAAGTTTAGAATTGCGCGATGCCAATATTAAAGTGGTTTTTGAGGCATTATCGCGCGCCACGGGTATTAACTTTATTTTAGATAAAGATATTAAGCCCGACACCAAAGCGACTATTTTTATTAAAAAAGCCAGAATTGATGAAGCCATTGATTTGGTGCTTTCTAGCAATGGTTTGCAGAAAAAAGCCTTATCCGAAAATACGGCATTAGTCTTCCCCAGCACACCGCAAAAGTTTAAAGATTATAAAGATTTGGTAATTCGCAGCTTTTTCTTTACCAATACCAGCGCTAAGCAAGTGGCACTTTTACTTAAAACCATGCTTAAAACCAAAGATATTTTTGTGGATGACAGGTTAAATATGCTGGTGATGCGCGACACGCCAGAGGTGATTCATATTGCTGAAAAGTTAATCGCCGCCAACGATTTAGAAGATCCAGAAGTAATGTTGGAAATTGAAGTGCTAGAAATCACGCGTAGCCGCTTGCAAGAGTTGGGGATTGTATTTCCCAATCAGTTGGCGGTTGTCACGCCCGACGCATTAACGCTGGAATCTTTAAGAGAAGTCACTTCTGGCAATATTGGCGTGAGACCCAACCCTGCCCTTAATTTTAGAAAAACATCAGGTGACATCAATTTGTTATCCAACCCTAGAATACGGGTTAAGAATAACGAAAAGGCCAAGATTTTAGTTGGCGATAAAGTACCGATTATTACCACGACTTCAACGGCCAACGTGGGCATTTCAGAAAACGTACAATATATAGATGTTGGCTTAAAGCTAGATGTAGAGCCGCGCATAACCCTGGATAACTTTGTGAATATTAAAGTTGGCTTAGAAGTAAGCTCATTAGGCGAAAGAACCATTACCCAAAATGGGGCCAATGTGTTCACCATTGGTACGCGCAACGCAAATACAGTATTGCGATTAAAAAACGGCGAGACCCAAATTTTGGCGGGTCTTATTTCAGATGACGAACGTAAGAATGCAACCAAATTGCCAGGCTTTGGTGATTTACCTCTAATTGGACGCTTATTTGCCAACCAAGAAGACCGTAAAACTAAAACCGAAATTGTGCTGGCGATTACACCAAGAATTATTAGCAATATCAATCGTCCGCAGGCGGAAATTACTGAGTATTGGTCGGGTACAGAAAGCTTAATTAGCGATAAACCGCAAATTACTGTGCCAGTAACGGGTGGCCCACAATCGCAACAAGAAAAGCTGCGTGAGCAAATACGTTTACGTCAATTACAGTTAAACGATAATCAGGAAATTGCGCCGCAAGCGCCTGCTGGGCTTCCTGAGCAAGTTGCGCCGCAATCGGCAGAACCAGTACCAACTCAAAACCCTGCAGCAGTAGAGCCAATACCCAATACGATTGACGATAACCCTAACCCTGTTTTTGGTGGCAGTGTGACGCCGTTGCAGCCGAAATCATCGCCCAATGACACGATTGACTTAGTTGCACCGCCCATTACCCCTTAAAAATTGACAGCATGAAGCCGCGTTTAAAAGGATTTACCTTAATTGAATTAATTGTCACCGTAACCATTGTGGCAGTGTTGGCTAGCGTGGCGATGCCCATGCTAAAAATGACTGTGCAGCGCAGTAAAGAAAACGAACTGCGTGCCAATTTGCGCCAAATCCGTGAGGCGATAGATGCCTATAAAAAAGCCGCAGATGATGGCCGTATCAAAAAAAGTATTGAAGATACAGGCTACCCACCCAATTTAGAAATTTTGGTGAATGGCGTGGTGAATGAAAAAGATGCCAATAAAAATAAACTTAAGTTTTTACGCCGCATTCCGCTAGATCCAATGACGCCTGTTACAAACGCAGAAAGTGACGATTTACCCAATAATTGGGGTTTGCGCAGTTACGCTAGTGATGCGGCCGACCGCGTTGCGGGCGATGATGTATTTGATGTGTATTCGCAAAGCCAGCAATTGGGCATTAATGGCGTGCCTTATTCAAAATGGTAAATAAAACTGCAATAAAAAGACTTAGTTTTAACGCAAATTTTAGCGTTAAGTTGGGTTTTACGTTGGTAGAAATGCTGGTGGTGCTGGCGATTTTGGCCTTGCTGTTAACGCTGGCTGCGCCTAGATATTTTAATAGTGTCGATCGCGCAAAAGAGGCGGCACTGCAGCATGACTTAAATACGTTGCGTGAGGGTATTGATAAATATTATGCAGATAATGATCGCTACCCAGCAACGCTGGATGACTTAGTGGAAAAAAAATATATCCGAAAATTACCAATAGACCCCATTACTGAAAGTGGCGAAACTTGGCTACTCACGCCACCAGAGCCGCCATTAGAGGGCGAAATTTACGATATTCACAGTGGCGCGCCAGGCAATGCTAAAAACGGCACACCTTATGCCCAATGGTAGAAATAAAACATTTCAGCAAACAGGTTTTACTTATATGGGTTTGCTGGCGGTGATTGCCATTGCTGGTATTGGCATGGCAGGAGTGGGCATTGTATGGCACCAAGATTCGCAGCGCGAACGCGAAAAAGAGCTATTGTTTATTGGCCAAGCCTATCG
>LNFM01013616.1_pt1 | contig 10312 bp, 9 predicted proteins | sample 596031 | NCBI WGS metagenome assembly LNFM01 (sample SAMN04254537, study PRJNA301005) | activated carbon metagenome | isolation source: dual media filters at the Ann Arbor, Michigan drinking water treatment plant | place: USA: Ann Arbor | reverse complement strand
CTTGACGAAGCGCTCGGGGATGCCCTTCTCGGTGAAGAGCCCCATGCCGTTCAAGAGGCCGTACTCGTTCGAGCGCTTGTTGATGCCCATGGTGAGCTGCAGCGTCGAGAAACGCTCGCCGACCAGGGTGTTGAGGTCCAGTTGGGGCATATGTCAGATCCGATCCGAAGTTGAGGTCAGGCGGCGAGCGACGGGCGACGGCGCTGCTGCATCCACGCGCCGGTTGCGCTAGTGGGCAACCGAAGGCGCAACCAAACGGCGCCGGGTGCGTCCATGCGGAGCATGGCTCCGCCATGACGTCGGCACCTGAAGGCGTCACCAAAACTCAGTACCGCTGGAAGTCGACCACTCCGAGCAGGCCGAGCTGCGCGAGCCCGGCGTTCTTCTGGTTGGTGGTCGCGCCAGCCGGCCACGTGAGCAGCGACGACGCGATCTGCGCGTGGCCGATCAGGACCGCCGTCTCCTTGTCCGCCGCGCTGGCGTCGACGGCGTCGATCGCAATGGCTGCCGCGACCTCCGAGCCGTTGTTGGCCGCGAACGCCACCGGCACATACTTGCCGGAGCCCTCGGCAACGGTGATGTCGAAGCCGTCGCCGACGATGAAGTCGCTGGCGCCGTCGGCGATGACGAACTTGACGTCGTCGGCGAAGGTCGCGCCCACGGCGACGTCGCCGATCACGAACCCGTCCGGATCCTCGACGCGGAACGTGCCGCCGTTGGCGGCTGCCGTGATGCAGCGCACCGAGTAGACGCCGACCTTGGCGCCGGCGAGCACCGGCGTGGTGACGTCCATGGTGATGGTGCCGTTGCCGGTGTTGCCGCCGGACTTGGCGGCGGCCGTGCCGGTGCCCTTGGTGATCTTGCCGAGCACCGTGCCGGAGATGAGCGCCGCCGTGCCCGACAGGATCGTGCCGGCGCGGCGGAAGAGGCGGGGGTCGAGCTCGTGTTTGAGCCAGTCGTGCGCGACCTTGGGGAAAACGCTGTTGGTCATGGATCGGACCTATCGTCTCGGCGACGCGCGCCAGATGGAAACGGGGCTAGCTGCTGCTTTCAGCTTTTCTTGGCGGTGACGCCGCAGAAGTCGGCGAAGCTCTGCTTCTTGGCAGCGCCGTCGGCCTCGGGCTTGACGCCGGCCGTGTTGCCGGGCTTCGCCACCTCGGCCGCGAAGGCCTTGGCGAGCTTGGCCGCGTCGCCGCCGCCGGCTTCGGCCGCCTCGGTCGGCGCCTCGGCGAGCACGTCGACCGCCGCCTCGACGGCGAGCCCCGACTTGGCGAGCTTGACGGCCATCTTCGGGCGCGCCTTGCCCTCGGCCGATTCGAGGATACCGAAGATGCGCGCGCGCTCGGCCTCGACCGCAGCGGCGACCTTGTCCGGCCCGGCGGCTTGCTCGGCCTTGTCGTCGGATGCCGCCTGGCGCGGCGCCTCGCGGCTGCCGTCGGCGCGCGCCATGCTGCCACGAACCGCCATCACGGCCTCGGCGACGTCGGCGGCGGAGAACCGGCCCCCCGCGCCTTCAGTGTGCTCACTCATGAGCCTTGCTCCTCGTTGGTTCAGGGGACGACCCGCGGCCGGCACATCGTCGGCTGGGCGGACAGGATCACGCTCGGGCGGCTTCTTGCCGGCCCTCGAACCGGGTTCGGTGGACTTGGGACGACGCTTGACCTTGGGGCTGTCCTTCTCGACGCGCTCGATCATGTCCTCGAGCGTCTCGACACGGTCGGCGAGGCGGGCCTCGACGGCCTTGTCGCCGGTGAAGGTGCGGGCATCGGTGGCGCGGATCTCGGCGTCGTCCAGCGGCCGGTGCCGCGCGACGTGCGCGACGAAACGGTCGTAGGCGCGCTCGATGCCGAACTGCTGCTCGGCGGCGGCGCCGTCGTCGAGCAGCGCGTAGGGGTTGAGGTCGGCCTTGGTGGCGCCGGCCGTAAACGTCGTGAAGACCACGCCCTCGCGGTCGAGAGCCTCGGCGAAGCTCACGTGACTGGCGCGGACGCCGATCGAGCCGACCTCGCCGTCAGGCGTGACCGAGAACTCCTGCGCGACGCAGGCCAGCCAGTAGCCGGCCGAGGCCGCCATGTCGTGCGCCAGCGCGAACACGGGTTTCTTGTCGGCCAGCTCCTCGAGCGCGGCGGCGCACTGCTTGAGGCCGGTGACCATGCCGCCCGGGCTGTCGACGTCGAGCACGACGCGCTTGACCTCGGGGTCGGTGGCAAGGCGGCGGAACTGCTCGCCCAGGCCTTCGTAGAACGACAGGCCCCAGAACGAGCCGAGGTAGGGCGAGCGGTTGAGCAGGATGCCGTGCACCTCGACGATCGCCGTGCCCTTCTCGGTGATCCGAGCCTGCGTCGTGCGGTTACGCGGCAGCGTGAAACGGTTGGCGGCGATCGCTTCCGAAAGCAGCGACAGCTCGCGGTCGCGCATCGCCATCGGCTGGCCGTTGACCAGCGCCGCGATGCGAAAGCCGAGATCGGCGCCCGCAGCGCCGGGCGACTGGCTCTGCAGCGTAATGCCGTGGGGCATGATTTGTGCGCCTTCAGGTGCCGACACGGCACCCGGCGCGTGGAGCCGGGTAATCCGTGTGTGAACAGTTCCACGGCGCGGTTGCCGAGTGGGCAACCGAAGCGCCAACTAAAGAGACTTCACTTCCCGACGCGGCGGCGGGCGGCTTGCGCTTTGGCCTGCACGGCCCGGTTGGCCCAGCCCCGCCCGTTGCGCCAGCCGCGGCCGAACATCGCCCGAGGTGATGACAAGGCAGCGGGTCCAGCGGCTTCAGCCGTGCTCTTCGCGAGGTAGGCGGACCCGGACGCAGGCCGCCGCATGCTGTCGAGCACCTCGCCGCCCGTGACGGCGCCGATGGCCGCACCAGAAAGCGTCCCCGTCTTGCGGTAGCCCTGCACGGCCCCGTACCCTGCCACGCCCGCAGCCAGGAGTGCCCCGGCGGGGCCCAGCACGGCCGGCGCGAGCCTGGGCGCTATCGCCGACGCAACGCGAGCTGCCGACTTGAGGGCAAGACCTACACCGGCGACAATCCCAGCCGTTGCTGTTGCATCGACAGCGGCAACAGCGGCGGCCTTGCCGCTTGCATAGCTTTCGCTCTTGCCTTCGGCGAGAGCGGCCGACTTCGTCGCGCTGTAGGCATTGGCCGCCACGACGGCGGGCAGGGCCACCGCGCCGGCGACGCCCAGCCTGGCCAAAGCATGCGACCTCGGGCCGACAAGCGGCCTCGGCGCCGCAACGACAGGACGCGAAGGGGCCGGCAACGGGACCGCGCGCGAGGCGCGAACCGCCGCCGTGATGCCGGCGTGGGCGTCGGGCTTGAGATTTCGCCCAAGGCTTTGCGACTTGAGCGGCCTCGGCGCCGGCGTTGGGGCGGGCGCGCGTTCGACGATCACTTTTGCAACCGCAGGACGGCGATGGTCGAGGGCGGCAGCGCGCTTGACCATGTCCTTGGTCGCCATACGAGGCCTCGGCGCCTTGCCGTAGGCCTTCGTATAGCGGTCGATCGCCGCTTGTCGTGCTGTCGTCACCTTCTTGTCGGCGAGGCTACCGTCGTTCCTAAGTCGGCCAATGGCGCCGCCCGCGTTCTTCGCGACGTCGGTCGGACCGAACTTCGCCAGCAGCGTGAGTGACTGTGCTTTCGACTTCGACGGCAGCCCGGCAACCGAACGAAGATAGCGTTGCAGAACGTCGGGTCGCGCTGATGCCAGGCGCTCTGCGGACGGCGTCCCGACACCGCCTCGTAGCTCCGGCGCATAGCCGCCGCGCTCAGCCGCCGTGCGCCGATACGTACCGCCAGTCTTGCCACCGGAGCGTGGTTTCTCAAGGGCATGCTGGCGATCGAGCGGAAGCGTGGCCAGCGCGTCAATCGCCATTTTCTTCGAGCCGAAGTCCTGCCCGAACGCCTGCTTAGCCATGGCGACGACGCGGTCTTCGCGCATCGCCGTGAAATTGCGTGGCTTGCGGGTCTCGGCCATGACCTGCCTCTATTTCCCGACGCGCAGGCGGGCGGCTTGCGCGGCCTGCTGCACGCGTCGATTGGCGAAGCCACGGCCGTTGCGCCAGCCTCGGCCGAATGCGGTGTTGCCGACCGACCGGACCGCGGGCGCGGCCGGGGCCGATGCCTTGGCCGCCGCGTCCTTCGTCAGGTACGCGGCGCCAGCCGAAGCGAGGCCGAAGGTCAGCGCGTCGGCGCCGGCCATGGCCGCGCCCTTGGCGCCGTCCTGGCGGTAGCCGCGCACGATCTGCACCGCGGCGATGCCGGCGGCGACGATGGGAACGCCGCGCGAGAGCACGGCGCCGGCGACACGGGCCAGCGTCGAGGCGGCAGCCGGGGCCGCCTTCGCCGCCACGGCCTTCGTCGCGGGGCCTCCGACGACCTGGCGCGCGGCCTCGATCGACGACAGCGCCTTGGCCGACGGCAGCGCCTTCGGCGTCGCGTTCTGCACCATGCGTTCGCCGATCAGGTTGGTCGCCGCGAACACCGAGGCAGAGGCGACACCACCGGCGATGGCGCGCGCGCGCTCGTCCTGGATCTGCGGCGCGATCGCAAAGCGCACCAGCGCGCCTTCCGCCAGCAGCAGCGCGGCCGGCACCAGACCGGCAGGGCCGCGCATCTTGCCGAGGTCGAGCTTGTCGGCGGTGGAGACGATGCCGGCGAGACGGGCCCCCGTCACGCGGCCGATCACGCCTTTCGATGGCACTTTCTTCAGCGCCGCGTCCGCCTGCTTGCCGAGCGCCGCAATTTCCTTGTTGCGCGCCGCGATGGTGGCGGCCTGGCGCGTGTCGATCATCTTGGCGGCGATGGCGCCGGCGGCGATACCGGCCGGCATGGCGGCGGCGCTGGCGCCGATCTGCCACGGCATCGCCTCGCGGCCGCGCTCTATGGCATCCTGCTTCGATTTGGTCTCGGCCGCGACCCGATCGGCTAGCGCTTTCGACGCCGCGGCGTCGGCCGTCGCGCGCGCCTCGGCCGAGCGGGCTTCGGCGGCAGCCGTCGCAGACCGCGCCTGCGCCTCGGCGACGCGGGCGGATGCGTCCGACGCGGCGCGCTCGGCGTCGGCCTTGGCCTTCGCGGCCTGCGCCTTGGCAGCTTCGACGGACCTGGCGCTGCGCGTGGCGCCGGGACGGTTCACCGGCGCCGGGCGCTTGACCGGGATCGGACCTGTCTGTGTCATGTTCGTGCGCCTTCGGTTGCCCACTGGCGCAACCGGCGCGTGGAGCCGGGTCGGCCGTGCGTGGATGGTTCCACGGCGCGGGTGCTAATCGGCACCCGAAGCGCCAACGAACGAGCGCGGTTGCTGGTGGGCAACCGAAGCGCCAACTAAAGAGCTACTTACCCACGCGGCGGCGGGCGGACTGGGCGGCCTGCTGCACTTTGCTGTTGGCGAAGCCGCGACCGGCGGCCCAGCCGCGACCAGGAACGGGTGACGCGCCGCCGACGACACGGCCGCCGGGAGCGGATGCGCGCTTCTCGGCGGACGCGTTGAGGTAGGCGCTGCCCGGCTTGCGGCCGTAGAGCGCGCCCATCTGCGTCTGGCCGCGGGACAGCGTGTCGATGGCGGTCGCGCGAGCGCGCGCCGAACGCCCAGCGGCAACCATCGACATCCCTTTGGCAATAGATGCAAGTCCGGCTCCGGCCAGGCCGACTCCCAACAGGCCGGCCCCGGGCGCCGATGCGACACTGAAAACGCCGCCTGCGACCATGAAGCCGCCAACCACGCCTTTTGCACGGCCGGCTGCCTCGATGCGGCGCGCCATTTTGGACGATGTCTTCAGCGCCATCTCAGCCGTCCTTCTTTTTCGTGCCGCCGTCGTCCTTGCCGTCGTCGCCACCGGCTTCGGCCGGGACCATGCCCATCATCATCGGCGCCGGCAGGCCGCGGCTCTCGAAGTCGAGCTTCTCGCGGGCGAGCTGATCGAGCATGTCGAGGTAGTCGACCCCGCGCTCGGCGCAGGCCTGCTGGATGGTCGTGACGCCGAGCATCAGCTCGTTCTGCAGCGCCTGGATCTCTTTCAGCGGATCCAGGTTCGGCGCGCCCTGCGTCAGGAACTCGCCATGGATCAGCGCATGCCGCGCCTCGAAGTAGTCGAGCGGGTTAAGGCCCTTCGGCAGCTTCATGCCGCCGCCGAGCACCAGCTCGTCGAGATGTGCGCCCACACAGTGCATGCCAACGCCCTGCGTCAGGCGGCGACGGCGATCGGCGTAGCTGCGGTAGTTGATGGCCGCGGCCATCTTGGCCGAGGAATAGTTGACGTTGGCGAAGTCCTGGCTGACCGCGATCGGGTCGGTGCCGGTGCCGGCCGCATACTGCTTGACCTGCGAGCTTTGGAAGTCGGCATAGCCGGCCATGTGCTGGCCCGGGCTTTTCAGGTCGAGCGTGTCGCCCGGCGCCAGGTGGTGCACCTTGGTGCCGGCGATCATGAAGTTGATGCCCTCGGTGCCGTAATAGCCGGCCATCTTGCGCAGATGGTCGAGGGCGTAGTCGGTGATGCCGTTGCCGGTCGACTCGTCGGTTTCGATCGCGTCGATCATGTCGGCGATCTGGTCGGCGGGCGCGGCGCTGGTCAGCACGGCGGCGAACGAGGCCTGCAGCGCGGCAGCGGCCAGCGCCAGCTCGCCATACTCCTGCCCCATGCGCATGGCACGGATGACGGGAGCGAACACGCTGATGCCGCGCGTCTGTCCGGCGCGGTGCACCTCGTAGGTGTGGCAGACGTTGGCGCGGCCGTAGGCCGACCATCGCGGAATGTAGGACCAGGTCAGCGACGGCACGACGTTGTTGAACAGGCCGATGTCGGCCGGGTGGCCGTTGCGGATGTAGTAGCCGATCGGCGACGAGCGCTCGTCGAGCGCGATGCCGGCGCGCAGGTACGTACTGTCCGGCTGGCCGGTCGGGTTCTCGAGACGGTCGACGTCGACGATCTGCCAGCACGAACGCCAGCGCCGCGCTTCGTCCCACTCGAAGGCGCACAGCGCCTCGCCGTCCATCACGTCGGCGTCGTGGACCAGGCCCATCAGGCCGGTGAAGTCCATCCGGCGGCCGGCGTCGATCCAGAAGTTGGGCGAGTGCGCGTAGGCCTCCCACACCCGCTCGAATTCCTGAGCCCAGCGGATCGCTTCCTCGGCGTCGATGCCGAGAAAGCGCCAGTCCGGCCGGCAGCTATACTTCAGCCGCGTGCCGATGGTGCCGAGCCGGCTCATGCGGATGGTCTGGCGGGCGTAGGGGTGGTTGCGCTCGAGGTCGCGAGCCCGCGCGCGCACCGTCTTGTGGTCGCGCAGCAGGTCCGCGTCGGCGGAACGATTGGGCGGACGCCAGAGCGCGATGTCGCGGTTGACGTGGCTGCCGCCGACGTAGGCGTGGCGCGTCGCGTCCTCGATCATGGCGCGCGCCCGGCGGACAGCCGGCGCCGGCAGGCGCGGACGGCCTGACGAAGAAACCGAGACGGCGGTTGTCATGGGCTAGCGTCCGGCTCCGAAGGTGACCCGCGTCGGGCGCAGGCGTTTGGCGGTCGAGGTGCCGAGTTCCTGCAGGTCCGGAAGGCCGCTGGCGGCCCACCAGAGCTGACGATAGAGCTTGATCATCTCGGCCAGCGGCAGCGCCGCGAACGAGGTCTGCTTGTCCTTGTGGCCGGCCTGCGTGACCTGGCGCCCGGACGAGCGCGCAATGATCGCGCGATAGAGCGCGGTCAGGTCGGCGAGCTTTTCGGCGTCGGTCATCGGAACATCCGGCCTATGGCCGCAGGATCGCGGCCGTGGTGCTTACCGTCGGCGCCGGGTGGCGCCATGCGCGGACGTGGCGGCAGACGCACCAGCCGTGGCCGTCCGGCCGGAGCCGGCGGCACGACGGGCAACAGTCCGGTCTCGGGCGGGCTCTCCTCGGGCGCATCGGCCTCGGCGACGATCGGCGCGCGGTCCAGTTGCCGGGCCCGAAGGCTCATCCGGGCTGCCATCGCGTAGACGAACGTGTCGAGCGCTTCGTTGCGCGCCTTCCGGGGGTTTTCCCAGACGCGGTAGGGCTTGCCGAGCTTGTACTTCGTCACGCACACCTCGGCGGTGAGCTGCGCGAAATACTCCTCGGTCACGAGTTCCGTGCCGGCGTCCTCGTCCGGCAGCGGGAAATGGATGCGGCCCGGGTGCGGCTCGTCGATCCGCTTCGGGTCGGTGCGCGGCGCGATGCGCAGGCGGCCATAGACCTGGTCCTTGGCGGTGTCGACGCCGACCACGAACACGCGGTCCTGGCCGTGCTTGGTGCGGCTCGCGCGGTGCGGCCAGATCAGGCGCGCGCCCTCCGCGCCCTTGATGGCGTAGATGCGCCTCGGCGTCTTGCCGCGGCAGAACTTGTGCACCATGGCGGAATGATTGCCGCCCGAGTCGATCGCCGTCGCCTTGATCCGCACCTGGCGGCCGTCGGCGCGGGTGTAGCGCGCCGTCCGCAGCCAGTCGTCGAGTTCGTCCCAGACCTCGCGCTGCGCCGGGTCGCCCCGGAAGATGCGATATTCGAGCACCCAGCACTCGTCGCCGGCGCCCCAGCCGAGAACTTGCGCCTCGAGGCGGTCGCCCTGCGTGTCGACACCGCACGTCGCGACCAGCACGCGGTCGGGCACGTCGTTGATGCCGTAGGGCTCGGCGCGGCCGGCGAGGCCGGTGCCGTCGACCGATTCCCCTTCCTCCTCCCACACCTCGGCGAGGACGGTGTTGACCCAGACCTTCTGCAGCTCGATCGACGCCGTGGTGCCGGGCAGCTTGCCCCAGGCGGTGAGAAATTCCGTCACGACCTCGTGCAACTTGACGGCCGTCGAGCAGAACTGAGGCAGGTGGAAGCCGGCGATGCCGCGGAACGGCGCCGTCGCGATCCAGAACGGCTTGGCCAGCGCCTTGTAGCGGTCCTCGTCGTCCCAGAGCACGCCGCAGGATTCGCACTGATACGCGGCCGTCTCGGGCAGATGCTCGTGGCCGCGTCCGCTGTCCTTCGGCTTCTTGTCCCACTTGACCTGCGACCACTTCAGGGTCTGCCACCCGCCCGGCGGCTCGTCCTTGCCGTCCCAGTCGTCGGCGCAGTGCGGGCAGCCGACCCAGCACTGTCGCATGTCGCTTCTCCGATATTCGCGGTCGATGACCGACCGCTCTTTCGTCGTCGGAGACGAGCCCTTGATCGTCAGCCGGTTCCAGAACCACTGCTGGCGCTTCGAGGCGAGCGCCATCGGGTCGCCGTCGACACCGGCCGAGATCGCGTAACGGTCGGTCTCGTCGCAGATGACGAGGCGAATGGGGCGGCTCGAGATGTCGTTCGGCGCGTGGCTGCCGACCAGCGCCAGGCGCCCGCCGGGAAATTGCTTGCCCGAGATCGTGTTCGAGCTGTCGCGCGAGCGCGGCGCCGCCACTTTGCCGGCCAGCCGCGGCGTATCGCGCAGCATCGGCGTGAGACGGTTCTTCGAAATTTCCTCGACGGCCTTCTGATCCGGCAGCAGCCACAGGATCGGGCACGGGTCGAGGTCGATGTGATAGCCGACCGTGTTGAGCAGCGTCTCGGTGTAGCCGACCTGCGTCGCTTTCTTGACGACGATCTCGCGGACGCCAGGCTCCTTGGCCGCGTCCATGATGGCGCGCACAGGCTCCTGCGTCGACGTCTTCCAGCGGCCGGGCCGCGGCGTGTCGGCTCCGAGAATGCGGTAGGCATCGGCCCACTGCGAGACGGTCAAGTCCGGCGGCGGAGCACAAAGCGAGAACGCTTCGCCGATGATGCGAGTCAGAGCGGGGTGTGCCGCTCCGAGCTCAAGCGTCTCGGGAGTTACCGACGACCTTGATGCGCGAGAGGGCTTCGAGCGCCTCTGCGACTTCATCTTTGATGACCTGCTCGGCCCGACGGACGTCCTTGGCACCGACACGTGCGGCGGCCTTGGCCGGGATGGCCAAGAGGCTCGTCTTCATCACCGTGACCGCTTCATGGATCGATGCTGCGACCTGGTCGGCCGGGATCAGCGCGTTGCTCATCTCGGCCGACTTCAGCTCCGCGATCTCGGCCAGCGCACGCATGCGCCGCGCCTCCTCGTCGGCCTTGTTGGCCTGCGCCTCGCCGCCGCCGCGCCCCGACGCCACCGAGCGCAGATGCTCGATGTAGGCGCGGCGCACGTCGTCGAGGTCGTAGGCCCCTTTGTCGGCCCGCGTGAACAGGCCGTCGTCGATCAGCTCGCGGAAGCGGCGCTCCGACATGACCAGGTGCGCGGCACACTCGGCTTGCGTCGCCATGCGTGCCGGGCCTCCCATGTTGCAGCAACGTCCGTCCGGCTAGCGGCGGGCCGGCCCGTCGTCCTCGTG
>LNFM01013615.1_pt1 | contig 10313 bp, 8 predicted proteins | sample 596031 | NCBI WGS metagenome assembly LNFM01 (sample SAMN04254537, study PRJNA301005) | activated carbon metagenome | isolation source: dual media filters at the Ann Arbor, Michigan drinking water treatment plant | place: USA: Ann Arbor | reverse complement strand
TAGGCTTCGATCTTCGACAGGATGTCGGTCATGAGGAGGCTTTTAGCGATTTCCGGCCCCGGCCGGAAGCCGTCAGGCGTTGGACACCTTAACGAGCTTTTCCAGCCGTTCACGGGCGGCCCCTGAATCGATGCTCCGCCTGGCCAGCACAACCCCGTCCGCAAGCGTCTCGGCCTTGCCGGCGACCACGAGGCCCGCCGCGGCATTGAGCACCGAAACGTCCCGGTAGGCGCCTTCGACGCCCGCCAGCACGCCGCGCAGCGCCTCGGCATTCACCGAGGCGTCGCCGCCCTTGAGGTCTTCGGCCGAACAGCAAACCAGTCCGAGTTCTTCGGGATGGATATCGAACACCCGGACCGTTCCGTTCTTCACCTCGGCGGCGAAGGTGCGGCCGGTGCCGGTGATCTCGTCAAGGCCGTCTGAGCCGTGGACGACCCATGCATGCTCGGTGCCGAGCGTCGCCAGCGCATTGGCAATCGGCTCGACCCAGGTCGGGGCGAACACGCCGACCATCATGCGCTTGACCCCTGCGGGGTTCGAGAGCGGGCCGAGAATGTTGAAAATCGTACGGATGCCAAGTTCAACCCGCACCGGACCGACATGCTTCATCGCCGAATGATGGTTTGGCGCGAACATGAAGCCGATGCCGGCCTCGTGAATGCACTCGGAAATTTTCTCGGGGGTCAGGTCCAGCTTCACGCCCAGTGCCGCCAGAACATCGGCGGCGCCCGATTTGGATGACAGCGCGCGGTTGCCGTGCTTGGCGACAGGAACACTCGCGCCAGCCACGATGAATGCCGCGCAGGTCGAGATGTTGTAGGAACCCGCGCCGTCGCCGCCCGTACCGACAACATCGACTGCGTCCGCCGGGGCGCTCACGCGGATCATCTTCGCCCGCATGACCTCGACGGCGCCGGCGATCTCATCGACCGCTTCGCCACGCACGCGGAGCGCCATAAGGAAGGCGCCGATCTGTGCCGGAGTCGCCTCGCCGGACATGATGACGTCGAAGGCCTCTCTGGCTTCGTCGCGCGACAGGGGCTTGCCGGTCGAGACCCGGCTGACGAAAGGACGAAATTTTTCCATCAGGCGGGGTGCTTCTTGTTCCACTCCTCGGCGATCTTCAGGAAGTTCGCGAAGATGGTGTTGCCATGTTCGGAGGCGATGCTTTCGGGATGAAACTGCACGCCGTGAACGGGGTGTGTCTTATGAGCGAGCCCCATGATGAGGCCGTCTTCGCTTTCTGCGGTGATCTCGAGATCGGCGGGCAGGGTGGCACGGTCCACCACCAGTGAATGATAGCGCGTGGCCTGGATCGGTTCGTTGATTCCGCGGAACACGCTTTTGCCCGCATGCTTGATGGTGTTGACCTTGCCGTGGACGGGCGCCGGCGCGCGAACAACGTCGCCGCCATAGACGTCGCCCATGGCCTGCAGGCCAAGGCAGATGCCGAGGATCGGCACATCCGCGCCCGCCTTTTCGATTAGCTCGCACGAAATGCCGGCTTCCTTAGGCGTGCAGGGGCCGGGCGATATCACGATGGCATCCGGGTTCGTGGCCAGAACCTCGTCCACAGTCGTCTTGTCGTTGCGCACGACCGTCACCTGCGCACCCAGCCGCCCGATGGCGTGGAGCACGTTGAAGGTGAAACTGTCGTAATTGTCGATCAGCGTTACGCGGGTCATGGCGGGGGTTTACCCCCAGCCGGGAGGCAGGTCGAGTCTGTCGGCATGCGGGCGTTGACGGGCTCGGAAAGTTTGTGCTTTTAAGGAAGTAAGGGGTTGATGCGCGCACCCCGTGAGGCGGCAGCCGAAGTTCGCGTCCGTTACCCCTTCAAAGCGGGCGGACCATGCCGTCGAATACTGAAATCACTGTCTCCCAGCTCGTGAAGCTTGTTGGACTGCCGAATGCTCCCGCCGTTTTCGACGTGCGCGAGGAGGCGGATTTTAACGCTGATCCTTATCTGGTGCCCGGCGCTATGCGATGTCTCGAGAGGGGGTCAACTGGCTGGCCAGCCGTCACGCCGGGGCGCGGCGTGGTATTGGTCTGCCGTGACGGTGGTGCACTCAGCCAGGGCCTTGGTGCAATGCTTCGCCAGAGCGGTACTGGCTCGGAAACACTTGAAGGCGGTTTTGATGCATGGCGGGCCGCCAGGGCGCTCGCAGTCAAAGCTGCACTCATACCTGAACGCAACGAGCGGGGACGAACGGTCTGGGTGACGCGCGCGCGCCCCAAGATAGATCGTATTGCCTGCCCCTGGTTGATCAGGCGCTTTATCGATCCGCTGGCAGAGTTCCTGTTTGTATCCGCCGGTGAGGTGAATACGGTTGCCGAGAGGTTCAAAGCTACGCCTTTCGATATCGACGGCGTGTTCTGGACCCATCGCGCAGAGCGCTGCAGCTTCGACACGATGATCGAGGAGTTCGGTCTCCGGAATGAGGCGCTAGATCGATTAGCGGCTATCGTTCGCGCTGCTGATACCGACCGGCTCGAAACGATGCCGCAGGCTGCGGGGCTGCTCGCTGTGTCCTTGGGATTGTCACGCATGTACAAGGACGATCTGGAGCAACTGGAAGCTGGCTTCGTTCTGTACGACGCTTTGTATCGCTGGTCGCGTGACGCCGTGAACGAGACGCACGATTGGCCGGCTCATTCTCCGATGAGGACGCAATGACTATCCCCGCGACGCCGGTCTCGGACGAGTTCGATGCGGACTTGAAGCCACCCAGCTTTGCCGAGGCTACCGCCGTCTGGCTCAAGATTGGTCTCCTCAGTTTCGGTGGCCCCGCCGGCCAGATCGCGCTGATGCATCGCATCGTCGTTGACGAAAAGCGCTGGATCGGCGAAGAGCGGTTCCTCCACGCCCTCAACTACTGCATGCTTCTGCCGGGGCCGGAGGCTCAGCAACTCGCCATATACCTCGGCTGGCTGCTGCACCGAACCGCTGGCGGCATCGTTGCCGGTGTCTTGTTTGTCCTGCCCGGCGCGTTGTTGATCATGGTGCTGAGCGCGGTGTATGCGCTCTACAGCGATGTGCCGCTGCTCGGCGCGGTGTTTTTTGGCATCAAGGCCGCGGTGCTTGCGATCGTGGCCCAAGCGTTGTTACGCATCGCTCGTCGCGCGCTGAAGAACCGCGCCATGATCGCTATCGCCGTCGCGGCGTTCCTCGGAATCTACGTTCTCGATATTCCGTTTCCGCTCATCGTTTTGGCTGCGGGGCTGGTCGGCTTTCTCGGCAGCCGTGCAGCGCCGAACCTGTTCAGGAGCGGGGGCCATGGCAGCCATGGCACGGCGAACTTGCGCGGCGCGATCGATGTGATGTTCGAGCGCGGCGAACTCGCCCATACGGCGCCGAGCACCGCGAAGTTTGTGCACACATGCCTGATCTGGCTGCCGCTTTGGCTCGGCCCGGTAGCGTTGCTTTGGCTGATGCTGCCGCAGACCGTATGGCCGCAGATCGCGGGCTTTTTCAGCGTTATGGCGGTCGTGACCTTCGGTGGCGCCTATGCGGTTCTTGCCTATGTGGCTCAGGCTGCCGTCGAGAGCTATGGCTGGCTTTCGCCTGGAGAAATGGTCGATGGGCTTGGGCTTGCGGAAACCACACCCGGGCCCCTGATCCTTGTTCTCCAATTTGTCGGGTTCCTTGCCGCCTTCCGCGCACCCGGCGCGTTCGATCCGTTAACGGCGGGCATTCTGGGCGGCATGCTCACCGTCTGGGTTACGTTCGCGCCGTGCTTTTTCTGGATATTCCTGGGCGCGCCCTACATGGAACGTCTGCGCGGCAATCAAGCTCTTTCTGCGGCCCTGACGGGCATCACGGCCGCGGTTGTGGGAGTCATCGCCAATCTTGCGCTCTGGTTCGCGCTCCATGTTGTGTTCGGCGAGGTGCGGGAATTGACGATCCTCGGAGTTGGCCCCGACATTCCGGTCTGGGGAACGATCGACTGGCGCGCGGCGCTCCTTTCACTGGCGGCAATGGTTATGATCTTCCGTTTCAATCTCGGCATGATCACGACACTCGGCCTTTGCGCCGTGGCAGGCATCGCACTGATGACAATACCGCTTTGAAATCTACTGCCCGCGCTTGGCCTGGGCGGCGAAACGCACGGCTTCCTCGGCCGCCCGGAACTGGCCCTTCGCCTTGTTGATGCACTCGGCCTGTTCGCTGGCTGGCACTGAGTCCGCGACGATGCCGGCACCCGCCTGCACATACATCTTGTTGTTTTTCACAACTGCAGTTCGCAGTGCGATGCAAGTGTCCATCGATCCGTTGGCACCGAAATAACCGACGCAGCCGGCATATACGCCGCGCTTTTCCTTCTCAAGTTCGTCGATGATTTCCATCGCGCGAACTTTCGGCGCGCCCGAAACCGTGCCCGCGGGAAAGCCTGCCGCCAGCGCATCGAGCGCATCATGTCCGGCCGCCAGCTTGCCCTCGACATTCGAGACGATGTGCATGACGTGGGAATAATATTCGAGGAAGAACTGGTCCGTGACCGTAACCGTACCGATCTCCGCGACGCGGCCGACATCGTTGCGGCCGAGATCGAGCAGCATCAGATGCTCGGCACGCTCCTTCGGGTCCGCGAGGAGATCCTCTGCATGTGCGCGATCTTCGGCGGGCGTCGCGCCGCGGGGGCGTGTGCCGGCAATAGGTCGGATCGTCACCACGCCATCGCGCGACCGCACGAGAATTTCGGGCGACGAGCAAACGATCTGGAAACCGCCGAAATCGAGATAGACGAGAAACGGCGCCGGGTTCACACGGCGCAGCGCGCGGTACAGCGAGAATGGAGGCAACTCGAACGGCGCTTCGAAACGCTGGGAAAGGACAACCTGGAAGATATCGCCGGCCGCGATGTATTCCTTCGCGCGCGCGACCATGGCCAGATATTCCGCCTCGGTCGTATTCGATCGGAGGGCCGGAGGCGGATGGTCGAGAACGGCATCGGCGTCGATGCTCCCCCGCGGGCTCTCCAGTCTGTCCAGCACCTCGGCAAGCCGGTCGTGCGCGCGGGCCAGTGCCGCGTCGGCGCTTACTCCCGCAGCCGGACGAACCGGCGTAACGACGGTGATCTCGTCTTTCACGGAATCGAAGATCACCATGACCGTCGGCCGCATCATCAGCGCGTCGGGCGTGCCAAGAACGTCCGGGTTCGGCTCCGGCAATTCCTCCATGTGCCGGACCATGTCGTAGGCCAGATAGCCGAAAACGCCGGCCGCCATGGGCGGCAGGTTGTCAGGCATCGGGATTGCGGACTCGGCGAGCAGCGCGCGCAATGAGTCGAGCGGCGGCAGATTGGTCGGTTCGAACGTGTCCGGATCGGTTTCCGGCGAACGGTTGATGTCGGCCGTCTTGCCGATGCAGCGCCAGATCAAGTCGGGCTTAAGCCCGATCATCGAATAGCGGCCGCGCGTGGCGCCGCCCTCGACGGATTCCAGCAGGAACGCATTCGGGCGTCCGCCCGCGAGTTTCAGATACGCGGATACGGGCGTTTCGAGGTCGGCGACAAACGTCGTCCATACGACCTGCGGCCGCCCGCCGGTATAGGCGGCGGAGAAGAAATCCGGAGACGGTTCGAAGCGCATCAGGGCTGATCGGCTACGATGCCCAACGCGGTCGCGAGCGCCTGGCTGTTCACGCTCGCGCCAAGCGAAGACTGCAGCTGCGCGACGTACTGAGCCGCGAGATCGTTTTCGATGTTTGCGGCGATACGTTCCGCGAACTGCTTGGTCTCTTCGGCATTCGCGTCGAATGCCGGCGCGTCGATGGCGGTGACCTGGAAGACGACCCGGCCGTCGTCGCTGCTCGGTGCCGAGCCGAAGCCGCCTTGCGCCGTCGCGAAGATCTGGGCTGCGGCGGGCGAGCCGAGGGAACCGCCGGCACGGTCGATCTTTTCGGCGGTCTGCAGCTGAACATTCTCACGCGTCGCGAGATCGTTCAGAGTCAGCGTACCATCGCGCAACTGCTTCAATGCCTCGTCGACTTTCGCGTCGAGCGCCTTGCGCGCTTCTTCGGCTCTCCAACGCGCAAGAATATCCTCTTTGGCTTCCTCGAAAGTCCGTTCCCGCGCGGGGTCGATCTTTGTCACGTCGAACCAGACATAGCCCGAGTCGATCTGCATGGCGTTGTTCTCGACGCCGACATCGGAGCCGTACACCTCGTTCAGCACAGTCGCGCCGCCCGGAATGTCCGCCGGCTCCTCGCCGGCTCTGCCTTGCCGGTCGATGTCCGTGAACGTGCGAAGCTCAAGACCGTTTTTCGTTGCGACTTCCGCGAGCGTCATGCCGCTGGCCCGGTCGTCCTCGATCTGGTCGTGAATATCGAGCAGCTTTCCGGCGGCTCGTTCGGTCGCGACCGCGGTGCGTAGCTCTTCCTTTACGTCGTCAAACGTCCTTGTAACGGCGGGCTCGACTTTGCCTACGCGCAAAATGACGGTCGAGAACTGACCTTCCACCGGCTCGCTGACCTGACCTTCGGACAGCGCGAACGCTGCGTCGGCAATCGGCTTGTCGAGAATATCGGACTTCGTGACCGTGCCGAGCGAGGTGTCGGCGGCGGACAGGCCGCGCTCGGTCACGATCTGGTCGAATGTAGCGCCGCCCTTGATCTTGTCGGAGGCGGCTTTCGCTTCGTCGAGCGAAGGGAATGTAATGCGGTCGACCGTACGCCGTCCAGGCTGGCCGAGCCGGTCCTTCTCCTGCTCGTAGCGGGCACGTACGTCCTCGTCGCTAACGACCTCTTTTTGCGCAAGATCGGCGGCGGTCGCGGCGACCAGCGTGAACGAACGCCGTTCCGGAGCCTGGAACACGCCCTTGCGTTCCTCGAAGAACGCCTGGAGCGTCGCGTCGTCCGGCGCGGCAATCGACGCGCCGTCCGAGCCGGGAAGAATGACGTAGCTCGCCGAACGCCGTTCGTTCTGATGTTTGAACACGGCTTCCGACAGCGCGGCGGGAACTTGTACGCCACCGGCGACACCTTCGATGATCTGGCGGCGAAGCAGCAGATTGCGCTGCAGCGCGACATACATCGGCTCGTTCATGCCGCTCGCGCTGAGCACGCGCTGGAAGCGGATCTGGTCGAACTGCCCGCGCGCGTCGCGGAATGCAGGGTCTTCCACGATCGAGCGGGCGACGTCGGCGTCGGGAACGGCGAGGTTCAGCCGCTTTGCCTGCTCCTGAAGCGTGGCGTTTGCCATCAGTTCCGCCAGCACCTGGCGGTCGATTCCGACGGCGCGGGCCTCGGCGGCCGTCAGCTGCCGGCCGTAGCGTTGCTGCGAGAACTGGATTTCCTGGTTCCAGCGGTCGCGGACGGCATCGACGGTGATGTCCGTGTCGCCGACGCTGGCGACAACGTTCGACACCCGGACGCGGAACATGTCCTCGACGCCCCACACCGCGAAGCTGATCACGATAAGACCCAGGAGGATCTTCATGACGATGCCGGCGGACTTTTGGCGCAAGGAGTTGAGCATGGACCTGCCTGAGAACAGTATGGGAATTCGCGGGGCATATAGCCCGAGACGCGGCGCGGAGCATAGAGGCGGGGACGCGCGTGCCGCAATCTTGAACTTGGCTCAACAAGACGGCAGGTAACCCCGTAACGGAGAAAGACATTATGGCGCCGAGACCGCTGCTTGCGGGAAACTGGAAGATGAACGGCCTCAAGGCCTCCCTGGCTGAATTCGCCGCGATTAGGGAAAAGGCCGCCGCTGGAGAGGCCGGGCAGGCGGAAGTCGTCGTCTGTCCGCCCGCGACCCTCATCGGGGCCGCTGTCGTGGCTGCCGGGCAGGATTTCGCCATTGGCGGACAGGATTGCCATGCCGAGCCATCCGGCGCTCATACCGGCGACATATCGGCCGAGATGCTGGCCGATCTGGGCGCGACCCATGTGATTCTCGGTCATTCCGAGCGGCGCCAGAACCATGGCGAAACCAATGACGGCGTTCGGGCCAAGGTGCGGGGGGCGTGGCGTGCCGGACTGACCGCCATCGTGTGCATCGGGGAGACGCAGGAGGAGCGCAATGGCGGGCAGACGCTCGATGTCGTCGGCTGGCAGCTGAAGGATTCGGTGCCGGACGGTGCCACCGCCGACAGTCTCGTCATCGCCTATGAGCCGGTCTGGGCGATAGGCACCGGTCTCACTCCAACACCCGCGGACGTGGCGGACGTCCACCGCTTCATCAGGGAGAGCCTGGAGGCCCGCTTCGGCGCCGAAGCCTCCGGCATCCGCATCCTCTATGGCGGGTCCGTGAAGCCGTCGAACGCCGCCGAACTGCTCTCCGTCGCCCATGTGAATGGCGCGCTGGTCGGCGGAGCCAGCCTGAAGGCGGCGGATTTCATCGCAATTGCAAAAGTTTACACCTAGAACGCAGGACCTCGCCGGGCAGGGGTGGCTTATCCCGGCGGGCTGGTGTAATCAGCCGCGTCCAAACCTATATCGGCTGCCATGCATACCGTTCTCGTCGTCGTTCATCTGATGATCGTGCTCGCGCTTGTCGCGACCGTGCTGCTCCAGCGCTCCGAAGGCGGCGCTCTTGGCATTGGTGGCGGTGGGGGCGGCGGCTTCATGACCGGCCGCGGCAAGGCCAGCGCTTTGACGCGCACAACCGCATGGCTGGCGGCGGGCTTTTTCGCCACGTCCATCGCGCTGGCGATCATGGCCGGCACCAACCGCATCGCGCCGTCGATCATCCAGCGCGCGGCTCCGCCCGCCGAAAGCTCGGCTCCGGCGCCGGGCGGCCTGATGGATAATCTGAAACAGCAGCAGCAGGCGCCTGCGGCTCCGGCGGCGCCGCAAGCCCCGATCTCCGGTGCGCCTCAGCCGCCGGCTGCTCCGGCTCCGTAAACCTGTGGAGCGCGGATTGGCCGCGTTCCAATTTTGTCGTCAAACCGAAGTGAGAGAGGATAGGGTGTAAGCCCATGACGCGGTATGTGTTCATCACCGGCGGCGTGGTCTCCTCCCTCGGCAAGGGTCTCGCTTCAGCCGCCCTCGGCGCGCTCCTTCAGGCGCGCGGCTACAAGGTCCGGCTGCGGAAGCTCGATCCCTATCTGAACGTGGATCCGGGGACGATGAGCCCCTATCAGCACGGCGAAGTCTTCGTCACCGACGACGGCGCGGAGACAGATCTCGACCTTGGCCACTACGAGCGTTTCACCGGCATCGCCGCGTCGAAACAGGACAACATCACCACCGGCCGTATCTACCAGGACATCATCGCCAAGGAGCGCCGTGGCGATTACCTCGGCGGTACCGTGCAGGTGATCCCGCACGTCACCGACGCCATCAAGAACTTCGTTCTGGAAGGCAATGACGGCTTCGATTTTGTCCTTGTCGAAATCGGCGGCACGGTCGGCGACATCGAGGGCCTGCCGTTCTTCGAGGCCATCCGCCAGCTCGGCAACGATCTCCCGCGCGGCTCGTCGATCTATATTCACCTCACTTTGCTGCCGTACATACCGAGTGCGGGCGAGCTGAAAACCAAGCCGACGCAGCATTCCGTCAAGGAACTGCGCTCCATCGGCATCCAGCCGGATATCCTGCTGTGCCGCACCGACCGTCCGATTCCGGGCGACGAGCGCCGCAAGCTTGGCCTGTTCTGCAATGTGCGACCGGAAGCCGTCATCGAAGCGCGCGATGTGGAAACCATCTACGAGGTGCCAATCGCCTATCACGAGGAAGGGCTCGATTCCGAAGTGCTGCGCGCCTTCGGCCTCGATTCCACGGCGAAACCCGATCTCTCGCGCTGGACCGAGATCGTCGACCGCATCAAGAATCCGGAAGGCGAAGTCACCATCGCCATCGTCGGTAAGTACACCGGCCTGAAAGACGCCTACAAGTCGCTCATCGAGGCGCTGGTTCACGGCGGCATCGCCAATCGCGTGAAGGTCAATCTGGACTGGATCGAGAGCGAGATTTTCGAGAAGGAAGATCCGGTCGATCTGCTGGAAGGTGCCGACGGCATTCTGGTGCCCGGCGGCTTTGGCGTGCGCGGCGTCGAGGGCAAGATCCGCGCGGCTCAGTTCGCGCGCGAACGTCAGATTCCCTATTTCGGCATCTGTCTCGGCATGCAGATGGCGGTCATCGAATCCGCGCGCCATCTGGCCGGCGTGGAGAAGGCAAACTCGTCCGAGTTCGGCCCGACGCCCGAGCCGGTGGTCGGCCTCATGACTGAGTGGGTGCGCGGCAATGCGCTTGAAAAGCGCGCCGCGGACGGCGATCTCGGCGGCACGATGCGCCTTGGCGCCTATGAGGCCATTCTGAAGCCGGGCTCGAAGGTCGCGGATATCTACGGCAAGACCGATATTTCGGA
>LNFM01013614.1_pt1 | contig 10313 bp, 7 predicted proteins | sample 596031 | NCBI WGS metagenome assembly LNFM01 (sample SAMN04254537, study PRJNA301005) | activated carbon metagenome | isolation source: dual media filters at the Ann Arbor, Michigan drinking water treatment plant | place: USA: Ann Arbor | reverse complement strand
TGCTGCGTGCGGGCAAAGTCTCCTTCCTGTAGTTGTGGATTGTCCTTTCCCGTGCGGTCATCCCGATAAATCACCCGCAATTCAAAACCATCACGGGTTAGTTGACTTACGTTCAGATTGTAAATGTTTTTCATCATCAAATCCCATGTAGGCAAAATTCTGCCTTGGGGATCTTTGATGCTGATCTTGCGGGGCCGTAGAAGTTTTAAATAAACAACTTCATCTTCGGGCTTATTGCCATAATCTTCTGAAAGCTCCCCAACTTTATACACCCGGCCGTTGTAGGTATATTCAAAAGCCACCGCTACCGCTTCATCATTTTGTAATTTGCGTTGCAACGAGATGTAACCAAGTTCTTTATTGAAAACATATTCGCTGGGGGCTAATTTTCTAGAGCTGGTTATTTTTTCAAAGTCTGTTCCATTAACAAACCCCAATCCTTCCAACGCCTGGTTTATACCATCAGAACTTGCCGAGATGCCTCCCAATTTTGTAAACAAATCATTGGCGTTATTAGCGGTTGGATAATTAGATGCAGACGTTGGCGTAAGAATGTCTTTGCGATAAATCTTGTTTGACTCGCCCATATCCATGAAGCCTACCACGTTGCGCAATGTTTGCGTATCGTTTTGACGATTCAGTAAGTAAACTTCAACACGCGTGATGTTAACTCCGGATGTGATCTGGGGCAAAGTTCCCAGCCATTCTTCAAAGTTGTCGCGAAAGAACTGGCCCAGAAAAAAGTGTCTGTTTTCATCGTAGTTGGAGGCTACAATTTCAAAAGGTCGACCTTGTGCAGCACCGTTTGTACTGCCCTGTACTTTAATGGATGATTGTTTACCTCGTTGTGTTGTTGCCAGCGTGGTAACAAACAGTTTTCCAAATTGCATCTGAGCTTTAACGCCAAATAAATTTTGCGATCCCGTAATCAAACTATTGTTAAGCGGTAAGCTAACATTACCAATCTCCAGCTTTTTGAGAATGTCTTCTTTGAAACCAGTGTATTCTACCTTCATGTTGTTTTGAAAGTCGAAGGAATTGTTGTTATCAAAGTTGGTGGTGATGGAAAGCTTTTCACCCACCTTACCCACTACGCTCAGATTTATTTGTTGATCGAATTCGAAGCCACCGTTGCGTTGTTGGCGGATGGGGATGGAGGGGTTTTCAATTTTTTGGTATTGAACTCCAAAGTCGAGGTTTACAAAACCACGAGGAATCAACTCCACATAGCTACCCCCAAAGATGCGATCGAGTGTAGGGCTTACATAGATTTTTGGGATCAGGTTGCGGCTGCTGACGGCACTTTCGCCATCGAGCGCTTTGCTGCGCGATTGCCAATAGCCTCGTTTTATTATCTGGTCTTGCTGCCGGTTAAATTCTTCAAATGTCATGGAAGAAGGTGCACGGTAATTAAGCGTTCCGATTTTCTCGTAGATGGTGTAGTTACGTCCGGTATCAATTTCCAACTCGGTTCCTAAGCTTTTCGGATCTTTAAGAAAGAGGGGTGAGAAGGTGCTGTAGTTAGAGAACGGATCTCCATAACGATCCCGAAGCCGGAAGGAAGGCCGGTAAGGGTTGATATTCCTTGATCGAACCGTATCCATGCGCGTAGTATCCCGCTGTTGGCCAAATGCCAAGGGAGCAGACCAGCCGGCTGTGAGGCAATAGGCCAATCCGATAACGAACCGAATCTTCCGGGTTGTAACTATCAATCGTGGTTCAGGCGTTTTTTAGTGCTTGCTTTACGAGCTCTTCTAAACTAATGGTATTCCCTGACTTCTTCAGGACGGTGTCAACGCTTTTTTCGGCAGCCAATTTGGTTATGCCCAGCGTCATCAAGGCAGTTAACGCCTCATGCCGCATCGTATTGTGTACCAAACCAGGTTTTCCAGAACCATCCTCCATGGGGTCTTTCCTTAGTTTGTCCTTCAATTCCAGTATCAACCTCAAGGCTGTTTTGCCGCCTATTCCTTTTACTGCCTGCAGGGCAACTGCATCCTCTCGCACGATCGCCTCCCGAAGTTCATTGGGGGGCAGATATGATAAAACCACCAAAGCAGTGTTGGGCCCCACGCCATTCACCGAAATCAAGTGCTGAAACATTTGTTTTTCGGCTGCGCTCGCAAAACCGTATAAAATATGAGCGTCTTCGCGCACATGCAGATACGTAGACAGCGTTAACTCTTCGCGGTCTTTGATTTCCGAAAATGTATTGAGGGAAATGCTCACGTGGTAGCCTACTCCATTCACTTCCAGGTGGACGAAAGTAGGTTCTTTGTAGACCAGCTTTCCTTTTAGGTATGCGATCATGTACAGCTTAAAAAATAAATCGCAGTTTACAAGGATTTAGGCACCTAAACAAGAGTATGTATACATCGGTCTATGACTGGTTTATTTACTTTCGCATTAGGTGTTTACTTTGATACCACCACTTTATCTTTGCTTTATGTTTAATCTGTCTTCAACCAAAAATCTCGCTATTGATCTCGGTAATAACAATACATTAATTACCGATCAGTCCTCGCTATTACTTTCTCAGCCTTCCTACATGGTGGTGAATGAACTAAACAATAAGATTGAGGCTGTTGGGGATCAGGCGTATGATATGCTGGAGAAGACGCATTCAAATCTGAAACCGATAAAACCTCTAAAGGGTGGCGTAATTTCCGATGGCGAGTCTACGAAACGAATGCTGAAGGAACTTGTTAGAAAAATTCAAAAGCCTACGTTTTTTCCATCCGGGTTTAATTATTTGTTATCGGGAGTTCCCTTTGATACTACGCCTGTAGAGAAGCGTGCGCTGCGCGATGCGTTAGATCAGTTTTCAGCACGGAATACTTTTTTAGTTCATGAACCATTAGCCGCTGCCTTGGGCCTCGGGTTAGATATTCAAGAGCCGGAGGGAAAATTAGTTGTTGATATCGGGGGCGGTATTACCGAAGTAGTGGTGATCTCGTTGTCGGGTATTGCAGCCTTTCAGTCCATTCGTGTAGCAGGCGACACACTGGATGAAGAAATTCAGGATTATTTCCGGAGAGAATATAATTTATCCGTTGGTTTGAAAACAGCAGAGAACGTAAAGAAGCGCCTTGGATGTATTTATGCACCCATGGCAGATAAGAAAGAAGTTGTGCAGGTGAAAGGTAAAGATTTGATGGAAGGTATTCCGACCAGTCGTGCGATTAATCAATTTGAGATAACAGCAGTCTTGGAAAGACCCTTTAAACAAATTGAGGAATGTATCCGACAGTCATTAGAAATCTGTCCACCTGAGTTGGCCTCTGATATTTATCGTTCAGGAATTCATGTAACCGGAGGCAATGCCCAACTTAAGGGGATTCGGGAGAGACTCACTAAAATATTTCAGTTACCGGTGCATATTGATCCGCAGTCGCTTTTATCTGTCAGCAAAGGAATTTCTCACATTCTGAATGCTCCCCAGAAATATAGAGCGGTGTTGATTTAAGGAAATAAAGCCAGGCCGTTTTAAAAGTCCAATAAAAGTGGATGTCATTCCGGCCCTGAGCCGTAATGACATCATGCATGCACAAAACGGGATCGCAGCTCAAAGGCCGCGATGACAGCATGACTTTTAAAACTTGCTCACTTTACAAATGATCATTCTTTTCATGAATCTGCGCATCTACAACTGCAATGGCTGCCATGTTGACGATGTCGCGAATAGAACTACCCAATTGAAGAATGTGAACAGGCTTTTTCATCCCTAATAAAATTGGTCCTATTGCTTCAGCGCCACCAATTTCCATCAGCAACTTATAAGCGATGTTACCTGCAGCCAGGTTTGGGAAAATCAAGGTATTGGCACCTTCTTTTGCAAGCGTACTAAAGGGGTAAATCTCTTGCTGCAAATCGGTGTCAAAGGCAACGTTTGCCTGAATATCACCATCCAAAATTAGATTCGGGAATTTCTTTTTTGCCAGCCGCACCGCTTCACGGGTTTTGTCCGGTATTTCACCTTTGCTTGATCCGAAGTTAGAATAGGAGAGCATCGCTACGCGAGGCTCGAAGTCAAAGAACTTAACACCTCGAGCGGCCAATCCAATAATTTCAACTAGTTCATTTACATCAGGATCTACATTCACTGTGCAATCCGCAAAGAAGAAGGTACCCTTCTTATTCATGATGATATACATTCCGGCTACGCGACTCACACCTTCCGCCATGCCAATGATTTGTAGCGAAGGCAAAATAGTTTTAGGATAATCTTTTGTAAGGCCGGATACGAGCGCATCGGCTTCGCCAAATTCAACCATCATAGCACCAAATGCATTGCGGTCGCGCATCTGTCGGTCAGCATCTTTTATGGTAATGCCTTTGCGCTGGCGTTTTTTATGATAGGCTTGTGCAAATTTTTCTGTTCGTTCTTTCTCTTCCCGCGGATCTACAATTTTACATTCACTGAGATCAAGACCATGTTCTTTGATTAACCGTTCAATGTCAGTGCGACTTCCCAATAAGATTGGATGTGCAATTTTTTCATCCTGTAGAATCTGTGCGGCTTTTAATATCTTAGGATGGTCGGCTTCGGCAAATACAATTGTCTTGGGTTTCTTTTTGGCAAGGTCAATGATACGCGAAGTAAGTTTCTGATCGATGCCAACTCGTTTTAATAATTGTTGATGATAGGCGCCCCAATCGGCAATTGGATTTTTTGCAATACCAGAATCCATGGCAGCTTTGGCAACAGCAGGAGATACGGTAGTAATTAACCTTGGATCTAGTGGTTTAGGAATTAAATATTCCCTTCCAAACTGTATGCGATCAATACCATAGGCTTGAAATACAATATCAGGCACCGGTTCTTTTGCGAGTTCCGCCAAGGCCCGCACAGCGGCTAACTTCATCTCTTCATTTATTTCTGTTGCGCGCACATCAAGTGCTCCGCGGAAGATATAAGGAAAGCCAAGTACATTATTAATCTGATTGGGAAAATCCGATCGGCCAGTTCCCATAATTAAATCGGTTCTTGTCTTTTTAGCCAGCGTATAATCGATTTCCGGATTTGGATTGGCCAGCGCAAACACAATCGGATCTTTAGCCATGGCCAGAATGTCTTCGGGAGTGAGAATATCTGCGATTGAAAGACCAACAAAAACATCGGCACCTTTTATGGCTTCTTGAAGTGTTGAAATTTTTCTATCTGTGGCAAATTCTTTTTTGCTACCATCTAACCCTTCACGATTTTTATGAATCACGCCTTTGCTATCGCACATAATCAGGTTTTCTTTCTTCAACCCGAGGGCGAAATAAAGTTTGGTACATGATACGGCAGCAGCACCTGCACCATTAACTACCAACACAGTTTCACTTATTTTTTTCCCAACTACCTCCAGCGCATTAAGTAACGCAGCACTTGAAATAATAGCCGTTCCATGCTGGTCGTCATGCATGATCGGGATGTTCATCTTCTCACGCAATTCGGTTTCAATTTTGAAACACTCAGGTGCTTTAATGTCTTCGAGATTTATACCACCAAAAGTGGGTTCTAGTGATTTTACAATTTTGATAAAGGCATCTGGATCCTCTTCATCTATTTCAATATCAAAACTATCAATACCCGCATACTTTTTAAACAAAACAGCTTTTCCTTCCATTACTGGTTTTGACGCTTCAGGCCCAATATTTCCAAGACCTAAAACAGCCGTTCCGTTAGTGATAACAGCAACCAGGTTTCCTTTACTTGTGTATTTATATACGTCATCTTTATTGGCTGCAATTTCTTTGCATGGCTCGGCTACCCCTGGGGAATAAGCAAGGGCCAAATCCAATTGTGTGCTCAACATCTTGGTGGGCACAACTTCTATTTTTCCAGGTTGTCCTTGAGTATGGTAATTGAGAGCGTCCTGCTTACGGATCTTGATAGACATATTAAGTAGTTTAGAACTTAGGAAAAGCAATTTACAACCTAACTAAGAGGATTTACCCAATCGGACCATAAATTATTGAGTCCAATAATTGATTGGTAAGCACGGGTTAAGGCAGGATTTAATTTGCCGGTGGCGGCAGTTCGCTGCTTACTTTAAAGGTGTAAAGAATGGTTTCTAATTCACGGATAATTTCACGTTGGTCTTTACCCGGACTGAAGGTAAATCCTTCAATGTAATAGAACATATTTTGAGTCTCATCGACAAACGCAAATGAAATAAAAGGTCCACCCATGGTGAGGTTATTGGTTCGCCACAGCCCCCGCATTTCCACGGCAAACTTTTTGTTGAAATTTATTTCACGTGTGATTACCGGTTTAAATGGAATGGATGTTTCAGTAAGTAAGTAGGTGTCCAGCCGATCCGGATCTTCAAAAATATTTTTTCTACAAACCTGATCCCGGAAAGCAATTAAACTGTCGGGTTTGAATTGTTCGGGCGAAGTATAGCGCTTGCGGGCTATAAAAATATCTTTGTCGTCCTGTGGATTTATCTGACGAACCCACAGGAAATCTTTTTCATTCATAACCAGCTGGTAGCCGAAGGGAACTCTCATTTCAACATTAAAATCTTTGCGCAAGAGTTGTGGAATACCCTTGAGTTGACCGGCTTTATAGAGTGACGTTGTCAGGCGATCACGTTCACGCAGATTAAAATATTCAACAAACTTACCCCCATGTTCACGCAGATTTTGGATGAGTTCAGGTTCAGTTTTTCCAAAAAGAAAAAGTACTTCCTGATTTTTTGCAAATAGGTTTCGAGAATTTTGACTGAAGAGATTGGGCTCGGTTTTTATTTTCTCAAGCGATTCAGGCGTGAAAGTTCTTTTGATCTGATTAGCTCCACTTGTTTTTTGGTCGAGCGTTACGGCATAAATTAAGTTTCGTCTCTGCTTCAGCACAAAGTTTAGTTTGCGGGGGTCAATCCACCGCATATGAAAAATGGACTCTTTCCTTGGTAATCCTTCCATTTCTGCGCTGAATAAGGAATCCATCACGGCACCTAAAGGACCCTTCCATTGAGTTGAGTCCATGATCAGGAAAATATCTCCGGTTCTTCCTGATGACGGTGGTAAATTTTCTCCTGTTTTATCAGAACAAGCGGTAAGAATAAAGAAGGCTGCAAGAACCAGAAGGAAAAAGTATTTCATTGATAAATGAGATAGTTGTTACTATAATTCTTTTTAATTGAAATGGTCACGGAAACAGATGAATTATCCAACAATTAACTTTTGGCCTGGCTTCAAGTTATTGCTTTTCAGATTATTAAGACTTTTGATTTTTTCAATTGTCATGCCCGGAAGTTTTTTAGAGATATCCCACAAAGTGTCACCGGGTTGAACAATATAGGTTTTGGTATCCGGGGATAATTGAATTGACTTTGTAGTAATTGTATTCTTTGCTGTTACCACTCCTTTGCCAGGTTTAACCCACACTACAAGTCGCTGACCGGGGTGGATTGTATTGTCTCTGAGATTGTTCCAGGCTCTTAAATCCTGTACACCCACACTATGCCGTTCGGCAATTTTCCCCAACACATCTCCAGAAACTACTTTGTAAGTAGTCATCTCGCGACCGTAAGTGTCACCCGATGAAGTTTTGGCTACCATTTCAATTTCTTTTCTTCCTACACGTGAAGCTGAATCCAAAATAGCAACACGATTAGAATCAAGGATTAATTTAGAGTGAAGCGGAATGCGAATAAACTTCTTCCTTCCATTTTCAGGAAGGGCGTTTCGCAATACCGAAGGATTGAGCTTTTGTAAATCTTCCAGGCACGTATTGGTTAGTTTTGCCAACGTTTCGAGGTGAACAAATTGCTTAATGGCCAGTGTATCCGATGGCGGAAGTTCTTCGCGTGCGGTTTCTACCAGGTTATGTTGTTCGGCATAGTTCAGCGCATAGATGATTGCTATAAACTGAGGCACGTAAGCGCGCGTTTCTCTTGGTAAATGCGGATATACTTCCCAGAAAGATTTTTTATAACCTGATCTGCGAACTGCTTTTCGAACAGTTCCCGGACCGGAGTTGTAAGCAGCAAGTGCAAGTTCCCAATCTCCAAAAATTCTATACAGTTGAGACAAATAGCGGCAGGCTGCATCTGTTGATTTATCAGGATCCATTTGGTCATCAACATACCAATCGGTTTGCAATCCAAAATATTTTCCAGTACCCGACATAAATTGCCAGAGTCCTACCGCACGTGCCCGTGATACCGCCCTTGGGTTTAGTCCCGATTCAATAATGGACAAATATTTAAGTTCCTCAGGCAAATTGTATTGAGCTAAGTATTTTTCAAACAAGGGAAAGTATAGATCTTGTCTCCGCTGCACCATGCGTGTATAGTCGCGGTTGCGAACGGTAAAGAAATTGATGAATCCATGAACCGTGTTATTGTAGGTTAGTGGTATTTGGTTTTGAATACAACTTAGACGATCAGCCAACAACTCGGGGGTATCATCGGCAGGAATGTATTCCAGATCCGTGGGAAGAATAAGGACCTCTGTGGCTACTGAATCTATTGGGATTATCTCACCGGTTGGTTCTGGCAACGAGAGCGTATCTGGAGCGGGGACAGGTAACGGATCCTGGGCCAGCGCAAACTGCGAGGCAAAAACAAAAAACACCACAACAGCACTAATCTTCATTTATTTTCTGTTTAGCCCATTCGGGCGATAAATCATGCTAAGTTCAGCATTACTTGGGAGAACTGAAAGAGTTTGGACTCCTCAAAGTCATCAGCGGTTAATTGTAAGCCAATGGGCATCCCTTTTTTATCCTTTCCGCAAGGCACTGAAATAGCAGGCACACCTGCCACATTAGCATGAACGGAAAATAAATCCGCCAAGTACATCTCAAGCGGATTATTCGTGTGCTCACCCAACTTAAAGGCTGTAGTGGGTGTAGTGGGTGTTAGGATAAAATCGTATTGCTTAAAAATTTCCTTAGTTTTTTCGCGAATAAGTCTTCTTACTTTTTGTGCTTTGGAATAATAAGCATCGTAATAACTCGCACTAAGCACAAAAGTGCCCAACATAATTCTTCGCTCTACTTCTTTTCCAAAACCTTCTGATCGGGTTTTTTTATAGAGCGATTGCAGGTCAGTAACCTGGTTACTTCGATACCCATACCGAACGCCATCATAGCGTGATAAATTTGAACTTGCTTCGGCTGTTGCCAGAATATAGTAGGTTGGCAAAACGTATTCGCTCAATGGAAAATCAATGGCATCTACGGAATGGCCGGCTGCTTTAAGTCCGTTGATTTTTTCTTGCATCAATTCTTTTATGTCCGGATGCAGGGCTTCCGATTCGAGTGTATCCTTTAGGTAGGCAACTCTATATTTTTTATTTGTTGAAAGTTCTTTCGAATAGTCAGGAACAGACTTTCGCGACACAGTGCTATCATAGTCATCAGGGCCTGCAATCACTTCCAAAACCAATGCGAGGTCGTGCAGATTTTTTCCAAAGATGCCAATACAATCAAAGGAAGATCCGTAAGCAATAAGTCCATGTCGTGAAATCCGGGAATAGGTTGGCTTAATTCCAAGCACCCCACAAAAAGCGGCAGGTTGGCGCACTGAGCCCCCCGTATCTGATCCTAGAGAAACATCACATAAATCAGCCATAACAGCAACTGCAGAACCACCCGAAGATCCACCGGGAACACGTGTGTTATCCAAGTCGTTTAATACGGGACCGAAAGCAGAGTTTTCATTAGATGAGCCCATCGCAAACTCATCGCAGTTTTGCCGCCCAATGATGATTGCGTCTTCATCCAACAATCGTTGCACAGCGGTTGCGTTAAACTGTGCTACGAAACCATCCAGGATTTGGCTGCTGGCCTGTAGTGGATGGTCTTTATAGGATAGAACATCCTTGAGGCCTACAACGAGGCCGGCAAGTTTACCTGCGGTTTTATTTTTGATTTTTTTGTCGACCTCATAGGCTCGATCGAGCGCTTCCTGACCGTACACACTCAGATAAACATTGAGGTATTTCTTTTTTTCGATGTTAATGAGGAACTGGTTTACCCTGTCTACACAGGTAAGAGTGCCATTGGAAAGATCACGCTGTAAGCCTGCTAGGTTCGAAAACGCACTCAATGCTTACTTCTCGTCAATCTTCGGAACTTCTTTTCCCGCTTCATCTACTTCTTTCTTCACATCCTTTACAGCGTCCTTGAATTCGCGAATACCTTTACCAAGGCCCTTAGCAAATTCAGGAATCTTTTTTGCACCAAAAAAGATGAGAACGAATAAACCGATGATCACCCACTCGCCCATGCCGGGCATCCCAAACAAAAGAATTGCGCTCATAGTGAAAATTTAAGAGTGTAAAGATAGGGAATTAAGATTAAATGAATAATG
>LNFM01013612.1_pt1 | contig 10314 bp, 8 predicted proteins | sample 596031 | NCBI WGS metagenome assembly LNFM01 (sample SAMN04254537, study PRJNA301005) | activated carbon metagenome | isolation source: dual media filters at the Ann Arbor, Michigan drinking water treatment plant | place: USA: Ann Arbor | reverse complement strand
ATGAGAAATAGCCGGTAATTGGGAATGAAGACGCCAAACAGTTCGACTGCGCCGCGAATTGGCGTTTCAAGACGATAAGGATTCGGCCCAAAGATCAGCTTGATGACCTCCTCAAGCACAAGACCAAACCCAAATGTCAGGAGCAAGGTCGTGACGTGCCGGTCTTTTGAATTGAACACGCGCTGAATAAGCGTACGCTCGAAGATGTAACCGAGCGGCAGCATCAGAAGTGGAATGAGGAGCAGCAATGCCCAGAATGGCACCCCCATCCAGTTCAGCGCGAGGGCAATGAAAGCACCGAGCGCGTAGAACTCGCCGTGAGACATATTGATTACGTCAAGCAGGCCAAAAATAATCGTCAGCCCCAACGCAACCAGAATGACGGCGACGCCGAGAGTTAGCCCGGTCACGATTTGTGGCGCGAGTACGAACTGTACGTAGTCGAGCACTTCGATCATGAGTTATCTCCCGGCGCCGTCAGTGGTTAGAAGCGCTTGCAGGCGTCTTCACCAATGGCTGCCTCGCCCGCCACTTCATTGGCGATGACGAATTTTCCCTTGGTGACACGAACGACGTACATCTTCTGAATGGCCTGGTGGTCGTCCGCGCGGATGGTTTTCTCACCCTGCGGCGTGTTCCACTTCAGACCGCGAAGTGCGTCACGCATCTTGTCGGTGTCGGTCGTGCCGGCCTTATCGAATGCGGTCTTGTAGGCATAGAGAATGCCGTAAGAATCCGCGCCGTAGAGATCCGGATCGTTCTTGAATGCCGCACGGAACGCCGCCACGAACTTCTCATTTTCCGGCGTCTTGATCTCCGCTGAGTAGCCGACGCCGGTCACGAAGCCTTCCGCCGCCGCACCGATCGCGTTGATGTTTTGCGCCGTAACTGTGCCAGACGCGCCGAGGACGGTCAGGCTCTTCAGCAAACCGAACTCGGCCAACTGATTGAAGAGACGGACCGTGTCATTGCCGGCAACAGAGGTATACAGCACCTGTGCGCGGGCAGCACGAAGCTGACCGAAGTACTGCGTGTAGTCCTTTGTATCGAGCGGCGCGAAAACTTCACCGACCGAGTTGCCGCCAACTCGCAGCACGTTCGACTTGAATGCGGCAACGGTCGAACGACCCATTTCGTAGTCGGGTCCCAGGAAATATACGGTCGCTTTCGGCTTTTCCTTTGCAAGCCAAGCCGCGAGCGCCGCGGATTGCTGCCCTGCCCTGGCATTCACGCGGAACACATTCGGCGAACAACGATCTCCAGTGATCGAATCCGCGAACGATACGGTCGTCGCCAGAAGGATATTTGAGCGCTCGGCAAGCTGGCCCACCGCAAGCGTTGAGCCGGAGTTCACCGTTCCCGTAAGAAAATGAACCTTGTTCACCTGAATGAGCTTTTCGGCTTTCTGCACTGCGACCGCAGGGTTCGCCTCTTCATCCTCAAAAATCAGCTCAAGCTTGCGGCCTTTGATGCCGCCGGCCGCGTTGATCTCGTTGGCTGCAAGTTCCAGACCCCAGCGTACCTGCTGACCGATGCCGGCATAGGTACCGCTCAGTGGGGTCACGACGCCGATCTTGATCGGCTCCTGTGCCTTTGCCGTGAACGGTGTCATGGCTAGTAGCGCAACTGCTACGGCATACTTTAGATAACGCATTGTCTCCTCCTCGTTTTCGTTCTTCTTCACCCACAGATGGCGTCTGCTGGCGCACTTAACTTCCCTTGAACTTCGGTGGTCGCTTCGCGTGAAACGCGTCTACCCCTTCCGCGAAGTCGTCGGACTGTCGAAGCCTGCTGTAGCAATGCCCCTCCAGCTCGATTCCGATCGTGAGATTGGCGTCTTCCGAGTCGTTCAAGAGCTTCTTCGCGGTCCGCTGCGCGAGCGGAGAGAATTCGCGAAGCTCCTTCACCATCGCGCCGGTCGCGGCTTCAAGCTTGTCGTCGGCGACGCATTCGGTGATGAAGCCCCAGTCATAGGCCTGCCTGGCCTTGATCCGGCGCGAGCGCATAACGACGTCCTTCGTGCGCGTGATGCCGATCATGTGCTGCAGGCGAGCGGAGCCGCCGGAGCCGGGAATTTGGCCTAGACGCTGTTCCGGCAGCGCGTATTGCGCGGTCTCCGAAGCGATCCGGAAATCGCACGCAAGCGAGATTTCAAAGCCTACGCCGAAACAATAGCCGCGCGCGGCGGCAATCACCGGCTTCGAGCAACGTGCCGGCGCCGCGATATTCCATGCAAGTTTTGAAACATGCTCCGGGGATGCTTCCATAAAGCCTTTGATGTTGCCGCCACTTGAGAAGTGCTCCCCGACCGCGCGCAGCACGATCACGCGGACGCTGTCGTCGAGATCGAGGTCTTCGAACACAAGGCGCAATTGATCGCGTTGCGCCATCTCGATGACGTTCAGCGGCGGACGGTCAAGAACGATGTCGGCGCGCTCCTGCGCCGCGTCCACTTCAACGCGGAAGCCATCCAGCTGCACGAGCCGGGGGTCCGAAAACTTCTTCACTGTCATTGCGCAGTTTCCTTACTGTCGAACGTTTCGTTGGATTCTTCCGCGTATTCGCCGGCCACGAGCTTGCGCCGCAGCAGCTTCCCGACCGGCGACTTAGGTACTTCGGTGACGAAGACGTAGCGGCGTGGACGTTTGAAGTTTGCGAGTCCGGAAACCTTGCAGAAGGCGTCAAGCTCGGCTTCCGTCACTTCGCCGCGGCGGCTGATGAACGCGGCAACAATTTTCCCCCAGCGCTCGTCCGGCAGCCCGACGACCGCGACCTCGGATACCGCCGGGTGCAGGGAAAGACAGCTTTCGATTTCGACCGGTGAAACGTTTTCGCCGCCGGTGATGATCATGTCATCGACGCGGCCGGTCACGAACAGATCGCCGTCCTGATCGAAATAGCCCGTGTCTCCGGTAAAGTACCAACCCTGTCGCAGCGCTTTCGCGTCGGCTTCCGGCCGATGCCAGTAGCCTTCGAAGCTTTCGTCACCGGCGAGCAGTGCGATAATTTCCCCTTCCTCGCCGGCTGACGCCCGCTCGTCTGGAGACGATGCGCCGAGCTTCACGACCCGCACCATCTGGTTGATGCCTGCCCGCCCCGCCGAACCCGGCTTCGCGACAGCATTCTGATCGATCGTGAACGTATAGATTTCAGACGAGCCGTAGTGATTGACGAACAGCTCCGGCTCGAACGCCTTCTGCAACTCCTTCAAAAGGCCATCCGTCATCGGCGCTCCGGCAAACCCGAGTTTGCGCACCGAACGGACATTCGCGTTTCCAAACTCCGGACAATTGATGAGATCGTGATAGAGCGTCGGCACCAGATAAAGGTTCGTAATCCGCTCTCGCTCGATGATCTCGAGTGCACGTTTCGCATCGAACCTCGGCAGGCAAGCGAACGCGCCATTGACGAGCGACATCGCGAGCAGCGAGCGAACACCCATCGTATGGTACAGCGGCATGACGCCTAACGTGCGTTCGCCGCGCCGATACAGGTTCTGTGCGACATGAGCCAATGCTGCCGCGCGTTCGGCCCGCTGGCGGCGTGGAACGCCCTTCGGCTTTGCCGTCGTTCCGGACGTGTAAAGCATCACCGACCAGGCATCGGGCTTTGCGCGCGGCGATGCATCGGGCGCTTTCTGCCCGATCAGCGATTCAAACCGGATGTCGTTCGAATCCGAGATACCTACTGCGATCCGGGTGCAGCGTTGTGCGGACTCCGATTGCGCTACGGCTTCGGCGCTGACAGGCTCGTAAACAATCGTTCTGGCGGTCGCGTTTTCCAGGAAGAAGTCGATCTCGTCGAATTTCGCACGCCAGTTCACCGGCGTAATGACGATGCCTGCGAACTGGCAGGCCCAATGAATCGTCGCCGCCTCCCAGCGGTTCTGAAGTGCGGTGACCAGGCGATCGCCTTCGCCCAGCCCGAGTTGTTTCAGGGCCTCGACAACGGCGGAAATCCGTCCGTACCACTCGGCATAGGTGAAGCGGGTATCGGCATCGACGATCGCGAGCGCATCCGGCTCGCGCGCCACGGAAGTAACAAAGCTCGTTCCCAGATCAAGCATTATTTGCCCTCACGGAGTTTCGCAGCAGCTTCGAGTGCGGCAGCCACGATCGGCCCGTAGCCTGTGCAACGGCAGATGTGGCCCGACAGATATTCGCGAAGCTCGTGTTCGCTCGGCTCGTTATTCGCTTGAAGAAATGGGTCCAGCGACATGAGAATGCCGGCTGTGCAGAAGCCGCATTGAAGTGCGTGATGCTTTCGGAACGCCTCTTGAATGATCGAGAGCCGTCCCTGCTCCGGCGCGAGCCCTTCGACGGTTCGCAGCTTCGCTCCATCGACCTGCACCGCAAGCGTAAGGCACGCGCGCGCAGGAACGCCATCAATATGAATCGTGCAGGCGCCGCAAACGCCGTGTTCGCACCCGACATGCGTTCCGGTCGCCCCAATCTCATGACGGAGAAAATCGGTCAGCAAGGTGCGCGGTTCGGCAAGCCCTTCGACAGGCTTTCCATTCAGTTCGAACTGCACTTTATGGGAGGCGTCCGCGCTTAACTGATGCATGCGCGCGCCTCCCGTATGGTCCGCAATCCCATCTGACGCACCAGTTCTCGGCGATACGCTGCTGTCGCGTGCAGGTCGTCTCGTGCATTCAACGACCAGGCAAAGTCGTTCAGCGCGTTCGCAAGATGCTCCTCACCGGCACTTTCAATGGTGAGCGCGACGGGGCGATCGGATACGCCTCCGATTGCAACGCGCACGGATTTCGCTTGCGCAACCGCAGCGCAGGAGACGATCGCAAAATCCCCGTGCCGGCGGCCATATTCATGGAAGGCATACCCGCAGCCCTTGGCACGCAACGGAAAATGCACGGCCTCGATCATTTCGTGGTCGGCACGCTCGGTCGTCATCAGCCCGGTGAAAAATTCGGGCGCCGCAACACGCCGCGAACCGCGCGAACTCGAAAGTTCGACCGCGCCATTCAGGGCGACGAGCACCAGTGGAATTTCCGCGCTGGGGTCTGCATGCGCCACCGATCCGCAAACGGTGCCCCGATTCCGTGTCTGAGCGTGACCGACCCACGGCAATGCCGCACCCAGCAACGGCTGCTTTTCCACGAGATCCGGCCATGCCAGCAAAGCCGCTTGCCGAACGGCGGCGCCAACGCGAATAGCTCCGCCTACTTCCTCTATCTTCGAAAGGCCTACGATCCGCATGATATCCACCACGGCCGATGGCCGCGCGAGACGCATCGAGAGCATGGGAACGAGAGTCTGGCCGCCGGCAATGATGCGCGCGTCGGGCTTGGCCGCGATAATCTTATGCGCGTCAGAAATGGTTTCCGCGCGGAAGTATTCGAAACGCGCCGGCTTCATGAACGCCTCCCGAGGAAGCGGGAGAACCAGCTTGCGGATTCTCCACCGCGCGCACGTCGGGCGAGCGCTTCGAAAAACTGACGGATAACGACACGCGCCGCGGCATCGAGGAGACGGCCGCCGACTGCCGCCACCTTTCCACCGATCTCCGCCTCGTAACGATAGGAGAGCCTCGTTCCGCCTTCTGTCGGCTGCAAATCAATCCGACCCTCGCCGCTCGCAGCGCCGAGCGCGCCGCTCGCTCCGCCGCGCAAGGTCACCGAATGCGGCGGCGCAAGATCTGTCAGCTCGACGTTGGCCTTGTAGCGTCCCCTTACCGGACCGACCCCAAGACTGACATCCGCCCTGAAGCCGTGCTGACCGATCTTGTCGACCGAATGCACGCCGGGAATAACGGAAGCGAGCACATCGACATCGAGTAGGAGGTTCCACAATTCCTGCGGCGGCAGCGCAATGATCGCGCTGCCTTCGCCGTGCAGCCCCTTGCCGGATCCAGAAAGCCGTGTTTGCGCGACTACTCGCGGCGCCTGTTCTTCGGGATGAATGAAGGCCGCAATTTTCGCGGGCGTCAGCGGCAAATCGATTGCTGAAAGTTCCAGCGCATCCGCGACTGCATTCGCGATGCAGACCGGCGTGCTCATGCAGTTGCCTTCGCCAACGCCTTTCGCGCCCAAAGGCGTGAATGGAGACGGCGTTTCCATGTGCAGGATCAGCGGCTCGGGAACTTCCATCGCAGTCGGAACGAGGTAGTCCGCAAACGTGCCTGCGAGAAAGCTGCCATCCGTCGCGTAGGCGTATTCTTCCAGCAACGCGGCACCCAGGGCTTGCGCGAAGCCTCCGGTGATCTGGCCGTTCACCATGCCCGGATGTAGAATCCGGCCGCAATCATGCATCGTGACATACTTGTCGATGCGAACGGCACCCGTTTCGCGGTCGATCTCTACGCCACAGAAATCGAAGATGTATCCGTAACAAAGCGACGAATTAATCTCGTCGGCTTCCGTGGGCGGCGTCAGCTGGGGCGGCGTCCAGAACACCGTCTCGCGGATCGCCTGCGCTTCCTCCGGAACAATGCCGGGCGACCAGTGGCTGTTCGCGGCGAGGCGCGAGAACGGCAAGGCGTTTTCCGGATTCCTTCTTGAGAAAACCTTGCCGCCCGAAAACTCGATGTCCTCCGGCGTAGCATTCAATTGTGCGGCCGCACTTCTTGCCAATCTGCTCCTGAGCTTTACAGCGGCGAGATATGCCGCGCCACCGACCGCTGCGGCAAAGCGGCTTGCGTAGTTTCCGGAAGCGATCGACCAAGCATCTTTACCCGTGTCGAGATCGGTCACGACCCGGATGTCGGAGATATCCAGCGACAACGCATCGGCGACGATCTGCGCGAGTACTGTACGATGGCCTTGGCCCTGCGGAACCGACGCGACATGCACGCTGATGCCGCCAACCGGATTGATCGCGACTGTGGCGGTTGCCTGCGCGCCGTTCTTCGGACCGGCCTTGCGGCGCTCCTCCGGCGAGAGCGCGGTCGTGATGTAACCCATATTGGAAACGCTCGGCTCCACGACCGATGCAAAACCAATTCCGTAGAGCTTGCCTGCCTCGCGCGCTGCTTTCTGCTTCGCACGCAGCGCCGCCAGTCCGCCCTGCTCGATCGCGATTTCAACGGCTTTTTCGTAGTCGCCGGAGTCGATCAGGCCGCCACTCGCGGTCCGATATGGAAACGACGATGCGGGGATCAGATTCCGCCGAATGACATCAACCGGATCGAATTTGAGTTCAACTGCGATGCGCTGCATCAAGCGTTCGAGCGCGTAATAGACCTGCGGACCGCCAAAACCGCGATTGAGGCCGGTCGGAGTCTTGTTCGTCAACACGACGCGATTGCGAACCGAAAGATGACGAATGTCATATGAACCGCAAAGGTTCGCGTGCATGCGATAGAGCGTTGCCGGTTCCGGCGCACGAATGTGTGCGCCTACATCCTCGACCTGATCCCATTCAAGCGCATGAACCCGGCCGCTTGCATCGTAGGCTGCGGAGAGCGTTGTCCTGCGGTTGGTTGCAGATACCGAAGCCATGAGATGCTCAAGGCGGTCTTCGATCCATTTGACAGGCTTGCCGGCAACCCGCGCGGCGATTCCCATCAGAACGATGTAGGGAAACACTGCCTGCTTCGTCCCGAAGCTGCCGCCTGAATCCGGCGGCGTGCGCAAGCGAACGCGGTTTCCCGGCACGCGCAATGCCCGCGCGATGACCGCTAAAATGCTGAACGGGCCTTGAAAATTCGAGACAACATCGAATGCATCCTCATTGGGATCGTATTCGATGACGAGGCCGAAGGTCTCCATCGGCGTGCAGGAATTGCGCGGGTAATTGATATCGACCGTGATCCGGTTCGCCGCACGCTCGAATGCTTGTTCCGGGTCGCCGTAGCGGAAGTGCCGCTCGCTCGCGATGTTTCCTTTCAGTTCGTCATGGAGAACCGGCGAGTCGGGAGATAGCGCCGCGGCAGAATCTATATTTGCTGGAAGCGGCTCGTATTCTACTTCGATCAGGTCAAGACCGTCTTCCGCGATATAGCGATCGGTCGCCACGACGACGGCAACCGGCTCACCGACATAGCGCACCTTCCCTACCGCGATCGGCCAGCAGACAATCGGCGCCTTCACGCCGACGACAAGGCTGTTGCCCAGCGCTGTTACCTCATCGGCCGTGATTACAGCCGCCACGCCGGGATGTGCGCGAGCAGCGCTCGTGTCCATCCTGGAAATTTTCGCATGGGGATGCGGTGAACGAAGGATCGCGGCATGCAGGGTGCCGGGACGCTCGCCCAGATCGTCAATAAATTGGCCCCGTCCAGTCAAAAGTGCGGCGTCTTCGACGCGCTCGACGGAGCGCCCGATCCATGGACCAGACTTTTTGACGATTTCCGTCACCCGGCGTTTCCCTAGCTGTGTCCGCTCTGCGGCAGATCACGGGTAACGCTTACAAAATGGGGCGTGGTGAACCGATATCGGCAAGTCTCACGACTTACCAATCCGTCTCATTCTTATGACGCGAGTAAGGGCGTTGCTACTGCGGCGCGCCCGCTGACATCCGCGCGACACTTCGAAATTCGCTCGGCGTCGCGCCGGCGTGATCCTTGAAGAAGCGGGAAAAATGCGCAGGCGCACTGAAACCGAGGCTGCAGCTCAATTTCGAAAGGCTGTCCTGCGAATCGACAATCGAGCGGACTGCAATCTCGACACGCAGCATGTTGAGATAGACGTTCGGGGTCAGATTCGTAGAAGCCTGAAACAGCCGGTAGAAATGCGCGCGCGAAAGACCGGATTCTTTTGCGACCGCGCCAAGATCAATAGATTTTCCGCTCGATTCCCGCATCACGCACACCGCGCGGCGGATTCGCCAATCCATACGCCCCCGCTCTGCTGCAAGCGCCGTCAGCGAGTGTGAAGCGGTTTGCCACGGCGTAAAGCGCTCGATCACCGCGATCATCAGCTTGGCAAGCAGCTCTTCATGAACGGCAACTGTGCTGGGTTCTGCGACCATCACAGTCGCAAGGCTCATGGCAAGCTCGCGAATTTCAGGCGTTATTTCACCGCCCGGCCGCTCAAAAAGAGAGGGCGCGGTCGCCGCAGTCCAGTTGTGCCGGAACATCGTGAGCCATTTCGGCTCGATGTAAAGAGCGAGGATCGTGGTTCGCGGCCGCGATTTATCGTGCACATAGGCATGTGGTACCCATGCATTTACCAGCACCGCTTGCCGATCCGTCAACTGCACCAGTTCGTCGCCGACGGAAAACTGCGTGTCTGCACCCTCGACTTTCAACAGAACATGGCAATGCGGATGCGCGTGACGTACCAGCGACCGGTCCATGTCGAGCAAAGCGACGCGGCCAAAGTCACCATAAGCAATACGCACGGCTGAAGACATTCAGCTACCCTCGGAGTTCACCAGTCACTTTAGACCGTTTCCGGGGATCACAAAAACCATTATTATCCCATTGATTTTACAATTAAAATAAGCCGCTTTCGCAAGTCCTGCCGACCGTGCTTCATAATGTGAAAGTCCGACTGCTCAGAATGAGGTTTCGAATCCTGCTTTGCAAGACGAAAGTACGCTCATTCCGGCGGCTAACCAGCCCGCCGTGGCGCGGCCCGCAGGCGTGTTCATTGTCAGCCAACATAAGATCATCTGCAAGGATTTCACCGATCTAGCGGTTCTCGCCAAAATGATGGACTGAGAACTCGTGCAGCTACTGCTTACCGATATTCCCTACAGCATGAAGATCGCCGGCCACCGCTTCCTACGCGATGGCTCCGTGAAGCCTTGGTACACACCGAAAGGCGACCGCTCCTACTTCACCCACGAAGTGAAAAAAGTCATTCGCGCAGCAGGCCTGCGAGACGAACTCACGTTCACGTCGTTCCGGCATGGCGGCATCACGGAAGCGGCCGACTCAGGCCTCACTGACGCGGAGATCCGCGCGATCAGCCGCCACACGAGCTCGAAGGTTCTTCCTCGCTACGCGAAAAAGACGCTTGAACAGGTAGCAGAAGCAACGAGCAAACGCCGGGTCGCGCGAACAAAACGAGGCCATTTGTCGGAATGAGATTTCGAGTCTTGTCGGAATGGAAAAATTTGCGACTGCTAAGTCATTGAAATATTGGCGACCCCGGCAGGAATCGAACCTGCGACCAACAGCTTAGAAGGCTGCTGCTCTAATCCGCTGAGCTACGGGGCCGTTAGCTTTTCAGGGACAGCGACGCGAAAAATGTAGCTCAGTGCGTCCACTGGCCCATGCGTCTGAACGAAAAATTGTCGGCGTAGGCGATCTTCTTCGCAGCGCGCCCGTGCGGCTCGCTCACCTGATAGACAATGCCGTTCTTCTCGCAATAAGCGACAGCGTCTTCCTTCGAGGCGAAACGCATGC
>LNFM01027784.1_pt1 | contig 10315 bp, 17 predicted proteins | sample 596031 | NCBI WGS metagenome assembly LNFM01 (sample SAMN04254537, study PRJNA301005) | activated carbon metagenome | isolation source: dual media filters at the Ann Arbor, Michigan drinking water treatment plant | place: USA: Ann Arbor | reverse complement strand
CTCGGCGAGCTTGGCCTTGTTGTGGTTCACCGGAGGCGGAAGAGGATCGTCACAGCCCTCGGCATGCCGAGAGAGGCGCAAGCCACGAATTGCTATCAGATCATCGAGCCGGCCGGGATCGAGGCGCATCGGCCTCGGGTGTCGGCCTCGATCGAGAGGCCCGCCCGGCTTGAGAGTGCAAAACGTGCTCAGCAATCTGGACCACAGATATCAGCCGAACAGAGAGAGTCGCCAATCAGGCCGGCTGGCGACCTTGCAACACGAGTTGGGGATTGGCGATCACGAACGCGGGCACTTCTCGACGCAACCGTTCGACATGTTCAGTGTAGAGAAAGATGATTCCCAAGGGGGTAGCATGTCGAGCGTTGACGAGTCCAAGAGGGATTTCATAGCGCCCGTCCGGACATCCGGACATCCGGACATCCAGACATCCAGACATCCAGACATCCAGACATCCAGACATCCAGACATCCGGGCGGCATGGGCCGATATCCTCGTAGTGAATTTCGTTCTATTTGCGTCGAAATGTGCGGCGGTGTGCCTTGCCGCAGTCGGAACGAGATCGCGCATCGGCTGCCTTGGCCTCGCGTCAAACGCCGACGGACCGCCGGGCGATCTTCACCGTCGCTTACTTTGGTCAAGCAGAAGCAAGGCCGCTTTTTTTGTGGACAAATCATTCCGCCGCTTCCGCCGAATCAGAGACGGCGGTGGTGTCGGTTATTGGCAATGAGGAAATGATCATGACCGCCGTCTCAGACCATGTCTATCGCCGTGGCGAGCTCGATCACGACGAGATCGCCGTCAGGCTGATCCTGTGGGTGCTCGACAGGCGTGGTCGTGATTACATCCATGTTAAGTCTTCCGAAGCCAGTGCTCTCTACGAGCAGATGTGCGCAGATCTTCGGTGGGAACCAGAGAGTTGGATTCCTATCGCCAAAGCGCTTCGGAAGCGCTTAGGGACGAAGCCACGCGAGCGCCGCATCATCGATGGGTGGGATGTCCTGAGCTATAGGTTCGATCGGAGCAAGTGCGCCGGCGCAAGTTACAGCACCATGCCGCATTACGATCTACGGACCGAGGGCTGCACTGCCACTGGCGTGGCAATCGCCGGCCACCCCACTGCCAGTGATCAAGTCTCCACCTCCAGCGTAAGCGCAAGCGATCCAGAACCCCACCACGACTCGGCCAGCCCTCGTCCATCCCTCGCTCATCGTGCGCTTCAGTTGGTCAGAAGCGGACGATGAGCGGCGTCTCGGGCCTCGAAACTGTAATGCCGATATACACTAGAGGTGCTGACCGCGCCCGGGCTCGTGATGGTGCACCGGCGGCGAAAGCGGGTCGTGCCTGCCCTCGGCTACACGCGCGAGTGCCAGGATACTCCGTGCCATCAGATCAACAGCCAGCTGAGATTGATGCGCATCGGCGGCGCGTCTCAGCCGTGATTGAGCCGTCGGCTCGGTTTCAGATAACAAGCGACGCTCAGCACGGTGAACCACAGACCACCGGCTCGCTACCGATCTCCACCGACGAGTTGGGGATTGGCTGACGCGAGCGCGCTTCGACTTGGAGGCGATGCTCGCTCAAAGCATGAGCACGACTAGCTAGATGATCCAGGCACCACACCCATAATTGTGACATAATTGCACCTTTTCGCTCGCAAACCGAACGAGTGCAAAAATCGCACTTGCGTTTTTACCGAGGCGTGGGCATGGAAATTATCAGGATGCGAGACTTTTGATTCGGTGCGCGGGCCCGTCTGGGTGCCGCGCTTTTTTGCGTCCTGAACTCCCTAAACCCGAAAGGACAAACCATGCCCGCATCGCGGCGCGTGCAGATTGCACGCGAGCTCGACGAGCAAGACACCATGCTGCCAGCGCACCAGGTCGCCGCTGTTCTCGGGATTAGCCGCGCCCAACTTCGCGTTCTCGACGCGGATCCAGGCGCGTCATTTCCGCCTGCGGTGACGTACTCACCATCGAAACGGGGCTGGAGATTCTACCGGCGACGCGAAATTTGCGCTTGGCTCGCCTCACGTGCACCCGCGGAGCAATCCGGATGACGGGAACGTTCGCCGAAAACGCTGAAAAACTCCGGGCGGCAGGCTGGGCCGTGATGCCGTCTCGGGGCAAGACACCGCTGCGCTCGGGCTTCCCGAAGTGGACGCACCCGCCGAGCAAGAAAGCCGTGGAGCAGTGGGCGGAGAAGTTGCCCGACGCCGACATCGTGTTCGTCAACGGCATGAACCGGACTGAGGATGACTGCGAGACGGTCATGCTCGACTGCGACGACATGGAGATGGTCGAGTTCGTCGAGCGCAAGTTCGGCAAGACGCCGGGCCGGACGCGGACAAGGCAGGGCGAGCACCACTACTTCAAGATGCCAGCCGGGACCGACCTTGGGAAGCTCCACGGGCTGCGCCATGTGGGTCTGAACATCGACGTGAAGCATGGCCAGCGGCAGGCAGCCATCTCGGCAGCGCCTCCGAGCGTCCACGAGAAGGACCCGAGCCGAGTCTACGAGTGGATCGACTGCGATGAGACGGTGATCAAGCATCTCCCGACGCTCGACATCGCGACGCTCTTCGACATCGCAGATGGACCTATTGCATCGAAAAGGCGCGATCCAGAGGATCATATCTTACTAGACCGCGCCCCTGGGGTCTCTCGCTCGGCCATGCTGAGCTACGCCTCGATGCGGGACGGGTCGCGCCGTCAATGGCTGAATGACCGCCTCTGCCGCGACGTGCCGTGGTGCGAGAGCTTCGACGATCTGCTCGACTGCGCCCGCTCACACAACGCCAGCCTCGTCCGTGGCCCGAAGGGGATGCTGCCCGACGAGGTTGTCGTCGAGCGCGCCAAGGCCGTGTGGAAGGTTCGGCACAGGTTCGTCCCCATGGACAACCGTCGGGCGACCGCGCTCACCGATGCCGACGAGATCAGGGCCTTCGCGGCGCTTGGGCAGGCTGGGCAGGATGCGCACACGCTTGTCCAGATTTTTCGGGCTGAGCATGGCGCTCGTGTTGCCGAGGGTTCCACGTTTCAGGTCCGATGCGAGGCCATGGCGAGAGCCAAGGTGATCGGGAACTGGTCGGCGGAGCGGTATCGTCGCGCGTTGAAGGTGCTGCTGACGGTGGGGAGCGTCGTCGAGGCTCGTCCATCAGCATTCAGGCGCGCGGCAGAGTACACGCTGGGCGCACGCATCGAAAGCCCCTCCATCGCGCGGCGGGGCGCGGTCTAGTAAGATATGTACCAACGAATGACGCCTTTTAGAGGCAACTCGAAGGCGAGGGGATCAAAGCAGATCGGGGAACAGCCCTCATACCCTGATGGCCGGGCGGCAGCTTATGGCCACCTCTGACGGTACAAAGGTGCGCCCCACTAACTCAATCGCCTCCACACCGGAGACAGTCGCCGATGCCATCCCGCATTGATCGCATCTCGCGACTTGAGCGCCTGCTCGCCGAGCGCCCACCCCTCTGCGCGATCGACGCCGCCGAGGCCGTCATCGCCTTCGTCGAAACGTCTCACCCGAACGCCCCGCTCGTTCGTCGCTGGCGCTCAGGTGATCGATCGTTGGCCGACATGATCGCCGTCATGGGCCCAAGCCTCACCATCTCGATCACTGAGGCCGAACTCAAACTCTGAGTACGCGCACGCGCGCGCGTTCGCCCACCCGAGCCGCCCGGAGAGATCCGCGGCGGCTTTCTGTTTTCCACCTGACGAGAGAAGGACAATGCCGAGAAAAAAGACACGGACGGCACCCGCCGCGCCGAGCGGATCCGCATGCCCAGTCTGCGGAGATCCGCGCCACCTCGAGAGCAGGCTCGATGCGCCTGGCACGCCTTGCTGGCGATGTCAGAGAAAGCGCCACCTCCCGCCGTCCGAGCCAGCCAGCTCGAAAGCGTGCACGGCCTGCGGCGAGACGAAGAGGTTCGACGACTTCTACCGCGACCGCCAGAAGCGGGATGGACGCTCGTGTCGCTGCAAGCTGTGCTTAGACGCCGCCAACAAGGCCCGCCACGCCGCTCGACCCGTCTTGATCATCACGCCTACAGGGCCCCGCACTTGCTCCCATTGTCGCGTCAAGCAACCGGGCGCCGAGTTCGGCCCGACGAGCAAAGGCCTCTTCCACTCGCATTGCCGCACCTGCCGCAATGCCGCAAAGCGGGCGCACTACCAGAAGAACCGGGACGCCATCCGCGCCAAGGCGCTGGCTGCGTACCACGCTGACATCGAAGCCAGCCGAGCGAAGAGCCGCGCCGCGAGGCGAAGACCAGAGGCAAAGGAGGCAATACATCGTTCGCGCAAGACGGATGAGGGGCGGCGCCGGCACTGCGAGCGCAACCGGCGCTACCGGCTGCGCCATCCCGATCGGGAGGCCGCCCGGAGCGCAGCGAAATATGCCATCCGAAAAGGATGCATCGTCCGCCCCGACATGTGCCAAGTCGCCGGATGCAGCCGACCCGCCGTCGAAGCGCATCACATCGACTACGATCGTCCGCTTGACGTCGTCCACATCTGCCGCCCGCACCACGCTGATCTCCATCGCATCGGCGTCTTGCCGCTGAAGGCCGGCGGCATCGTCACCGCTCCGCCAAGGCCATCGAGGGAGATCCGCCATGGCGAAACACAAGCGTAGCGCCCCGCTGAAAGATCAACCTGCAAACAACAGGCCCCCGCACCGAGGGCGACCCTTCGAAAAGGGGAGATCCGGCAACCCTAAGGGCAGGCCGCCAGGCTCCAGGTCGAAGGTGTCTCTCCTGGTCGAGGGCCTCCTCGAGGCCAATGCCGCCGAGCTTACCCAGGCCCTAATTGCCCGAGCGATGGAGGGATCCACGCACGCGTTGGAACTTTGCTTCTCGCGCCTGGCGCCTGTTCGAAAGGACCGCGTCATAGAGATTAATCTTCCCCAGATCGAGACGGCTGCCGACGTTCTTGCCGGATACGACGCAGTGCTGAGTGCCACCGCCTCGGGCGTCATCTCCGTCCAGGAAGCGAGCGGCCTGTCGAGCATCCTCGAGATGCGCCGCAAATGCCTGGAGACGATGGAGCTCGAGCGCCGTCTCGGCGAGATCGAGAGCCGCCTGGCTGCAGCAGGGGCGTCACTCCATGCGTGATGCGATCGAGGCCCTTCTCGCAACATCGTCAGGCACCCCGCCGGCGGCCGAGGTCGACCAAGCGCTCGCCGAGATCGAGGCCGCCGAAGACGCCGGCGCGGCCTGGGAGGCTTTCCAGCGCTTCAGCCGCGCACTCACCAACGAATGGAGACTGCGCAATGCGTGACATCACCCGCCGACTTGGCCGCCTCGAGGCCGTTACCGACGAGCTCGTCACCAAGATCGGCCCGCCGGCCGAGCCCGTCACGGCCGAAGACGTCGAGGCGTTCTATCGTTTCCGCGACCAGGCCGCCGCCGAGGCTGAAGCCGATCCGGTTGTGCAGGCGCGGACCGACCACGAAGCACTCGCCGACTTTGAACGTTTCCGGCGCCGGATGAGGCAATGGCTCCCGAGTAAGTAGCGTTAACTCAAGCATGCCACCGACCTGTTCAACCAATTTGTTGCTGCGGTATCGTCCGGTCCGGTCGGCGCCGACCAAAATCACCGTCACGCGCTGCCTTGGATCAAACCCGGTCCCCCAGCAAAAGGCAGTGGGGCGCCGTCCAGCGCGGGAGGGAAGGAGCGGATCGCGGCGAACGTCGCCGAGCACTTGCTTGCCCTCGCCGATGCTGCGCGACACAATGCAACAGGGAGTTAGGGGGCGAACCGATGAAGTACACCGCCGCTGTGGGTGCAATACTGACATTCTCCGCCGTCGTAGCCGCTCATGCAGAGTGGACAGTGCGGGTGGAGGGGCCGGACGTCTTCGGCAACACAATGGTATTGATAGGCGAGACCAACTATCGCGAGATGCTCGTCGTCCAGTGCGATTCGAAGGACCAATTCGCGCTCGCCCTGCTTTTTCGAAAGAAAGAGTTCGAGCAGACTCCCAAAGTGGCGGCCAGTTTCCTCGTCCAGATCGATGGTGGCCAGACACAGCGGTTTTCGGCTGAAATGCGGGGTTGGAATGACAAGCATGGCGCCATCGTAGCCGAAGAGCGCTCGCCGGAGATGCTGAAACTGCTGGAGGCCATAGCTGGGGCGCGTCAGCGCATCAGCGTCGGTGCGGAGATCGGCGGAAACCAAGTGTCAGCATCATTCGGCGCGTCGGGATCCCGGCGCGCTGTCTCTGCAGTCATGCAGCACTGCAAGTTGGCAACGCTCTCCCAGTGAACTATCCGCTGATACGGCCTCGTCCATTCTAGTGGGGGAGAAGAGCATCCTCCTCACCAACGCGCGCGCCGTATCCTCGTTAGGACCTACCTGAAGTCCGCCTTGGCCGCTGCGATATCGTTTTCAATTTCGGTCGCGACCGCGTTGGCGATCATCGCCAAGTCGCCCGTGGTCACCCGCTTGGCGTATCTGGCGGCGCGCGCGGCAGGCATGAGCATGTGGCGCGTCGGATCCCGGGCGATGCCGGCGAGCTCGAGGCCAAGGCCGATCCCGGCCTCACCCAACCGTTTCGCCGCCTCCTGCCAGCGCGCTAAGCGCTTGGGGCGATCTGCACATTCTCGAGATGGCTCATCGAATCCTCCCCCTCACTCACGCCCACTTTTGACAATGCGCTTGATCGCCATGGCCGTGAAGGACTTGCTGGTCTCGGCAAGATATCCCGCCCGCGCGAGCTCGGCAGAGATGTCCCGCAGATCATAGCTGTGGAGCGCTGGTTTTCTGGCCCCAGCTAGGGATCTCGGCTGATCGCGCCCTTGATCACGGTGCCATTGGGGCCGAACGACTTTGCCAGTGCGGCACAGACGCCATCGAGACCGAACGTTTTTGCTTTCCGCTCCAGGGCGTCTCGAGCGCCGGTCGTGACCCGATGCTCCCAGCCTTCGTCAGCAACTCAAGCATAGCGTCGGTAACGGCCTTGTTTGGACGGCACCACAGTGCTCGATGGCAAACTGGATGTATTCCAAGCGCGACAGGACATCATGCGCCTGCTTCGGACTTACGCCCCCAGAAGGCCGGTTGATATCCTCCGCGCCGGCGGTATCCGCTGTCAGCGTGCACGCCACTACAGTGACCACAAACCGCATGGTTCTCCCCTCCGCATCCTTCCATTGTTACACGGTTGAAATCGTGATCTTGTTGAACGGAGAACGAGCGCGTTTCGAGGCCTGGGAGGCGTACCTCTCGGGCATGACTGACGAACGGTGGCGCGTCACTGTCGCGATCGAGGCGGTGTCGGCGCCGGCTTCCGCGAGATCGACGACGACCCCGACGCGGAATGAATGGCCGCTGTACGTCATCGCCTCAGCCGCGGCGGCGTCCAGGTTAACCCCCTGCCTCAAGCGGTAGTCACGGACGGCGGCACGAAGCACCTGTTGCGGTGCCTCATGGTGCATATACCCGGGGGCAATGTGCCCTCCCTTACGGATCGAGCGGACGACAGGTGTCCCGAGCTCGATCGCAGCCAAGGCGATCCACCGCTCGATAGCTGCGATGAGGGGGGCCGTGAAGTTGTTCCTCGGCACGACGACCTCTTCGCCGTCGGCCGATGTCTTGGAGCGCGCGAACCGGAGATGTAGACCAGCCGCATCGATGGTCAGCACGGAATCGCCGTCACGGTGTTCGGCCCAATCGATCTTCACGACCTCGCTCCGCCTTGTCGCAGTCAGGTATGCGAGCGAGAGCAGCGCCGCATCTCGGGCGCCGCGGGGATCGGCGGGCGAGTGTGCGAGGATTTCATCGAGCAGCGAGCGCCGGAATGGTCGAGCCTGATCTTGCAGGCGGCCCTTCACGCGAGCCATGCCGGCGAGCACGAGCTTGATCGCTGAGGCGCGGCTATCGAAGTCGAGGCCGGCCGCGGTGTGAGCGGCCTTGATCGCGGCCACGGCGATGCGGATCGTCGAGAGCGTCGCGGGGCCCGCGGGCTTCTCGCCGCGCCCGGCGCGAGGGTCGACGTGGCCGGCCGTCCCGTTCGCGCGCGACGATAGCCAGCTCGCCACCGCGGCGGGTGAAGCCGGCAGCACGGTCGCCCCGTTGCGGTTCGCCCATTCCTGCCACATGGACCATTGGGCCCGGTAAGCTCGAAGCGAGTTGTCGGCCTTCGAGGCTCGGGCGAAGGCCTTGGCCTCGTCGCTCAGCTCATGGTTGAGCGCGACGTTGACGCCATCATTGGTTGTGATCAGCTCTTTCGACATGGCCCGACCCTAGTCTTGATCTTGAACCATACTAAACGTGATAAGTGTAATTGTCACGTATAATAGTCACGCAATGTTCTGTTTCACTTTGAGCGATGTTCACATTAATCTATCCATCTTGGATTGTGTTTCTGTATAGTGCACGCTAAGGGGGAATGTGCTTCCGGCGCCTAAGGGTAGGAGACAACCAGGAGGCGCCCGTGCACGATCGACCCTGCCCAACTCTCGAGGTGACTGCGATCCTCTTCCCGCCCCGGTCGGAAGGACGGATCATCTGGGATGATGATTGGAACGACGACCCAGAGGCGATCTTTCCGCCGCCGGCGCCGTGCCCGACAGTCGCCATCGCGGCCCTGCTGCGGGAAGCGAGCTGGGATGCAGTGAATGCCGACTTGAGGAGCTGTAATTTTGGCAATCGCTGCCATGCCGCCCCCTGCGCAACCCGTGAATCCGGGCGATTGCCAAGGCCCGCGGTTGGCAGCCGCTGCCATTGCCGACCGGGCCCCGATCGGATGAAGGCCGAAAGAGGATAGCGCTTGCCCAAAAGAAGCGGTGGGCGTGCACCGCGTCGAGGGGCGGTGGCTCAATCCCATTCCCTGCATGATCGCTGTGTACGTTTCAGTCGCGCCGTTACCGGACACGCCTGCAACACTCGCTACCGGGCGGCGACACCTCCCGCTCGATGCCGGCTCGCCGGGCGGCGGCTTTCACGATGTAGGCCACCCGCCGATCGCTGATTGCGAACACCCGTTCGCTGGAACCCTTCCCCTCGCGACGGCCTGCGTCGCCGCTCCGCGGGTGAAAGTCCCGCCCGCGTTCAAGGCGACATCGAGAGCTACCACAAAGAGGTGGCGCGGGCGCGAGAAGCCGCCATGCGTAAGAACCGCTAGCGCGTGTTGTCTCTGACGACACCGGCAATTGCCCATAGTGAACGGGTATCTCCCGAGACTCTGATCTGGACGGCGTTATCCCATCCAGATCTCTTCTCGATGTAAATGCGCGCACCCGTCGGGATGACAGCGCAACCTCCATCCACGATAGATAGCGCTATGAAGCGCTTGTAAGCTGCAATGTCCGATGTGAGTTCGGCTAGCCGCCTGATGCGGTCGATCTCGCACGCGACAATGCTCTCCGTGACATTGGCGACGCTACCAACCGCAGTTTCGGCAACTGCTGGCGAAGCCAAGCCCACAGCAACCAGACATCCAAACAGCGTTCGCATGGTCGATCACCTCATCCGTGGTCACTCGCCTCATACAATCGAGAGAAGGACGCCGCCCAGATCAAGGCGTCACAAAATGCACGACGAGGGCGCTAGTTAGCCGCCCTTCGCGGCCCACGATCCGGTTTTCGTGCCTTCCTTGCTCAGCCGCGCCGTGCTGAGCCACCACGCATCAGGCTGTCCGACGACGCGGGCCTGCGTCCGGCCGCTCCATAGCGCAACGCTGATCACGTCGATGGTGGTTCCTGCCCTGATCGGGCGGCATCTGTCGGCCTGGGCAAATCGACTCATCAAAGTCCTGTAGGCGTTTATGTCGTGCTGAGCGTCGAGCTCGTCGCGCGCCTTCTCGTCTCGGCATCCCCAGATCTCGCCCGTGAGCGAGACGCGATCGCCACCCGTGAACTTGATTGACTGACTGCTGGCCCCGCTGCTGCTTCCGTCGCAGCCGGCCAGCACCGCTATCGCCAGGATCAACACTGCCCGTCGCATCATCTGCCCTCCGGCCGAATAGGCTCTGAGTGCGGATATAGCAGCGTCGCAGTCAACCGCAACGGGAACGGGCGTGAATCATAAATTACGTCTTCCGGCTGGTGGACAACTTCAGCGGCGGAGCCATGGGCATGGCTGGGGCCATGGGGCGGGTCACTGCCGCGTCGAAGGCCATGGGAAGCGGGATGGCGGCTGCTGCGGCTGGCGGTGCTATGGTCACGATGCTCAGCAAGGCAACGGCTGAGGCGGCGAAGTTCGAAGACAAGATGGCCCAAGATCGAGGCCCTTCTCGCAACATCGTCAGGCACCCCGCCGGCGGCCGAGGTCGACCAAGCGCTCGCCGAGATCGAGGCCGCCGAAGACGC
>LNFM01013609.1_pt1 | contig 10316 bp, 7 predicted proteins | sample 596031 | NCBI WGS metagenome assembly LNFM01 (sample SAMN04254537, study PRJNA301005) | activated carbon metagenome | isolation source: dual media filters at the Ann Arbor, Michigan drinking water treatment plant | place: USA: Ann Arbor | reverse complement strand
GGAAAATTTTGGATGGAAAAATTCACATCTCCACTGGCGACATAGGCCTTTTTCTTTTCAATTAGCTGATTCACCATCGTGATGATTTCCGGGATGTAGTCGGTGACTTTCGGATTGTGATCATGCGGCTTGAGCCCCAAGGACAAGAAATCTTTTTTGTACTCTTCGATGTAGCGTTCGGAAATTTCACTGAACTTCACGTTTTCAGTCTTGGCGCGTTCAATAATCCGATCATCAATATCAGTAAAATTAAGAGCGTATTCAACTTTGTAGCCACTGTATTCTAACCAATTGCGAACAAAATTAAAGAACACGGGCCCACGAAAATTTCCCACGTGCAAAAATGAATACACCGTTGGACCACAGACATACATGGTCACACGGTTAGGATCCTTTGGCTTAAATTCCTCAAGCTTATGACCTAGAGAATTAAATATTTTTAACATAAGGCTCGAACCTTTTCAGCACGTTCAATCAACGTGGTTCGTGCAATGAGAGGCACAAGAAGCTTTAATTCGGGCCCATGGGGTTCACCAATGACGGCCACGCGCATCGGCATAAAAAGATTCTTACCCTTCACCGCAGCGCCCTCTTTCACTTTCGTTTCGAAAGCTAAAAAATCGGATTCGGTCAAGCTGTCGCCGGAAAAATCACGCAACAACCCCAGCCAAGTGTCCAAAACTTTTTTCGTGGGTTCCCAACTCAGAATTTCTTTTGAAGCTTCCGCGACATGAAATTGGGACGCATCAAGAAGACGATAAAGCCCCACCGCGTCCGACAAAACTTCCATTTTTGGCTTGAAAACTTCAATGGTTTGCATCTGCCACGCAAGATCGGATTTGAAGCTGACACCAGCTTTTTTCAAAAATGGTTCAATATGCTCCCACAAGGTTTTTGAATCTAACGCCCGCAAATGCTGGGCATTGGTCCACTTTAACTTCACCCGATCAAACACGGCACCGGATGAATTCAAACGCTCCAATGAAAACAATTCCGTCAGTTCTTTTAAATCAAAAATATCCTTTTCTGTCGGATGCGACCAGCCAAGTAGGCTTAAAAAGTTATTCATGGCGCTTGGCAGGTAGCCTTCGTTTTTAAAGACATCACATGAAACTGCGCCCTTACGCTTTGACAACTTTTGTCGCTCATCATCAAGCACCAGTGAGATGTGACCAAATTTAGGGGTGGGCCATTTCATGCCTTCAAAAATCATCAGCTGACGAAGCGTGTTCGGCAAATGTTCTTCCGCTCGCAGGACGTGGGAAATCTTCATCATGTGGTCATCGACGACACAACAAAAATTATAAACAGGCATTCCGTCGGATCTGAGCAAAACGAAATCCCCCACCATGTCAGAAGGGAAGTGAACATCACCGCGAATGAGGTCGTGAAGGACATAATCTTTTTTTAATTGCTTTGTGCGAAATCGAACAACAGCTTTTTTGCCACTTGCAAGCTCTGCTTGTGCTTGAGCTAAGGTCCAATCTGCATATGGAGATTCGATGTGAGCGTGGCCGTTATCTTTGTTCGCAGCCCTTTGTTTTTCAATTTCTTCATCCGTCATGAAGCAGTAATATGCAGAGCCCTTCGCAATCAGTTCATCGGCTACTTTTTTATAGATTGGAAGGCGTTCAGATTGGCGATAGGGACCATAAGCGCCCATATCTTTGAGAGTCACGGGATCGACACCTTCATCCCACGTGAGACCCAACCATGTTAAATCTTGAACCATCATGCGAAGCGATTCTTCGCTAGAACGAGCCTGATCCGTGTCTTCAATGCGTAAAATAAATTTTCCATGATTTCGTTTGGCGTAAAGATAATTAAATAACGCCGACCTCGCCCCGCCGACATGCAAATAGCCCGTCGGAGATGGTGCGAAACGAACGCGAACTTCAGAGAATTGAGATTTTGAGGCGTCTGCCATAGAGCTTCCTTTTGTGAACGAACTGGAAAGCTCTATTTTGTCGAACTATGACCGGAAGGTAAAATGATTATTGAAGACCGAAGATGTTTTTGATCTCTTGGTCTTGATTGACGACTTCTTTGACTTCTGGAGCCAAATTAAGCTCTTTTAAAAGACGAGCTTTCGCTTTTTCAAGCATGCTTTTTTCACCAAAACTAAGCTCTTTGTCGACTTTCAACACATACAGATCGCGAAGAACGGCTGCGATCTCAAAAACTGAACCTGTATTGATTTTCTCCATGTATTCGCGGTATCTGCGGTTCCATGTCTGAGTGTCAACTTTGATGTTTTTTTCTTTGAGGATTTCCACAACCTTGATGGCTTCATCACGGCTTAAAAGCGGACGAAGACCGACAGATTTGATATTGGCCGCTGGGATCATGACGCGTAAACCAGTTTCTAGGATATGGAGCGAATAAAACTCGTGCTTTGTTCCAAGGATTTCTTTAGCTTCGATTTTATCGATCCGACCGACTCCGTGTCCGGGGTAAACTGCATGATCACCAACTTTAAATTGCGACATTTATGCTCCTGTCAGGGCCGATAACCAAAAGGCGAAATTTCGACCGATCTGGTTATAGCATTTTTGACACCTTCCATCAAAAAAAATGGATAAAATTGAGGCCTTTTCAACATTGAGCCAAAAAACGTGAAAGAATTACTGGCTTAGCCAACTCCCACTAAAGCTTTCGGGCCGTATAAGGCCATTAAACTGTCTTTAAGGTCAGAATGCTCTGGTCGCTTCAATCCGGGATCACTTTTCATTAGTTTGAATGCAATATCGCGTGCCAATTGAAGGATTTCTTGATCTCGGACTAGGTTGGCCGTTTTGAACCCCGGAAGCCCACTTTGGCGGGCCCCTAGGAATTCACCCGGGCCCCGAAGTTCTAAATCGAATTCGGAGATTTTAAAACCATCGCTTGTTGATTCCATGAACTGCACACGAGCTCTTGTTTCCTCGCTGACAGCGTAGCCCATGATCATCACACAGAAGCTTTTGTGCTCACCTCTCCCCACGCGACCGCGCAATTGATGCAGCTGTGATAATCCAAAACGCTCAGAATGCTCGATCAACATCAGCGTTGCGTTTGGAACATCGACCCCAACTTCGATCACGGTTGTTGAAACTAAAACATCAAATTCATGATTTCTAAACCCGTTCATGACTTCGTCTTTTTCGGCGGGCTTCATTTTTCCATGCAAAAGAGCAAAACGAATTTTTGGAAACTGCACCTTGAATTTTTCAAATTCTTCCGTGGCATTTTTCAAATCCATTTTTTCACTTTCTTCAACAAGCGGATACACGATATAGCATTGACGGCCTTTTAGAACCTGATCATTCATAAACTGCAGCGCTTGCGCCCGCTTCGATTCCGTAATGACTCGGGTCTGGATGGGTTTTCGGCCCACCGGCATTTCGTTAATGACAGATACATCCAGATCCCCATACACCGTCATGGCCAGAGTTCGTGGGATTGGCGTTGCGGTCATCACCAGAAAGTGTGGATCAAGTCCCTTGTTTTTCAGACGACTTCGTTGAGCGACCCCGAAGCGATGTTGTTCATCGATGATGACTAAAGCCAAATTTGCAAATTCCACGTCGTCTTCGATGAGGGCGTGCGTCCCGATTAAAAAATGAATTTCATTTTTCGCGAGGCGCTCTAAAAGATCATCGCGGTCTTTCTTTTTTGTACTTCCCACTAAAAGCTCGCACTTGATTCCTAGTGGCTCGAGCAATTTTTGAGTATTTTTAAAGTGCTGTTCGGCTAAAATTTCCGTCGGCGCCATCATCGCCACTTGAAACTTCGCTTCAATCGCATAAGCTCCCGACAAAATGGCCACCAGCGTTTTCCCAGATCCGACGTCCCCTTGAACAAGGCGGTTCATCGGGCGCCCTAGACTGAAATCATGAAAAATTTCACCGAGCGATTTTTTCTGCGCCGCAGTTAATAGAAAGGGTAAGGCCTTTTCAAGCTTTGGGACCATCACCGAAGGGTGATTCAGAACAATACCTTTTCGCTGCTCGACCCCAATTTTTTTAGCGGCCAGATATAGCTCAAGCCAAAAAAATTCATCAAAAATAATGCGCCGGTGAGCCGGTGACTTAAATTCAGAGAGCTCTTTGGCTTCATTTAAATTCGGAATGTGTAAGGATTTAATCGCCTCGATCCGATTCTTAAGACCAAGCTCTAATAAAATCTTGGAAGGCATTGGATCCACTGGATAATGTTCAATTTGATCCAGAGCTGAACGAACTAGATTCATGATCTTTTGACTACTCAGGCCTTCGATTTCAACGTAGATCGGTAAAAGCTCATCCTTCAAGTCTTCATCATCAACTGCATCTTTTATATCGGGATGATGAAATTCCAATTTTCCGCGATAATTAATCACTTTCCCGGTGATACGAACCGAAGTTTGATCTTTGAAACGATCGAAGTAACCGCGATAGGGAACGCGAAAATATTTGCACCGAATCGATCCAGACTGATCCTTGATCAGAATATCAAAAATCTTTCTAGTGGATCTTCCCATATTGTAAGATGACACACTGACAACGGTCGCAAGCAAACTCACAAGTTCATTTTCTTTTAGTGTCGAAATGGTGCGCGCGGCCCGTCTGTCTTCGTAAGCGCGCGGAAAATTGAGTAATAAATCCTCGACTGTTTTAATTCCGTTCCGATAAAAAAGAGACCCTAATTTTGGTCCCACACCTTTTAAGAACTGAACGTCTGTATCAAATCGAAGCCCACGGCCGGCACCCGCAAAACTAGCCTTTTGACCATTAACATCCTTGTACTTTGCAGAAGATAGTCCGGAGGATTTGTTAAATTTATCAATCATGTTATTCTTATTTCAGCCGATAAGGAGCCTATGTCAACAGCAGGATACTTCCGAGTTCGATTAAGCACAATCAGAGCTCTTCAACCGACGCCTTTTGACCTCTATCTTTACATTGATGGAAAAATGATTCTTTACGTTAAAACGGGTGATGGAATTTCAAGCGAAAAAATCCAGAAACTCCACTGGCGTGACACTGGAGAATCTTTCTTCGTATCAAATGATAACAAACAGGCTTACCGCGATTACGTCAAAGGTTTAATGAATTCTTCGACGATGTCGAATGATGAGAAGGCCGCAACTTTGCGTGAAAGCTCGATTGCCATTTTAGAAGATCTGTTTGAAACACCGGATGTCGGCGTTGCACTTGAGGAATCAAAACCCATCATCACCGATCTTTTGAACTTTATGAACGAAGCTCCGGGATCGATCGGCAACTTAATTAGTTTATCCGGACATGATTTTTACACGTACAACCATTCTTTTGACGTCAGTATTTATTCTTTAGGATTAGGACAAGCTTTAGGGTTCGATCGCAAGGTTTTAGAAGAGCTGGGACAAAGTTCACTCTTCCACGATGTGGGTAAGCGCATGGTGGCACTTGAAATTCTTTGTAAAAAAGGTCCGCTGGATGAAGCCGAGTGGGTGCAAATGCGCCAGCATCCGCAATGGGGATTAAAAATATTAAATGAACACCAGGGTATATCAGACGCCATCAAAGCCGCTTGCATGGAACATCATGAAAGCTGGAGTGGTGGCGGCTATCCCCAGGATTTATCGGGACAAGAAATTCATCCTTTCGGACGTATCGTGGCTTTAACGGATACATATGACGCCATGACGACGCAGCGATCTTATAACGTACCAATGCGTCCAACCGAAGCGCTTGAAATGATGAAAACAAAACTTCAAGGCCGGTTTGATCCCGAGATGCTCAAAGCCATGTATTCAGTTCTTTTCAAGATGGAAAAGAAAGTCGCAAGCTAAATTCAAGCATTAAGCCATAAAGTTGAAAGTCGTACTCACGCTAGCGTGTTGCCGAAAAGGAATAAAAATTCGGCGACAGACTTGTCGTGTCCGATGTCAGCGTCGCTTGATATTTTAAAAATCGATTTGCTGGAAGTAAAAGAGTCAAAAAATCCGTGTGGGTCATGACGGGACCTGCTGCATTCACAACAAGACCTAAACCAGTTGCGGGATCTGAATTATTATTCAATTCAGAAAAATACGTCGCGCTCGTTCCATCTGGCCCCTTCCATGTTGGCACATCAGAGCAATCCGAAAATCCACAGCTCTTGATTTGAAACTGCAGTCGATTCGCCCCTCGGCGATAAATCTGCTGGATCTCGCTCGCGCTGAGCGCGCGATTCCAAAATGCAACTTCATCAACCCGCCCATTCAGTCCACCCGTCGCATTGGTCGCATGGCGACCAAGCCTTGGAGTCGCTAGAGTCACGGCACACCCTGCCGCGTCTGCAACTGTGCCGATCTGCGTCCCGCCCGTAAAAATTCTGTAAAGTCCATTAGCACGATCTCGTTGCGTCACAACATGCTGCCACGTCCCCACGACGATGGAGCCACCATTTAATTGGTTAAGGCTTCCGCCGGAATCACACCTTGTTTCCATCGCAAAAACATTCGCGCGCGAACAAATCCCTGATAAGGCATTCGATGCAGTCGCTCGGTCAAGGAAATAGGTACCACTTCCCCCGCACCCATTCGTGTACGAATTCACATACAACCAAACCGAAATTGTATACGAACCCGTTGAACCGATCGAGGTGTTCACCCCAGTCAGATCCACAAATCCGCCGGTATTATTCGAGGCGATAGCGCCATTAAAACGCCCCACGGAATTGAGCGTAATTGACGTCGCAGAGCGCACGACATGACGATTATTTCCAGAGAAATCTCGAAAATCATTTGAGCTAGGTGCTGTTCCTGTCGTGGTTTCATTGAAGCGCCAGTAGCCAATCAGTCCATTCATGAGGTTCGCTTCGATAGCTGTGTAATCAGTAGCCAATTCGCTGGTCGTCGCAGGAAGTTCCTTTAAAAAAGGTAGAGTAGATTTCCACGAATGCGTGAGCCAATTCGTGAATGGAACACCACCACATCCCCCAAAAAGATCAATCGAAGGAGACGTGTAGGTTCCCGAAGTCTGCCCCGGTGATAGAACAACTTGTGAACCTGAAACAACAGTATTTGAAAATGTCCCTTGATTAAACACCACGGCCGTATCTTGAGTTTGGTTTGACTTATTAGCTTGGCAATTCCAATTTGAAAGCGGAATAAATATTTGCGCATCTGCATTCAAGGTCAAAAGAGCCAAGATGAAAAAGGCCATAGACAAAGTTCCCTCTTATCTTAAAAGGTATTCTAATCATACCCTCGGGAAGAATGATATGGAAGAAAATCTGCGGACGAAAGATCCTAATTCGAACAATCCTTTGTCGCCCACTTGATTAACAAGGGGCGAACGGCAGCGTAGGCCAGATATCCCAGAAATCCGCTGCCAAGCTGTCCTTGCTGCGAAAGAAGTCCAAAAAATTTGTGCTTTACTTCCAGAAAAGGATAAGCACCGTAAGCACCCGCTGAAGAAAATGTTTCGATGTTATTTTGACAATTAAAAGTTGCCGCATGGCATTCAGCCCACAAGCCTAAGCCGTAGTGCCAGTCTTCACCCGTGCCGCGATTTGCTGGCGACGCGAGAATTTCTGCTGAACCGACTTGATCAGAAAGCTGTTGTGATTTCAATTCGACCGAGAGAATTTCATTTTTATGGAAAGCTCTCAAAAAATCAATGTAGTCCTGACCACTCCAGTGCATTCCACCTGCGAGCCGTGGATTTTGAAGCGATGGAAGATCATAGGCAGAACTGGAAAAAAGACCCGTCTTCGACTTGAAATCAGCAAAAACGTTTTGCCATGTCGAAACCGTGACTCCGGATGGACTTGATAAACCTCGCGCGCGGTCCCGTGCTTTTAGCACCATAAGGCCCGCAACTTGTAAATGCGAACCCGAATAGTAATAAACGGTTCCGGGAATATACGTGCTTGTTGAATTGTTCTCGACCATTTTCAAAGTGCAGTCTTCAAAATTTGGAAACGGGGAATTCAAACACGCATCTTCCTTCGTCATTCCTGATGTAAAGCTCATCAAATCACGCAGAGTCATTTGTGACAGAACATGTTCAGGACTCAAGGGCCACTGACTTCCAATGACATCCTTCGCCTTTGATTCTAGGGACAGTGGATTTGAGCTTTGTTGGTTTTCCAGACTTTCCAAGTACTGCAAAATGATGGTTGCCGTGATCCACTTCGAAGTGGACGCTGATTCTAATACGGTCTCAAGGCCGACTGAACCATTTTTGTAAACGAGCTTTCGACCATCTTCGGCCTCAACACCAAAAGCAAATTCAGTCGGCAATGTGGATGTCGCCAGAACTCCTTTAACTTGGATCTCGAGGTCCTCAAGTTCTTCAATCGAACATTGATTGGGGTCTATTTCTGGTTGCGGCTCTTCACCGACAGCAATCGGTTCGACCGGATTTTGGATGGGGCTCGGAGCGGGAGCTGGATCAGAAGAAAACTTTCCAAGATCACAAGCGGATAAACAGAGCAACAAAACGAAAGGCATAAATAATCTCGTTACATTTTCGAAAAGGACTTTAAGTGATTCCACAAAATACCCCCACTGAAATTCATGCCGTTGCCGATGTTGAGAGTAAAACGCCTGTGGTCACTGAAGGTTTCAAAATGAAATCTCAGATCAGGATTGATTCAGATTGAGACAAAGAGTCCTATTGTGAAGCGAATAAAGATTAAGTGCAGTCCTTTGAAGAGAAATTCAGAAAGCACTTATCGGCAGCTTCCAAAATCAATTCTTTTTGTAAGACTTCACTTTTCGTGAGCTTCCAAGAATCTAGGCTATCAGACCTGCTGCGCCGACCTGGGAATTGCTCTTTGGCTTGCTCAAGAGAAAGCAGTTTGATGTCGCGCAATTCCAGATTTTTTAAAAGCCATTGCCATTTCAAATTTTCGGCTGAATCTTTCGTGCGTCCAATCAAGATAATGGTTTTATAGGGTCCTACTCCCCGACTGGCCAGGCGCTCAATAACTTTTTCTAAGTCATCGAGTTTGTAGATCTTTTTTGAAGCTCGCTGATTTGATTCTCGACGAACTAGAAAATCTTCCCACCAAATATTCATGGAACCTGATACATGAAAGGATTCAAAATCAAATGCGGTTCTGGTGTCGAGCAGAACCACATCGGCCTTCATGGGATTAACTGTTTCAGTCATCGCCTTGGTTGGCGCTTGTTGACAGGAAAGCATGAACAGTATCACTGCAGAGCAAATCAGAGGACCTAAAAGACTTTGAACCCAGCCATTTTTTTTCAACATGATCATTATTTATTGTGCTGAATTTTCATTGTTGGGAAAAAGATAATGTCCCGAATACTCGGACGATCCGTCATGATCATCACGATGCGCTCAAGACCGATACCAACACCACCAGTCGGTGGCATTCCCGTTTCAATGGCGTGTAAAAAATCTTCATCCATAGGATGCGCCTCTTCGTCGACATTACGCTTGGCTTCTTGATCTTTAAGACGATCCCGCTGTTCTTCTGGATCATTCAATTCGGAATAGCTGTTGCCAATTTCCATGCAGGCCGCAAACGGCTCAAAGCGTTCAACCAATCGCGGGTTATCGCGATGAATTTTTGTCAAAGGCGAAATTTCAACCGGATGGTCCATCACGATCGTGGGCTGCCAAAGATGTGGTTCGGCCGCGATTTCAAAAACCTTCATTTGCTTTTCACCCAGCGAAAGGTTTTCTAGTTTCACAGGCTTATCAGAATTCTTTTTCAAATAGTCATTAAGTCCAGGTTCATCTTTGGGATCAAGTTTTGCGTACTCTTTGATTCCATCCATCACCGTGAGGCGTCTCCATGGCGGCGTAAAATCAATGTCTTTACCTTGATAAGTCACTTTCATGCTGCCACAAACTTTTTGGCAAACAGAAGAAACGAGATCTTCAAATTGCTTCATTTGATAATTGTAATCTGTGTAGGCTTCGTAAAATTCAAGCATCGTGAATTCCGGATTGTGAGACCGGTCAATGCCTTCATTACGAAAATTCTTTCCGACTTCGTAGACTTTTTCATACCCGCCAACGATGAGCCGCTTTAAATAAAGTTCTGGAGAAATCTTCATATAAAGCTTCATATCCAAAGCACGATGATGAGTCGTGAATGGATGAGCCGCTGCACCTCCGTAAAGAGGTTGTAACACGGGGGTTTCAACTTCTAAAAAGCCTCGATCATCCAAGAATTGCTTCACAGCCTTAATGATTTGAATCCGCTTTGTAAAAACCTTGCGAGATTCAGGATCACTGATCAGGTCAAGGTGACGATGACGGTACTTAATTTCCACATCTTGAACACCATGAAACTTTTCCGGCAATGGCTCTAAGGTTTTTGTTAAAACTTGGAATGTTTTAACGTAC
>LNFM01013607.1_pt1 | contig 10321 bp, 21 predicted proteins | sample 596031 | NCBI WGS metagenome assembly LNFM01 (sample SAMN04254537, study PRJNA301005) | activated carbon metagenome | isolation source: dual media filters at the Ann Arbor, Michigan drinking water treatment plant | place: USA: Ann Arbor | reverse complement strand
TGGACGTGACGCTGATCGCGCCGATCGCGATGGATGAGGGCCTGCGTTTTGCCATCCGCGAGGGTGGCCGCACGGTGGGCGCCGGCGTCGTTGCAAGCATCAGCAATTGAGCGACCGTAAGAAGATGGACAGCCAGAATATCCGGATTCGCCTCAAGGCGTTCGATCACCGCGTGCTCGATGGCAGCACCAAGGAGATCGTGCAGACCGCGAAGCGGACCGGTGCTCAGGTGCGCGGCCCCATCCCGCTGCCGACCCAGATCGAGCGTTTCACCGTGAACCGCTCGCCGCATGTGGACAAGAAAAGCCGCGAGCAGTTCGAGATCCGAACCCATCGCCGGCTGCTCGATATTGTCGACCCCACGCCCCAGACTGTGGACGCGCTGATGAAGCTCGACCTGGCCAGCGGTGTGGACGTCGAGATCAAGATCTAGAGGACGCCAGACTATGGCTTCGACCAACATGGCCAAGACCGGCCGCACGGGGCTTATCGCCCGCAAGCTGGGGATGACCCGGCTGTTTCATGATGACGGCACAACCGTGCCCGTCACCGTGCTGCACCTCGACGATGTGCGCGTGATCGCCCAGCGGACCACCGAGACGGATGGTTACCAGGCGCTGCAGCTCGGCATCGGCCGCGCGAAGCCGAAGAATGTGACGAAGGCCAATAAGGGGCACTTCGCCAAGGCCGGCACCGAGGCGCCGCGCAAGGTCGTCGAGTTCCGCGTGGGCGGCGACGCCATGCTGGAGCTGGGCACCAAGCTGTCGGTGGAGCATTTCGTGGCCGGCCAGAAGGTCGATGTCACCGGGATGAGCCGCGGCAAGGGCTTTGCAGGCGTCATGAAGCGCTGGAATTTTGCCGGTCTCGAAGCCTCGCACGGCGTGTCGATCAGCCACCGTTCGCATGGTTCGACGGGCAATCGGCAGGATCCGGGCAAGACCTTCAAGAACAAGAAGATGGCGGGCAATCTGGGCTATGAGCGGATCACGACGCAGAACCTCACGGTCGCGGGCGTGGACCTCGAGCGTGGGCTGCTGCTGATCAAGGGCGCCATTCCCGGCGGCAAGAACGGCTATGTGCTGGTGAAGGACGCTGTGAAGCGGACCCGCCATGCCGACGCGCCTTTCCCGGCCGGCGTGGCGTAAGGACACACCCCGATGCAAGTCAAAGTCATTTCCCTCGACAATGCCGAGGTTGGCGAGCTGGAGCTGCCGGACGATCTGTTCGCGGTCGCCCCGCGTCCGGACATCATGGCGCGCGTGGTGCATTGGCAGCTCGCCAAGCGCCGCGCCGGCACCCACAAGGTCAAGGGCATGGGTGAGGTCTCCGGCACCACCAAGAAGCCCTATCGCCAGAAGGGTACGGGCAATGCCCGTCAGGGCTCGCTGCGAGCGCCGCAATACCGCAAGGGTGGCATCGTGCATGGCCCGGTCGTGCGCGACCATGGCTATTCGCTGAACAAGAAGGTGCGCCGCCTCGGCCTGATTTCGGCGCTGAGCCAAAAGGCCGCCGAGGGCAAGCTGGTGATCCTGGATTCGGCGCCTGCCGAGGCCAAGACTGCCGTCATGGCCCGGAAGGTGAAGGCGTTGGGCTGGAAGTCGGCCCTCGTGGTTGATGTGACGGTGGATGCCGGTTTCGACCGCAGCTTCCGCAACATCCCCTACATGCAGGCGATGCCGACCATGGGCGCGAATGTGTATGACATCCTGAAGCACGACGTTCTCGCGGTCACCCGCGCCGGCGTCGAAGCCCTGAAGGAGCGCCTGGCATGAGCGCGACCATTTCCAAGCCGAAGGCAGCCCCGCGCATCAGCAGGGAGAAGATGTATCAAACCATCCTCTCACCGCTGGTGACCGAGAAGGCGACCGCGCTGTCCGAAAAGGGCCAGGTCGTGTTCAAGGTGCCGCTGACGGCGACCAAGCCGGATATCAAGCAGGCCATCGAGGGTCTGTTCGGTGTGACCGTGCTGGCGGTCAACACCATTGTGGTGAAGGGCAAGACCAAGCGGTTCAAGGGCCGCCCTGGTGTTCGCTCGGACTGGAAGAAGGCAATGGTCAAGCTGGCCGAAGGCCAGAGCATCGACCTGACGACGGGGCTTTCGTAATTCCATGGCACTGAAGAATTTCAAGCCGGTCACGCCCAGCCTTCGCGGCACGGTGCTGATCGACCGCAAGGAGCTCTGGAAGGGCAAGCCCATCAAGGGCTTGACCGAGGGGCAGCACAGTCATGGCGGCCGCAACAACCACGGCCGGATCGTGGTGCGGTTCCGGGGCGGCGGGCACAAGCAGTCCTACCGGATCATCGACTTCAAGCGTCGCAAGTTCGATGTGCCGGCCGTTGTCGAGCGCATCGAGTATGATCCGAACCGCACGGCCTTCATTGCACTGCTGAAATATGCCGATGGTGAGCTGGCCTATATCATTGCGCCGCAGCGCCTGAAGGTGGGCGACACGGTGATCGCGGCTGAGAAGTGCGACATCAAGCCGGGCAACGCGATGCCCCTGGGCAATATCCCGGTCGGCACGATCGTGCACAATATCGAGCTGAAGCCCGGCGCCGGCGCCAAGGTGGCGCGTTCCGCCGGCACCTTCTGCCAGCTCGTCGGCAAGGATACAGGCTACGCGCAGCTGAAGCTGCAATCGGGCGAGGTGCGCACCGTTCGTGCGGAGTGCATCGCGACCGTGGGCGCCGTGTCCAACCCGGACAACAGCAACCAGGAACTGGGCAAGGCCGGCCGCATGCGCTGGCTGGGCTTCAAGCCGCACAACCGCGGCGTGACGATGAACCCGGTGGATCACCCGCATGGTGGTGGCGAAGGCCGCACCTCGGGCGGTCGCCATCCGGTGACCCCGTGGGGCAAGCCCACCAAGGGCGCCAAGACCCGCAACAACAAGCGGACCGATCGACTGATCGTGCGCCGCCGCAACGCGACGAAGGGCTAAGCAATGCCGCGCAGCGTATGGAAAGGTCCGTTCGTGGACGGATACCTCCTCGCCAAGGCGGATGCCGCTCGTGCATCCACCCGCAACGAGATCATCAAGATTTGGTCGCGTCGCAGCACCATCCTGCCGCAGTTCGTGGGCCTGACTTTCGGCGTCTACAACGGCAAGAAGCATCTGCCGGTGCAGGTCAGCGAGAATATGGTGGGGCACAAGTTCGGCGAGTTCTCGCCGACGCGCACCTTCACCGGCCACTCGTCGGACAAGAAAGCGAAGCGGGGCTAGTATGAGCAAGCCGAAACATCCCCGCTCGGTCGCTGAGACCGAGGCGCTGGCCATCACCTACAACATTCGCGTCTCCCCGCGGAAGTTGAACCTGGTGGCGCAGACCATTCGTGGCGCCAAGGCCCAGGATGCGATCGCGCAGCTGACCTTCAGCAAGCGCCGCATCGCGGTGACCGTGCGCAAGACGCTGGAAAGCGCCATCGCGAATGCCGAGAACAACCATCAGCTGGACGTCGACCGGCTGGTCGTGAGCCGTGCCGAGGTGGGCCGCGCCATGGTGATGAAGCGCTTCATGGCGCGTGGTCGTGGCAAGGCGGCGCAGGTCGAGAAGTGGTTCAGCCATCTGAAGATTGTGGTCGCCGAGCAGGCCGTGACACAGGAAGCCGCGTAATATGGGTCACAAAGTCAATCCAATCGGGCTTCGGCTCGGCATCAACCGCACCTGGGACAGCCGCTGGTTCGCCGGGCGCGACTACGCCAAGCTGCTGCATGCCGATGTGAAGCTGCGCGAGGCGCTCAAGGAGCGTCTCAAGGGCGCCGGCGTCGCCAAGGTGGTGATCGAGCGTCCGGCCAAGAAGCCGCGCGTGACGATCCATGCCGCCCGCCCCGGTGTCGTCATCGGCAAGAAGGGCGCCGATATCGAGGTGCTGCGCAAGGACATGGCGAAGCTCGCCGGTGCCGAGGTCGCGCTGAACATCCTCGAGATCCGCAAGCCGGAGCTGGATGCGACGCTGGTCGCTGACAGCATCGCGCAGCAGCTGGAGCGCCGCGTGGCATTCCGTCGCGCGATGAAGCGTGCGGTGCAGTCGGCCATGCGTCTTGGCGCCGGCGGCATTCGTATCAATTGCTCCGGCCGTTTGGGCGGGGCGGAGATTGCGCGTATGGAGTGGTACCGCGAGGGCCGTGTGCCCCTGCACACGCTGCGCGCCGATATCGACTATGGCGTCGCCACGGCGAAGACCACCTATGGCACCTGCGGTGTGAAGGTCTGGATCTTCAAGGGCGAGATCATGGCGCATGACCCGTCGGCGCAGGACAAGCGCGCCGCCGAACAAGCGCCGCAGAGGTAAAGACCAATGCTGCAACCCAAGCGCACGACTTTTCGTAAAGCCCATAAGGGCCGCATCAAGGGCATCGCCCGGACCGGTTTCACCCTGTCCTTCGGCGGCTATGGCCTGAAGGCCCTGGAGCCTGAGCGCGTCACCGCGCGGCAGATCGAGGCGGCTCGCCGCGCGATCACCCGCGCCATGAAGCGCCAGGGCCGGGTGTGGATCCGCATCTTCCCGGATGTGCCGGTCTCCTCCAAGCCCGCGGAAGTCCGCATGGGCTCGGGCAAGGGCGCGCCGGAATTCTGGGTGGCCCGGGTGAAGCCCGGCCGCATCATGTTCGAGATCGACGGCGTGTCGCTCGACACGGCGAAGGAAGCGCTCGGCCTTGGCGCTGCCAAGCTGCCGATCAAGACCAAGATCGTGGCCCGTCTGGGTGGAGACGCCTGATATGACCAAGCCTTCCGACGTGCGCGCGAAGAGCGCCGATGAGCTGCAGGCCATGCTGCTGGACCTGCGGAAAGAGCAGTTCAACCTGCGTTTTCAGCGGGCCACCGGCCAGCTGGAAGCGACAAACCGTATCAAGGCGGTTCGCCGTGATATTGCGCGGGTGAAGACAATCCAGACCGAGCGCGCCCGCTCGGCCCAACCCCAGTCCTGAAGAGGAGACCCCGGCCATGCCGAAGCGCGTCCTCACCGGGCGGGTCACCAGCGACAAGCAGGACAAGACGGTCACCGTCTTGGTCGAGCGTCGCGTGATGCATCCGCTCTACAAGAAGTTCATCCGGCGTTCGAAGAAATACGCCGCGCATGACGAAGAGAATCTGGCGAAGGAGGGCGACCTCGTGAGCATCGAGGAGTGCCGTCCGATCAGCAAGCGCAAGACGTGGGTGCTGATCGCCCGCAATGGCGATGCCGTCGCGAAGCCTGAGGGCCTCGTGGCTGCTGAAGGAGTTCCGGCATGATCGGCGTCGAAGCCAATCTCGAGGTCGCTGACAACAGCGGCGCGCGTCGGGTGCAGTGCATCAAGGTGCTGGGCGGCTCCAAGCGCCGCTTCGCCTCGGTGGGTGACATCATCGTGGTCGCGGTGCAGGAAGCGATTCCGCGCGGCAAGGTGAAGAAGGGTGCGGTCGAGCGCGCGGTGATCGTGCGCACATCCTATCCGGTGCGCCGCGCCGACGGCACGGCCATCCGCTTCGACAAGAATGCGGCGGTGCTGATCAACAAGTCCAATGAGCCGATCGGCACGCGCATCTTCGGACCCGTGGTGCGCGAGCTGCGCGCCAAGAAGTTCATGAAGATCATCTCGCTGGCGCCGGAGGTCCTGTAACAATGGCCGCCAAGATCAAGAAGGGCGACCGCGTCGTCGTCCTGACCGGGCGCGACAAGGGCAAGCGCGGCGAAGTGCTGCGCGTGTTCCCGACCGAGACGCGGGCGCTGGTGCAGGGCGTGCACCTGGTGAAGAAGCACGAGAAGCCGCAGGGCATGGGCAAGCCGGGTGGCATCACCACCAAGGAAGCGCCGATTCACCTCAGCAATATCTCGTTGATTGACCCCAAGTCCGACAAGCCGGCGCGGGTTGGTTTCAAGACCCTGGAGGATGGCCGCAAGGTCCGCGTCTCCAAGGCATCTGGTGAGGTGCTCGACGCATGAGCGGGACAAAAGGCAAGGGCGCGCCCGCGAAGGGCGGCAAGCCCGGTAACAAGAAGACCGGCGGCAAGTCGGGTGGCGCTGGCGCCCCCGTCAAGGCCGAGGGCACGACGCGTGGCCAGAGCACGGTTCCGGCCGCGGCCGGCGCGGCCGTGGCGAGCGAGGGTGAGGCCCGCCTGGCCATTGCCTATCGCGAGAAGGTGCGGGCCAAGCTCATCGAGGAGTTCGGCTACACCAACCCGATGGAAGTGCCCAAGCTGACGAAGATCGTCATCAATATGGGCGTGGGCGAGGCGGCGGGCGACCAGAAGAAGCTCGACGCCGCGGTGGGCGACCTGATGCTGATCTCCGGTCAGAAGCCGGTGCGCACGATGGCGAAGAAGGCGATCGCCGGCTTCAAGATCCGCGAAGGCCAGGCCATCGGCACCAAGGTGACGCTGCGCAAGACCCGGATGTTCGAGTTTCTCGACCGTCTGGTGACCATTGCGCTGCCGCGGGTGCGCGATTTCCGTGGTCTGCAGGGTTCCAAGGGTTTTGACGGCCGCGGGAATTACGCGATGGGGCTCAAGGAGCAGATCGTGTTTCCCGAGATCGTCTACGACAAGGTGGACACCGTTCGCGGTATGGACATCGTGTTCGTGACCACCGCGAAGACCGACAAGGAAGCGAAAGCGCTGCTCAAGGCGTTCGAGCTTCCCTTCACGAACTGAGGCAATTGGAAAACCGCGGGCTTTTGTCCGCAGGTTCCGGAGGATAGACACGATATGGCGAAGACTTCGTCCATCGAGAAGAACAAGCACCGTGAGGCGCTTTCGGCCGCGCATGCCAAGAAGCGTGCGAAGCTGAAATCCGTGGTGATGGACCGCGAGGCGCCGATCGAGGAGCGCTTCGAGGCCACCATCAAGCTCGCGCAGCTGCCCCGCAACGGCGCCAAGGTGCGCGTGCGGTTGCGCTGCGAGCTGACGGGTCGCCCGCGCGGCAACTATCAGAAATTCAAGCTTTGCCGGAACATGCTGCGTTCCATGGCCAACAGCGGGCAGCTGCCCGGTGTGGTCAAGGCCAGCTGGTAAGGGAGCGCAGACATGTCGATGTCCGATCCCGTGGGTGACCTGCTCACCCGCATCCGCAATGCCCAGAGCGCCCGTCAGTCGCGTTGCGTGGCCCCGGCCAGCCGCCTGAAGGCGGATGTGCTGGAGGTGCTCAAGCGCGAGGGTTACATCCGCGCCTGGAAGCTCTCTGAAATTCGCACCGGTGTCGCTCAGCTCGAAATCGAGCTGAAATATTCCGAGGGTGAGCCGGCGATCAAGGAAGTGAGCCGCGTGTCCAAGCCTGGGCGCCGGGTCTATTCCAAGATCAAGGAGCTGCCGAAGTTCTATTCCGGGCTGGGGATTTCCATCCTGTCCACGCCGAAGGGCGTGATGAGCGACGCTGAAGCACGGGCTGCCAATGTTGGCGGCGAAGTGCTGGCGCGCGTGTTCTAAGGGGGCCAGCAGAATGTCACGCGTTGGCAAATATCCCGTGCCTGTTCCCGCCGGCGTCACCTTGGCGCTGCAGGGCAGCACGCTGGTGGCGAAGGGCAAGCTGGGCGAGCTCAGCATGCCCGTGTCGGAATCGGTTGAGCTGGACATCGCGCCGGGTGCGGTGGCGGTGAAGCCGCTCGGCCGCGACCGGCAGAGCCGGACGATGTGGGGCACCACTCGCAGCCTGATCAACAGCATGGTGCAGGGCGTTTCGGTGGGCTTTGTGAAGTCCATGGAGATCAACGGTACGGGTTACCGCGCCGCGGTGCAGGGGCCGGAGCTGGTGTTGAACCTCGGCTACAGCCACGAAATCCGCTACACGGTGCCGCCCGGCATCAAGATCACCTGCGAGAAGCCGACCGCCATCAAGGTGGAAGGCATGGACAAGCGCCAGGTCGGCCAGGTGGCGGCGGAAATCCGCGGCTATCGCGGTCCCGAACCCTATAAGGGCAAGGGCGTGAAGTACGAAGGCGAACAAATCCTCCGGAAGGAGGGTAAGAAGAAGTAATGGCATTCAAGAAACTCGACCTCGAAGCCCGGCGTCGCGCCCGTCTTCGCTATCAGCTGAAGCAGAAATCCGGTGGGCGCGCGCGCCTGTCGGTGTTTCGCTCGGGCAAGCACATCTATGCGCAGATCATCGACGATGCGGCTGGCCGCACCGTCGCTGCCGCCTCTTCGCTGGAGAAGACGCTGCGCGAGGCGCTGAAGACCGGCGCCGACAAGGATGCGGCGGTGGCCGTGGGCAAGCTGGTGGCCGAGCGGGCCCTGGCGGCCGGCGTTTCGGCCGTGGTCTTCGACCGCGGTCCCTATCTCTACCATGGCCGCGTGAAAGCGCTGGCCGATGCCGCCCGCGAAGGCGGGCTGGCATTCTAAGGGGCGATCAATATGGCACGTGAACCGCGCAGCGGCGGCGAAGGTGGTGGTGGTGGCGAGCGCGAAGGTCGCGGCCGCGGCCGTGGCCGTCGCGACGACAACCGCCAGCAGCAGACTTCCGAAGGCGATGACCTGAAGGACAAGCTGGTCACCATCAACCGCGTCGCCAAGGTGGTGAAGGGTGGCCGCAGGTTCTCCTTCGCCGCACTGGTTGTGGTGGGTGATCAGAAGGGCCGCGTGGGCTGGGGCGCCGGCAAGGCGCGCGAGGTCCCCGAGGCGATCCGCAAGGCGACCGAGCGGGCGAAGCGCACGATGATCCGTGTGGCGATGCGCGAAGGCCGGACCTTGCACCATGATGTGGTGGGCGAATTCGGCGCCGGCCGTGTGATCCTGCGTTCGGCTCCGGCCGGCACGGGCATCATTGCCGGTGGCCCGATGCGCGCCGTGTTCGAGACGCTGGGGATGGGTGACGTCGTGGCCAAGTGCACCGGCACCACCAACCCGCACAATATGGTGAAGGCGACCTTCGCCGGGCTCCAGCGCGCCGCCAGCCCGCGCAGCGTGGCCAGCCGCCGTGGCAAGAAGGTTGGCGATCTGCTTGGCACCAAGAAGGGCGATGAGCCTGCCGCGGAGGCCGCCAATGTCTGATGAGCCCTCGATGCCGGCGGCATCCAAGCCCACTGTCACGGTGAAGCAGACTGGCTCGCCGATCGGCCGCAAGCCTGGCCAGCGCGAGACGCTGATCGGCCTTGGCCTCAACAAGATGAATCGGGTTCGCACCCTCGAAGACACCCCCAGCGTTCGTGGGATGATCAAGAAGGTTGCGCACCTGGTGAAAGTGGAATCGTGAGATGAAGCTCAACGAACTTAAGGATAACGACGGCGCGCGGCTGAAGTTCAAGCGCATTGGCCGTGGTATTGGCTCCGGCAAGGGCAAGACCTCCGGCCGCGGCGTGAAGGGTCAGAAGGCCCGCACCGGTGTGTCGCTGAACGGCTTCGAGGGCGGTCAGCTGCCGATCTACCGGCGTCTGCCGAAGCGCGGCTTCGTGAACATTTTCCGCAAGGAATATGCGCCGTTGAACGTGGGCGCGCTGGAGAAGGCGATCAGCGAGGGCCGCCTGCCGGCTGACCAGCCGCTGGACGAGACGATGCTGAAGGCGGCGGGCGTGGTGCGCTCGCAGGCCCGGCTTTCCGGCGTGCGGCTGCTGGGTCAGGGCACGATCACCCGGGCGGTGACCATCACTGTCTCCGGCGCTTCGGCGACAGCGATTGCGGCCATTCAGGCGGCCGGCGGCACGATCACGCTGCTGAACGTGCCCGCGGAAGCGGCGCCCGAAGCTTGATTTTTCCACCCCGCGCATTCGCGCGAGGTTTGCGATAATATGGGGCGGCGCCCGGATAGGTGTTCGGGCGCCGTTTTCATGGGGATTAGGCGATGGCCTCGGCGGCTGAGCAACTCGCATCCAGTCTGAACTTCGGCGTGCTGGCCAAGGCCACCGAGCTGAAGAAGCGGCTTTGGTTCACTCTGGGCGCGCTGATCGTCTATCGCATCGGCACCTATGTGCCGGTGCCTGGCGTCGATGCGGCCGTGATGGGCGAGATGCTGCGCCAGCATGGTGGCGGTATCCTTGGCATGTTCGACATGTTCACGGGTGGCGCTTTGGGGCGGATGACCGTCTTTGCGTTGAACATCATGCCCTATATCTCGGCCTCGATCATCGTGCAGTTGATGACCGCGGCGATTCCCTCCTGGGAGGCCCTCAAGAAGGAGGGCGAGAGCGGGCGGAAGAAGCTCAATCAATACACCCGCTACCTGACGCTCGCGATCGCGATCGTGCAGGCCTATGGCATCGCGGTCGGGCTTGAGAGCGTGCGCGGTTCGGTGGGCGCGGCCGTGGTGGATCCCGGGCTGATGTTCCGGCTGTCCTGCGTCATCACCCTGGTGGGTGGCACGATGTTTCTGATGTGGCTGGGCGAGCAGGTGACCGCGCGCGGCGTGGGCAACGGC
>LNFM01013606.1_pt1 | contig 10321 bp, 6 predicted proteins | sample 596031 | NCBI WGS metagenome assembly LNFM01 (sample SAMN04254537, study PRJNA301005) | activated carbon metagenome | isolation source: dual media filters at the Ann Arbor, Michigan drinking water treatment plant | place: USA: Ann Arbor | reverse complement strand
CGCCAGAGCTCGCCCGTGCGTTCGGTCGTCACGGCTGTGGGGTCGGTTCGGGGGCGGGCGCCGGCGCAGGTTCGGGTCGCTCGCGCGAAAACGTCAGGTGCTCGGTGAGAAACGCGAACTCCTCGCCGATCGCGGGGCTCGATCGAGCGTACAGCTTCACCGCTGCGTACACGTCGAGCAGCGCGCGGTACGCGGCGTCCTCGGCGAGGAGCCTTCCGTCCGAGAGCGGCCTGATCTTCTTCTCGAACTGCTCTCGCGCGATCATCTCTCGCTTTGCCGCGCGCACGGCCTTGGCGGTGAGCGACTCGAGCTTCGCCGCCGTCACATTGGGAACCTTCATCTCCCTCCGCGACCTCAGCGCTCTCGCGGTCTTCTCGACGACCTCGACGAACTGATCCTTCGGCTTGAGCAGCTTTCGACGAGCGGCCGTGGTGAGCGATGGCGGCACGACGGTGCGCTTCTCTTTCGATCGAGCGCCAGACGACGGCGCAGACGCACGCTTCGCGCCGGTCTTCTTCTTGGCGGGCGTACGACTCTTCGCGGTGCTTCGCTTGGTGCGCGAAGAAGTCACCTTGGACTGAGTTGCCCGTCGACTGCTCTTCTTGTTCGTCGCCATCGAATGACCTCTAGTTTCGTTGACTATGACCTGTGAACCAGTTGTTTTTAAGAGATATTTTCATCGTGATCCACGGGGTATAGGTCCTATACCCTCCAGGTAATCGATGCTGATCAAAGGCACTGTATAGGACCATATCATAGAGTGAATTCATCGTATCAATAGTACGCATCAGAATGATCAACGACTGGCATCGATTCTAGCAAGACGGGTAGAGTCATCGAGCTAGCGTCTCTATGCGGATGGTTTAGCGCTTCGTGATTGATTCTTGTGTGTGGTGTTGTTCGATCGATCCATCGCGCGAGTCAGCGTTGGTGCCCAACTTCGTCCCGATGATCATCACGCAGTGGTGTTCGATGAATACCCGGGGGTACTCTCGTAGCGATACCCGGGGGGACACTCGAAGAGACCTGTCGCCCGCTCCGACCGCGTGGAATTTCTCGAAAACACCCGCCCTACCCGCCCCGACACGGGCACGCATCGTGCAAGATCGACGGTAGGTGGTTCGAGCGAGTCGCCAGACGGCGGCGAAGCTGCTGTATTTCTCGCGATGCTCGATGCACCGCGCGATCACCTCGCCGCTCGGGCTCGACTGGATCGCGCTGCTCGTGGCGATCTCGTTCGACGCCGCGCGAGCGCGATGGCGCGCGCGGCGCTCTCTGTCGCGACGTGCGCTGCGCTCTCGTGCGCAGCGGGCAACGGCGCGACGCGCGGCGCGGTGACCGATCCGCGCGGGGCCCGATCGCTGCTCGATCGCGAGAGCGAAGCCCGCGACGCGTCCGCAACAAGCGCCGCGGCCTGGTCGGTGATCGCCGTCTCGCTCGTGGACACGAGCAGCGTGGCGCGGTGGATCGACGGCGCGGACGGGGTCGATCGCTGGGTGTTCGGCGGGCTTCGCGCGAAGGCAGACAACGGCGAGCTCTCGATCGTCGGCGAGCCGGTGCGCGCGCCGATCGCGGCGGCTGCTCCCTTGGAGCCCGGGCGAACGGACACCGCGTGGCTGTTTGTCACCGAGGACGGCGCGGCGTGGGTGTCGCGGAGCTTCGACGGCCCGCTCGAGCGCCTCGCCCGAGAGAGCGCGATGCGCCTGCAGCCGATCGCGCCTCGGTCGTTCGGAGCCCTCGCGCTCTTTGGCCGCGATCGAACGCTCTTCTTCGCCGACAAGGACGGGCTGCGGCGCGCCCCCGAAGTCCTCGAAGAGCCTGTGATCTCTGCGGCCTTCGCCGACGCCGAGCGCGGGTTCGTCCTCGAGGCTCCTGGGCGCGTGCTCGAGACCACCGACGGCGGGCGATCGTTTCGACGGCGACGGCTCGCGAGGACGCCCAGCAACGAAGACGCCGCGCTCTCGATGGAGATCGGCGGCGCGAGCCTCGTCGTGCGCACCGCGCAGGGATGGCTCGAGCTCGGCCCGGACGCCAGTCGCCCGGCGCAGGTGCGGCAAGCGCCGCTCGTTTCCGCGCGTTCGTCCCGCACCGTTGCGAGCGCCGCGTTCGCAAGGGCAGCGCTCTTCGAGCCGAGCCGAGGTCGCGCCCTCGCGCTCTCCCTCGGAGCCACGCTGCTGCGCGACGGAACGCTCGCGCTCGTCGACGCGAACACCGCCGAGATCGTGCTCGTTCCTGCGGACCGCGGCGCCTCGCGCGTCGAGGCGCCGTGCGACCATCCCGCGCTGCACCCGTTCGGCGACCGCGTGATCGTCGAGTGCCTCCCGGACGACACGAGCGACGACCCGCGCGCGCGCTATTTCGTCTCGAGCGCGCGCGGGTTCGAACCGCTGGGCCGCGCCGCGACGCGCGCGCTCGCCGCCATCGATCCCTCGCGCGTGCACATCGCCAGCGACGGCTCGGGCGTCGTGATCGACGGAGGGTGCGACGAGCTCGAGAGCGCACACCCCCGCGGTCATCGCCCCTCGCCCTCCCTCGATGAGCCGACCCAATGGTGCGTCCTCGACGGTCACCACTCGCCCCGAACGCGCGAGGTCGAAGGGGGCGGACACGTGATCGCGATCGCCGCAGGTCGCGTGCTCTTTCGCCGCGATCGCTCGATCGACGAGCGAGCCTCGCTCGAGCCCCTGCTCGTGACCGAGCTGTCTCGAGACTCGAGCGTCGAGCTTCCCGCGTCGTTGGCTTCGAGCGACGCGACCCTGGCGCCCGACGGCGCGATCGTGGCCACCGTGCTGCGCGGCGCGCAGCGGCGCTTCGTGCGGCTCGAGCCCGGCCGATCGCCGGTGATCAACGCGCTCCCCGTCGGAGCAGAGCGAATCGTCGTCGTCGACGCATCGCGGGTGATCGCCGTCGGCTACGCGCCGCTGCGCCTCTGGGAGAGCTCGGATCGCGGCGAGCGATGGACGCCCGTGTCGCCAGGAATCGACGGGGTCTCCTCGGCGCCCGACGAGCTCGACCGCCGGGCGCGCGAGCGGCGAGCGCGGTGGCTCGGCGCCGCAGCGAGCGCGGCGACCGCGTGCGGACCTGTCGCGTGCGACCTCGGCGACGGGCTCGTGTTCGCGCGGCGAAGCTGGCTCGCAGCGCCGCCGCTCCGCGCAGCGACGGCGGTCTCCGACGAGGACACCCAGCAGCGAAGCCCCCGCCCGACGAGCGAGCCGCGCGCCCAAATGCGCCCGCCCGAGCAGGTGTGGTTCTGCGGCGCCGCGCCCTCACGCGATCCACGGGCGGCGTTCTTCGGGCGCCCGCGGTCGAGCGCCGCGCCGCGAGCGCAAGCTTCGAGCGACGTGTTCGGCAGCCCAGGCTCGCGCGGTTGGCTCACGCTCGACGTCGACGGCGCTCGCGCCCGAGCCCGGTGGACCGCGCTCGACGGCGAAAGGGTCCTCGGAGGAGCCTCGACGTTCACGCAGCTCTCGCCGCTCGCCTCGAGCATCGCGACCGCACCGACCGCGCCGGTCGCGGTCAATCCGCCGCCCCCCATCGTGCGATTGCGCCTCGCGACGCGCTCGTTTGCAGTGATCGAGCGCTGCGCCGCCAACGTGACGCTGGGCGCCAGCGACGCGCCGTGCGAGCTCGCCTTCGCCCGCGACCGACAGCCGATCCGAGCGCTCGGCGTCGTGGGCGACTGGCTCTCGGGCGAGCGCTGGACGGGCCGACTCCACGCGGTCGAGGCGCTCGACGACGGAGGCTTCGCGGCCTGGATCACGCGCCCCGAGCCCACCGTAGACACAGACAGCGTCGAGCACGCAGAGGGCGCAGACGCGGTGCTCGTGTTCGACGCGAGGGGTCAGCTCACAGGCTCGCGCGTGTACGCATGGGCGCCGTGGCAGTGGCCGCTGCGCGGCCTCGCGTGGGACGGTCGAGAGGCCGGGATCGCCGCGGTCGACCCGCGCGGGGCGCTGCGCTTCTTCTCGGTCTCTGCGCAGCGCGACGGTCGCGAGCTCGGAGCGCGCTTCGGCCCCGAGTCCGGCCCGTGCGCAGCCGCGCAGCCCCCGCGCCCTTCGCATCCCTGGATCGTCACGAGTGAGCGCGGGTGGACGCCCTTTGTCTACGCCCGGGGCCGGGCCGCGCCGATCGAGCTCGGAGCCCGCGCGCGATGGTCGCTCTCGAGCGAAGTGGCCTGCTTCGAAGAGCTGCGCGTCGACCCGGTCGACGATCGCCCTTCGGCGTTGCAGCGCGCGCTCGACGCGGCGCTCGTCGTGCGCCCCGCGCTCGGACGAGACGGCGTCGCGACGCTCGAAGCGACGTTTGTCGCCGGACGAGCGACGGTGCGCGATCGGTGCAGCCCGCGATGAACGCTCGCGTGTCGCCAAGCAGGACCAGCGCTGCTATATCTCTCTGTCGCCTCGTGAGCTCGAAGCATCGCGTGATCGCAGCGCTATCGGCGTGCTTGGTCTCTGCTTGCGCGGCGCGCCCCGCCGCGTCGCCGCGCGCGACCACGGCGACCAACGTGTTTCGCTCGCTCAACAGCGCGGACGGCGGAGCCCTCGGGTCTCGACGCGACGCGAGCGCACCGACGCGCAGCGCCGCCCTGATCGCGCTCACCGCGAGCAGCGCAGCCAACACGCTGCAAGCCACGGCGGCGAGCGCGGCGTCACGCGGACCGTGGCGGGCGTTTCTGCTCGAGTCGGCCCGCGCTGCCACCGCGAAGCGCGTGGGGATCGAGTCCGATGGGACGTTGTATGTCACGATCGGCGGGCTGAGAGTTCGCCAGCGCAACGGCTCGTATTCGTGGTCGCCAGACATGGTCCTCGGGGGGATCGCGTCGAGCGTGCGAAGCCGCGACAGCTGGCTCTTCGTGAGCCGCGACGGGGCGCTCTTTCGCGCGCCCTACTTCACAGCGCCGCTCGAGCGCGTCGGGAGCACCGAAGGCGCGCGGATCGCGAGCGATTTCGTTAGCACAGGGCGCATCGCGGCCTCCGACGACAGCGGCGCGCTCTGGTTCGGCTCTGCCGACGGCGTGCGCCGGTGGAGCGCCCCCGCGCAGTCCTCACTCATCCACGCGGGCTTCGTCAACGAGCGCTTCGGGCTGATCATCTCTTCTCCGGGCCGGCTGTATCGGTCGATCGACGGCGGCGAGCGGTGGGACATCGTCGACCTGCAGGGCCGCGGCGTGTTCGCGGTGTTGCCCGAGACCGACGCGTTCATCGTGCGCGCGGCCGATGGCCTCTTGCGCGTCGAGGCGAGCGGCGCGGCGACGCCCTTCAGCGGGCTGGCGCCCGGCGCGGAGCGAAGCGTCACCGACGCGACGGCCATCGAGAGCGCGGCGATCATCGAGGGCCCCGGCGCGCGCGCGTCGCTCGTCGCGAGGCCGTCGATCGTGCTGCCTCCGGATCGCGTGTACTACGCAAACAGCGCGAGCGGCTATCGCCCGCCCAACGATCGATTCGGCGCCTACCAGCGCGCCGCTGGGTACAGCCAGGACGATTTGTGGGTCGCGGCCGCCGGTCAGGCGCCGGTGCACATCGAGCCGCCGTCGACCTGGTGCCGTTATTTTCCTTGGGCCAATCGGCTCGTCGCGTTCTGCCGCGACAGCTCGTACTACCGCCCGCAGCTGTTCGCCGGCGACGGGATCGGTCCGTGGAGCAATCTCACCGCCCCCACCGCGATCAACTACTACACGCCGCTGGCTTCTTCGTCGGACGGCAGGTCGCTCTGGATGTTTTCGCCCTGCGACAGCAGCGTGCGCACGACGCAGCAGCACTGGTGTCGCTTCGAAGGAGGGCGCTGGAGCAACGTCGAGGTCGAGCGGCGCGCCACCTTCGTCGCCGCGTGGGGCGATCACGTCGTGTATCGCGTCGCGCAGGGGGTGTTCGAGCAGAGCGTTCCTGGTCCGCTTCGCGTGCAGAGCAACTCGGCGACGCCGGACACCGCGCGCCCGCCGCGACGCAACGACCCGAGAGCGAGGCTCGACTTCGGAGCGTTCGCGCAGGACGGAACGTTCTATGGCCGCGCCTCGATCGAAGACACCGCGGCGCTCGCGATCGGCGCGATCGACGGCGACCTCGCGATCCGCGCGCTCCCGCAGGGCGCCAAGGACGTCGCCATGGCCGACGCGCGCCGAGGCCTCGCGGTCGGAGAGCGCCTCGACCGCGTGTGGAGCACGGACGACGGAGGTCAGAGCTGGCGCCCCCTCGCCCTGCCGCTTCGCGGCGATCCGCAGGGCATCGCCATCCCTGCAGAGGCAGGCGAGGGCGAGGTGCGCGTCCGGTGCAGCCCGCACGCGTGCACGATCGCTGATCGGCTCGTCTGGACGAGCGACGGCCTCATCGGAGAGCCGCCGGTCGTCGTGCACGGGTCGCCTCGCGCGCAGCCTTTCGAGACGCAAAATGAATCTAGCGCACGAATTCAAGTACGCGCCCCCGCGCGCGAGATCGAGTTCGGCACGACGCGCTGCGCGCCGGCAAACGACCTCGAAGGCGCCGAGAGCACGTGGTTCGGCGAGGGCGGTTGGCTGAGAGAGCAGCCTCGCACGCAGCAGTGGGAGTGGGGCGGTCACGACGCGCGCGGAGCGTTTCGTGCAGCGAGCCGAGGCGCGCTCCCCGCGCTCGACACTCCTCCCGGCTGGTACGCGAGTCAGTGGGCGTACGCGCCGCGCTTCGTCTCGCGCGGGCTCTCCATCGTCGAGCGCTGCTCTTTTAGAACGACCTACGGCGGCGCAGCGCGCCCGAGACAGTGCGACCTCGTGGCGTTCGCGCCCAACCAGGCGCCGAGAAGCTGGCTCAGCCCGAGGCAGGTCGCCGCGCCGCTCTCTCTCGATTCGACGCCGCGCATCGCAGAGTTCGCGCCGTTGCCTGACGGCTCGTTCGCCGTCCGATTGAGCACAGGGCCCCTCGACGAGGCGCCGCCCACCACCAACTCGACGCCGTCCTCCGCGACCAACGAGCTGCGGATCGACCTCGTGCTTCGCGCGGACGAGCGAGGGACAGTCCGAGAGCTTCGCAGCTTCGCGTGGACGCAACGCGAGCAACGCTTTCGCGGTCTCGGCTTCGACGGGACCAACACGGGCGTCGTCGTGCTGCGCACGGGCTCGCGCGAGCTCTTGTTCTACCGCAGCGCCGCGGACGAGCCTCGCTCGCTCGGCCCCGCGCCGCTCCGACTCCAGCCGTGCGGAACAGAGCGACGCCCGAACACCCCGTTCTTGGTCAGCTCCGCCAACGACCACAACGCCGCTGTGCGCGCGGGCCTCGCGCTCACAGGAGTGCGGCTCTTGCGCGGCGAAGACGGCGTTCAATCCACGGTCGAGTTCGGCTCCTCTGGCGTGTGCGTCCGCCGCGTCACCGCCGGAACAGGGACGCTTTCAGCCATGCGCCCGCCGGAGATCTCCCGATTCACGAGCGGCGCGCTCGTGCTCGAAGCGCAAGGCGGCGCGCTGCGCGGGCACGCGGTGGCTCCCGGGCGTCGTAGCGCGATGGACTGCGTGCCCGACGTCGCGACACGATGACCGCGCTTCGCCGTGATCGACCCGCGCTGCTCGCCGCGGCGGCGCTCGCGCCCCTCGCGACGCTCGCGCTGATCGCGCCGAAAATCGCGCCGCCGATGCTCGCTTCGCTCGCGTTGGCGTACAGCGCGGTGATCGTGGCCGTCGCGCTCGCGGCGCGCGGGGCCGTGCTCGCCTCGCTCGGAGCGAGCGCCAGGCGCGCTGTGCCCGCGATCGCCGTGGGCACAGCGCTCGGGGCGCTGTCTTTCTTCTTCGCGCTCGGGTCGCGCGGAGGATCGGCGCGCGACGTGCTCGGCGGGCTCGGATCGACAGCGGCGATCTTGTTGACCGCGACCACCGTCGGGGCCGTCGTCGGAAGCCGCGTTCCGCACCGCGGACACTTGTTGCCCGTCGCCCTGGTCTCGACCGCGGTAGATCTCTGGAGCGCCCTCGCCCCCGAAGGCCCCACCCGCGCCCTCGCGACGGCGCCAGACCCCGCCTGGCTGCGCATCCTCGCCGCGAGCGCCCCGATCGCGCCCTCGCGCGCGATGGAGCCCATGCTCGGATTTGCAGACGTGATCTTCGCGGCGCTCTACCTGTCCGCGGCGCGACGACACTCGCTCTCGCTCGCTCGCACGACCATCGCCGTCTCGCTCGGCCTCGCCGCGGCGGGGGTCGTCGCGGTGCTCCTCAGAAAACCCCTGCCCGCGCTTCCGTTCATCGGTCTCTTCGTGGTCTTTCTCGTGCGCGAGAGCCGCGACGTCGCCCGCGAGGATCGCGGGGCGGTCGCGTTCGCCGCGGCGCTGGTGCTCGCCGCGTGCGCCCGGCTCCTGTGGCTGTACGCGGGGCGTTGACCGGTCCCGGGCCCGTGTGCGACCAGACAGCGCGATGACATTCACGCTGGACGCCGTGGGCAAAGAGACCGAGCCCTTCACCTTCTCGTACTCGTGGAAGGACGCCGCGCTCTACGCGCTGGGCGTCGGCGCGAAGGTCGACGAGCTCGACTACCTCTACGAGGGGCGCGGACCGAAGGTGCTGCCTTCGTTCGCGGTGATCCCTGCGTTCGAGCCGGTGATGAGAGCGATCGAGCGCATCAACGGCCCCATGGACAAGGTCGTCCACGGCACGCAGCGCGTGACGCTGCACAAGCCGTTCGCGCCGAAGGCCACGCTGCACACGACCGCCACGGTCGACGGGCTCTACGACATGAAGCGCATGACCCAGACCGTCGTTCGCACGGCGTCGCGCGACGCGGAGACGGGCGAGCTCGTGTGCGAGACGTTCTGGGGGATCATCTTCCTCGGCGTGAGCGGGACCAACACCGGCGATCGCCCCACCGAGAGCAAGCCGAGCCCCCCTTCGCGCGCGCCGGATTTCGCGGTCGAAGAGCGCACGCTGCCCGAGCAGGCGCTGCTCTATCGCCTCTCGGGCGACGTCAATCCGCTCCACGCGGACCCGTCGTTTCCGCTGGTCGAGCGCTTCGAGGGGCGCCCCATCCTCCACGGCCTCGCGACGTTTGGCTACATGACCCGCGCCGTGGTCCAGCGAGGACTGAACGGAGATTCATCGAAGGTGAAGTCCATTCAGGGTCGCTTCAGCAAGCCGGTTTGGCCTGGAGAAACCCTGCTCACCGAGGGCTGGATCGAGGGCGCTCGCGTCTTCGCGCGCACCAGCGTCAAGGGCCGCGCGGACGCGCCCGCCGCCCCGAACAGCGACGGAAGCACCGTCGTGCTCTCGCACTGCGCCGTCGATTTCTGAGCGCCCCCGGCGCGGTCGTCATCGTCTCGCGCCGCGCTGGCGGCGCACAAAGGAGCCACACACGTCATGTCTCGTCCCGAAATCGTCATCCTCGCCGCACGCCGCACCGCCTTCGGAACCATGGGCGGAGCGCTCGAAGCCATCAACGCCAACGACCTCGCGGTCCACGCCGCCAAGGCTGCGCTCGCGGACGCGCGCGTCGACCTCCAGACGGACGTCGGCCACGTGATCGTCGGCAACGTCCAGCAGACCTCGGCGGACGCGATCTACTGCGCGCGCCACGTGGGATTGAAGAGCGGCCTGCCCATCGAGACGCCAGCGCTCACGCTCAACCGCCTGTGCGGATCGGGCTTTCAAGCGGTCATCACGGGCGCCGAGCAGCTCATCCTCGGCGAGGCCGAGTGCGTGCTCGTCGGCGGCACCGAGAACATGTCGCAGGCGCCTCACGTCCTGCGCGGCAGCCGAAAGGGCTTCGCCTTCGGAAAGGCGCCCAAGCTCGAGGACTCGCTGTGGGAGGCGCTCACCGACTCGTATTGCCAGAGCCCGATGGCGATGACCGCCGAGAACCTCGGCGCGAAGTACGAGATCACCCGCGCCGCGTGCGACGAGCTCGCGCTCACGTCGCAGAAGCGCTGGACCGCCGCCAACGAGGCGGGCCGCTTCAAGGCCGAGATCGTCCCGGTCGAGCTGCAGACCAAGAAGGGCGCCGTGAAGTTCGAGGTCGACGAGCACGCGCGGCCGCAGAGCACGATCGAGGCGCTCAATAAACTGGGGCCTGTTTTCAAGAAGGACGGCCTGGTGACGGCCGGCAACGCCTCGGGCATCTGCGACGGCGCGGCGATGCTCGTGGTTTCTACCGCTGAATTCGCGAAGCGAAAGGGCCTTACGCCCCTGGCGCGGCTCGTCGAGTGGGGCGTCGCGGGCGTCGATCCGAACCTGATGGGAATCGGTCCAGCCCCCGCGATCCGCAAGGCGCTCGAGCGCGCGAAGCTCGGGCTCGACAAGATGGACCTCGTGGAGGTCAACGAGGCGTTCGCCGCGCAGTTTCTCGCGGTCGAGAAGGAGCTCGGACTCGACCGCTAAAACACC
>LNFM01013605.1_pt1 | contig 10321 bp, 8 predicted proteins | sample 596031 | NCBI WGS metagenome assembly LNFM01 (sample SAMN04254537, study PRJNA301005) | activated carbon metagenome | isolation source: dual media filters at the Ann Arbor, Michigan drinking water treatment plant | place: USA: Ann Arbor | reverse complement strand
TGAGGGAGGGGGGCAGTTGGCGCGAGCCGACGGCAAGGCGCCGGCTGCTCCCCTCCCTCACCCCAGCTTTCTCTTGGGATCCAAGGGCCTTTCGGCCCTTGGTGGGGGGAGTTTGAGGGAGGCAAAGCCCCTCTCAAGAGCCACCCGCGCCCCCTACCCCGCCCGTCGCCGCAGCATCCCGGCCATGCTCCGCCGGATCGCCGCATTGGCGGCGGGGATGCTCATGACCAGGGTGATGACCACGATGACGGCAAGGACGGCCGAGATGGGTCGGGTGAAGAAGGGGCTGAGGTCGCCGTCGGAGATCACCAGGCCGCGGCGCAGCGATTTGTCCAGCAGATCGCCCAGCACCAGGCCAAGGACGAATGGCGCGGGGTGATAGCCGTAGCGGCGCAGGAAGAAGATGGCCACGCCGACCCCCAGCATCGTCCAGACATCGAAGAGCCGTTGCGCGATGGAAAAGCTCCCCACCACGCAGAGCACAAAGACGATGGGCATGATAATGCTGCGCGGCACCGTCAGGATCTTCAGCAGTGGCCTGACCAGGAACAGCCCAAAGAACAGGATGCCCAGCGTCGCGTAGACGTTCATCGCCACCACGTCATAGACGAAGGTCGGGTTTTCGATCATCAGCATCGGCCCCGGCCGTACGCCGTGGATCATCATCGCCGCCAGCAGCACCGCCGCCGGCGCGCTGCCGGGGATGGCCAGCGCGAGGGCCGGGATGATTCCGCCGGGGATGGAGGCATTGTCGCCGGTTTCGGCCGCGATCAGGCCCTCGACCGAGCCATGGCCGAATTCCTCGGGGTGTTTGCTGGCGCGTTTGGCGGCGGCGTAGCTGGACCAGGCCGCCATATCCTCGCCCACGCCGGGCAGGATGCCGATATAGACGCCGATGACGCCGGAGCGCAGCACGGTCTTCCAGTATTTCAGCACATCGGAGATACGCGGCAGGATGCTGTCCACGGCGTAGATTCTGGCCTGTTTGAAGCGTCCGCCCATCACCGTCAGCACCTCGGCGAAGCCGAATGCGCCGACCAGGGTGGGGATGAGGGAGAGGCCGCCGGCGAGGTTCGGGTCGCCGTAGGAAAAACGCTCATAGGCGTGGATGCCGTCCTGGCCGATCTGCGCGACCAACAGGCCGAGAATGCCCATGATCCAGCCCTTCAGTGCGTCCGACCCGGTGATGGAGCCCGACATCATCACGCCGAAGAGGGCGAGCCAGAAGAACTCGTAGGACTGGAAGGAGAGCGCCACCTCGCCCAGCGCAGGCGTCAGGATGGCGAGGCAGACGATGCCGAAGAGCGAGCCCGCGACCGAACCCGAGGTGGCGATGCCCATCGCCCGCCCCGCCTCGCCGCGCTTGGCCAATTGGTAGCCATCGAGGCAGGCCGCGGCATTGGCCGCGGTGCCCGGGATGTTCAGCAGGATGGCCGAGCGGCTGCCGCCATAGATGGTGCCGACATAGGCGCAGATCAGGATAAGGATGGCGTCCCCGGCCGGCAGGCGGATGGTCAGCGTCGTCAGCAGTGAGATGGCCAGTGTGGCGGAAAGCCCCGGCATGCAGCCGATGATGATGCCGAGCAGGGTGGCGCCGAAGGTGTACATCAGCGCCCGCGGCTCGGCGAAGTTCAGCATGGACTGGCCGAGCAGGGAGAGGCCTTCGAACATCGGTATGGCAGCCGCACCAGGAAAATTTCCTGGAAGACGAAGGTGACGGCCGCCGCACCGATGGCCGCCACCAGGGCCGCGCGGATGATGCCCTGGCGCAGCGTGCCCGCCGCCCGGCGTTCGGGGTATTCGAACAGGATGATGGCCAGGAACAGGAAGACCCCCGCCGCCGCCCAGAAGGGCGGCCCCCGGCCCAGCAGCCCCGCGGCAAATCCCAGGCAGAGGCAGAAGGCCAGCACGACCCGCCATGGCTCGGTCACGCCGCCATCATCGCCTTCTAGGTCGATGCCGCCGCTGGCCGGCCCGCGGCGCAGCACCAGCACCACGCCGAAGACGGCCAGGATCAACCCCAGCAGGCCCGGCACCAGGCCGGGCACGGTGTACGGGTTGATGCCTTGCTCCTCCAGCCTGGGCATCCGCCAGGATTCGAAGGCGATGGCCAGCCCGAGGGCGAGCCAGAACAGGCCGAAGCTCCTGTCCTTCGTGCCGCTCAAAGCCGCTGGATTCCCACCGTATCGGGTGCGACCCGCGCCGTGCCGGCATCGTGGTAGAGCCAGGCGGTCTGGCGGACCATGATCCAGGCACGGTCGAAGGCTTCCTGGCCATGGATGGTGGCGAGCACGGCGGCGCGGGCATCGGCGTATTCCCGCAGCCGCGCGCTGCTGGTCATCTTCTGGCCCCAGACCATGGTGGCGGTTTCGGTGACGGCGGCGGGGACATCCTTGGGGAACCACAGGCCGAAATAGTTCAGCGGTGCTGGGATATTGGGCAGCCACTGCCGGATCGAGGGGATGGTGCCGAAGCCCTGAAGCGTGACCGGCTGTTCGCTCTGCACCGCGAGCGGGATGAGGCGGCGGCCGCGGATCATCTCGGCCATCTCGACCAGGAGCTGGGCGACGACCGGCACCTCGCCGGCGACGGCGGCGAGCACGGCGGGGTTGCCGCCATCATAGGTGGCGTGGCGGTAGTTCACGCCCGGGGCTGCTGCGCGCACGGCTTCCATGATGTTGCGCCCGGCGGAGGACTGGCCGGCGGTGCCGACCGCGATGTCGCGCCGCGCCTGAAGTGCCGCCAGCAACTGCCCGAAATCGGCGAAGCCGGCGCGCGGATTGACCGAGATCGTGTTCACATTGGCGACGGTGAAGAACAGGTTCCAGTCGCTGAGCTGGGTGTCGAGCAGGCCGAGCACCTTGTAGCAACCCACATCCACCGCGGCGCCGGCGGCCCAGGTATAGCCGTCGCGCGCGGCCTGGAGGACGTTGCGGGTGCCGATGGAGCCCGAGGCGCCGGGCTGGTTCACCACCACGAAGCGCTGGCCCAGCGCATCCTCAAGCTCGGCGGCGGCGATGCGGGCCATCTGGTCGGTGGAGCCGCCGGCGGCCCAGGGGACCACGATTGTCACCGGGCGGTCGGGCCGCCAGGGAAAGGCCTGCGCGCGGGCGTGCATGGCGGGCAGTGCGAGGGTGGTGCCGAGGATAGCGCGGCGGCGGAGATCACGCATGGTTGTGGTCCTTCCCTGGATGGAGGCCAGCCTGGGGCGGGGCCACGCCCGACGTCAAGCCAAGCGAACCGTTTGGTTACCTAAAATTGCCTTCAGCCGAATTCGGGACCCAGCACGCCCACGCAGCCCGCTTCCCCGGCGGGCGGCAGCGCGCCATCCAACACCATGCGGGTGAAGGGGCGCATGGGGGCGGCCAGTTCCGCCTCCAGCCAGGGCAGGAAGGGCAGCCCGTCCAGTAGATCGGCGATGCCACCGCCGGGCAGGCAGGCCGCGAGCAGGGCCTGGGCGTGATGCGGCTGCTGCGCCCAGAGCGGGCCGGCCTGGTCCCAGCGCGTGCCGTCGCGGCCCAGCACGGCGGCGACGATCCGCCCGGCCTCCTCCACCACGAAACCGGGGCGGCGGGTGAGGAGGTGGCGCAAGAGCCAGGCGCGGTCGGCGCCGAAGCTGCCCTTGTCGAGCGCCAGCACGGCGGGGATGTCGGCCTCGGTCATCGGCCGGGGGCCGGGCGTGGCGGGTAGCGGCGGGATGTGCCAGCGGGAAAAGCCCCAGGCATCGGCGAAGCCAAGGCGGCGATAGACTTCCCGTCCATCGGGCGTGGCGTCGAGCGCGATGCAGGCCGCACCCGCCGCGCGCAGGCTCGCCACCGCCCATCCCATGGCTTCGCGGGCCAGGCCCTGGCGGCGGAGATCGGGACGCACCAGCACCATGCCGATCCAGGCGACCGGGCCGTAATGCAGGGTGGCGATGGTGGCGGCGAGCTCCGGCTGGCCGTCATCGAGCGCCATGACGGCGCCGTGCTCGGCAAAAATCCGCCAATCCGCCAGGGTCTGGTTCCAGCCGACCAGGGTGGAAAGCGTGAGCGCCCGGGGCAGCGCCTCGGGCCGCAGCGCCGTCAGTCGCACTCGCAGCCCGGCGCGGGGCTTGGGCTGGCGCGCAGGATGTGATGGTCCACCCATTCCGCCACGAGCCGGCGTGCTTCGGAGAGCGAGGCCTCGGGGTGATGCACGCGATAGAGGGTCGTGCAGGCCTGGAACGCCGAAAAATCCTCCGCGCCGGTGTCACGCAGCTCGCGATAGGCGGTCACAACGGCGCGTTCGCAGCGGCGGGCGATCTGGCTGTGGTCGCGACCCATGGGCGGCCTCTCGATTCAAACGCGAATGAGTTGAGAATCACTCGCAACCCCCGGAACAATAGCCAGGATTGAATGGCTATTCAAGTGTCACACGATGGCGAAGCCTTCGCGGCGCAGTTCCACCGCCAGGGTGTCGAGCGAGCGCCGCACGCCGGCGAAGACCTCGGCCAGTTCATCGGCGGAAATCACCAGGGGCGGGGAGAAGGCGATGCCGTCGCCGGGCAGCACGCGCATGATCAGGCCCTGCGCCTCGCAGAGTTTCTGCGCCCGGACCGCGATCTTCTTGGACGCGTCGAAGTTGCGGCGGGTGGCCTTGTCTTCCACGATTTCCAGGGCGCCGATCATTCCCACGCCGCGCGCCTCGCCGATGAGCGGGTGGTCGGCCAGGGCCTGCAACCCGGCCTGCATCACCGCACCCGTCTTCCGGCACATGCCGACCAGGTCCATCTCGTCATAGATCTTCAGCGTCTCGAGTGCCACGGCGGCGGCCACGGGGTGGCCGGAATAGGTGAAGCCATGGCCCCAGGTGCCCAGGCTTGCCGAGCCATCGGCCAGGCCCTCGAAGACCCGGTCATTCACCATCACCGCCGAGATCGGCAGGTAGCTCGACGACAGCGCCTTGGCGCAGACCAGGATATCCGGCTTCATGTCGAAGGTCTGGCTGCCCCAGTAGTTGCCGGTGCGGCCGAAGCCGCAGATCACCTCATCGGCCACCAGCAGCACGTCGTATTTCTTCAGCACGGCCTGGATCTTCTCCCAGTAGCCGGCGGGGGGGACGATCACGCCGCCCGCACCCATCACCGGCTCGGCGAACATCGCGGCCACGGTGTCGGGGCCTTCGCGCAGGATCATCTCCTCCAATTCCGCCGCCATGCGCGTCGAAAAATCCTGCTCCGATTCGCCATCCCGCCCCTCGTGGTAGAAATGCGGGTTGGAGGTGTGCAGCACGCCCTGGATCGGCAGGTCGAACAGCTTGTGGTTGTAGGGCAGCCCGGTGAGCGAGGCGCTGCCGATGGTGACGCCGTGATAGCCCTTGATCCGGCCGATCAGCTTCTTCTTCTCCGGCCGGCCGATCGCGTTGTTGAAGTACCAGATCATCTTCATCGCGCTGTCATTGGCTTCCGAGCCGCTATTGGCGAAGAAGACCTTGCTCATCGGCACGGGCGCGCGCTCGATCAGCATTTCCGACAGATCGATCACCGGTTCATGCGATTTGCTGGTGAAGGCGTGGTAGAAGGGCAGCTTGCGCATCTGCGCGGTGGCCGCCGCGACAAGGCGCTCGTTGGAGAAGCCGAGAGCCGCGCACCACAGACCGGCCACCGTGTCGATGTAGGAGCGGCCCTGGTCGTCCCAGACCCGCACGCCCTCGCCGCGGGTGATCACCATCGGGCCATTGGCCTGGTGGGCGCGCGCATCGGTATAGGGATGCAGCACATTGGCCACGTCGCGCACGGCGTTGCTGTTGCGGGGAGGGGTCATCGATCAGGCTCCGGTGAAACTTCTGCGACAGAGCCTAGGCCGATAACATCGCGCCGTTGAGTCCCGAAACCGTGCCATTGCCCGGCGAAAGCCGATCGAGGATAGAACCACCATGCATCGTCGCGCCCTGCTGCTGCTCGCCACCCCGGCCCTCCCTGCCCTGCTTCGCCCCGCCTGGGCGCAGGCGCCGCAGCAGGGCGAGGTGCTGGCCCCGGGCTGGCGGATCGACACGCTGATCCGCTGGGGCGATTCGGTGCTGCCCGACGCGCCACCCTGGGCGCCCTCCGCCCCCGACCCGGAGGCGGCGGCGGCGCAATTCGGCTGGGATGGGCGGCTGGTGGCGGCCATCGCCTCGCCGCGCGCGACCGACGGGCTGCCGCGCATGGTGCTGGCCGTCGTCCATCCCCAGCTCGACCCCGCCATGGCCTTCCCCGATGGACGGGACAGGCCGGAGGTCGCGGCCATGATGCAGGGGGCGAGCATCGTCAACCTGGAGCATCGCGGCCGATGGGTGCTCGCCGCCGGCGGCTTCCAGGCCAGGCGGCTGACCGGGGCGACGCTGTGCCGCGCCGCGGGCCCGGGGGCGGAGCGCCTGGGCGGCGCGCTGCGGGGCGTTTTCGGCCTCAGCGGCGGGTGCGCCGCCGCGGGCGACCGGCTGCTGCTGACCGAGGGCGAGGCCTCGGACTGGGCCTCCCGCCTGCCCGGCCGGCTGGGCCAGGGTCATGGCTGGGTGGTGGAATGCAACGCGGCCGACCCCGGTGGCATTCCCGCCAAGCGCACCGCGCTGGGCCGCGGCGCGATGGATGCCGCGGCGACGGCGTCGGCCGATGGGCGGCTCGTGGTCTTCCTGGCCCATGCGCGGGGCCTGGCGCGCTTCATCAGCGCCGGCCCGGCCAACGACCCCGATGCGCTCGACGAGGGCAGCCTTTCCGGAGCAAGGATCGGCCCGGCCGGGCTGGCCTGGGAATCCATGCCGGAGAATGCCTGGATGGACATGGCGGCAGCCCTGGTCGCCGCCCGCGCCACGCCAATGGCCGCCGGTGCCACGCTGCATCACGGCGCCTCCGGCCTGGTGCTGACATCGCCGGCCGAGGGCAGCCAGTTGCTTCGCCCGCAAGGCGATGCGGCGGCGGCGCGCTATGGCATCGCCGCGCTGGCCCGGGCGCGGGAACCGGCGGGCCAGGTCGCCGCACTCGATGGGCCGCGCCGGACCTGGCTTGGCACTGAGGCGATGGAGGGTGTGGCGGGCATGGTGCTGGGCGGCGGCGCGATGGTGCTGGCAGCCCCGCGCGGCGCCTCGATCGGCGGGCTGCTGCCGGCTTATGACGGCTCGGCGCTGTTCACCGTACTGCGGCGGCCGGGCGCCGGGGCGGGGCGCAGCTTCGCCCGCCCGGCGACGCGCTGGCCGGATTTCACCCCGGGCACGCCGCCGCGCAGCGCGCTGGTGGCGCTCAGCGGTGGGCTGTAGCCCGCAATCGCCCTGACCCAGCCAGGGCGTTTTGCGCCTGGCGCGGCAGGCTTGCGCAAGCCGCCCTTCACCCAAGCTTCACCGGGCAAACGCCCACCCGGCGGTAGAACCGCCCGACCGACGCAGGAGAGCGCGATGAACGACGACATCGAGATCGAGGATATTGGCAGCAACCCCGCGCCGCGCGCAGGCATCGGCGAGGTGGTGGCGGCCCGCCTCTCCCGTCGCGCCGCCCTGCGCGGCCTGGCCGGTGCCGGCGCCGCGGCGGCGCTGGCGGACCAGCTGATCGGAGATGCCCAGGCGCAGATCTCGCAATCGCAGCTGCAGATAGCGACCATCCCCATGACCGGCGGCCCCAGCACGCTGACCTTCCCCGAGCTTCGCCACCAGATGGCGCAGACCGATGCGGTGGCCGAGGGCTATGAGATCCAGCATGTCATCCGCTGGGGCGACCCGGTGGTGGCCGCGGCCCCCCCCTTCGAGCCGATGAACCAGACCGCCCAGGCCCAGGCCATGCAGTTCGGCTACAACAATGACTTCTTGGATTTCGTGCCGCTGCCGCGGGGCAGCCGCAGCTCGGACCACGGGTTGCTCTGGGTGAACCATGAATACACCTCCACGCCCATCATGTTGCCCAGCGCCGATGGCAGCCGGGTTTCCAACCGCCGCACCACGGCGGCGCAGGCAGCCATCGAGATGATGGCCCATGGCGGCACGCTGATCGAAATCCGCCGGGTGAATGGCAAGTGGGAAACCCTGCCCGGCGGCGCCCTGAACCGGCGCATCACCGCCGAGACGCCGATGGCCATCTCAGGCCCCGCCGCCGGCCATCCGCGCATGCGCACCAGTGCCGACGCCACCGGCACCCGCGTGCTGGGCATGCTCAACCAATGCGCGGGCGGCAATACGCCCTGGGGCACGATCCTGACGACCGAGGAGAACTTCAACTCCTATTTCTCGGGCGAGGCGGCGGTGACCGGCGAACAGGCGGCGAGCTACCGCCGCTACGGCATTCCGCGCAACCCGATCTACAACTGGGCGGCGCATGTGCCCCGCTTCTCGCTCGACCGTGAGCCGAATGAGCCCAACCGCTTCGGCTGGATCGTCGAGATCGACCCCTTCGATGTCACATCGACGCCGATCAAGCGCACCGCACTCGGCCGCTTCAAGCATGAGGGCTGCACCCATGCCATCTCCGCCGATGGCCGGGTGGTGATCTACATGGGCGATGATGAGCGCAACGACTATGTCTATAAATTCGTCACCGCCCGGCCCTGGAACCCCAATGACCTGGCGGCCAATCGCGACCTGCTCGACGAGGGCACGCTCTATGTCGCGAAGTTCGAGGATAATGGCACCATGCGCTGGCTGCCGATGGTCCAGGGCGAGGGGCCGCTGACGCCGGCCAATAACTTCCACAACCAGGGCGATGTGCTGATCGAGACGCGCCGCGCGGCCGACCTGCTGGAGGCCACGCCGATGGACCGGCCGGAGGATGTGGAGGCCAACCCGGTCACCGGCCGGGTCTATGTCATGCTGACCAACAACGCCAACCGCGCCACGGCGAACGCCACCAACCCGCGCCCGCGCAACCAGCATGGCCATGTGCTGGAGATGATCCCGCCCGGCGCCGGCACCTCCGCCGTCGATCACGCGGCGCTGGAGGGGCGCTGGGAGATTTTTCTTCTCGCCGGCAAGCCGGGGCAGGATGCCGGCGCGCGCTACCACCGCGCCACATCGGACCAGGGCTGGCTGTCCTGCCCCGACAATTGCGCCTTCGACAGCAAGGGGCGGATCTGGATCGCGACCGATGGCGCGCCGAGTGCGGCGGGCGTGGCCGATGGCCTCTACGCGGCAGACACCATGGGTGGCGGCCGGGCACTGACAAAACTCTTCTACCAGGCGCCGACGGGCGCCGAGGTCTGCGGCCCGCTTTTCACGCCCGACAACACCACGCTGTTCCTGGCCATCCAGCACCCCGGCGAGGATGCCACCAGCAGCTTCGCCAACCCCTCCACCCGCTGGCCGGATTTCAAATCGGACATGCCGCCGCGGCCCACGGTCATCGCCATCGTGAAAAAGGATGGCGGCGCGATCGGCTGAGGCCAGGATGAGCTGGCGCCACGGGTCGTGGGGCCAGCCGGGCGTCGAATTCGTGTCGCCCAGTGTTCACGAAGCTGATATCGTTTCAACCCTGACCAATGGCCCGATCTGGTCAAGAAACCCTTAACGCGAGGGTTTGGGCACGGCATCGGTTCGGCGGGGGGCGGTCATCGCCCTCCGCGTGGCGATGTGGGCGAACCTTTGCACCCCAATCTGCAAGGAACTCCCCCATGACCGTCGTTGCTGGCGATATCGCCTTCCTTGGCATCAACTCCACCATTCCCGACCAGTTTGCGATCCTCGCCGTCAAGGCCATCGCGGGGGGGGACGTCTTCTATGTCACCGATGGCGGCTTTACCGGCAGCAACACCGGCGTGGTCAACACCACCTTCCGCGGCAGCGAGGGCTTCCTCCAATACACCGCCCCCGCAGGCGGCATCGCGGCCGGCTCGGTCCTGCTGTTCACCGCGGGCGACGGCGTGCCGGCCAATGCCGCCGTGGCGCGCAATGGCGGCGGCGCGGCCGGCACGGTCTCAGTGCTGACGAACGGCACGAACAACACCAATTTCAGCTTCTCCACCTCCGGCGACCAGCTGACGGCCTATACCGTCTCCAGCGGCACCTACCTGACCGGCGCGCCGGTGCTGGTCGCTTTCATCGATGTCGCGACCAACCCCTATGGCGCGGGCTCGGCGCAACTCTCCTCCATCCCCACCATCACCGGCGGCCAGGTGCTGGACCTGATCAATATCGACAACGCGATCCTCACCGATGCAGCCAATGCCGCGACGCAGACCATCACCGCGCTGAGCAACGCCGCCAATTTCAGCACCCGCGAGACCACGGCCTACGACCTGACGACGCTGACCTCGGCGGTCGCAGCCCCCCCCGCCACCGTCACGATCAGCGGTGACTTCTTTGCCGAGGGAAATGCCGGCCCCAGCCTGCTGACATTTACGGTCACCCG
>LNFM01013604.1_pt1 | contig 10322 bp, 5 predicted proteins | sample 596031 | NCBI WGS metagenome assembly LNFM01 (sample SAMN04254537, study PRJNA301005) | activated carbon metagenome | isolation source: dual media filters at the Ann Arbor, Michigan drinking water treatment plant | place: USA: Ann Arbor | reverse complement strand
GAGCGCGCGCTCAATGGCGAGGTGCAGGTCACGGCGATCCTCGCGGACGAAGCGGCCACGCGGGACGACCTCACCACCTTCCTGGCCTCCACCGGCGGTCTCGCCGTCCTCCTGCTCCTGCTCACCCTGCTCATGCGCCTCGTGGCGCGCGCGCTCGAGCAGGTGATGGCCGCCGCGCGCGCGATCGACGCCGGACGCTACCGCGAGGTGCACTTCCCCGACGCGCGGGTCGCGCCGAATCGCGAGATGGCCGAACTGTCGCGCAGCTTCGCGCAGCTCGCGGCGTCCACCGAACAGCGCGAACGGCAGCTGCAGGAGGACGTGGAGCGGCTCAAGGAGCTGGAGCGGCTCAAGCGCGACTTCGTCTCGACGGTGAGCCACGAACTGCGCACCCCGCTGACCTCCATGCGCGGGGCCCTCGGCCTGATCGTCGGCGGGAAGGTGGGCGAGCTGCCGGTGCGCGCGCGCGAGCTGCTGCAGATCGCGATGACGAACACCGAGCGCCTCATCCGGCTCATCAACGACATCCTCGACGTGGAGCGGATGGAGGCGGGCGAGACGGCACTCCGCCGCGAACCGCTGCGGCTGCGCGCGATCGTCGAGGCCACCCTCGCGGCGCTGGAGGCCTTCGCGCGCGAGCACTCGGTCACGCTGGCGATCACGAGCGGCCCGGCGGACGCCGAACTGATCGGCGACCCGGACCGGCTCACGCAGGTCCTCACGAATCTCATCTCGAACGCCGTCAAGTTCTCGCCGGCGGGCGCCACGGTCGAGGTGGACCTCGCCCCGGCCGAGGAGGGCGTGATGGTGCGGGTGCGCGACCATGGACCCGGGATCCCCGCCGAGTTCGCCTCACGCATCTTCGGCCGTTTCCAGCAGGCCGGCGGCGCGGACCAGCGCCGCAGCGGCGGCACGGGGCTGGGGCTCAACATCGCGCGGGGGCTCGTCGAGCGGCATGGCGGGCGGATCGGATTCGAGGCCGCCGAGGGCGGCGGCACGATCTTCTGGGTCTGGCTCCCTGCCACCGCGGTGCGCGAGGAGGCGACGCCCACGCCGGCCGATCCGCGACGCGCCGTGCTCCTCATCGAGGACGACGCCTCCATGCGCGAGGTGCTCGTGGCGCTCGTCGAGCCCATCGCGCGCGCCATCGCCGTGCCCAGCGGCGAGGAGGCCTTCGCGGTCTTGGAGACCGAGCCGGTCTCGGCGATCGTGCTCGACCTCGGCCTCCCCGGGATGGACGGATTCACGTTCTCCAGGCGGCTGCGGCAGGATCCCCGGTTGCGAAAACTGCCGGTGATCCTCTTCTCCGCGCAGGAGCACTCGCCCGAGGAGCTGCGGCAGGCCGGCATCCGCGCCGCCGACGCGTACGTGAAGACGCGAGATTCCGAGGCGGTCCTGTTCGAGCGGCTGCGGCGCGAGATCGCGGCGACGCGCTGATCGTCGAGCGGGCGCGCGGGCCGGCGCGTCGATCAGCCGGAGCGGCCGATGCCCTCGCGCGGCATGCGGCCCCACGTGTCCACGCCGCGGAAGAAGCGGAAGTAGCCGAGCAGCCGGAAGAGCACGGTGAGCTGGCGGTAGCCGAGGCCCTCGATGATCGCGAACCCGAGGAGTCGGAAGAAGTCGCTCCGTCGGCGATAGCGGCGGAAGCTCAGCTCCTCGAGCACGATCGCCCAGAGCGAGAGCAGCATGCCGTAGCCGATCGCGACGCTCAGGAAGAGCAGGGCGAACTCGCCGTCGACCGCGCCCACCAGCACGCCGAGGGCGAGCGAGAGGAGGCCGAACAGCTCGACCGCCGGCGCGAGCAGCTCGCCGAAGACATAGAACGGCATGGCGAGCATCCCGATGCGGCCGTACTTCGGGTTGAGCAGCATCACCTTGTGTTCCCAGAGGGTCGCGAGCAGCCCGCGGTGCCAGCGCTCGCGCTGGCGGGCGAGCACGCGCACGGTGGTGGGCACCTCGGTCCAGGCCACGGGGTCGGGCACGAACGGCAGTTGCGCGTCGATCTTCTTCTCGCGCAGCCAGCGGTGCAGGCGGACCACGAGGTCCATGTCCTCGGTCACGTTGCCGGTGCGGTAGCCGCCGATCGCCCGGAGGTACTCCTTGCGGAAGAGGCCGAACGCGCCGGAGATGATGAGGTTGGCCCCGAGCGCGTTGAGGCCCATGCGGCCGAAGAGGAACGCGCGCAGGTATTCCACCACCTGACACCCCGGGAGCCAGCGCGCGTCCACGCGCGCGTCGGTCACGCGCCCCAGCTCCACGGTGCAGCTGTTCACCACGCGGATCGTCCCGCCCACCGCCGCGACGTTGGGATTGAGCAGGAACGGCCGCGCGAGCCGCAGGAGCGCGTCGGGCTCGATGATGGTGTCGGCGTCCACCGCGACGACGAAGGGATGGCGCGCCGCGTTCATCCCCGCGTTCAACGCATCGGCCTTGCCGCCGTTCTCCTTGTCGATCACGAGCAGGCGCGAGTGCAGCCGCGAGCGATAGTAGGCGCGCACCGGCTGCGTGGGCACCGCGATCGCGAAGGCCGGCGGCACCTGGTAGAGGTCGAACTCCTTCATGAGCACCTCCACCGTGCGGTCGGTGGAGCCATCGTTGATCACCACCACCTCGAGGTGCGGATACTCGAGCGTGAGGAACGAGAGGAGGCTCGATCCGACCGTGACCTCCTCGTTGTGCGCCGGCACCAGCAGGCTGAGCGGCGGCAACGCCTCGGTCGCGAGCAGCCGCTGCAGGTGCTCGTCCGCGGCGAGGCGCCAGTGCTTCCAGAGCTCCGGGATGGAGAGGAGGAGCAGGATGGCGTAGGCCGAGTTGAGCAGCGTGAGGTAGACCAGCGCCACGTGGTCGCTGGTCCAGAGGACGCCGCGGATGAAGTCGCCGAGGCCGACGGGGAGGCTCACGCGTCCCCCATCTCGAGGATGGCGCCTTCGGTGAGGCCGGTGACCATCGTCGCCATGTCGCGCGCGAAGCGGTCCTCGCCCGTGCGCGCCGAGCGCAGGGCGGCGCGCCCCCGCTCCCCGAGCTGCGCGAGCGAGACCGCCGCGCGCACGCGCACGACCCACACGCCGTCGCTGAGCATCCGCGACAGGGCCGGCACCGCCGCCCGGCTGCCCAGCTCGCCGAGCGTGCGCGCCGACGCGGCCCGCACGGTCGGATCCTTGTCGCCGAGCAGTTGCACCAGCGCCGCCTCGGTCGCCGCGCTCGGGTAGCGGCGCAGTGCCTTCGCGATCGCGCGCCGCACGGCCGGGGCGGGATGCTCGAGCCGCGTGAGTGCCGCCGCCACCGTCTCCGGGTCGGCGATCGCCTCGGCGAGCTCGATCCAGGCCGCGAGCGGCGCGAAGTGGCTGCCGCGCTCGATGCGCGCCGCGAGCGCCGGGCCGACGAGCGCGCGCGAGCGCTGCAGCACCGCGGTCACGTAGTGGCGCACCACCTTGGGCAGTCCATCGAGCTTGTCGAGCACCTTGCCGATCACGAAGGGATCGGCGACGTGCGGCAGCGCGCCGGCCGCGGCCACCTGCACTGCCGGATGTTCATCGAAGAACAGCTTCAGCACGAGGTCGCGGTGCCGGGGCTCGGCCATGATCGAGAGCGCCCGCGCCGACTCGAGGCGCCGCCACCACCAGCGCGAGTTCGCCTGGCGCACCGCGGACTCGAGCCACCGTTCGCCGCGCAGCGCGACCGCGAGCTCCTCGCGGTTCACCTCGGGGATGGTCTGGCGCGCGAGCAGCGCGAGGTAGCCCACCGCCGTCCCGCGCGGCATCGCACGCAGCGCGGCGACCACCGGGTCGGCGTGCGAGCCGGCGACGAGCCAGGCGCGCAGCGGCGCGGAGAGCGCGCCCTTTCCCGCCTCGAACGCGGCCCGCTGCCGACGGTCGTACGCGCGACGGACGAGCAGGAACGCGAGCAGCAGCACGAGGAAGAGCACCTGCACCAGCGCGACCGTGCCCGCGATGAGGACGGCCATCTCAGGTCGGCTCGTCCTGGGCGCGCCAGACGGCGATCTTCGCCATCAGCACACGAAGGCTCACGGGCTTCACGATGTAGTCGAGCGCCCCGGCGCGCAGCGCGCGCAGCTGGTCCCCCTCCGAGGCGTGCACCGAGATGAACACCACGCGGAAGTCGCGCGGCCGGTCCACCCGCAGCCGCTCGAAGAGCGAGAAACCGTCGAGCCCCGGCAGGTCGATGTCCAGCAGCACCACCGGCCGCCGCTCGTGCACCTTGAGCGCGAGCAGGCCGGCGAGGGCATCGGGTCCGCGCCGGTAGACGAGGTGCGTGAGCCCGCGGCTCGTCAACGCGTAGCCGAGCAGGTCGGCGAGCGCGGGGTCGTCCTCCACGACCACGACGTCGGGGGCGATCCCCGCATCCGCGGTGTCCCATCGGTGCAGGCGCTCCCCCGAGTCGCGCGCCGCCTGCCAGGCCTCATCGGCGAGATGCATGAGCGTGCGGGCCCCGCGCTCGGCGTCCGCGTGCTGTTCCACCACGCCGCCGCACCAGGCGATCGGCTCACCATCCGACGCCGCGGCGAGCGCCTCCAGGCGCGCGACCGCCGCGGCGGCGTCCATCGGCAGCAGGGTGGCGAGCGCCGTCTCGTCCACGAAGCCGCAGCGTGCGCCGTCCACGCCGAGCGCCCCCGCCACGGTCGCGCATTCGCGGTGCCACTGCGCTGCGCCGTGCACGCCGGCCGGCGCGTTCCGCGGGCGCAGCACCGCGAGGGACATCGCCCGGCCCTCCTGCGCTGCCGTCGTGAGCATCTCATCGAACACGCGCACCGTGCGCTCCGGCAGCCAGAGCGAGGTCGCCGGGTGGATGCCGCGCGCGATCTGCCGCTGGCGCCGCACCTCGAGCAACCGTGCGATGCGTCGCGCCAGCTCCACGGCGACGACCGGCTTGGCCTGGAAGTCGTCGGCTCCGGCGGCGAAGGCCGCCGCCCGCAACGCCGGATCCGCGTTCGACGAGACCATGAGGATCGGCAGGTCCGCGAAGCGCCGGTCGCCGCGCACTCGCCGCGCCGCCGTCACGCCATCGGTGCCAGTCAGTGTCGCGTCGAGCAGCAGCAGGGCCGGCGGGTCCTCGCCCAGCTGGTGCAGCAGGTCGTCCGCCGAACTGGCCGTGCGGACGAACATCCCTTCGTGCTCCCCCACCGTACGCAGCATCGCGAGCATCTCGGGATCATCGTCCACCACGAGGAGGCTCGCGCCGGCGAGCCCGGTCTGCGCCGCGAGCGACTCGGCGATGCGCAGCACCTCGCTCGCCTCCGCCCCGGCATCGAGGATGCGCACGCGGCCACCCGCGGACGGCGACTCGACGTCGCCGAGCATCACGATGGGCACGCCCTCGGGGAGCGCGGGCAGCGTGCGCCCTCCGGCGATCACCACGTCGGGCAGGTACTGGTCGAGGATCGGCTCGAGGCTCCCGGAGGTCGCGCGCTCCACCGCATGCCCGCGGTGCACGGCCTCGGCCACCAGCTGCGCGGCGGTCTCATCGTCCACGTCCACGAGCAGCACGCGATGCGTGAAGGCCGACTGCGATCCCTCGTTGGGTCCGCGGAAGGCCGCGGCGAGCGCGCGCGTGAACTGGCGCACGATCGCGGCGCGGCGGTCCCGGTCCCGCACCGGATCGGCCTGCCATCGCCCGGCGACGAGCTCGAGCGCCGCCGCGAGGCGACTCACCTCGTGAAAGCCGAAGCTGCCCGCGGTCCCATGGATCCGATGGAGCTCGCGCCGCAGCGCATCCACCACCTCGGGTGCCGTCGGCATCCGCTGCAGCTGGTCGGCCAGCAGCGAGAACGCCTGCAAGGTGTTGTCCGCCGTCGCGGCGAACCGTTCCCGCAGTCTCGCGATCGCTTCGTTGAACTCTGCGGGGGACTTCATCCGCGAACGGTGGGGTGGAAGAGGATGGTCTGACGGGAGGTACGTCGCCCGCGGGGCTTCAAGATCGCGCGGCGCGCGCCTCGCCGACAGAGGGATCGCGACATCGTCCAACAACATGACAGCGCTGACTGCCGCGGGAGCGTTCGTGCCCCCAGATTCCGTTGCTCATGATCCTCCTCTGCGCCGACGACGAGCCGGACATCCGCACCATCCTCGCACTCGCCCTGAGCCTGGAGCCGGGCATCGAGGCGGAGTTCTTCGCGTCCGGGGCCGAACTGCTCCAGCGCGCGCGCGCGGGAGCCTTCGACGCCGTCCTGCTCGACGCCATGATGCCCGACATGGACGGCTACGAGACCTGTCGCCGCCTCAAGGCGGATCCGGCGACGGCGGGTCCGCCGGTGGTCTTCCTCACCGCGCGCGCGCAGGGCGGCGATGAGCAGCCGGCCGTCGCGGTCGGCGCGGTCGCCAGTCTCACCAAGCCCTTCGACCCGCTCACCATCGCGGGCGAGCTGCTGGCCGCGCTCAAGTGACGCGGCCCTTCACCGCGGTCCTCGCACTCGCTCTCGCTCTCGCGGCCGCCCCACTCGCGGCGCAGGGGAGCGCGGACTGTCCCGCCGCCGCCGATCCGCTCGTCACCGCCGGCTGGGCCGCCTACCGCGCCGACTCGGTCGCACTCGCCGGCGAGCGGTTCAGCGCGGCATTGGCCCTCTGCCCCACCGAGACCGACGCGACCGTCGGTCGGGCGTACGTGCACCTGCGGCTCGGCGCGGTCGCGCAGGCGGACTCGATCTTCCGCGTGCTCATCGTCCGCGTCCCCGCGTCATCCGACGCCTGGGAGGGATTCGCGACGGTCTCCGAGCGCCTCGGCGATCGCGCCTCGGCCGTCGCGGCCTGGCGGCGCGTGCTCTCGCTGCTGCCGACGCATCCCGGGGCGCCGCGGCAGCTCGACCGCCTCTCACCCGGCTGGTCGCGACCCGCGCAGGCGCTCGTCAAGCGGCGCGCCGCCACGCTCGATCTCACGCTGCGCGTGCGCGGCGAAGGCTTCGAGCTCCGCCGTGGCGACCGATGGGAGCCCTTCTTCATGAAGGGGGTGAACCTCGGCCTCGCGCTCCCCGGGAAGTATCCGTCGGAGTTCCCCACCGACTCGGCGACCTACGCGCGCTGGCTCGGGCTCATCGGCGAGATGCACGCGAATACGCTGCGGCTCTACACGATCCTCCCGCCCGAGTTCTACCGCGCGCTGCGCGCGCACAACCTCGCGCACCCCCAAGCTCCGCTGCATGTCGTGCACGGCGTCTGGACCGAGCTGCCGCCGCGCAACGACTTCAGCGATGCCGGCTTCAACGCCGAGTTCGCGGCCGAGATCCGCCGCGTGGTGGACGTGCTGCACGGCGCGACCGAGTTCGCGCCGCGACCCGGCCATGCCGGCGGCCGCTACGACGCCGATGTCTCGCCGTGGGTGATCGCGTACATCCTCGGCCGCGAGTGGGAGCCCTACGCGGTCGAGGGCTACAACGCCGACCCCCGGGCGCCGCGCGCGCACCGCGGCCGGCATCTCACCCTGGCCGCCGGCACGCCCACCGACGCCTGGATGGTCCGTCAGTGCGACCTCCTGCTCACGTACGAGGACGAGACCTACAACGCCCAGCGGCCCATCGCCTACTCCAACTGGCCGACCACCGATCCGCTCACGCATCCCACCGAGGTCTCGCACGCGCAGCAGATGGCGTGGCGCGGATTGCGCTACGTCCCGGATCCGGACGGCCCGCCCGTGCACGAGGAGGAGACGGTCTCGCTCGACCCCTCGCTGGTGCGCACCACGCCGCGGAACGTCGCAGGCTGGTTCGCGAGCTATCACGTCTATCCCTACTATCCCGACTTCATCCTGCAGGACCCGGGCTACTCGGCGGCATCATCGAGCTTCGGGCGCTCCAACTACTTCGGGTACCTGCAGGACCTGCGGCGCGCGCATCGCGGGATCCCCCTCGTGATCTCCGAGTTCGGCGTGCCGACGAGCCGCGGCACGGCGCACACGCAGCCGCAGGGGTGGGGCCATGGCGGACTGAGCGAGGACGAAGCGGCCGCGATCACGGCGCGCATGGCCGCCGAGATCCGCGAGGTGGGCGGCGCCGGCGCGATCGTCTTCGCCTGGATGGACGAGTGGTTCAAGCGCAACTGGATGACCGCCGACTTCGAGGTGCCGGTCGAGAACGGGCGGCGTTGGCAGAGCATGCTGAACCCCGAGGAGCACTACGGGCTGCTCGCGCTGCGGCCGGGACGGGAGGGCACGGTGCCGCTTCCCGGCGGAGCGATCGAGCCATGGCGCGCGCTCGCGGCGCTGCAGTCGGGCCGGCTCCTCGGCGCCGACTCGGTGACCCTGCGCGTCGGCCAGGACGAAGGACACGTCTACGTCGCGCTCGAATCCGCCGCGTGGAAGGGGCGCCCCTTCGCGTGGGACTCGACGCGGCTCCAACTCGCGATCGACACCTTCGACCCCGCCCTCGGCCAGATGGTCCTGCCCACCAGCGGGCTGCTGAGCCAGGCGGGGTTCGAGTTCCTCGTCGAGCTCAACCGCCCCGACGATGCGCAGCTGAAGGTGCTGCCCGAGTACTCGCCCTTCCAGCACGAGCACCTCGTGATGAGCGGTGAGTACTACGGGGAGATCTTCCGGCGTCCGGTGCTCTCGGTGCGGCGCCTCGACGGGGTGTTCGACTCGCTGTTCGCCCTCACCAATCGGCCGCGCTTCGTCGGGCCGGGGCGTCAGGTCCGTGGTTCGGGCGACAATCCCGGTCGCCTGCGATACGGTCGCGCCGCCGACCACTCGCTGGCCGACTGGTGGTACGACGAGGCACAGGGGATGCTGCAGTTGCGCCTCCCGTGGGGGCTGCTCAACGTGGGCGATCCGTCGTCGCGCCGCGTGCTCTTCGAGAGCGACCCGGAGCAGGCGCTGGGCCGCCGACCCGAGGCACCGCCGTCGCGGCTCACGAGCGTGGTGACCGACGGCTTCCGCTTCGCGGTGGTGGCATGGAAACCGGGACCCGACGTGCTCGGCACCATCCCCGCGCTCGACGCGGACGGCAAGTGGCCGCTGGATCGGTTCCGCACCTGGAGCTGGCAGACCTGGGAGGACCCCACGTGGCACGAGTACCTGAAGCCCGCGTACCGGTCCCTACAGCAGCTCTGGAGCGCGCGATGAAGGGCGCGAAGCACCTCGCGATGCTCGGGCTGGCCGCCCTCACGCTCGTCCCGGCGGCCGAGGCGCAGGTCGCGGTCGGCGACTCGCTCTGGCGCCTGGGACGGATCGACGAAGCCGCAGCCGCCTATCGGCGCGCGCTCGACGACGATCGGCTCTCGGTGCGGGCGAACTTCCGCCTGGCACAGACGCTCGCGTGGAGCAGCAACATCGATTCGGCGCTCGTGCTGCTGCGCGCCGCGCGCGTGCGCGTGCCCGACGACCCGGACCTGCTCACGACCGAAGCGCTCTATCTGTCGTGGGGGAAGCGTTTCGACGAGGCCATCGTGCGCTACGATTCGGTGATCACGGCGCACCCCGGTCCCGACTTCGTGCATGTGCGCATCGCGCGCGCGCGCACGCTCTCCTGGGCCGGACGGCTCGCCGAGGCAGGGCGCGGGTACGAGGCCGTGCTCGCGCAGGACTCCACCGACCGCGATGCGCGCTACGGACTGGCGCAGGTGGCTGCATGGAGCGGCGACCTCGAGAGCGCCGCCACGCGCTACGAGGCGTTGCTCGCCCAGGACCCGAACGAGGTGCGCACCCTCGTCGGACTCGGGAACCTGCGGATCTGGCAGCAGCGCCCCGGTGATGCACGACGCCTCGCCGACCGCGCGTACGCGGCCGACAGCGCCAATGGGGAGGTCCGCGAGCTCCGCCGCGCCGTGCGCACCGCGTACGCCCCGCGCGCGGAGGCCTCGAGCGACTACAGCGAGGACAGCGAGCGCAACCTGAATCGCTGGCAGGCGCTGCGACTCGATGCGACGGTGCTCAACGGCATCAGGGCGGGCGTCTCGCTGGCGCAGCTCGAGGCGACCGACCCCGCGCGCGACTCGCGACGCACCATGGTCGAGGGGTCGCTCGGCGTGCCCGTGTGGAAGGGGAGCGTGACGGCCGTCCTCGGGCTGCGAAAGCTGGCGCCGGCCTCACTCACCGTGGGCGGGGCCGCCGCACCCGAGCGCACCACGATGAGCGGCCGCATCACGCTGCAGCAGCGCGTACGACCCTCGCTGGCGCTCGCGGCGACCGTCGCGCGGTGGCCATTCGACGAGATCGCCTCGGTCACGCCGCTGGCGCTCGACATCACGCAGGGAGAGCTCTCCGCCGATTGGCGCGTCACGCCCACGACGAACGTATTCGGGTCGTTGGGCCTGCTCGATTGGTCGGACGGCAACGCCAAGCGCACGTGGGCGGTCCGCGCGACGCGGCAGTTGCCCAAG
>LNFM01013603.1_pt1 | contig 10322 bp, 12 predicted proteins | sample 596031 | NCBI WGS metagenome assembly LNFM01 (sample SAMN04254537, study PRJNA301005) | activated carbon metagenome | isolation source: dual media filters at the Ann Arbor, Michigan drinking water treatment plant | place: USA: Ann Arbor | reverse complement strand
CCCTCGGCGCGCTCGGCCTCGAGCCGGGCGGCCTTTTCTTCCTGGTGCACGGTGAAGGCGCGGGCCAGGTCGTCGGGGCTGAAACCGGCGCGCGCAGGCGCCTCGGCGGCCTTGGCCGGCTCGGGTTTTTCGGGTTTTTTCTTCAGGAAATCGAACATCGCGCTGCTTTCGCGGACAATGCGGGGATGTTACCACCCGGCCCCCTCGCTCCCTGATGAACCAGCGCCCGCCCGGATCCGTCCGCATCATCGCCGGCCACCTGCGCGGCTCGAAGCTGGCCGTGGCCGACCGCCCCGGCCTCCGGCCGAGCAGCGACCGGGTCCGCGAGACCCTGTTCAACTGGCTGCAGTCCGTCACCCCGGGGGCGCGGGTGCTGGACCTGTTCGCCGGTACCGGGGCGCTGGGCTTCGAGGCCGCCTCGCGTGGCGCGGCGGGGGTGCTGATGGTCGAGCGCGACCCGGTCCTGGCCGAGGCCCTTCGGGCCAATGCCGGACGACTCAAGGTCGGGCAGGCCCGGATCGAAGTCGCCGATGCGCTGGCCTGGCTGCAGCGGCCGCCGACCGAAGCCTTCGACCTGGTCCTGCTCGATCCGCCTTTCGATGCCAATCTTTGGGAGCCGGCGTTCTCGCGCCTGGGCCCGTGGCTGGCGCCCGGCGCCTGGATCTACGTCGAAAGCCCGGTCAAGAAGCAGCCAACGACGCCCGCCGGCTGGCGCCTGCACCGGGAAGGGCAGACCCGCGAGGTTCGATTCGCCCTGTTCCAGTCCGGGAACGGCCAGGGCGAAGAAAGCGCTGCTACACTTGCCGACGATTCCAATCCGCAGGGCGAAATCCCGGAATGAGCCTGGCCCGAACCCGTGTCGCGCTGTACCCCGGCACCTTCGATCCGATCACCAACGGCCATATCGACCTGGTCGCCAGGGCCTCGTCGCTGTTCGACAGGGTCATCGTCGGCGTGGCCGAAAGCCCCGGCAAGGGCCCGGCCCTGCCGCTGGACCAGCGCGTCGACCTGGCGCGGCTCGCCCTGGCCGAGTTCGGCAACGTCGAGGTCGCCGGCTTCAACTCGCTGCTGGCCCACTTCGTGCAGGAAATCGGCGCCGGCGTGCTGCTGCGCGGCCTGCGCGCGGTCTCGGACTTCGAATACGAGTTCCAGCTTGCCAGCATGAACCGCCACCTGATCCCCGACGTCGAGACCCTGTTCCTGACGCCGGCCGAACAGCACAGCTTCATCTCATCCAGCCTGGTGCGTGAAGTCGCGCGCCTGGGCGGCGACGTGTCGGGGTTCGTGCATCCGGCCGTGGCCAAGGCCTTGTCGGCCCGTTGGAAGCGTCCCTGAGACCCATTACACAAGAGGTATCACCATGAACCGTATCCTTGCTCCGCTTGCCCTGCTGCTCTCGCTCACCCTGCTCGCCGGCTGCCAGAAGGAAGAGGAAGCCGCGCCGGCCCCGGCCGCCCTGGTCGCCCCGTCCGACGGCGACGACATGGCGTGGAAGGAATACCTGGGCAAGGTGGTCGCCCAGAACCAGGCCGGCGTCACCGACCGCATCTTCCCGTACTACCTGCCCAACAACAGCGACACGCTGACCGAGACCGATGCCGACGGCCGCACGCAGTACGCGCGCCAGCTCGAGAACGTCAGCACGGTCGTGCAGCGCACCGTGCTGCCGGGCAACATGCTCGCCTTCGGTTCGCCGGACAGCGCCAAGATGGCCGACCTGATCACGACCGCGTTCGCCGGTGCCGAGGCGACCGCGCTGAAGGGTTCGATCGTGCTCTTCATCGGCACCCCGGCCGACAGCGACCGCGTGAAGCCGGTGGTCGAGGCCTCGGGCGCGAACTACGTCTTCGTCGAAGCCAAGTGAGCCACGGCGCGCGTCCCGGCCCCGGCCGGGACGCGCGTGACCGCCAATGTCCCTGCTGATCAACCAGCTCTGCATCAACTGCGACGTCTGCGCGCCGGCTTGTCCGAACGATGCGATCAGCCAGGGTGAAACGATCTACGTGATCGACCCGCGCCGCTGCACCGAGTGCGTCGGCCACCACGACGAGCCCCAGTGCGTCGTCGTCTGCCCGGTCGAATGCATCGATCCCGACCCGGCCCATCCCGAAAACCACGAGCAACTGCTCGCCAAATTGCTGTACCTGCAGCAGGAGTCCGCCGCGTGATCCGAGCCCTCACCCTTGGCCTGCTGCTGTTCCCGCTGCTGGCGCTGGCCGACGCGCCCGCGACGCCGCGCCAGGCCGCGATCGCCAGCGCGAATGCCTATGCCACCGACGCCGGCATGGAAGTGCTGGCGAAGGGCGGCAACGCCTTCGACGCCGCCGTCGCCGTCAGCGCGACCCTGGGCCTGGTCGAGCCCGAGAGCTCGGGCCTGGGCGGCGGCGGCTTCATGCTGCTGCACGTGGCCAGGGACGGGCGCGACGTGTTCGTGGATGCACGCGAGCGCGCGCCCTATGCCGCGACCCGGGACATGTTCCTGGATGCCGCGGGCAATGCCGACCGCAAGCGTTCCGTCGACGGCGCGCTCGCCGCCGCCATCCCGGGCCTGCCCGCCGGCCTCGAGCACCTCGCCAGGCGCTACGGCAAGCTGCCGCTGTCCGAGTCGCTGGCGCCGGCGATCCGGCTGGCGCGCGAAGGCTGGGCCTTCGGCCCGAAGAACGCGACGATGATGGGCTATCGCCGCGATGCGCTGGCCGCCAACGCCGGCGCCGCGGCGCTGCTGCTGCGCAACGGCCAGGTGCCCGCGCAGGGCACCGTGATGCGCAACGAGGACTACGCGCGCGTGCTCGAGGCGATCGCGCGCGACGGCGCCGACGGCTTCTACCGCGGCGCCAACGGCCGTCGCCTGGTCGCCGGCGTGCGCAAGGCCGGCGGCATCTGGACCGCGCGTGACCTCGAGGAATACCGCGTGGTCGAGCGCGAGCCGATCCGCATCCGCCACCGCGACGTCGAGATCGTCACCGCGCCGCCGCCGTCCTCCGGCGGCGTGGCGCTGGCGACCATCTTCAACATCCTCGACGGCTACGACTATCCGGCGATGGGCAAGGTCGCGCGCACCCACGTGGTGGTCGAGGCGATGCGCCGCGCCTACCGCGACCGCGCCATCTACCTGGGCGATCCGGACTTCGTGCAGGTGCCCGTGCCGCTGCTGACCGGCAAGGACTATGCGGCGGGCCTGCGCGCCGGCATCAACACCGAGCGCGCCACGCCCAGCGACATGCTGCCGGGCGTCACGGTCGCGCCTTCGCGCCCCGACACCACGCACTTCTCGGTGATGGATGCCGAGGGCAACCTGGCGGCCGTCACCCAGACCGTGAACCTGCCTTATGGCAACGCCGTGGTGGTGCCAGGCACGGGCTTCCTGCTCAACAACGAGATGGACGACTTCTCGGTGAAGCCGGGCGTGCCCAACGCCTTCGGCCTGGTCGGCGAGGACGCGAACGCGATCGCGCCGGGCAAGCGCCCGCTGTCGTCGATGACGCCGACCTTCCTGATTGGCAAGGATCGCGTCGCGGTGCTCGGCACGCCGGGCGGCAGCCGCATCGTCACGATGGTGCTGCTGGGCCTGTTCGAGCTGATGGACGGCGAGGGCGCGCAGGCCACGGCCGACGCGCCGCGCTTCCACCACCAGTACCTGCCGGACCAGCTGTCGGCCGAGCCCGAGGCCTTCACCGCCGCCGAAGTCGAGGCGCTGAAGGCGCGCGGCCACGCGGTGCAGATCGGCGACCGCAGCTGGGGCAATATGCAGGTCGTGCTCTGGCGCCGCGACACCGGCGCCGTCGAGGCCGGCACCGACCCGCGCTGGAAGGGCGTGGGCAAGGGCACGGCCACCGAAGAGGGAGGCATCTACCGATGAAGCTCTGGTCGATCATGGGCAATTCGCAGCGCCTCGACGGCGGGGCGATGTTCGGCAATGCGCCGCGGGCGATGTGGGCCAAGTGGGTCGCGCCGGACGAGCAGAACCGGATCCCGCTGGCCTGCCGCGCGCTGCTGGCGAGTCCGCTCAACGGCAAGACCGTGCTGTTCGAAACCGGCATCGGTGCGTTCTTCGAGCCGAAGATGCGCGAGCGCTATGGCGTCGTCGAGTCGCAGCACGTGCTGCTCGAGTCGCTGGCGAAGGCCGGCTTCAGGCACGAGGACATCGACGTGGTGGTGCTCAGCCACCTGCACTTCGACCACGCCGGCGGCCTGCTGGCGGCATGGAAGGAGGGCGAGGCACCGTCGCTGCTGTTCCCGAACGCCACCTTCGTGGTCGGCGCCGAGCACTGGCAGCGCGCCGTGGACCCGCATTCGCGCGACCGCGCCAGTTTCATCCCCGAACTCGCGCCGCTGCTGGAAGCCAGCGGCCGGCTCGAGCTGGTGGACGGCCCGCACTGCCGCGCGCTCGGCGACAGCGTGCGCTTCCACCTCAGCCAGGGCCACACGCCCGGCCTGCTGCTGGCCGAGATCGTTGGTGCGCCCGACGCCAGCGGTCGTCCGCACGGCGGCCTGGTGTTCTGCGCCGACCTGATCCCGGGCCGGCACTGGGTGCACGTGCCGATCACGATGGGCTACGACCGCTTCCCCGAAATGGTCATCGACGAGAAGAAGGCCTTCCTCGAGGACAAGCTTGCCCGCAACGTGCACCTGTACTTCACCCACGATCACGAATGCGCGCTGGCGCAGGTGACGAAGGACGAGAAGGGCCGTTACGGCACCACCCACGAAGTCGCCGAACTGTCGGCGCGATCCCTGGCCGCCTGAGGAAACCTGATGAAGACGATGCTGAGCCTGATGCTGCTGTGCGTTTCCCCCGTCGCCCTGGCCGCGAACTACGGCGAGCCGATGCCCGCCGGTGAACCGGTGACGATCGCCGTCGCCGCGGCCGATCCGGCCGTCCACGCCGACGCGCCCGCGAAGTTCAGCGGCCGCATCACCCAGGTCTGCCAGAAGAAAGGCTGCTGGGTCGTGCTCGAGGACGAGGGCAGCAGCGCCCGCGTGATGGCCAAGGACCACGGCTTCGAAGTGCCGAAGGACGCCAGCGGCCGCGCGGTTGCCTACGGCCAGCTGGAAATGGAGCCGATCAGCGAAGAGCACGCCCGGCACCTGGTCGAGGACGATGGCGCCGCGCCGCCGGCCGAGCGTGAATTGCGCATCGTCGCCACCGCGATCGAAATCCTGGACTGAGGATCGCGCTGTCACACCGCTGATACCTGGTGCTGGTGCAATGTCGGCCTGAATTCCCCGGGCCGCCTGCGTGGACAAGCTGAAAGAATCCTCGATCCTCTCCCGCCGCCGCCTGCTCAAGGCGGGCGGGCTCGGCCTCGGCGCCGCCGCGCTGGGCCTGAGCCCGATCGGCCGCCTGCTCGCGCAGGCCGGCGTCCCCGGCGCGACCCACGCCGGCTACGGCCCGCTCCAGCCGGTGCGCGACCTCAATACCGGCCTGCCCCTGCTGCAGCTGCCGGCGGGCTTCAGCTACACCACCTTCGGCTGGACCAACGAGCCGATGGCCCATGGCGAGCGAACGCCCGACTCGCATGACGGCATGGGCGTGGTGCGCGCCGAAGGCAGCGTCATCACCCTGGTGCGCAACCACGAGGTGAAGGCGGCCTGGGGCAGCTTCGCGCCCGCCGCCGCGACCTTCGACCCGCGCTGCAGCGGCGGCACGGCGACCCTGCGCTTCGACACCGCCGCCGGCAGGCTGCTCGAGTCGCGGGCGTCGCTCGGCGGCACCGTGAACAACTGCGGCGGCGGCACCACGCCCTGGGGCACCTGGCTCAGCTGCGAAGAGTTCGTCAGCGCGGCCGGACCGGTGTCGCTGTCGAGCGCGGAACACGTGCTGGCCCGCGACCACGGCTTCGTGTTCGAAGTGCCCGCGGACGGTGTGTCGCGGGCCGAGCCACTGCTGGCGATGGGCCAGTTCAAGCACGAGGCGGTGTCGGTGGATCCGGAAACCGGCATCTTCTACCTCACCGAGGACACCGATCCCGAGGCGGGCTTCTACCGGATGATGCCGAAGGTGCCGGGGCAGCCGGTGCGCGGCGGCCGGCTGCAGATGCTGCGCGCGGTCGGCGCGAGCGACCTGCGCACGGGCCGGCGCGTGGGCGAGCGGCTGCGGGTGCAGTGGGTCGATATTCCCGATCCCCTCGCGGGCATGGACGCCGATGGCGAAGGGCTCGGCGTGCTGCGCCAGGGCATGGCGGCCGGGGGGTCGCGCTTTACCCGGCTCGAGGGCGTCATCGTCGGCGATGGCCGCGTTTTCTTCACCGCCACCAATGGCGGCGATGCCGCCTGCGGCCAGGTCTGGGCCTACTACCCGGGCACGGAAATGCTCGAGCTGGTGTTCGAGTCGCCCGACCCGCAGGTGCTCGACTACCCGGACAACGTCGTGCTCAGCCCGCGCGGCGGCCTGGTGATCTGCGAGGACTCCGACCAGCCGGTGCAGCGCCTCTACGGCCTGACTCGCGAGGGCGGCCTGTTCGAGTTCTGCCGCAACAACGTCAGGCTCGAGGGCCAGATGGGCTTCGCCGGTGATTTCCGCGACGCGGAATGGGCCGGCGCCTGCTATTCGCCCGACGGCAAGTGGCTGTTCGCGAACGTCTATGCGCCCGGCCTCACCGTCGCCATCACCGGGCCCTGGCGCAACGGCCTGATCTGAATCCGGCGTTGCAGCCACGGGTCGGCCGTCGGATCATGGCGGCCACGCCCAAAGGATGCCGCGCTGATGATCACCCTGCTTTACGCCGCGCTTTGCACGCTGCTGGTCCTGTTCCTCGCCGGACGGGTGATGGCCTTCCGGGTCAAGCACAAGGTCGGCCTCGGCGACGGCGGCCACGGCGAGCTCAATCGCCGCGTGCGCAGCCATGCCAACGCGGTCGAGTACCTGCCGCTGGCCCTGCTGCTGCTCGGCGGCATGGAGCTCAACGGCTATCCGGACGCGGTGATCCACGGCTTCGGCGCGACCCTCTTCGTATCGCGCCTGCTGCACGCCTGGGGCCTGAGCCGCAGCGCCGGCACCAGCCCGGGCCGCTTCATCGGCACCCTGCTGACCCTGCTGCTGATGATCGCGATGGCGGTCTTCGCCATCATCGGCTACATCTCCCAGCTCCCCTGACAAACCCCTGTAGGAGGGCCTTCAGGCCCGAAGCTCTGTGGGAGGGAATTCATTCCCGACGCTCCCGGCCAGAAGCTGTCGGGAATGAATTCCCTCCCACAGGGTTTCGGAGAAAAGCTTCGGGCCTGAAGGCCCTCCTACAGGGAGCCTTAGCGGCGCGGCGGCGCCAGGAGCTCTTCGCGGCTGAGGTAGCCGTCGCCGTTCGCGTCCTGGCGTCGGAACTGGGCGGTGAATCGTTCGTGGTGCTCGGCGAGCGTGATCGTCGGCGCGTTCGGGATGTGCTGTTCGCCGGGCTCGAGCACGCCGTTGAGGTTCACGTCCATCTGCCGGAACGCGAAGCTCATGCGCTCGAGGAATTCCGGCAGCGAAACGCGGCCGTCGCCGTCCAGGTCGACGCGGCTGAAATAGTCGTCCTGGGCCGCGACCGGCGCTGCCAGCAGCGCGACCAGCAGGGCGAGGCTAGCCCGCATAAACGGTGATCTCTTCGCGATCGTGGTACAGCTGCTTGGCCCGGATGGTCAGCGGCCTCCCGGCGTGGTCGGCGAAGTGCTGCAGGCAGTCGCGGGTTTCGTCCCAGCGCTTCTTCATCGGCAGCTTGAGGTTGAAGATCGCGTGCTTGCACCAGCCCTCGCGGAACCAGGTGGCCATGCGGTCGGCGACCTTGCGCGGCGACTCGACCATGTCGCAGACCAGCCAGTCCATCGGCTTCGGCGGCTGCCAGCGGAAACCGTCGGCGCGGATGTGCTCGATGATCAGCATGTCCATGGCCGACTGCGCCATCGGGCCGTTGTCCACCGCGAGCACGCGCACGTGCCGGCGCGCGAGCACCCAGCTCCAGCCGCCCGGCGCCGCGCCGAGGTCGGCCGCGTTCATGCCGGGCTGGATGAACTCCGCGCGCTCCTTCTCGGTCATCAGCATCATCAGCGCTTCCTCGAGCTTGAGCGCGGAGCGGCTGGGCGCGTCGGCATGGGCGCGCAGGCGCGGCACGCCCAGCGGCCACGGCGAGGAATCCTTGACGTCGGCGCTGCCGAGCATGGCGTGGTTGCCGGCCAGCATCAGCACGTGCAGCCGCGGCAGGCGGTGGTCCTCCTTCTCGCTGATCAGGCCGCGCTTGCGCAGGGCCGGGCGCAGCGCGTTGGCGAACGAGCGCGCCAGGCCGGCGAGCTGCTTGCCTTCGTCGGAATCCGGATGCTCGACCCAGACGTCGCCGTGGCGGCCCCGGCCGCCGAGCGCATCCATGATCGGCGAGACGCGGTCCTTCGGGTCCATCTCCGGCAGGTCCGCCAGCAGGCGCAGCTTCTGGCGCGCGAAGATCAGCGTCGACCAGGGCAGGGCCCGCGACAGTTCCGCGCCGTCCTCGACGCCGAGGAACTCGACGTAGCCGGCGTTGCGTTCGGTGCGGGCATAGCCGGGGAAGCCGGCGAGCGCCGCGCGTTCGCTGAGTTCGGCGGCGAGCTCGGGCTCGAAGCCGGGGCGGCAGTAGGCCAGCAGGCCGTCAGTAGACAAGACCACTCTCTCCATAGTCGCGCAACACGTGGCGCGCGTGATCGCGCATCAGGTCGGTGTGCACGGTGATGCCGCGATGCTCGAGTTCGCCCTTCCAGTCGGCGGGCAACGGGCCTTCATCAAAGCCGGCGAGGGTCTGCACGTCGTCGGCGCGCGCCGCGATCAACAGCTCGTCGATGCCGGCCCAGATCAGCGCGCCGTAGCACATGCTGCAGGGCTGGGCCGAGGTGGCCAGGGTGATGCGGCCGCCGCCCTGGTTCAGGCGGAAGCTCTGCATGCGCTGCTGGCTGGTGGTCAGCGCCATCACCTCGGCGTGCGCCGCCGAGCAGTTGTGCGGGACCACGCGGTTCACGCCCACGCCGATCAGCCGGCCTTCCTCGTTGAACACAGCGGCTCCGAACGGGCCGCCGCTGCGGTGGTCGACGTTGAGCCGCGACAGCTTGATCGCCAGCGCGATCCGGCTCTCGGCATCCGGGTAGCGACGCTCGGCGTCCACTTCCGCGTGGATCCAGGCCGGCAGGGTGAGGTGCAGCTGCGCGTACAGCATGTCAGCCGCCGCCCTTGCTGGCCCAGGTGTCGCGCAGGGTCACGGTGCGGTTGAACACCGGCCGGCCCGGCGCGTGGTCGCGGCGATCGGCGGTGAAGAAGCCGAGGCGTTCGAACTGCACGGCGGTCTCGGGCGCCAGCGTGGCCGCGGCCGGCTCCAGCCAGGCGCGCACGACGCGCACCGACTCCGGGTTCAGGTAGTCGCGGTAGGTCTTGCCCGCTTCGTCCTTGTCCGGGTCGGGCACGCTGAAGAGGCGGTCGTACAGGCGTACCTCGGCTGCGACGGCGGCGGCGGCGGCGACCCAGTGGATCGTGCCCTTCACCTTGCGGTCTGCGCCCGGCAGCCCTGCGCGGGAGTCGAGGTCGAGCGTGCAGCCCAGTTCGACGATCGCGTCGCCGTCCTTGACGACTTCGTTGCAGCGGATGATGCCAACGCCACGCAGGCGCACTTCGCCGCCGGGCACCAGTCGGTGGAAGCCCTTGGGCGGCACTTCCATGAAGTCTTCGCGCTCGATCCAGACTTCGCGCGAGAAGGGCACCTCGCGCTCGCCGAAGCCCGCGTCCTTGGGATGGTTCGAGAAGCGCAGCGACTCGGCGTGGCCTTCCGGCAGGTTGGTGATCACCAGCTTCACCGGGTCGACCACGGCCATGCGGCGCGGCGACGCGGCGTCCATCACTTCGCGGATGCAGCCTTCGAGCACCGAGAAATCGATCAGCGAATTCTGCTTGCTGATGCCAACGCGGTCGGCCAGCAGGCGCAGCGCGGCCGCGGGGCAGCCGCGGCGGCGCAGGCCCTGCAGGGTCGGCATGCGCGGGTCGTCCCAGCCGGACACCAGGCCTTCGCTCACCAGCGCGAGCAGCTTGCGCTTGCTCATCACGGTGTAGTTGATGTTCAGGCGCGAGAACTCGATCTGGCGCGGCTTCGCGGCGGGCACGCTGAAGCCGGCGTCCACCAGCGGCTGGTAAAGGCCGGGGTTGCGCACCAGGTCGACGTGGTCGACGCACCAGTCGTACAGCGGCCGGTGGTCCTCGAACTCCAGCGTGCACAGCGAATGCGTGATGCCTTCCAGCGCGTCGCTGAGGCAGTGCGCGTAGTCGTACATCGGGTAGATCGGCCAGGCGTTGCCGGTGTTCTGGTGCTCGACGTGCTTGATGCGGTAGATCGCCGGGTCGC
>LNFM01013601.1_pt1 | contig 10323 bp, 12 predicted proteins | sample 596031 | NCBI WGS metagenome assembly LNFM01 (sample SAMN04254537, study PRJNA301005) | activated carbon metagenome | isolation source: dual media filters at the Ann Arbor, Michigan drinking water treatment plant | place: USA: Ann Arbor | reverse complement strand
ATGAACAAGCAGCTCACGCGCAAGAAGCCCATGGCGCACGTGCGCATCTTCCTCAAGGACATGAGCCACCTGCTGGGCTTCGCGCGGGTGTGAACGACCTCTCGCTGATCCGCTGGCTGCTCGATGCGGTGATCGTGTTCACCGTGCTGGAGGGACTGGGTTTGTGGCTGCACCACCGGCTCACGGGCCAAGGGCTGGCCCCGAATGACTACGCCCTGAACATGCTCTCGGGCCTGTGCCTGATGCTGGCCGTGCGCGCTGCGGTCAGCTCTCTGGCGTGGCCCTGGATCGCCGTGTGCCTGAGCGCATCAGGCCTGGCACACGGCTGGGACATCACGAGACGCTGGCGGCAACGCCAGCCCTCGTTCAAGTGAGGCGCTGGCAGCGCCAGCGCTCCACGACCCCGGGCGTCAGCCGGCTTTCTTGACGTAGGCGCTGCACCAGCCTTTGCCGGCGACCAGCTTGCCGGGGAAGATCGCGCACGGCCCCGCCGGGTCGGCGGGCTTGCCGGCATACACCTGGCAATTGCTGCACATCTGGGCAGCCGCGTGTTTGGGAAACTTCTTGGCATCGACCTTGGTGGTGTCGGCCACATAACCCAGCGCGGCGGCCTGGGCATCTTTTTCTCCGACCATGGCGGCCTGCGCCTGGGCGGCCGATGCGGCCATGAGCGCGGTGCCGCTGGCGGCCACCTGAAGCATGAAGACACGACGATTGGAACCGTTCATTTGTCACCTCGTGGGGATTGCAGGATTGCCCAGGCATCCTACGCCGCGCCGTCTCAAGCCGGGCTGACATACCCGAGCGCTTGAGTGCGGCAATGGCCCATTGCGCCGCCGGGGTTTTCGGTACGCGGGCCACGGGGTGCCTGGCATGGACACCTGTGTGGCGGGGCGGAGCAAGGGGTACGTACACTTGTCGAAAAAACGCGCCCATGACCCCACAAGACTACGTCCAGCAAAAAGCCGCGGCCTCGGGCAGCAGCTTCTATTACGCCTTTCTGTTCCTGCCCGCCGAGCGGCGCGCCGCCATCACCGCCTTCTATGCGTTCTGCCGCGAGGTGGACGACGTGGTGGACGAGGTGAGCGACCCGGCCGTGGCCCAGACCAAGCTGGCCTGGTGGCGCCGCGAGGTGGCGCAATCGTTTGCCGGCTCGCCCACCCACCCGGTGATGCGCGCCCTCATGCCCCTGAGCACCACCTATTCCATCGAAGCCCGGCACCTGAACGCCGTGATCGACGGCTGCCAGATGGACCTGGAGCAAAACCGCTATCTCGACTTCGCCAACCTGCAGCGCTACTGCCACCTGGTGGCCGGTGTGGTGGGTGAGGTCGCCGCCAACATCTTCGGCCAGACCCAGCTGCAGACCACCGCCTATGCCCACCGCCTGGGCCTGGCCTTCCAGCTCACCAACATCGTGCGCGACGTGGGCGAAGACGCCGCGCGCGGACGCATCTACCTGCCGGTCAACGAACTGCAGAGCTTCAACGTGAAGGCGCACGAACTGCTGCAGCGCGGCGCCGCACCCGGCACCGACGAAGCCGATTTCAAACGCCGCTTCACCGCGCTCATGCAGTTCCAGTGCACGCGCGCACTGCAGACCTACGACGACGCCCTGGCTCTGCTGCCCGCCGCCGACCGCCGCGCCCAGAAGCCCGGCCTGATGATGGCCAGCATCTACCGCACGCTGCTGCAGGAGATCGCCGCCGACCCGCTGCTGGTGCTGACCCAGCGCGTGAGTCTCACGCCGCTGCGCAAGTTCTGGCTCGCCTGGAAAGTGCAAGCCCTCGGAAGACTATGAGGCTTGCCGTCGTCGGCGCAGGCTGGGCCGGCATGGCCGCGGCGGTGGAGGCTGCGGGTCTGGGCATGGATGTCACGGTTTTTGAAGCTACACGCACCCTCGGCGGCCGAGCCCGCGCGCTCGGCACCGAGAAGCCCGACGGCACACCCCTCACGCTGGACAACGGCCAGCACATCCTGATCGGCGCTTACAGCGACACCCTGGCCCTGATGCAACGCGTGGGGCTGGAGCTGCCGCAGGTGCTGATGGCCGTGCCGCTCTCGTTGCCCTACCCCGACGGCACGGGTCTGCAAACGCCCGCCTGGGCCGCGCGCTGGCCGGCGCCGCTGGATGCGCTGGCGGCCATTGCCACCGCGCGCGGCTGGACCTGGGGTGAGAGGCTGGCGCTGATCCGCGCCTCGCTGGCCTGGCAGATGGCGGGCTTTCGCTGCGAGCCCACGGCCACGGTGGAAAACCTCTGCGAGAACCTGCCCGACCGGGTGGTGCAGGAGTTGATCGAGCCGCTGTGCGTGTCGGCCCTCAACCTGCCCTCGTCGCACGCCAGCGCCGCCGTGTTTCTGCGTGTCATGCGGGACGCCTTGTTCGGCCGCGGAGCGGCGGGCTTCAGCGCCTCCAACCTGCTGCTGCCGCGCACCGACCTCACCCGCCTGTTTCCAGCGGCCGCTGCGCAGTGGCTGCAGCAACACCACGCCGCAACAAGCCGCATTCAAACGGGCGCCCGCATCACGGGCCTGCAGTCCCACGCGGGTCGGTGGCAACTCACAGGTGACAGCATCGACGGCGTTTTCGACCGCGTGGTCTGGGCCACACCCGCCAGTGTGGCCGCGCAGACCCTGCTGGCCAACGCAGACGACAGCGAGGCCCTGGCCAACTGGGCTTTGTCGGCCCACGCCCTGCACTTCACCGCCATCACCACGGTCTACGCCTGGGCACCTGGCGCGCGGTTGTCTGCGCCCATGCTGGCCCTGCGCGCCGAGCCCGACACGCACGCCGCGCCCGCGCAGTTTGTGTTCGACCGTGGGCAGCTCAACCCCGACGACACCGGCGTGCTGGCCTTTGTGGTGAGCGCGAGCAGCGGCGAGCGCGACGAACTGCAGGCCCGCGTGTTGCAACAAGGGCAACGTCAACTCGGCATGGCGCTGCAGCCGCTGATCACGGTGGTGGAAAAACGCGCCACTTTCGCCTGCACGCCCGGCCTGGAGCGCCCCGGCGCGCTGGTGGCACCCGGTCTGTTCGCCGCGGGCGACTACGTGCAAGGCCCCTACCCGGCCACGCTCGAAGCAGCCGTGCGCAGCGGCATGGCGGCGGCGCGGCTGGCCAGGGGCTGAGCTTGTGGTGAAAGCCGCCGTTCAGCCGAACTCGCGCACCTGCACATAGGCTGGCCGCGCCATGCAGCGCAGGATCCAGTCGTGCGTGAGGGGGTGGTCGGCCATCAGCGCCTGCGAAGGGCGCGCCCAGTTGAGCACGCTGGCCGCACAGACATCGGCCACGGTGAACCGCGCGGCCGCGAGAAAGGTCTGGCCTGCATCCTGCTGCTTTTTCAGGTGCCGCTCGACCACGCGAAACGGCGCCACCAGGCGGCGCTCGGCGGCCTCGGCCAGCTCCGGTTTGCGCCGCTCCTCGGGCATCGCCAGGCGGTGCATCAGCACGGTCAGCGCGTCGGCCTCGGCTTCCGTCACGGCCCAGAAGCTCCAGCGCAGGGCCTCGGCGTCTTCGCGCGGCGTGGCGGGTGCAATGCTCACCCCATCGGCCACGCCGTGGTGGCGCGCGATGTAGAGCGCACAAGCCATGCTCTCCCACACCACCACATCGCCCTCGGGCCGCGCATCGACGATGGCGGGCACATGGCCATTGGGGTTGATGGCCAGGAACGCCGGCGTGCGCGTGCCGCCGCCCTGGTAGGCCAGCTCCTCGTGGTGGAAGTCGAGGCCGAGTTCGGTGGCGGCCCACAAAGGGCGTACCGCGCGGGACGCAGGAATGCCGTAGATCGTGAGGCTCATGCTGAACGAGGTGGGGAAAGAAACATCAACCGATCTGACGGCACAGGTCCATCAGATCGGTCACGGTGGTGTGCGGCTGCAGCGGCGCGTGTTCCCAGGCCAAGCCGGTGCGGTTGACCCAGGCCACCTGCATGCCGGCGCGCAGCGCGCCCACCACGTCGAGCACCGCGTCGTCACCGATGTGCAGCACCTCGGTGGCGTCCACACCCGCGGCGTCGGCCGCAGCGTGGAAGATGCGCGGGTCGGGTTTGCCCACACCGAACTCGCGCGCGCTGAAAGCCGCATGAAAGTGGTGCCCCAGGCCCACGCGGTGCACATCGGCGTTGCCGTTGGACACGGCCACCACCGGGAAGCGCGTGCTCAACCATTCCAGCGCCGGCATGGCGTCTTCAAACAACTGCACACGCTGGCGCTCGTCAAAGAACACGTCGAACGCGGGCTCGGCCAGCGCGGGGTCGTCGCCCGCGCGGTGCAACACATACCGGATCGACTCGCGGCGCAAGGCACTGAGGTCGTAGGCCAGATCGGGCCGGAGGGTCTGCAGGTGGTTGCGCGCCTCGCGCAGCGCGCCGGGTGTGGCATAGAGCCGGGCGGTGGCGGGCGCGTGTTGCGCGAGCCAGTTGGCCAGCATCGCCTCGGCGCGCTCGATGGTGGGCCAGATGGGCCAGAGCGTGTCGTCGAGATCGATGCTGATGGCGCGGATGCGGGTGGGGTCCAGCGCGAGAGGCGCGGCCGGCAGGTCTGTACTCATGGGGGTTTTCATGCTTGCGAGAGAATAGCGCATGCCCTTCAAGACCGAACCGCCCTTCAAACACGGCCAAGCCGCTCGCACCGCAGTGCTGCTATGCAACCTGGGCACCCCCGACGAACCCACCGCCCCCGCCCTGCGCCGCTACCTCGCCGAATTCCTGGGCGACCAGCGCGTGGTGGAGATTCCGCGCTTCGTCTGGATGTTGATCCTGCACGGGATCATCCTGCGCGTGCGGCCCAAGAAGTCGGCCGCCAAATACGCCGGCATCTGGATGCCGGAGGGCTCGCCGCTCAAGGTGTGGACCGAGCGCCAGGCCACGCTGCTGCGCGGGTATCTGGGCGAGCGCGGCCACCAGGTCACGGTGCGCTACGCCATGCGCTACGGCAACCCCTCCATCGCCTCGGTGATGGACGAACTCAAGGCCGAAGGCGTCACGCGTGTGCTGGTGCTGCCGGCCTACCCGCAGTTCAGCGCCACCACCACGGCGAGCGTGGTCGACGGCGTGATGAACTGGGCCGCCCAGGTTCGCAACCTGCCCGAGCTGCGCTTCATCAACCGATACCACGACCACGCCGGCTACATCAACGCCCTGGCCAAGACCATCCGCGCGCACTGGATGGCCCACGGCCAGAGCGAACAGCTGGTGATGAGCTTTCACGGCGTGCCCGAGCGCACGCTGCAACTGGGCGACCCCTACCACTGCGAATGCCACAAGACCGCGCGCTTGCTGGCCGAACAGCTCGGCCTGCCCAAGGACCGCTACAAGGTGACATTCCAGTCGCGCTTCGGCAAGGCCAAGTGGCTTGAGCCCTACACCGAACCCACGCTGATCGAACTCGCGGGCAAGGGCTTGAAGAGCGTGGACCTGGTCTGCCCCGGCTTCACCAGCGATTGCCTGGAAACGCTGGAAGAGATCAACATGGAAGCGCGCGAAGCGTTTCTGCACGCGGGCGGCAGCAGCTTCCAGTACATCCCCTGCCTCAACGACCAGCCCGAGTGGATCCGCGCGCTCAGCGACGTGGCCGAGCAGCACCTGCAGGGCTGGGCCACCAAGACCGCCGACAACCCGATGGAGCTGCAAGCGAGCCGCGATCGGGCGCTGGCGATCGGCGCGAAGGACTGAGTGCTGCCCGCCGCCGGGCCCGTCTTCCTTCAGGGCCTGGCCCTGAGCCTGGGGCTCATCGTGGCCATCGGTGCGCAAAACGCCTTTGTGTTGCGCCAGGGGCTGCGGCGCGAGCACGTGGGCAGCGTGGTGATCTTTTGTGCCGTGGCCGACGCGGTGCTGATCGCGGCCGGTGTGCTGGGCATGGCGCAGGCACTGTCAAGCAGCCCCGGCATCGCACGAGCACTGGCGCTGGCCGGTGCGGCCTTCCTCGCGGTGTACGGCTGGCGCGCCTTGAGGCGCGCGCGGCATCCGCAAGCTTTGACGGCATCCGGAACCGGTGAGTCCATCGGCCGCGCCTCGGCGCTGGCGCAAGCAGCCGCCTTCACGCTGCTCAACCCGCATGTGTATCTGGACACAGTGCTGCTGGTGGGCAGCATCGGCGCCCAACAACCCGCCGACATGCGCGGCTGGTTTGTCGCGGGCGCCAGCACGGCCAGTGTGCTGTGGTTCGGGCTGCTGGGTTTTGGCGCACGCTGGCTGGCGCCGTGGTTTGCGCGGCCCAAGGCCTGGCAGGTGCTCGATGCCCTGATCGGCGTGACCATGTGGGTACTCGCCGCGCTGCTCTTGCGACACGCCCTCTCAGGGGCGTGAGCAGCCAGTCACTTGATGCGCCCGCCCAGCGGCGTCCAGCGCAGCACCTTGCTCAGGCCATCCCGGCCACTGGCGGCACGCCCCACCAAGGCCGTGCCCGCCACCATGCCGAGCGCGCGAACCACGAACGAAGGACTCTTGCGCGTGAGCGCCCAAGCCGCCAGCCCGGCACCCAGCACCAGCCAGTGTTCGCCCGGGATGCCGTCGCGGGCTGCGTCCATCGCCTTCAGTTGCTGGATGGGCGTCAGCTCGCCGTCGTGTGGTTTCGTCATCAGGGTGTTCTCCTCGAACAGTCGTTCAATCCTCGACCTTACGCCATGGCAGCCCAAGGTCATGTAGGACGCACGCTCGACTTGATGCAATTCGGGCGGCGGCATCCACTGCGACGGACGAACAATGAGCCGTATTTTCCGGAATACGGCTCACTTTTTGAGCCGTATTCCGTACAATGCGGCTCATGATCCGCTCTCTGACGCCCAAACCCCTGATCTGGCAGACCCCCGACTGGCCTCGCCTGACAGCGGCTGCCGCCGAGGTGGCGACCGCTTTGCTCCAGGCGCGGCAGCGCCAGGGAGCGTTGATCGGCCAGTGCGCGGCCGTGGGCCTGGACGCCATCGCGCCCACGCTGCGTGAGTTGTGGGTGCAAGAAGCGCTGGCGACTGCGGCCATCGAGGGCGAGGCCTTGAACCCGGACTCGGTGCGGTCATCCGTGCTGCGGCACATGGGGCTGGACACGGATGCTGCCGTGCCGGTGAGCCAGCAGGTCGATGGCCTGGTGGACGTGATGGAAGACGCCACGCAGAACTTTGCCGACGCGCTGGACAAGGATCGGCTGTGCCGCTGGCACGCTGCCCTCTTCCCCACCGGGGCCAGTGGCTTGCGCCGCATTCGGGTCGGCGCGTACCGCGACCATGTGGACCCGATGCAGATCGTGAGTGGTCTGCTCGGTCGCGAAGTGGTGCACTACACCGCACCGCCTTCGTCGCAGATGGACGCACAAATGAAGGCTTTCCTCAACTGGTTTGAGCGCACGCGACCAGGCAGAAAACAAGCCGCAGCACAGGACGGCATTGCCCGTGCGGCCATTGCCCACCTGTGGTTCGAATCCATACACCCGTTTGAAGATGGCAATGGCCGCATCGGCCGCGCCATCATCGACCTGGCGCTGGCGCAAGACGCGGGCGCACCGCAGCGCCTGGTGAGCCTCTCGCACCAACTGCTTGCGCAGCGCCGTGGTTACTACAACGCTTTGCAAGCTGCACAGCACGGTGGCACGGATGTTTCTGGCTGGGTGTTGTGGTTCGTGCAGCAATACCGCCATGCGTGCGACCACACAGGCGCCTTGATTCAGGTCGCGCTGGAGAAATCGCGCTTCTGGGCACAACATGCCAGCGCCGGGTTGAACGCCCGGCAGCGCAAGGTGGTGCACCGCCTGCTGGACGATGGGGATGGCGGCTTTCTTGGCGGACTGAACGCAGAGAAGTACATCAAGATGACCGGCACGTCCAAAGCCACGGCCACGCGGGACCTGGCGCAACTCGTGCAGGACGGCGTGCTGTTCACCCGGGGCCAGGGCAAGGCGCTGCGTTACTTTGTGAATGTGCCCGGCTGGGAGCACGCGGACCGCAGTCAGGGCCTGCTCAGTGCCCCGCCAGAAACCGCTGCACCAACTCGAACTGCTCGGGCACGTTGAGCGCCGGTGCATGCCCGCAGCCTGCGATGGTGACGACCAGCGCACGCGGTCCGCGGTCGCGCATGGCTTCGGCCGTGTCGGCCAGCAGCAAATCCGAATCGGCGCCGCGCAGGCACAGCACCGGCACATTGATGCGGTCGTAGGTCGGCCACAGCTCGTAGTCGGTGGGGTGGTGCATGAACTGCTGGACCATGGCCGGGTCGTAGTGCGGGGTCACGCGGCCGTCGGGCAGGCGGCGGGTGGAGCTTTCGGTGAGCAGCGTCCACTGCGCATCGCTCAAGTAGCCATAGGGCTTGTAGATGGTGCGAAAGTACCGCTGCAGCTCACCCACGGTGTCGAAGGCCGCCGGGTTGCCGGCGTAGCTGCGGATGCGTGCAATCGCCGCGTCCGCGGTCTTGGGGCCGATGTCGTTGAGCACCAGGCGTTCGATGCGACCTTGCAACGCCCCAGCCGCGCACACCATGCCGATGGCGCCGCCCATGGAGGTGCCGACCCAGTGAAAACGCTGCAACCCCAGCTGGTCGACCAGCGAGGCGGCGATGCGGCTGTAGAAGTCGAGGCAGTACTCGGTCTCGGGCTTCGGGCTCCACTGGCTGAAGCCGCGGCCGATGGTGTCGGGGCAGATCACGCGCCAGCCTTGTGCGCTCAGGTGCGCGGCCAGCGGGTCCATGTCGCGTCCGGTGCGGGCGAGGCCGTGCCAGGCCACCACCACGGGGCCGTCGGCGGCTTCGGGCTGCCAGTCCATGAAGTGGATCTCGCGGCCTTCGCACACGAGGTAACGCGAGCGGGGCACGACAGTGGCCTGCGGTTTCATTTCGGGCCCTTCAAGCGCGCGAGCACCGCGCGCTCCCTGAGCTTGCCCACCACGCCGGTCGGGAAGTAGTAGACCGAGAGCACGAACAGCACGCCCAGCCAGAGCAGCCAGCGGTCGGGTGTGAGCAACGCGGGCAGCAGCGGGATGCCTTCGGTGGCGGCACCCGCCACGCGCAGCAGGTCCTGCAAATAGCTCTGCGCCAGCACAAAGATCACGCTGCCGATGAGCGCGCCGTACAGCGTGCCCATGCCGCCGATCACGACGATGAGCAGGATGTCCAGCATGATCTCGAACGAGAGCGAGGTGTCGGGCCCCTGGTAACGCAGCCAGATCGCAAGCAGGCAGCCCGCGAGCGTGGCGAACGAGGCCGAGAGCACGTTGGACAGCGTGCGGTACACGACCGTGCGGTAGCCCAGCGCCTCGGCCCGAAAGTCGTTCTCGCGAATGGCCTGCAGCACACACCCAAACGGCGAATTCACGATGCGCAGGATGGTGAGGAAGATCGCAGTGACCGCCACGAAGATCAGGTAGTAGGTGATCAGGCGGCCGTTCAAGTCCACCTCGCCGAAGGGTGTGGCCAGCGGCGCTTCGCGCAGCATGAAGCTGGGCGACAGCAGCTCGGGCACGCGGAAACTCAGGCCGTCTTCGCCGCCGGTGAAGTCGGAGAGTTGTGAGGCCAGCGTGAGAAACGCCGAAGCCACGGCCAACGTGATCATGGCGAAGAAGATCGCCTTGACCCGCAGCGAGAACAAACCGATCAGCAGCGACAGCAGCAGCGAGATCAGCAGCGCGCAGAACACGCCCACGGCCAGTGCGCCCCAGCTCGCCTGCTCCGCCGAGTTCAGCGAAATCGCCACGCCATACGCGCCGATGCCGAAGAACATGGTGTGCGCAAAACTCACGATGCCGGTGTAGCCCAGCAACAGGTCGAAGCTGGCCACCAGCGCCACGAAGATCAGCACCTTGGCTGCGACGTTGAGCGCCTTCACGCCCGGGAACAGGAAGGGTGCAAACAGCAGGCCGAGGAACAGGACCACCAGCAAGGCGGTGAGCCAGCGGCTGCGTGGGAGGTCGTTGGAGAGGAGTCGGGACATCATGATCGGCTCCTCAACGGTTCGTGACCGGGTAGACGCCCTGCGGCCGCCACAACAGGATGGCCACCATCAGCGCGATGTTGGAAAACAGCGCGACCTTCGGCGCCAGGAAGCCGGTGTAGTTGGCCATCAGACCGACCAGCAACGCACCGATGAGCGCACCCGTGGTGGAGCCCAGGCCGCCGATGATGATGACAATGAAGATCAACACGTTGACCTGCGCGCCCATCTGCGGCAACACGGTCTGCTGGTACAGGCCCCACATCACGCCGCCCAGGCCGGCCAGCGCACTGCCCACCACGAACACGCCGATGAAGAGCTGGCGGATGCGGTAGCCGAGCGACTCGACCATCTCGCGGTCCTGCACACCGGCGCGCACCAGCAGGCCGACCTTGGTGCGGTTGAGCGTCCACA
>LNFM01009310.1_pt1 | contig 10323 bp, 8 predicted proteins | sample 596031 | NCBI WGS metagenome assembly LNFM01 (sample SAMN04254537, study PRJNA301005) | activated carbon metagenome | isolation source: dual media filters at the Ann Arbor, Michigan drinking water treatment plant | place: USA: Ann Arbor | reverse complement strand
ACCTGGAGCGGCGGGTCGTGATCGACGTCATCTCCGGCAACAACGCCCAGAGCCTGGGCGCCTGGCTCGATCACCAGCCGCCGAGCTGGATCTCGGGGATCCGGGTCGTGGCCACTGATCTGGCCGAGTCCTACCGCTCGGCGCTGGATGGTCGCCTGGATCACGCGATCCGGGTCGCCGACCCGTTCCACGTGGTGCGCCTGGCCAACCGCTGCCTGGATCAGGTGCGCCGCCGGGTCCAGAACCAGACCCTCGGCCATCGCGGACGTCGCCGTGATCCGCTGTACCGGATCCGCAAACTGATGCTCGCCGGCGCCGAGCGCCTCGAGGGGGCTGCTGTCGATCGGATGCTCCTGGGCATCCGGTTGGGCGATCCCGAGGATGAGGTGCTCGGGGCCTGGCTGGCCAAGGAGTCGGTGCGCGACGTCTACCTCGCGGCAAGCATCGACGACGCGCAGCTGCTCATCGACAAGGCGATCACCGGCTGCGCCGAGGACTCCGTCCACGAGGTCCGCTCGCTCGGGCGGACGCTGGCACGCTGGCGCACCGAGATCCTCAACCGCCATCTGACCGGCGCCTCGAACGGGCCCACCGAGGGGCTGAACCTGCTCGTGAAGAAGGTCAAGCGCGCCGGCCATGGCTTTCGCTCCTTCGCCAACTACCGGCTACGGATCCTGCTCCACGCCGGCGGGGTCAGATGGACCGAGACGCGACCCCCGACCCCCGTTATCCCTTCGGGCGGGAGTCGGTCACCCCCCTCGTGATCAGCGTCCAGGGCTTCGTCCTCATCGCCACCCTGCTCTACGCCGCCGTCGAGGCCATGGCGGCGATCCGCGAGGGGGGCAGCGACATCACGGCCGGATGGGCGATCGCCTACGGGGTGCTCACGACGATCGCCTCGCTCGTGGTGTGGGTGTGGCTGAGGTCGCAGTCCGCGGGCTCGGACCTGCTCGATGCCGAGACCACGGCCTGGCGGATCGCGGCCCTGCGCGGCGTCGGCATGACGGTGGGCTTCACGGCCATCCTCCTGCTGCAGGGCACCGCACTCGACGACTGGGCGCCGTACATCGACCCGGCGATGGTGCTCGCGACCTGCGTCATCTTCATCGTGCCCCCCGTGCGGATGGTGCGCGGCACGCTCGTCGAGCTCCTCGAGGGGGCTCCTGCGGCCGAGGTCGAGGTGCCGGTCCGGGCGGCGGTGGACGAGGTGCGCGGCCGGTTCGACCTGGCGACCCCCACCGTCCTGGTCAACCAAGGTGGGCCGCAAGCTCTACGTCGAGGTGGAGGGACTGGTGGAGCCGGAGGTGACCGTCCGCCAGGAGGACGAGGTGCGCGAGGCGCTGCGGGAGCGCCTGGAGGCCCTGCCCTTCGACATCTGGCTCAACCTGGAGCTGAAGCCGCGCGCCGGCGTCCCCCCCGCGTAGCGCTCGTCGCCTAAGCGCCCGCGGCGGGCGGCTCGGCGGGCGCGAAGGGCCCGCGCAGCTCCTGCGGCAGCTCCTCGAGCCCCGTCACCGGGGCGCCCTCCTCCTCCTCCTCGAGGCGCACGCGCAGATCGAAGTAGAGGTAGGTGAGGACGATCGCGGCGAACGGCAGCGCCGCCACGTACACCATGGCCGCGATCATGTTGACCAGGTCGAAGGCCGCGCCCGTGAGCAGCAGCGCGACGACGCCGATCGCCGGGCCGATCAGCAGCCCGGCCACGGCAACGGCGACGGCCGCGGCCGTGCGCCACCAGTGGCCGCGCACCAGGGCGCCGCTGCGCCGCAGCGCGCCCCGCGCGGGCCGGCCCTCCACGCCGACCGAGACCGCGATCAGCGACCACCAGACCACGAGGAAGACCGCGACCGGGATGAACACGATCGTCAGGTCGAGCACCACCTGCACGACGATCGCGATCGCGATCGCGAGCGCGAGCGGGCGCAGGCGGCGGGGCCGGAGGACGGCGCGGTAGGCGGCGGTCGCCCTCGGGACCCGGCCGGCGTCGATCTCGACCACGGCCCATGCCGTCGCGGCCTGCATCAGGCAGAACCCGAGGAAGGTGAACAGCAGGCCGAGGCCGAGGGCGAGGGTGCTCACGAAGCTGTTCCTCACACCCGCCTCGTCGACGAGCGCGTCGAAGAAGGTCACGCGGAAGAGCAGGTACTGGAGCGCCGTGATGAGGATCCCGAGGGGGATGAACAACAACCCGATCCCGAGGAAGGTGCGGGGGTGCCGGGCCATCAGGCGCGCAGCCGCGGCGAGCGACTGCCCCCACGCGCGGCGGCGCGCCACTCGCAGCGGCGCCACCGGCTCCCACACCGTGCGCGACAGCCCCCACAGTAGGAGCGCGGCGAGCACCCCGATGACCAGGAGGGACCAGCCCGGGTGCACCTTGACCTGGCGCAGGGTCTCGGAGCCGATCGCGACCGAGCCGCAGAAGATGTCGGTCGCCGACGTCCCGAGCGCCCCGCTCGCGGGGACGTCGAAGCTCTTGTCCCGCCAGTCCTGCTCGGACCACGTGATCGGCTGGGTCCACTGGAGCTTCTCGTTCGGCCCGGTCGGCCCGTTGAAGAAGCTGCGCTGCTTCTCGCCCCAGCGCCCGTCGAATCCCAGCCAGGGGTAGGCCCTGAGGTGATCGGCCGGATCGGACGGGATCGTCCGGATCCGCGGGCGCACCGTCGTGGAGGGCCCCCGCGTGTCGTCGCAACCCACCCCCTCGGCCTGGCTGCGCATCAGGTAGAGGCGCGACTCGAAGAAGTTGGCCTGGGAGCCCTGGGCCGGGTACACCACCGGGTGGGTTCCGTCGACGATCTCGAGCTTGTCGTCGCCCCAGTCCGCCTGCTCGGCGCTGGAGTGCTGGCTGTAGCCCACCTCCGTCGGACCCGTGGCGAGGGCCTCGGCCGGCGTGTCGGCGTCGAAGACGATCTGGATCATCTCCCAGTCGCCCTCGTGCTTGTTGTTCCAGTCGTTGAAGACGTAGTAGAACCAGTACTGGAGCGCGAGCCTGCCGGGGTGGGCGTCCTCGGTGACCACCCGCGCGTAGGCCGTCGGCGGCGCCAGGGGCTGGATGCGCGCCGCCCACTCCTCGAAGGTGCAGCCCGGGTCGAGCGTGTCGCCCGGGAAGTCGAGGTGATAGTCGAAGAGGCCCCGGCCGAGGTCCTCCGCCTCGGGCGCGACGCCGACCAGGTTGGTCCGGTCCCACGGGCCGCGCAGCGCGATCTCGTCGTTGCCGAACAGCAGGTCGACGTCGATCGGCAGGTAGGGGGGGCCATCCTCCGGGGCGCACGCGTCGGGCCAGTCCCGGAGCTTCACGATCGGGGCGTAGGCCTCGGCGAGGGCGATCTCGTCCGCATCGGCCGCCGGAGCGGGCGCCTGCGCGGTCGCGGATCCGACTGTCGCCGCCCACAGCGCCGCGGCCGCCGCGAGCCAGGCGAGGACGGCGAGCGTGCGTGCGGCCGGGCGCCGTGCACCCTGGAGGTTCGCCCGCGGCATCCCGGGGAGGATACCGGCGGCGGCGCCCGGCCGATCGCCGTCCATCCGCGAGGGCGGATGGACGGCGTTGACGCGGATCGCGGGCGTCGGGCAGACTCTCGGCGCCCGGAACGGGCGCCCCCGCCCTGACGAGATCCAGGAGCCGCCGTGCAGGACGTCATCTTCGGTCTCGTGGCCATCGCGGCGGGCGTGCTGTTCTGCTTCCGCGGCTACCTCGCGTTCCGGTTCGTGATCCCCGTCTGGGGCGCCTTCGTCGGGTTCGGCGCCGGTGCCGGCCTGGTGGCCTCGATCACGGGGGACGGCTTCCTGCGGACGGGCCTGGCGTGGGCGGTCGGCCTGGTCGCCGCGCTCGTCTTCGGGCTGCTCGCCTACTTCTTCTTCGAGGTCGCGATCGTGATCGGCATGATGTCGATCGGCTTCGCGCTGGGGACCAGTGCGATGGTCGCCCTGGACGTGTCGTGGACGTGGCTCGTCGTGCTGGCCGGCGTCGCCGTCGGCGCACTTCTGGCGGCCGTGGCCATCGCGGTGGACCTGCCGATGATGCTGCTGGTCGTCCTGAGCGCCCTCGGAGGGGCGAGCGCGATCACCACCGGCGTGATGCTCCTCGTCGGCACGATCGACACCCGCGACTTCGACGACGAGCAGCTGACGACGCGCGCCGGAGACGACTGGTGGTGGTACGCCGTCTACCTCGGGCTGGCGATCGCGGGGATGATCTCCCAGGTCAAGGACGGCGAGCGCCTGCGCCGGTCGGTCCGCGCCGCGTGGGCTGCGGAGCGTGCCTGAGGAGCCGCCCGGCGGCGTGAGCGCCCCGGGCGCGAGGGCCTTCGCGGTGCCCGGTGGTCAGCCGCGGTCGCGGCGCGCGACCGACATCGTGCTGCTCGTGCCGGCGCTGGTCGGCGTGGCGCTGGCGGTCGCGGTCTACCCGCCCTCCGGGTTCGAGAGCTCGCTCCAGGCGTTCCTGGCGAGCATGCCCACCTGGCTCGACCCGGTCTGGGGGTTCCTGGCGGACGCCCTCTGGCTCTGGGCCGGCGTGCTGATGCTGATCGCGGCGGTGCGGCGGCGCGTCGTGGTCGTGGTCCAGGCGCTCGCGGCGCTGGCGCTGGCCGTCGTGATCGGCCTTGCGGCGGCGCGGCTGGCGATCGGATCGTGGCCCGAGGTCGCATCGGCGGTCGCCGGAACCGCCGAGGGTCCGCCGTTCCCCAACGTGCGGGTGGCGCTCGCCTCGGCCGTGGTGATGACCGTCTCACCGCATCTCGTGCGGCCCCTGCGGATGCTGGGCCGCTGGATCCTCGGCCTCGGCGCGGTGGGCGCCGCGGTCATCAGCAACGTGACGCCGATGGGCACCCTCACGGCGCTGCTGATCGCCGTCGCCGCCGCGGCCGCCGTCCGGCTGGCGATGGGCACGTCCATCGGCCGCCCGCCGCTGGCCTACGTGGCGGCCGGCCTGGCCGAGCTCGGCGTCGCCGCCCACGGCCTGCGCCCCGCCGAACGCCAGGTCGCCGGCGTCTTCGCCGTCCGCGCCACCGACGACGAGGGGCGCCCGCTGACCGTCAAGGTCTACGGCCGGGACGCCTACGACACCCAGCTGGTGGCGCGGCTGTGGCGGCTCCTCTGGTACCGGGGCGCGGACGCGCCCATCGGCGTGGGGCGGCTCCAGGTCGCTGAGCACGAGGCCTTCGTGACCCTGCTCGCGCGGGGCGCCGGTCTACCGGCCCACGAGGTGGTGACCGCCGCGACGACCACCGGCGACGATGCGCTCCTGGTGCTGCGAGGCGAGGCGCGGCCCCTCGCCGCCCTCGAGCCCGGCGCCATCGGCGACGAGGTCCTCCACGAGGCGTGGCGATCGCTGGCCCTCCTCGGCGAGCGCGGCATCAGCCACCAGCAGATCTCCCCGGAGACCGTCGTGCTGATCGACGGCGGGGTGGGATTCGCCGACCTCGCCGGGGCCACCGTGGCGCCCGATCCGCACCGGCGGGCGACCGACCGGGCGCAGCTACTGATGACGACCGCGTGCCTGGCGGGCGGGCGGCGGGCCCTCGACGCGGCGATCGCCGTGCTCGGCACCGACGGGGTCGCCGCCCTCCTCCCCTATCTCCAGTCGGCGGCGTCCACCCCGGCGCTGCGCCGGGCGCTGAAGGCCCACGGAAAGGACGTGGACGCCCTCCGGGAGGAGGCCGCCGCGCGCGTGGGCGTCGAGCCCCCGGAGCTGGTGCGGCTGCGGCGGGTCTCGCTGCGTGCGGCGATCCAGATGACGCTGCTCGCCGTGGCCTCGTACGCGATCCTGACCGCCGCGGGCGGCGTCGACTGGGGCGAGTTCACGTCCACGGTGGCCGAGGGCTCGTGGGGATGGGTCGCCTTCGCGCTGCTGGTGGCCCAGCTACCGCGCCTCACCCAGGCGATCACCACCCTCGGCTCGGTCCCGACCTCGCTGCCGCTCGGCCCCGTCTACGCGATGCAGCTCGCCACCGGCTACATGAACCTGGCCCTGCCATCGAACCTCGCTCGGATGGCGGTCAACATCCGCTTCTTCCAGCGCCAGGGGCTCTCCGCCCCGACGGCCGTCGCCGCGGGCGCGATCGACTCGTTCGCGAGCACCGTCGTGCAGGCGATCCTGCTGGTGCTACTGCTCGCGTTCTCCGAGTCGTCTCTCGATGTGAGCCTGCCGCTTCCCTCGGACGGAGCCCTCACCCTGCTGTGGATCCTCGTCGCAGTGGTGGTGCTGGCCGTACTCGTGCTCGCCCTCACCCCGCGGCTGCGCGGGGCGATCACCGGAGCGACACGGCGCTGGTGGCCGGAGGTACGGGCGACCCTGCGAGGGCTCCGCACCTCCAACAAGCTCGGACTGCTGATCCTCGGAAGCCTTGCCACGGAGCTGCTGTTCGCCACCGCGCTCGGCCTCTTCGCCCATGCCTTCGGCTACGACATCAGCCTCGCCGAGCTGCTGGTGATCAACATCAGCGTCTCGCTGCTCGGCAGCCTGGTCCCCGTGCCGGGCAACATCGGCGTCGCCGAGTTCGGGCTCACGGTCGGGCTTGTCTCGGCGGGGATGGCCGAGGAGGCCGCCTTCGCCGCCGTCCTCCTCTACCGCATGGCGACCTTCTACCTGCCGCCGCTCTGGGGCTTCTTCGCGCTGGGCTGGCTCCAGCGCAACCGCTACCTCTGAGAGACCGGCCCGGGTGGCCTACCGGTCGACGACGTTCAGGCGGTTCTCCGCACGGCGGCGGGCGCTCTCGGCAGCGACCCGCGCGACGTCGTCGTCCCCCGCCTCCGCGAGCAGCGCCTCGGCGCGCTCGAGGGCGGTGCGGGCGCGCGCGGCGTCGATCTGGTCGGCCCGCTCGGCCTGCTCCACGAGCACCAGAACCCGGTCCTCCTCCACCGAGACGTAGCCCTCGGAGGTGGCGAACACGATCTCGGTGTCGTCGAGCAGCTTGAGGCGGGTCTCGCCCACCCGCAGGAACGCGATGAACGGGGTGTGGCGCGGCAGGATGCCGACCTCACCGCGCACGCTCGGGGCGATGACCATGTAGGCGAGGTCGTCGAAGACGGCGCCCTCCGGCGTGAGCAGACGCACGCCGAGGCGCTTGCGCTCCGTTCCGATGGCGGTGCTCATCGTCGGTTACCGGGCCTTCAGGGTCGCGGCCTTCTCGACGGCCTCGTCGATGCCGCCGACGAGGAAGAAGGCCTCCTCGGGGAGGTCGTCGTGCTGGCCCTCGACGATCTCCTTGAACCCGCGGATCGTCTCCGACAGCGGCACGTACGCGCCCGGGCGGCCCGTGAAGGCCTCGGCCACGTGGAAGGGCTGGGAGAGGAAGCGCTCGATGCGGCGGGCCCGGGAGACGGCGAGCTTCTGCTCGTCGGTGAGCTCGTCCACGCCGAGGATGGCGATGATGTCCTGGAGGTCCTTGTACTGCTGCAGGATCTCCTGGACGCGGGTGGCGACCTCGTAGTGCTCGGCGCCGACGCCGTCCTTGGAGAGGATGCGGCTGGTGGAGTCGAGCGGGTCCACGGCCGGGTAGATGCCCTTCTCCGAGATGGCCCGCGAGAGCACCGTGGTCGCGTCGAGGTGGGCGAACGACGCGGCCGGGGCCGGGTCGGTGAGGTCGTCGGCGGGGACGTAGATGGCCTGCACCGAGGTGACCGATCCCGAGCGGGTCGAGGTGATCCGCTCCTGCAGGTCGCCCATCTCGCTCTGGAGGGTCGGCTGGTAGCCCACGGCCGACGGCATGCGGCCGAGGAGGGCCGAGACCTCGGAGCCGGCCTGGACGAACCGGAAGATGTTGTCCACGAACAGCAGCACGTCCTGGCCGCCCTGGTCGCGGAAGTACTCGGCCATGGTCAGGCCGGACAGGGCCACGCGCAGACGGGCTCCCGGCGGCTCGTTCATCTGGCCGTAGACGAGGGCGGTCTTGTCGATGACCCCCGACTCCTTCATCTCCAGCCAGAGGTCGTTGCCCTCGCGGGTGCGCTCGCCGACGCCGGCGAACACCGACAGGCCGCCGTGCTCCTGGGCGATGTTGTTGATGAGCTCCTGGATGAGCACGGTCTTGCCCACGCCGGCGCCACCGAAGAGGCCGATCTTGCCGCCCTTCACGTACGGGGCGAGCAGGTCGACGACCTTGATCCCGGTCTCGAAGATCTCCTCGGTCGGGTTCAGCTGGTCGAAGGCCGGGGCCTTGCGGTGGATCGGCCAGCGCTCGCCGGCCGCCACGTCGGCGCCCTCGTCGATCGTGTCGCCGAGCACGTTGAAGATGCGGCCGAGCGTCCGCTCGCCGACCGGCACCGAGATCGGGGCGCCGGTGTCGCGCACCTCCGTGCCGCGGGCGAGTCCGTCGGTGGTGTCGAAGGCCACCGCGCGGACGCGGTCGTCGCCCAGGTGCTGCTGCACCTCGGCCACCAGCGGCGGAGCGTCCGACCCGCGGTCGATCTCGATCGCGTTGTAGATGCTCGGCAGCCCGTCTGGGAAGTGGGCGTCGATCACCACCCCCTTGATCTCGATGATCGTGCCGGTGCTTCGAGCGTCGTCAGACATTCTTGAGATCTCTCCTCGGGGCTGGGGCGTTACTGGAGGGCGTCGGCGCCGGCGACCACTTCCAGGATCTCCTGGGTGATGGCCGCCTGGCGGGCACGGTTCATGGCGAGCGTGAGGTCGTCGATCAGCACGCCGGCGTTGTCCGTGGCGTTGCGCATGGCGGTTCGGCGGGCCGCGAGCTCCGCGGCCGCGCTCTCCAGCAAGGCGCGGTAGATGGTGGTGTCGAGGAAGTCGGGCAGCAGCTTGCCGAGGAACTCCTCGGCGTCGGGCTCGAAGATCGCGACGCCCGAGCGCAGCTCGTGGGCGTCCTCGTCGCCGTCGCCGTCCTCGTCGAAGACGACGACCCGCTCCACCGGCAGCAGCTGCTCGGTGGAGACCGACTGCTCGAGCACCGACTTGAAGGCGTTGTAGACGATGACGACGCGGTTGACGTCGCCCGAGGTGAAGCGGCGCACCAGGTGCTCGGTGACCTGCTCGGCGTCGGCGAAGGTCGGCTCGACGGAGAAGCCCTGGAAGGAGCGGTCGATGCTCATCCCGCGGAACGCGATGGTGCCCGCGCCCTTCTTGCCCACCGTCGTGAACTCCACGTCGGTGAAGCCCTGCGCCCGCAGGTCGTCGGCGACGCCGAAGGCCTGGCGGACGATGTTGACGTTGAACGCGCCGGCCAGGCCGCGGTCGCCCGTGATGGCGACGACCACCGCGGTGCCCTCGGTGGGGCGCTCCTCGAGGAGGGGCTCCCCCGCCACGCCGCCGCTCTGGCGGGCGGCCTGCGCCATCAGGCGCCGCATCGCGGTCGCGTAGGGGCGCAGCGACTCGATGTTCTCCTGCGCGTGGCGCATCTTGGCCGAGGCCACCAGCTCCATGGCGCGGGTGATCTTGCGCGTGTTGCGGACGGACTCGATCCGCCGCTTGATGTCGCGGGTGGTCGCCATGAGTGCCTAGACGGCGGCCGGGGCCGTGTCGGTCGCCTCCTCGGCGGCGGGCTCCTCGACGGGCGCGGCCTCGGGGGCGTCGGTCGGGGCGTACTGGTGCACGACGCCCTTGACGATGTCCTCGATCTTGCCGGCGACCTCGTCCGAGAGCTCCTTGGAGTCGCGGATCGACGCCAGCAGGTCGGCGCCCTTCTCGCGCAGCTCGCGGCGGATCGACTCGTTCACCTCGGGCACGGAGGCCACGGGGACCGCGTCGAGGTGGCCCTGGTTGGCGGCGTAGATGATCGCGACCTGCTCCTCCACCGGCCACGGCGCGTAGGCCGGCTGGTTGAGGGAGGCGACGAAGCGCGCGCCGCGGGCCAGCGTGCGCTGGGTGGCGGCGTCGAGCTCGGAACCGAACTGGGCGAAGGCCTCGAGGTCGCGGTACTGGGCGAGCTCGAGCTTCAGCTTGCCGGCCACCTTGCGCATGGCCTTGATCTGGGCCGAGCCACCCACGCGCGACACCGAGATGCCGACGTTCAGGGCCGGGCGCACGCCGGAGAAGAAGAGCTTGCTCTCCAGGAAGATCTGCCCGTCGGTGATCGAGATCACGTTGGTCGGGATGTAGGCCGACACGTCGCCGGCCTGCGTCTCGATGATCGGCAGGGCGGTCAGCGAGCCGCCGCCGAGCTCGTCGCTCAGCTTGCAGGCGCGCTCGAGGAGCCGGCTGTGGAGGTAGAAGACGTCGCCCGGGAAGGCCTCGCGACCCGGCGGGCGCCGCAGGAGCAGCGACATCTGCCGGTAGGCGTCGGCCTGCTTGGAGAGGTCGTCGTACACGCAGAGGGCGTGCTGGCCGCCGTAGAGGAAGTACTCGCCCATGGCCGCGGCCGAGTAGGGCGCCAGGTACTT
>LNFM01019882.1_pt1 | contig 10324 bp, 14 predicted proteins | sample 596031 | NCBI WGS metagenome assembly LNFM01 (sample SAMN04254537, study PRJNA301005) | activated carbon metagenome | isolation source: dual media filters at the Ann Arbor, Michigan drinking water treatment plant | place: USA: Ann Arbor | reverse complement strand
ACGCCGCCTTCCATTGCCGTGCGGATGCAGAACAGGCCGACATAGTGCGGCGGCACGTTGTTGTAGCTGTTGTCGGTATGGAAGTTCTGCTCGTAGTTGGTGACGTCGGGCCGCACGCCGTTGCCGGGTGGTTTGCCGAGATCGGTGACGTCATAGATCGAGGTGCCGTCCCACTTCTGAGCGACCGGGCGGGCGACGAGCGACGCCAGCAACCACCACACGGCTTTCGCACCGTCCAGCGACCAGCGATCGACCGGCAGGCGGTCGACGATGGCGAAGCCCGGGCCCTCGTCGATCGTGCGCTTCACCTCGCGCATGAAGTCGCGCGAGGCCTTTAGGGCGAAGTCCTCGGGCCGCAGCAGCAGGAGCGGCAGCGGATCGCGGTCGAGCGCCGCCACGACCGCGTCGAGTTCCCGCACCACCTCGCTCGGGACGGCGATGCGTCCGGCGGTTGCCGGCAGCGTGTCGCCGCGCCAGAGCAGGCGATTCGACATCGTCAGTCGCGCAGCAGCTCGTTGATCGAGGTCTTCGAGCGCGTGCGCTCGTCGACCGTCTTCACGATCACGGCGCAGTAGGTCGAGGGCCGGTCTGGGCCACCGCCGATGTTGCCGGGCACCACGACGGAATAAGGTGGCACCTTGCCGACGTGGATTTGGCCGGTCGCGCGATCCACCACCTTGGTGGTGGCACTGATGAACACGCCCATCGACAACACGGCGCCGGTGCCGACGATCACGCCCTCGACGACTTCCGAGCGCGCGCCGATGAAGCAGTTGTCCTCGATGATCACCGGGTTGGCCTGCAGCGGCTCGAGCACGCCGCCGATGCCGACGCCGCCCGAGAGATGGCAGTTCTTGCCGATCTGGGCGCACGAGCCGACGGTGGCCCAGGTGTCCACCATCGTGCTGCTGTCGACATAGGCGCCGAGGTTCACGAACGACGGCATCAGCACGACCGAGGGCGCGATATAAGAGCCGCGACGCACGATCGAGCCCGGCACGGCGCGGAAGCCCGCCTTGGCGAACTTCGCGGCGTTCCAGCCGGCGGTCTTGAGGGGCACCTTGTCGAACCAGGGCGCGGCGCCCAGGCCCGGGAACGAGGCGCCGCCTTCCATCGGGACCGAATCATAAAGCCGGAACGAGAGCAGCACGGCCTTCTTCAGCCACTGGTGCACGACCCATTCGTCGCCGATCTTCTCGGCGGTGCGGAACGAGCCGTCGTCGAGGCCGGCGATCGCCGCCTCGACGGCCTCGCGGATCTCGCCCTTGGTGGCGCTGCTGACGCCGTCGCGCTTTTCCCACGCTGCGTCGATGGTGGCCTGTAGCTGCTTGCTCATTGTCCCCTCGGAATTCTGCCGCGGGACCTTATATGCTGCTCCCGATGGCCTTCAAGCTTCCTGAATCGGTGCTGGTCGTGGTCCATACCCCGCGGCTCGATATCCTGTTGCTGGAGCGGACAGGAACCGGCTTCTGGCAGTCCGTGACCGGCTCGCGCGAACCTGACGACCCGGACCTCGAGGCGACGGCCCGCCGCGAGCTTCTGGAGGAGACGGGCCTGTCCGTGGGCACGCTCAGCGACTGGCGGCAAACCAACCGCTACGAGATCTGGGCGCAGTGGCGGTCGCGCTACGCCCCCGGTGTCACGCACAACATCGAGCATGTCTTCAGCTTCCAGGTGCCGGAGCTGACGGTCGCGACCCTCGATCCGGCCGAGCACGTATCCCAGCTCTGGCTGCCCTGGCAGGACGCCATGACGAAGGTCTTTTCGCCCACGAACCGCGACGCGATCCGGCAACTGCCGAGGCGTGTTCAGGGGGATTTCCCGTCGTCCTGAGCGGAGCCGCCCGAAGGGTGGCGCAGTCGAAGGACCTTTTTCGGTGGGCCATCGAACGGAAAAGAGGTCCTTCGACTACGCTTCGCTCCGCTCAGGACGACGGAGGGGCCCATATTCGATAGCCCTACGGCCACCTCCCCCAAGTATGCCTATGAAGGCACGCCTGGGGAGGAGAAGCTAAGCTCGACGTCCATGGAGTCGGAGCAGCGTTTGACATGTGCTGCTCAGGTGCCGATCTTTTCGCATGCCGAAGATGATTCAGATTCGTAACGTGCCCGGTGTGCTGCATCGCCGACTCAAGTCGCGTGCGGCGCAAGCAGGCATGTCGCTGTCCGACTATCTGCTGCGCGAGATTCGTGGCGTGGCGGCGCGCCCTACCGTCGAGGAACTGCGGGCGCGACTGGCGAGCCGCTCGGTCGTGACGCCTTCCATCGACACGGCGCGCGCCGTCCGGGCCGAACGCGGTCGTGGATGACCTCTGTCGACACGGTCCCTGGCGTGACCAACCCGCCCCGCGAAGCCCCGAAGCTCGGCCAGTTCAGCTGGGCCCTGTTCGACTGGGCCAACCAGCCCTTCTTCACCATCATCACGACGTTCATCTTTGCGCCCTACTTCGCCAACGTGCTGGTGGGCGATCCGGTGAAGGGCCAGTCGGCCTGGGCCTTCACGCAATCCGCTTCGGGCATCCTGATCGCGCTGATGAGCCCGTTCCTGGGCGCGATGGCCGACGCCGGCGGCCGGCGCAAACCCTACATCTTCGCCTTCCAGCTCCTGCTCGCCGCGGGCTGCGCCGGCCTCTGGTTCGCCTATCCCAACCGGCCCGACCTGATCCTGCCGATCAGCTGGGCGGTGATCCTGGCCACGGTGGGCGCCGAGATGTCGATCGTGTTCAACAACGCGCAGCTCCCCGGCATCGTGCGGCCCGAGCGCATGGGGCGCCTCAGCGGCTTCGGCTGGGGCCTGGGCTATTGCGGCGGCCTGGTCTCGTTGTTCGTGGTGCTGGCCGTCAGCATGCCGGCGATGTTTGGCCTGGCCGCCAGCAACGACACGCCGCTGTTCGGCCTCGATGCGCAGAGCCACGAGCTGGAACGCCTGGTCGGCCCCGTATCGGCGCTGTGGCTCGCCGTCTTCGTGTTGCCGATGTTCCTGTTCACGCCCGATTCGGCTGGTGCGCGGCGCCAGCCGCTGCTTGTCGCCGCGCGCGAAGGCGGCCGTTCGCTGTGGTCGACGCTGAAGCTTATCCCGCGCTTCGGCAACGCGTTCCGCTACCTGATCGCCTTCATGCTCTACAACGACGGGCTCGCCGCCATCATCGCCTTCGGCGGCGTCTATGCGTCGGCCACCTTCGGCTGGAGCACGGTGACCTTGGGCATCTTCGGCATCATCCTCACCGTGTTCGCCATCCCCGGCGCCTTTCTGGGCGGCCGCCTGGACGACTGGATCGGCAGCAAGCGCACGGTGCAGCTCGCCATCGCCGGCGTGATCGTGGCCACGCTCGGCATCGTCGGCGTCACCGCCACCCACGTGCTCTACGTCATCCCCGTCGATCCCATCGACCCGACGCGCGGCCTGTTCGGCTCGGCACAGGAGAAGACCCTGATGGGCTTCGCCCTGCTCCTGGGCTTCTGCATGGGCCCGATGCAGGCCGCCAGCCGCACCCTGGTCGGCCGGCTGGCGCCGCCCGAAATGACCGGCGAGTTCTTCGGCCTGTTCGCGCTCTCGGGCCGCGCCACGGCCTGGATGGCGCCGCTCGCCATCGGCATCGTGACGGCGGCGACCGGCTCGACGCGGCTCGGCATGGCGTGCGTGGCGATTTTCCTGGTGCTAGGCTTCGTACTGCTCTGGCGTGTGCGCGAGGAACGCGCGACGGCCTGAGCGTCCAGGGAGACGATGTCGATGAGGGCGATGACGCTGTTCGTTCCGGCCGTTGTAATGCTCGCAGCGCCGCTCGCTGCAGGCGCCCAGTCGCTGGCGCCGCAGGCCCGATGGGTGAACAACCACGGCTCCGAACTGGTGATCCAGTCCGTCGGCCCGGACGGCCGTCTCGCCGGCACCTATTCCAGCAGCCTGCATACCTTTCCCTGCCGCAACGTCGCCTTTCCCGTCGTGGGCTGGGTCGATGGCGACCGGATCACCTACACCATGCGGGCCAAGAGCGGTTCGGTCGATTGCGGCTCGGTGACGTCGTGGACGGGCTACCTGCACAATGGCCAGCTCTACGCCGAATGGAGCCTGGCCTATTTCGACACCGGGACGAACCGGCCGACGCTCAGCCGCGGCACCGACGTCTATCGTCCGAAGTAACTCGAAGGAGGCCACGCATGATCACCGCCATCGTCAACTTCAAGCTGCCGGACGGAATCGATTCGAAGAAGGCCGCCGAGCTCTTCAAGGGCTCGGCGCCCAAGTACCGCGGCATGAAGGGTCTGGTGCGCAAGTACTATCTCTTCGACGCAGAGAAGCGGATCGGGGGCGGCGTCTATCTCTGGAAGAGCCGGGCCGATGCCGAGGCCGTCTACACGCCGGCCTGGCAGGCCTACATCGCCGAGCGCTATGGCGCTCCGCCGGACATCCGCTACTTCGAGACGGCCGTCGTCGTCGACAACGAGAGCGATCGGATAGACGAAGCGGCATAGGTCCTTTCGCTGCCTTGAGCGCGCAAGATGCGCGCGGTCCGGAAGAGTCATGATCTTCCGGACCGCGAGCGTCCCGCTCGCTCATACCGACATCGGCCGGAAAGGCTCTAGGCGTCGAAGATCGGGGCGAAGCCGCCGTAGATCATGCGCTTGCCGTCGAATGGCATGGTGCCCGCGTGCATGCGGGAGTCGGCCATGATCTTCTTCCAGCCTTCGTCGCGGACTTCCTTGGAGGGCCATTCGATCCAGGAGTAGACGACCTTTTCGTCGCCGGTGGCCTTCACCGCGCCCTTGTAGTCGGTGACCTTGCCGTCGGGCACGTCGTCGCCCCACGCCTCGACCACGCGGGTGGCGCCGTATTCCCTGAACAGTGCCGCCGACTTGGCCGCCATCTCGCGATAGGCGTCCTTGTTGCCGGACGGCACCGGCACCAGGCAGCCGTCGACATAGCCCGTCTTGCTGCCGCTGCGCTCGTCGATCAGGGACGTGAAACCGCCGAAGATCATGCGCTGGCCGTCGAACGGCATCGACGCGCCCATCTCCTTCATGCGCGGATCGCTCATCATCTTCTCGCCTGCGGCATCGGCCACCGCCTTGCTGGGATATTCGAGCCACGAGAAGACCACGACCTCGTCGGGCTTGGCCTTCACTGCACCCTTGAAGTCGGTGACCTTGCCATCGGGCACGTCGTCGCCCCAGGCCTCGACCTGACGGGTCGCGCCGAATTCCTTGAACATCGGGGCAAAGTCGGCGGCGAGCTTGCGGTAGGCTTCCTTGTTCGCGGCGGGCACCGGAACGACGAATCCCTGCACATAGGCCATGGCTTTCCTCCTGCTGGTCGGGCTTGACATAAAAGGTTGATATCAACATAAATGGACCATGTCAAACACCGGGAATGCCGCCTCCGCTGCGGCGGCGCACGTCTACAATCACTGCCTGTGCTTTGCCGCCCGGCGCGCGGCCCGCGCGCTGGCGCGCCGCTTCGACGAGGCGCTGGCCCCGCTCGGCCTGACGAACGGCCAGTTCTCCCTGATGACGTCGCTCGACCGGCCGGCGCCCTCCTCGATCGGGTTTGTCGCCGCCTTGCTCGCGATGGACCGCACGACGCTCACCGCCAACCTGAAGCCGCTCGAGCGCCGGGGGCTGGTGACGATCGACATCGACCCGGCCGACCGGCGCGGGCGTCTTCTGACGCTCACGACAGGAGGCCGCAGGCTGCTGAGGTCGGCCATGCCGGTCTGGAAGCGCACCCACGCCGAGATCGATGCCGGCCTCGCGCAAGTGGATCCGGGGATGCTGCGTGCTGGCCTGCGGGCGCTCGCGTGATCGCCCCTCCCATGATTGCCCTCGCATGATCGCCAGTTGCGCCTGCGGAAGCGTGCTTCAGACCTCCTCCCCTTTGCGGACTCCGCGCCAGGGAGGAAATGCTGCCATGGCAAAGGACGATCGATGACGATATCGCTCTACGACCTCAGCGTGCCGACCTTCCTGCAAACCACGAGGGCCGCTGCAAGTTTGCTGGATCGTGCGGTGCGGCACTGCGCCGAGATCGGCACCAATCCTGACGATTTCGTCGAGGCCCGGCTCTTCGAGGACATGGCGCCCTTCCATTTTCAGATCGAGTCCCTGAAGAATCACTCCGTATGGGGTCTGGAAGCCTTAAGAACCGGTGTGTTCGCTCCACCGCCTCTGGTCGGCGCGATGCCGTTCGCCGACCTGCAGGCCATGGTCGGTCAGGCAGTAACTGCGTTGGAGGCGCTCACCCCCGATGAAGTGAATAGCTGGTCCGACAAGAATCTGGACATCGATCTCTTTCGCCCGCTCGACCCGAAAAGTGCCTCGACGTCGAAATGGGTCCCGCGGACGTTGGCCCTGACGCCGGAGATCTACCTCCTCACGTACGCCCTTCCGAACTTCTATTTTCATGTCGTTACCGCCTACAACATCCTGCGCACGCGGGGCGTGCCGATCGGCAAGGGCGACTACGAGGGCCGGCTGCGCACCAGGTCGGCCTAGGCCACCGGCGTCTACGCCGCGACCGTCTTCCTTGGACGTGCAGAGGTCGTTCATGCGGCGCGGGCGGTAGACCTTTCGCGCCGAGCCGCCTTTCGGCGCGCGGAGGGACCGACGGAAAGCTTGAGCCCGAGAGCGTGCATCACCTTCAGAACGGTACCGAATTCGGGATTTCCACCGGCGCTTAGGGCCTTGTACAGGCTCTCACGCGACAAGCCCGCTTCCTTCGCGACCTCCGCCATGCCGCGGGCACGGGCCACCTGGCCAAGCGCATGGGCGATGAACGCCGGATCGTTCGTCTCCATAGCCTCTTCCAGATAGGCGCCAATCGCTTCCCGGCTATCGAGATAGACTGCAGAATCGAATGGAGTAGTCTTCTTCGGCATTTCTACTTATATCCTATGGGATACAGGCAAAATAGTGCTTATCTTTGCTAGGGGCGCGCCATTCCAGTGGCGCGCTCTGGTGTAGTCTCAAGCCGTGGTGCTGTTTAGCCGCGCTGCATATCCCCTCGTCATCCCGACCGAAGCGAAGCGGAGTGGAGGGATCTCTCTTCAATACGTACAGCGTGCCTTTGGAGAAGAGATCCTTCGACTACGCGCCTGCGGCGCTCCGCTCCAGGGCGGAGATTACTCCGCCCGAGATGACAGAGTTGTCTTCCCCCTGAACGTGCAGAGGTCGTTGACGACGCAGCTCGGGCACATCGGCGGGCCGTGCAGGATCAGCCAGTGATGCGCATGCAGGCGATATTCCTCGGGCACGCGCTTCAGGAGCTTCAGCTCGACCTGCAGCGGGTTCTTGCCGGGCGCCAGGCCAGTGCGGTTGCCGACGCGGAAAATGTGCGTGTCGACGGCAATGGTCGCCTCGCCGAACGCAACGTTCATCACCACGTTGGCGGTCTTGCGGCCGACGCCGGGCAGGGCCTGCAGCTCTTCGTGCGTCTTCGGCACCTCGCCGCCGTGCCGCTCGAGCAGGAGATGGCTGAGCGCGATCACGTTTTTGGCCTTGGTGCGGAACAGGCCGATGGTTTTTATGTGGTCGATCAGTTTCTTCTCGCCCAGCGCAACCATCTGGGCCGGCGTCTTGATGAATTTGAACAATGGCCCGGTGGCTCGGTTGACGCCGACATCGGTCGCCTGGGCCGAGAGCACGACCGCCACCAGCAGATGGTAGACGTTTTCGTATTCCAGCTCGGTCTCGGGCTCCGGCATCGCAGCCGCGAGGCGGGCAAAGAACTCGGGGATGACGGCGGTCTTCATCAGGGCCATATAGCTTCATAGCATGACGGTTCATTTCGCCACCTCGCTCAGCCCGCACCGGAGCCTCTCGCCGGAAGGCTTCAAGTGGGTGATCCGCGGCGCCATCGCGGCCAACCTGGCGATCGGCGTGCCGATGCTGGTCCTGGGCGCCTGGCCCGTGATGGGCTTCATGGGTCTCGACATCTGGCTGCTGTGGTGGCTGTTCAAGCGCAGCTACCTCGACGCCCGGCGCAGCGAGACGCTCGTCCTCACCGACAGCGAGCTGCTGGTCGACCGTGTGGCGCCCGACGGCGAGCGCGAGGAGCACCGGCTCGATGCCTACTGGCTGCGGATCGACGCGACCGAGGATCGGCTGGTCGTGATCTCCAAGGGCAACCGCCTGGTGATCGGCCGCTTTCTCTCGCCGGAGGCGCGCTTGGCCCTGGCCGAGCAGCTCAAGGCCGCCCTCGCCGAGATGCGCGCCCCCCAGTTCAAGCACGACTGGGACGAGTAGCTCACACTCATGTGGACCGCGAGCCTCCGGCTCGCTCAAGCTCAAGAGCGAGGCGGAGGCTCGCGGTCCGTATGAGCATGAGGGGGTCAGAGCCCCAGCACGTCCTTCATGCCGTAGAGGCCGGGCTTCTTGCCCTCCAGCCACTTGGCGGCCATCACGGCGCCCATCGCATAGCCCTCGCGGCTGAAGGAGCGGTGCGTCAGCTCGAGCCGCTCGCCGGCGGAGGCGAAGTAGACCGTGTGGACGCCGACCTCCTCGCCGCCGCGCAGGGTGGCGAAGCCGATCTCGCCCGTGGGCCGCGCACCGGTATGGCCGTCGCGGCTCTTGCGCCAGACCTTCTCGAGCTCGACCTTGCGGCCGGCCGCCGCCGCGCGGCCGAGCGCCAGCGCCGTGCCCGACGGCGCGTCGATCTTGTGGCGGTGGTGCATCTCCAGCACTTCTATGTCGTAGCCCGGGTCGAGCATCGACGCGGTCTTCTCGACCAGTGCCATCAGGACGTTGACGCCTAAGGCCATGTTGGCCGCCCACATGATGGGCACCTTCTTCGCCGCCGCGTGGATCAGCGCCGTCTGCGCCGGATCGAGGCCGGTCGTGCCGATCACCATGGCCACACCCTTGTCGGCGGCAATCTTCGCATGCGCCACGGTGGCGGCCGGCACGGTGAAGTCGATCACGACATTGGCCGCGCCGATGGCGGCCGCGCTGTCGCCCGTGATCTTCACGCCGCCTCTCTCCAGGCCCGCGACCTCCGAGGCGTCGCGGCCGAGGGCGTTGCTGCCGGCGGCCTCGATGGCGCCGGCCAGGCTGCAGCCTTCGGTGGCGGCGATGCGCCGGATCAGCATCTGGCCCATGCGGCCGGCCGCGCCGGCAATGGCGATCTTCATTTGTATGTTCCTGTCGTGTTTGTCGGCCGACAATAACCTACATTCCGGACAAAGCGGGAGTCGGACATGCTGTTCATGGTGGTCGAGAAGTTCAAGAATCAGGACGGCAAGGCCGTCTACCGCAAGCTGCGCGATGCCGGACGGGCCTTGCCCGATGGCCTGAAATTCGTGGCGAGCTACGTCACGGCCGATTTGAGCCGCTGCTTCCAGCTCATGGAAACCGACGACATCACGACCTTCCAGCGCTGGATCGCCGATTGGCAGGAGGTCGTGGAGTTCGAGGTCGTTCCCGTGGTCGAGGGCAAGGACACACGGGCGGCCCTGGAACCGCTGCTGTAGGGGCCTCAAAATCGGATTTGCAAGTTCAGCAAGAATAGGCTAAGAAAAGGAACAGTCTAGGCGAATTGCATATTCGCCCTGTCCAGCCCGCCCGGCCCCTCTCAGGAGGCGCCGCGGCGGGCTTTTTCGTGCCTGCGGAGATAGTAAACATGGGAATCCAGATCTACCCGACCGTGCCAGTGGCACAGCCGGAGGCGGAGCCGTGGCCGGTGGATGAGCACACGATCCGCATCGACGAAATGTTCGCGCGCCAGCTCGACACCGAATTCGCGGGCCACGTGCGTGCGGTGCTGCATCATCCCGAGACCGGGGTTGCCGCATTGAGCGGTGAAGCCGCGCTGGAAGCCATTACCGGTGCGTTGCCGGCGCTCCACGAACTGAAGGCGCGCACGCTGTCCCAGGCCATGGGCCCGCGTCAGCGCAGCATTCTCGAACCTCTGATCGAGACTCGGCTCGACTGGGTCGCCGGTACGCTGGGCCAACTGGCGCAGCGGGCCACGGTGGAAGTGGACGACGCCAGCGTCGCCGACCGCATCGCCGGCCTGCAACAGGATGCGTCGTCTGCGTGGCGCGACCCGGCCCATCTGCAGAAGCTCGGCCGGACCGCGGTCGAGGAACTGCGCTACCAGGGCGAGCGCCGCGGCTGGGATCCGGCCGAGACCGATACCAAGGCACGCAGCGGCCTCAGTAACCTCTATGCAGGTGCCGTCGAGACCGCGATCGGCACAGCGATCAATGGGGACGATCTCGAAGGCGCATCGGCTCTCTACGATCACGCCCGCGAGGTCATCGATCCCGAGCGCCAGGCCGCCCTCGACCGGCGCTTCGTCCGGGCGCGGGAGGCCGCCGTCTACCGCGACATCGACC
>LNFM01013600.1_pt1 | contig 10324 bp, 10 predicted proteins | sample 596031 | NCBI WGS metagenome assembly LNFM01 (sample SAMN04254537, study PRJNA301005) | activated carbon metagenome | isolation source: dual media filters at the Ann Arbor, Michigan drinking water treatment plant | place: USA: Ann Arbor | reverse complement strand
ATGGCCGAGGACATGACGTTCCTGCCCAAGTCGGACGTGCTGTCGCTCGAGGAACTGGACCGGCTGTGCACCGCGTTCATCGGCAAGGGCGTGCGCAAGCTGCGGCTGACCGGCGGCGAGCCGCTGGTGCGGCGCGACATCATGACCCTGATCCGTTCGCTGGGCCGCCACCTGCGGACAGGCGCGCTCGACGAACTGACCCTCACCACCAATGGCAGCCAACTGGCGAAATATGCCGGTGACCTGGTCGAGGCCGGCATCAAGCGGATCAACGTCTCGGTCGACACGCTCGATGCGGAAAAATTCACCCGCATCACCCGCTGGGGCAAGCTGGAGCAGGTGCAGGACGGCCTGCGCGCGGCGAAGGACGCCGGGCTGAAGATCAAGATCAACACCGTGGCGCTGCGGGACGTGAACGACGGCGAGGTATTCGACCTGCTCGGCTGGGCCGGGCGGGAAGGCTTCGACCTGACGTTCATCGAGACCATGCCGCTGGGCGAGGTGGACGTTGCCCGGGTGGACAATTACCTGCCGCTGTCGCTGGTCAAGGCGCAGATCGGCCAGCGCTATACCATGCTGGAGTCGACCCACACGACCGGCGGTCCCGCCCGCTATGTGACTCTCGCCGAGACCGCCCAGCGCGTCGGCTTCATCACACCGCTCACCCACAATTTCTGCGAATCCTGCAACCGGGTGCGGGTCACCTGCACCGGCATGCTCTATATGTGCCTGGGCCAGGACGATTCGGCGGATTTGCGCGCCGCACTGCGCGCCGATGCCGACGACACGGCCCTCAACGACGCCATCGACGAGGCGATCGGACGGAAACCGAAAGGTCATGATTTCGTGATAGACCGGCGGCGCCAGAAGCCGGCCGTATCGCGCCATATGAGCGTGACGGGCGGCTAGAGTCCGTCCCGCCGTCCGAAAGCCCCATGTCGCAGCTCCGCATCGCGTTCGCCGCCAACCCCACGCCCAAGGCGCAGGCCATCCTGCGGAGCCTGTCGGCGCGCTACAACAGCGTGCCGCTGGACCAGGCGGACGTGATCGTCGCGCTGGGCGGCGACGGCTTCATGCTGCGCACTCTGCACAGCGTGCTCGAGCACGGTCTGCCGGTCTACGGCATGAACGCCGGCTCGCTGGGCTTCCTGATGAACGACTATGTCGAGGACGGACTGCTGGAGCGCATCGCGGCGGCCGAGCTGGTCGAACTGCATCCGCTGCGGATGCGGGCGCACGCAATCGACGGGTCGTACACCGAGGCGCTCGCCATCAACGAGGTCTCGCTGCTGCGTCAGACCTACCAGGCGGCCAAACTGGCCATCCACATAGACGGCAAGCCGCGCATGGCCGAGCTGGTGTGCGACGGCGTGCTGGTCGCCACGCCCGCCGGCAGCACGGCTTACAATCTGTCGGCGCATGGACCCATTGTGCCGATCGATTCCGACATCCTGTGCCTCACCCCGATCAGCGCGTTCCGCCCACGCCGCTGGCGCGGCGCGCTGCTGCCGCACGACGCCCATGTGGCGTTCATCGTCGACGATCCCCAGGAGCGACCGGTCAGCGCGACCGCCGACAATCTGGAGGTGCGCGACGTGTCGAGGGTCGAGGTGCAGGAAGACCGCAACCTGACCCTTCGCCTGCTCTACGACCCCGGCCACAACCTGGCCGAACGCATCCTGGCCGAGCAGTTCGAGGCCTAGCGTCTGCGCCCAGCGCTGCGATCTGCGCCGAGGAATAGCACCAGCGGCAGCCAAAGCAGGCAGAGCAGGCCCTGCGCGTAGTACGGGCCGGCCCAGCCGGGCATGCCGCCGATCGGCAGGCCCTGCTTGAAGAAGTCGACGAACGGGATCGACAGCCACCAGCCCGCCGCGACCAGCAACGCCATCAGGATGCCGGCGATGACGTTGCGGGTGAGGCCCAGCGCCCGGGCACAGATCGGCAAGGCCAGGCCGGCGGCGAATCCGGAGAGCGCCAGCGCCGCCATGCCGCCGGCATAGTCGTTCGCCAGCTCGGCGAACCCGTACAGCCCGGCGAGGGACAGGAGCAGCGCCAACGACAGCACCGGCCTTGTCACGCCGGGCGCGGCGCTCATGCCGACGGCCGCGCCCATCGCGTAGCCCGCCGGGAACGCCGCCAGCAGAAACCTTTCGTCCACGCCACCAGGCGACCACAACTCGCGGAGCCCGTCGATCAACGGTATTGCACCGGTCGCGGTGAGGTGCAGGATCAGGAAGGCCGGCAGGACGACAAGCAACTTTTTCCAGACGGACACCGTTCACTCCCCCAAGCGCGCCGGTTGCCTCGGCGAAGGTGACAGGCTGGCGCAAGAACCCGCGATTGTCAAAATGCGGGGCACCCACGTGGGCTTTGCGGCGGCGGCGCCCTGCCCCTATATTCCGTGCGGCGGCGCCCCCGTGCCGCCCATGCTCAGGAGGCCACCCGGTTGAAATCCGTTATCGCCGCGCTGTTGATCGCGGCCGTGTTCTCTGCCGGTGCCCGCGCCGAGGCGTCGGTGACGCCCGGTTCGGCACAGGCGGTCGTCGACGAACTGCAGACCGGCATGCTCGGCATCATGAAGCAGACCAGCGGCCAGCCGTTCGAGACGCGGGTCGAGGCGCTGTGCCCGATGCTCGAGGCCAGGATGGACGTGAAACTGCAGAGCGCCATGGCGATCGGCCGCAGTGTCTGGGACAGCTGGAGCGACGACCAGCGCACCACCTATGTGGGCAAGTTCAAGCAGTATCTGTGCGCGATCTACGCCAGCCGCTTCAAGTCCTTCACCGGCCAGACCCTGGCGGTGACCGGCGAACGGCCGGGTCCCTCGGGCTCGGTGATCGTCAACAGCGAGGTGCGCATTCCGCAGGAGGCCTCGATCCCGATCGACTATGTGATGCGCAAGACCGGCGACGCCTGGAAGGTGTCGGACCTCTATCTCGGCGGGCGGATCAGCGAGGTGGCGCTGCGCCGCTCCGAATTCGCGGGCGTGCTGCGCTCCCAGGGCTTCGACGGCCTGATGGCCGCCATCGCAGCCAAGACCAAGGCACAGGGCAACAAGGCGGGCTATTGACCGCGATCAATTGCCCGTTAGCCCCGGCGTGCCATCGTGACTTATACTGTGGCGATACAGCCGCACAACCGGGAGAAGGTCATGGCGATCAGGAACATTCTGTTTCATGCGTTCGAAGGACAGGCCGGCAAGTCGGTCGAGGACGTGGCGTTTGCCCTGGCCGAAACCCATAGCGCCAGCCTGACCGCGCTGAACGTGGTCGACAACATGCCCATTCCGTCCTACGTCGTTCCCTACGTGCCCGCGAACCTGGCGGAAAGCTATGTGGACGAGGCGCGCGCCGCCGCCCGCGAGATCGAGGCGCGCGTGAAGGCGCGCGAGACGGCAACCGGCATCCGCACCGAATGGCGCTACCGCGAAGGCGACGTCCGCGCGGTGTTCGCCCAGCACGCTCATTACACGGATCTGGTCGTGGTGGCTCAGGGGAACGGCGACGACGTACCTGTCGGGCCCGCGAGCAACCTGCCGGGCGACCTGGTGCTGAGCGCCGGCCGGCCCGTGCTGGTGGTGCCGTGGCGCGGCGCGTCGGCCGTCGGCAAGCGGGTGATCATCGGCTGGAACAGCAGCAAGGAAGCGACGCGCGCGCTCAACGACGCCTTGCCGATCCTGGCGAAGGCCGATGCGGTGAAGGTGCTGACCGTCGGCGGCGATGAGAGCCGCCATATCCCGGGCGCCGAGATCGCCCAACATCTGGCGCGGCACGGCGTGAAGGCCGAGGCCGACCACATGCCGGACTTCGACGGCCCGGCGGCGGACGCGCTGGTTCTCGAAGCCAAGGACTTCGGCGCCGACCTGCTGGTTTGCGGCGCGTGGGGCCACTCCCGCATGCTGGAAACCGTCCTGGGCGGCGTCACCCGCGACCTGCTGCGCGGCATGGAGCTGCCCCTGCTGCTGGCGCACTAGCCCCCATCACGCCAGCGTCAGTACGGTCCGAACCGTCGTCGCGTCCGCGCCCCGGTCCAGGCGGAAACCCAAGCGGGCCGCCAGATCGAGCATGGCGCCGTTGTCGGCCAGGACGTCGCCCCACAACTGCCCGGTGCCGCGTGCCCGGGCATAGGCGATCAGCTTCTCCATCAACAACTGGCCGAGCCCGGCGCCCTTGACGTCGGAGCGGACGATGATCGCATACTCGGCCCGCTCGTTATCGGGATCGGCGATAGCGCGCACCACGCCCAGCGTCTCCGACGCGCCGCCGCTTTGTCGCGTCGCGATGAAGCACATCTCGCGGTCGTAATCGATCTGGGTGAAGCGGGCGAGCGTGTCGTGGTCCGGCGACTTCACCACCGCGAAGAAACGGAACCGCACATCCTCGAGTTCCAGATGGCGGAAGAACTCGGCGTGGGCCGCTTCGTCCTCGGGACGGATCGGCCGCAGCAGCACGGTCTCGCCGCCGCCGAGCCTGACCTCCTCCTCCAGGCCATCCGGATAGGGCCGGATGGCGAGGCGCGTGACGCCGGGGGCGGCGGCGCGGACGACGACGCGTGCATCGAGCGCGGTCACGCCCCTGTCGTCGGCAAGCAGCGGATTGATGTCGAGCTCGGCGACCTCGGGAAAGTCGATCACGAGCTGCGCCAGCTTCAGCAGCACCAGCCGGATCGCGTCCATGTCGGCGCGCGGCCGGTCGCGGTAGCCTTCGAGCAGGCGCGAGACCCGCGTCGCGGCAATGAGCCGCCCGGCAATGGCCATGTTGAGCGGCGGCAACGCCACGGCGCGGTCGCGGATCACCTCGACGGCGGTGCCGCCGTGGCCGAACATGATGACCGGGCCGAACACCTCGTCGGCAAAGCAGCCGGCCAGCAGCTCGTGGGCCGTCGGGCGGGTCACCATCTGCTGCACGGTGAAGCCGTCCAGCGTGGCGTCGGGGCGAATCTCGGCCACCCGCGCGGCAATGGTCTCGACCGCCGTCCGCACCGCTTCGGCGGACTTCAGGTTGAGTGCCACGCCACCCACATCGGACTTGTGGCTGATGTCGCGCGACAGGATCTTGACCACGACCGGATAGCCCATGCCGTCGGCGAGGCGTACCGCTTCGGCCGCGTCGCGGGCGATGCGGGTGACGACGATGGGGATTTCGTAGGCGTCCAGCACCTCCTTGGCCTCGACTTCGGTCAGCAGGCTGCGGCCATCGGCGAGCGCGGTGTCGATCACCGACCTGGCGCGCTTCTGGTCGGGCCTGAAGTGTTCGGGGCTGGCGGACGGGGTCTCGTACAGCAGCGACTGGAGCTTGCGGTAGCCGCTGAGCTGGCTGAACGCGCTGATCGCCGCGCCGGGGGTATCGAAGGACGGAATGCCGGCGGATGTCAGAGCCTCGCGGGCGGCCGCGACCACCTTGCCGCCCATCCAGTTGGCCAGCACGGTCTTGCCGGCGCCGTCGAGCTTTTCCACGACGCCGCGCGCCACCTCGTCGCTCGAGGTGATGCCGGTCGGCGCGTGCATGACCAAAAGCGCGTCGGCCTCGGGCGCCGCCAGCAGCACGTCGAGCGCATCGCCATAGCGGGCGCCCGGCGCGTCGCCGATGATGTCGACCGGATTGGCCCGTGACCAGGTCGGCGGCAGCACCTTGTCCAGCGCCGCGACCGTCGCCGCGGAGAGTTCGGCGAGCGCGCCGCCGCGGGCGGCCAGCGCGTCGGCCGCCATCACGCCCAGCCCGCCGCCATTGGTGAGGATCACCAGACCGTCGCCCTGCGGCCGGCGCGCGCGGGCCAGGGTCTCGACCGCCTCGAACAGTTCCTCGGTGGTGTCGACCCGCAGCACGCCGCCGCGCTCCAGCGCCGCCGAATAGACGTCGTCGCGGCCGGCCAGCGCGCCGGTGTGGGACGCGGCAGCCTTCGCGCCCTGGGAGAAACGGCCGGCCTTGATGGCGATGATCGGCTTGGCCCGCGAGGCCGCGCGGCACGCGGAGAGGAACTTGCGGGCGTCGGTCACCGACTCGATGTAGAGCAGGATCGAGCGGGTTCCCGGATCCTGCGCCAGGTAGTCGATCACGTCGCCGAAATCCACGTCGGCGCCGTTGCCGAGCGAGACGAAATGGGAAAAACCGATGCCGCGCGCCGCCGCCCAGTCCAGCACGGCCGTGCACAGCGCGCCCGACTGGGAGACGAAGGCGATGTCGCCGGCGCCGAGCGTGCCCGGCGCGAAGCTGGCATTGAGGCCGATTCCCGGCACCAGCAGACCGACGCAGTTGTGGCCCAGGATGCGAAGCAGGTGCGGCCGGGCAGCGTTCAGCATGGCCTTGCGGTCGACGCCGGCGGTGATGACCACCGCCGCCTTCGTGCCCTTCTCGCCGAGGCCGGCGATCAGGTCGGGAACCGTGGACGCCGGTGTACAGATGACGGCCAGGTCCGGCGCCTCGGGCAGGCTGGCGACGTCCGGGTAACAGGTCCGGCCGAAAAGGCTGCCACGCCTGGGATTGACAGGCCAGACGGCGCCGCCGAAACCACCGGCGAGCATGTTTCGCATGACCACCTCGCCGACCGCCGAGGGCCGGTCGGTAGCGCCGATCACGGCCACGGATGCGGGACGGAACAGCTTTTCCAGATTGCGAACGGACATGACGCTCCCTTCAATATCGCGGCATGCTATCGGCGATCCGTAGCATTTGCATGACACCGACGCCGGAGCGGCGCGAGCGTTCCCGGAGGCGATCAGACGTCGGGCGGACGGTCGTAGAAGTCGATGCGCATTTTCACCGGTCCCAGCAGCGCGACGAAGTGCGGCTGCCCCGGCAGCAAGAGGCCCGGCGTTTCCGGGTCGAGTTCGACGTCCCGGGACGGATCGAGATAGGTCAGCCGCAGCCTGCCTTCGATGACCCGGATGACGCCCCAGACACCGGCCTTGGTGTCATGCCGGGCGCGGAGCGCCGCCGGGAGCGTGTTTTCATCGAAAACCGGTGTGGAGCGGTAGGGTTGGACTGACATGACACCCTGGATATTCGGCTACCTAGTGGTCGCCGATGATGTGGCGGCGCTTGACGGTGCGCACGAACGGGATCATCGCGTCGTCGCCGCGGTGCTCGCCGTCGTGGATGCGGCGGCGGGCGATCTCGATGATCAGCCGGGTGATGTTGGGCAGGTCGAGGCTCTGGGCCTCCTTCAGCTTCACCCAGTTGAGGTTCAGCAGCTCGCCGCTGCCGGCGATGTCGCCGCGCAGATGGTCGGCGTCGACCATCAGGAAGCGGGTGTCGAAGCGGCGCGGCCGGCCCGGCGGCGTGATCGCGCGGGCGATGTATTCCAGCTTGTCGAGCGCCGGCACGAAACCGCTGGCGTAGAACGGCTTCCAGTGGGGCGAGCCGGTGCGGACCGGCGCGTGCTCGGCGCCCAGGATCATGCCGGCTTCCTCGAAGGTCTCGCGCACCGCCGCCATGGCGAGCGCCCGCGAGCGGCTGGGCGAAGCGCCGCGCTCCAGCTTGGCCGCCACGTCGGGCCGCAGATCGATGGGCCGCGGCACCAGCGCGTCGGCGCGATCGACCCGGCCGCCGGGGAAGACGTATTTGTTCGGCATGAAGGCGTGCCGGGCGCTGCGCACGCCCATCAGCACTTCCTCGCCGCCGCGGATGATCAGCAGCGTCGCCGCGTCCTTGGGCTTCAGCTTGTAGGCCTCGACCGGCTTTTCCTCAGTCACGGGATATCTCCATCACGATGCGGCCGGCCACGGTGCGGCCGGCGATCGCATCGAACGCGTCGATCAGGCCCTCGAACGGCATGACGGCGTGCACATGGGGATGGAATACGCCGTCATTGGCCATGCGCATGATGTCCTCGGTGACCTTGCGGCCGCCCTCGGGGTTCTGGCGGCCGTACTCGCCGGCGCGCACGCCGATCACCGAGAACTGCTTGATCAGCGGATAGTTCACCGGCAGCGACGGGATACGGCCACTGGTGAAACCGATGATCAGGATGCGCCCGAAGGTGGCGATGCAGCGGATCGACTCGTCGAACACGTCGCCGCCGACCGGATCGTAGATCACGTCGGCGCCCTTGCCGCCGGTCAGCTCCTTGACCCTGTCGCGGAAGCGCGGCGTCTCGCGGTAGTTGATGACGTGGTCGGCGCCCATTCTCTTTACGATCTTGAGCCGCTTGTCGTCGCCGCCGGTGCCGATGACGGTGCAGCCCAGGATCTTGCCCAGTTCGACCGCCGCCAGGCCGACGCCACCAGAGGCCGCATGAACCAGCAACGTCTCGCCCTTCCGGATCTGGCCGCGGGTGACGATGCCCACCCAGGCGGTGCGGTAGGCGCTGCCGAAGGACGCGCCGGTGTACCAGTCGAACGGCGCGGGCAGGTGATGCAGGCCATTCTGGTCGGCGACGACGAGTTCGGCATAAGCGCCGGTGCGGACTCCGCCCATCACCTTGTCGCCCAGCTTGAAGCGGGTGACGCCGTCACCGAGCGCCAACACCTCGCCGGCGCATTCGCCGCCGGGGATGAAGGGCGTGGGGTATTTGTGCTGGTGCAGGCCTTGGACCTGCAGCATCTCGACGAAGGTGACGCAGGCCGCGCGCGGCCGGATCAGCACCTGTCCCGGACCCGGAACCGGGTCGGGGACGGTGTCGATCACGACATCATGATAGTCGCTGTAGGCGCGACAGACCCAGGCGCGCATGGCGCTGGCTTACTCGGCGGCGTATTTCGCGATATTGGACTTGAGCTGCTTGCGCATCACCCGGCGCATCATCGGCTCGAACTCGTCGAGCGTCATGGTCGGATAGTTCGGATCGAACGCCGGCATGTCGTACTTGTCGATGAATTCCTTGGTGTACTCGTAGTACGGGCTGTCGATGAACTTGTCGCGCCGGTTCTTGTCCAGGCCGACGAACTCGTAATAGTAGTAGCCTTGAAAGTCGGTGTGGTTCTCCAGCATCCAGCGATTTGCCTCGGAGATGAACGGCTTCAGGATCGCCGCCGCCACCGCGCCGTGCGCATAGGTGCCGAGGGTGTCGCCGATGTCGTGCAGCAGCGCGCAGACGACATATTCCTCGTCCTTGCCGTCGCGGTAGGCGCGGGTCGCGGTCTGCAGGCTGTGGGTCAGGCGATCGACCTGGAAGCCGCCGAAATCGCCGTCGAGCAGCTTCATGTGCTCGATGACACGGTCGACGACGCCGCTGGCCATCTTCATGTATTCGCGGCCGATGATTTCCCAATCCTCGGCGGTGCCTTCGTCCATGCGCGTGAACTGCGACAGTTCCTGCGACTCTGAGTGATCCGTCATGTTCCCGTTCCCTAACTGGTTCAAGCGCCCGCTGTGAGGACGATCTTACCCTCGGCCTCGCGATTGACAAACAGGTTCAGGGCTTCCCTGGCCTGATCGAGCGGCATACGCCGGGATATATGGGGCTTGAGCTTGCCCTGGCGATACAAATCGACGATTTCCTCGATCGCCTGCTGGCTCTTCTCCGGCTCCTCCTGCTTGAAGCGGCCGTAGAATACGCCGACGATGGCGCAGCCCTTCAGCAGCGCCAGGTTGGCCGGCGCGCTGGGAATCCGGCCGCTGGCAAAGCCGATGACGAGGATGCGGCCGTTCCAGTTCACGCAGCGCAGCGCCTGGTCGAAATAGTCGCCGCCGACCGCGTCATAGATCACGTCGGCGCCACGGCCTCCAGTCAGTTCCTTGACCGTCTCCTTGTACTCTCCCTCGGCGTAGTTGATCAGGTGGTCGGCACCCGACTCCTTCGCGATCTTCAGCTTGGCGCCGCTCGAGGCGGCGGCGATCACCGTCGCGCCCAGCGCCTTGCCGATCTGCACCGCCGCGAGGCCGACGCCGCCCGCTGCGCCCAGCACCAGCAGCGTCTCGCCCCTCTGCAAATTCGCGCGGTGGACGAGCGCGTGATAGGACGTGCCGAAATTGGTCAGGAAGCCGGCGGCCTCGGCGAAATCCATGCCCGACGGGAACTTCACGCAGCGGTCGGCCGGCGCGACGATCTCCTCGCAGAAGCTGCCCCAGCTGGTCAGCGCCAGCACATGATCGCCCACCGCGAAACCGGTCACGTCGCTGGCCACCTCGGTGACGACGCCGGCGGCCTCGCCGCCCGGGATGAACGGCATGGGCGGCTTGAACTGGTAGGTGCCCTTGATGATCAGCGTGTCCTGGAAGTTCACCCCGGCGGCGCGGACCTGCACGCGCACATGGCCCGGCTTCATTTCCGGCGCCGGCAGATCGACCAGCTTCAGGACGTCAGGCGACCCATATTCGTCGCAAAGCACAGCTTTCATTTGCCGCTTTCCCCGTTCGGTTTGGCATCCGGACGCCACAATACAGTC
>LNFM01013599.1_pt1 | contig 10324 bp, 13 predicted proteins | sample 596031 | NCBI WGS metagenome assembly LNFM01 (sample SAMN04254537, study PRJNA301005) | activated carbon metagenome | isolation source: dual media filters at the Ann Arbor, Michigan drinking water treatment plant | place: USA: Ann Arbor | reverse complement strand
ATCAAGAAGGTCGAGGTGCAGGAATATCCAGAGCTCGGCATGGAAGCGATCTGGCGCATCGAGGTTGTCGATTTTCCCGCCTTCATCGTCATGGACGACAAGGGCAACGACTTTTTCAAGGAATTGAACCTCGGCTAGTGCACGCGGTTTTACACAGCAGCGCGACGTTAAATATTGCGTGCAGATTGCGATGCTTTTGGGAAATAGGGGAGCGGAGGCGATCCTCCCTTGTCGCCCGCGCGCGCGCATGGCACGGTTAGCTAATACCATTGGCGGCAACAAAAAAAGTCAGCGCTGGGATTCCGGGGAAAGCCCGGCGCGATAGGGGAGTCATGCCGAATGTCGATATCGACTTCGATGCGCCCGATCTTGCGGCGCGCATCGAGCAACTCAGCGAAACTGAGATCGATCGGCTGCCGTTCGGCGTCGTCCGTCTCGACCCAGAGGGTCTCATTCTGCTCTACAGCGCCACCCAGGCGCGACAGTCGGGATACGGCAGCCAGCCGATCGGCTTGAAATTTTTCGAGATCGCCCGTTGCGCCGGCAAGAACGATGTTCACGCCCGGATCGTTCGCGCCCAGGAAGAAGGCCACGTCGATCTCGAATTCGCATTGCCCGGCAAGCACGGCGAGCCGGCGCGCGGGGTTCGCTTGCGCGTACAATCGGCGCGCCAGGGCGGCGTCTGGATGTTCACGCAGCGCGACTAGAATTGCAGACCTATCCGTGCGGCGGCGCGGATGGCGGCAGAGGCGGCGGCAGCCGCGGCCCGGGCGGCGCGGGTTCGGCGCGCGCGCGGTAATAGGACAGCACATAGACGCGGATGGCGGAGGATAGGTTGGCGCCCTCGCGGCTCTCGTCGATGGTCTGCAACAAGGCCGGCAGCGACATGTTTTGCGCCTGCGCAATGGAGCGCAACGAGGTCCAGAACTCGTCCTCCAGCGACACGCTGGTCTTGTGGCCTTTCAATTCGATCGAACGTTTGATGATCGCCGATTTCATCTCGAGCGCGGCGGCGCGGTTGTGCTGCGGCAGTGTCTCGGGGTCGCGGGCGGCGCTGAAATAGACGGTTTTGGCGGTCGTATCGGTCATGTTCCAGCTTCCTCGATGGAATTCCATCAGTAAAGGGCCGGCGCGGCGGGCTCTTGAGGCAAATCAACGCGGCGGATTAATTCGCTCAATTGCGGTCGGGCTCGTGCGAAGGCTTGCCCTCGCGAATCGTCGTGTCGCAGCTCAGGCACTCGAACAAGTCGAAGCGCGGGGCATCGTCGCGGGTTTTGCGCGCCTGCATGGCGATGCCGCAGATCGGACAGTGACGGAGAGGGGGGCGTGATTTCAATGAAAGCGCCGGTGTCCGGGTAAGGATCGCGCATCATCGGCAAAATCCGGCGGCAGCCATTTGATCCAGATCAAAAGTCGGGCGTGCGGGCGAAATTGTGAGGCGGCGCCGCACCGGGGTGCGGCCTGTCTGATTTATCTCAATGCGGAACCACGCTTGAGACCGCAGCATCAATCAATGTGGCAACCTGTATCGAGCGCACCGACCGACCGCGACATCGAGCTCGCCGTCCTCGACCTGGACGGGCCGCATGCCTTGGTGTTTCCGTGCCGGCGCATCGCCTCCGGCTGGATGAACGCGCAAAGCGGCGAGCGCCTCGATGTGCGGCCGACTCACTGGCGCGAATGGAGCGAAAAGGCCGTGCGGACTAGCGGCCGGCCGGGGCCGTGACGCTGGCGGGCGAAAGCGCATGGCCGCTCGCATGGGCGCGGCCGCTGAACTGATAGAGCGCCAGCGAAATCAGCGCGATGATCACGATGGCCAGCCCCAGCCGCACGCATTGATCGACCATCGTCATCCTCGAAAATCCCCGTTTCCCTGAAAATCCCCGGAGCCAGGCTAATCGCGGCCCGGCATGCAGGCCAATCGCGGCCTGCCGACGCGGTGAATCGGTAGGGTTAAACCCGGTCGATTGACCACGCGCGTGCGGCGGTATCAAGGCAAACCGCCTAACGGTCTATTAATGGAGGCAGCCTGCGTGTCCGGCGAACGAGCGCACGTCCCGCGGGCAAAATTAATTTCGAAGAAAAGTGCTCACGCCGCCGATTCGGCGGCTATATTGCCGCCATGATTGACCATGAAGACTTCTCCGTTGTCGTGAAAAACCGCGCGCACCCGCCCAAGCCCTGGCGCTGGGAAATCTACCGCGCCGGCCGCACCTCGCCGATCGAGCACTCGCAGATCTATTTCGAGACCATGTCGGAAGCCAGCCGCGCCGGCAAAGCCGCGCTCAAGCTGATGCTGAGTGAAGTGCAGAGCTGAACGGCGGCGGTGCGCTTTGGCGCGCGTTAGCGCACGATCCACCAGATCACCGCCATCCAGAAACCGGCGGCGGCCGAGAACATGCCGAACAGGATTGCCTGCTCGAGCCACGGCGCGAAGGCGGCTGGCCGGGAGGACGCGCCGCGCGTTGCAGCCCGCGGCGCTGAAAGTCCGTGCGCCGAAGCGCCCGGGGTCTCTGTGATGTGCGAAAATGACATGCTGCCGGCAAAACCCTTCGCGGAACCCTAAAGGTGAACCTCGCTTAGCGCATATAGCGGCGATTCGATATTGCGGTGCGGGAGGCGGTATTCGGCTGCGGACGGGGCTTCAGCCGCGATCTTGCCGGCTCCTAAAAAACTGCCGTTCATTGGGTACTGGCCCCTATTGCCCAGAAAGGCACCGCCCGCCCCGGGAAAAGGGGCCACGCATGGTTAACCATTGGTTTACGCGATTCAGGGACTCTGGCGAGTCGGGCTCGATTCCGGCGAGCGGAGCCTAAGTAAATGTCGGTTGCCAATCGCACTCTAAGCGATATTCCGGACTTCCAAGCCGCCCGTGACCTGCGAACTGAGGCTGAAGCGTTGGAGGCGTGGTACGGGCCCAATGCCTATTCCATCTATCTTAGGAAGCATGGCCGGAGGCCAAGCCGGGACGAAGCGGCTGGCATTGGCCGCCTGCTCGGGGGGCGAGTTAAAGCTGACGACGGCACTATGCAGCCGCCCCTCAGCGCCGCAGACCGAAGCATCTTAAAAGGCATTAAATCGCGGCGGAAAGCCTTCGCGCACAGCTACGAGCGCGTTTTGCGGCTTAACGAAGCGATAGCGACGCTAGCCGAATTGGAAGCCGATCCTGTTGACGTGATCGGTGATGGAAGTTGTTTATTAAATGCTCCCGCGATAGTTGCAAAGCTTGACAGTGCGGTATGCTGGCTCAACCGATTCGCGGAGCAATGGCATGGCCGAACGAAAGAGACGCGCGCCACGGACTCGAAATTTCCTGGCAGCGATCAAAGGCAAGATCGCCCGTAAGGGTGCATCATCCGAAGACATAATTGCGGCGCTATACCGCGATCATCCTGAAGCAATTAGGGCTGAGACCGCCGACATCTTGCATATCGGACTGATAAAGCTCGCCAACGATACATGTAGTTTGAAATCTGGTCCTGCGACGAGCGCGCAGATCGAAATGTTTGCCGAATATGGCACGGGGCCTATGATCACTTTGCGTGTCACCGATGCGAAGGGTCGCGTAAGCCGGATTCATAAGGCAGTCGATGCTCTAAAGCTGACCGAGGCAGATCGACATATCGAAGAACATACGAAACCCCGACCAAGACAGTCGAAAGAAATCGTCGAACTGGCGCGTCTTGTCGGTGACGTGAGGAAATTCGGGAAGTCGGATTCATCGACCATCGGTGAATGTTATGTCGCCAAGAAAGCCCAAGGGCAGTAGCGATATCGGCACTGTCGTCGTGGGTGTCGTAGATGCAGGTCACGCCGACCGTCCATTAGTGAAAAAGCCCGGCCAAATGGCCGGGCTTTTCCTTTTTCAATGCCGCCTATCCAGCCCGGCGAAATCGCGGTCCCCGGATCATGCCGGGCTTAGCCTTGTTCGGTGAAGGCAGCAGGGCCTGAAGGTATGGGAGAGCCGCAGCATCGCGCTGGCTGAGATACCGCTCTGCGTGATCCGGAATCCACACGTTGTCGATGAAGTCCAAGTAGAGGGGCAACATCGAACGCGGGTACTGCCGCGCCTCACCCTCCCACTCGGGGGTCTTGTGGATGTAATAGCTGATGCTGCCGACGAGATTCGGCTGGTTATCCTTCAGCCAATCAGCAAACAGCCTGCCCACGCTTACGTCAGGCCGCAGTTCTTTGCCGTCAGGTGCCCGGTCGGCCATGATATGCCCGGCCATTTCCAAACGGCCCCAGAGCCGCACGGTGAGTTCCCCGATGACTGAGAAATAGCCGTCGTCAACGCGATCCCAGTTGTCATTGTACCGGCGGATAAAGGCGGGAACCTTACCGCCGTAGCCGCCGGTCTTGCGGATCGACGGCAAGACCTCTGACGTAATCCACTTCTTAAACCGCTTGGCTTCCGGCTTTACCGACCGGAGAATGATCGAGTAGAGCCCAGATTCATTGATAATCGTGGTTTTCTGGGTGCGCCCGATGGCGTCGGCTATACCGACGGCATCCTTCTCGTCGTCGTCCAACCGGGAAGCAGCGTCTCTCGGATTGGCGATTTCAAGCTTGGCGCACACTTCCGTCAGGACAAACCAAGGTTCGCCATCGCGGTCGATAACGCTGAATTTTTCGCGTTGTTCGTACTCAAAGACCTTCATTGCGTATTGCATTTGCCGCATATCTCTTATTTTGCGGCCACTTAACTATGGACAAGACTCGCTTGCCGAGTATGATGCGCACCTGTGAGGGATACGCCAGTCCACGAAAGTGGCCTTGGTTACAGCTAAAGCAAAAGGGCACCGCGCGAACGGTGCCCTTTTGCCGTTCAAGAGTCGAAGCATAGCATATTGTTCACGATTTGAAAACCATAGCAGCGAAAAGTGAATTTTTCGCTTAGAGTTCATAAACGATTGCGTTTCACCGAATCACTTCCTCCCCCTTCGATTACAGGAAACCGTTTGCGCCGATCCGGTGCCGTTACAATCGGATCAATCGGCTGCGTTGCCAGCGCCGCATCTAGCAAATCCCCAATCGTCCAAACCCGAACGGCAATGCCAAGTCCCATCGCGGGTGTGGCCCGCAGGGCTTCATGGATGCGGCAAAGATTGTAGTGCGCGATATAAAGCGCGACGGCGTGGCGATGGCAGCAATTAGAACGAAAGAGGCCGCCAACTGAGGCGGTCTCTGAATAGGTTAGTAGTCGCCACACCCCGCGCTGCCCTTACAATCGCGGTAGCGATTCATGCAGCCAGCGCGGCAACTGCTTGGGTTGTTGCTAGCGGAGCAGAGATTTTGGCAGCCGCTCGCCTGTTGTTGGCAAGTTCTCGCTGCCGATTGGTTGCACGCGAGCTGTACTGCCGGGCGTGGTGTGAGACGCGGCGAACTATCTGTAGCTTGCTGACCAGCCCACGAAATCGAACTCGTAAAGACTAGCGTCAGGATTAGAAGAGCCTTCATGCGGTCGCCCCCTTTATCTGAGTTGCATTATAATTTTATTCAACTATCGCGGAAACTCCAGTCAAATCTGTCCTCCAGGGCTCGAAACAGGCCAGTACCGAAATACGCATATATCCCCTCTAGACAGTTAGAACAGAACGTGCCATAACATATCTATCCTGTATGGGGGTAGGTCAGATGGCTCAGAAAACGTCCAAAATCCGCGAATTTCAGGCCCGTTTCCCTGATGAGGATAGCTGCCTCAATCACCTGATGCGGACACGCTACGGCGAACGCCTGACCTGCATGGGGTGCCACAAGGAAGCGACGTTCTACCGCGTCAAAGCCCGCCGCTGCTTCACCTGCGAGCATTGCGGCTATCAGGTCTACCCGACCGCCGGGACGCCCTTCGAAAAGACCCGCACCAGCCTCCGCGACTGGTTCTACGTCATGTTCCTATTCTGCGCTTCGCGGAACGGCGTGGCGGCGAAAGAGGTGCAGCGCCAGTTAGGCGTCACCTACAAAACCGCGTGGCGCATGTGCAATCTGATTCGCAAATACATGGGCTATGTGGACGGCGATTTCCCGATTGGCGGGCCCGGCAAGACCGTTGAAGCGGACGAAACCTTCGTCGGCGGCAAGGATACCCGCGAAGCTGGCGACGACAAGGCGGTCGTGTTCGGCGTGATTGAGCGCGGCGGCGATGTAGTCACAAAGCACATTCAAGCGCGTAATGCCGCGACTATTGTCCCGCACATCTTGAAGAAGGTGAAGCCGGGATCGAAAATCCACACTGATGAAGCTTCGAATTTCCGCTCGCTCACCGAGCGTCACGGCTTCGATCATCAGACCGTCGATCACTCAGCGAAAGAATATGTTCGCGGCGACGTTCACACGAACAACATTGAAGCGTTTTGGGCCAACGTGAAGCGCGGGATCAACGGGACTTACGTTTGGGTTTCGAAGAAGCACTTGCAGACTTACCTTCACGAGTTCGAGTATCGCCATAACCTGCGCCAGCAGCCGGGTCTGATGTTCGAACTTCTTTTGCAGGCTTTTCCGAAGGTTCGGGTTGGGTAGCCATCATCTGCAAAAGTTTGTCGAAGCGTTGGTTTGTTTCGCGGTCAGACATCGTTCACCCAATCTGCAACGGGGATTTGGTCGCCATTCTCGTTGAAACCTATCGTCGCTTTATACCGATGGGAGAGGTTGTATCTTAGCTTTCCCGGACGACCGTACTTTATGGATGCCTCCACAAAGCATTCAACAGCACAGTCTTTGTACGGATGGCTTATTCCGATCTCCGCATCATCGAAAAAACCCGTTCCCTTAGGAGGGATGATCGCGCTTTTTGAATCAAGTTTCGGCTTCGGGTTTATATTGCCGCCAGCCACGGTTTTTAATGTGACGATCTCAAATTCTATCGGAAAAGAAGCGTGACTTACTAAGCCGAACCCAAGCTTTATCGCAACAATATCACCGCCTTGCGGACTCTTCCTTCGGGCGCTGATCCTGGGACCATCAAAAAATAGTTTGTCCTCAATGCGCCGTGTGAAGCGCCAGTCGGTGAACCGAACGAGAATAGTAAACGATGCTGCAAGTACAACAAAGGCTGCGGTGATGATCCACATCACCGGAATACCTTCGGTTATGCCTGCCGCAATCACGACAACCGACCCCAAGGCGGGCAGGACATAAACCGAAACAAAGTTCGTTGGAAGGAACCCGTAGAGGGTGCTCCCATCCGAGATAAACCGCCAAAGCCGGGAAGCCCATTTTTGCATCCCCTCTGATACCACATTTCACGGTACCTGTCGCAAGGGGATATATGGCCCGAAATATCGAAAAGAACATATTGCGAACGGAGAACAAATGGTGTACGGTGGCCATACAGTCGATCACGGGTGCGGCGAGCCTCATAGGGGTTCTTGCCGCGTTGTCGGGGGTCGAATCTAAGGCCATAAGGAGCGACACATGAGTCAGCCTGCCCTGCGTCTCGTCGAAGGATCGTCCATGGACAAGTCCAAAGCCCTGTCTGCCGCGCTCTCCCAGATCGAGCGCCAGTTCGGCAAGGGCTCGGTGATGAAGCTCGGCAAGTCCGACAAGTCGATGGACATTGAAACGGTGTCGACCGGCTCGCTCGGCCTCGACATTGCCCTCGGCATTGGCGGTCTGCCGCGCGGCCGCATTGTCGAAATCTACGGGCCGGAATCCTCCGGCAAGACCACTTTGTCGCTGCACACCATTGCCGAGGCCCAGAAGAAGGGCGGCATCTGCGCCTTCGTCGACGTCGAACACGCGCTCGACCCGATCTATGCGCGCAAGCTCGGCGTCAATGTCGATGAGCTTCTGATTTCGCAGCCGGATGCCGGCGAGCAGGCGCTGGAAATCGCCGATACGCTGGTGCGCTCCGGCGCGGTCGACGTGCTGGTGGTCGATTCGGTCGCCGCTCTCGTGCCGCGCTCGGAACTCGAAGGCGAAATGGGCGACGTGCAGCCGGGCTCGCAGGCGCGCCTGATGAGCCAGGCCTTGCGCAAGCTGACCGCCTCGATTTCCAAGTCGAAGACCATGGTCATTTTCATCAACCAGATCCGCATGAAGATCGGCGTCATGTACGGCTCGCCGGAAACGACGTCGGGCGGCAACGCCTTGAAGTTCTACGCCTCGGTGCGCCTCGACATCCGCCGCATCGGCGCCATCAAGGACCGCGACGAGGTCATCGGCAACCAGACCCGCGTCAAGGTCGTGAAGAACAAGCTGGCGCCGCCGTTCAAGCAGGTCGAGTTCGACATCATGTACGGCGCCGGCGTGTCCAAGGTCGGCGAGCTGGTCGATCTCGGCGTCAAGGCCGGCGTGGTCGAGAAATCCGGCGCCTGGTATTCCTACGACAGCCAGCGCATCGGCCAGGGCCGCGAGAACGCCAAGGTGTTCCTGACGCAGAACGTCGATATCGCCGCGAAGATCGAGGCGCAGGTGCGGGCCAATTCCGGCGTCATTGCCGAAGTGATCGATGCCGGCGAGGCGGAGAAGGACGACGACAGCGCTGCCGAAGCTTGAAAAGCTCCGGGCACGCCGGCTGCTGGTGACTTTGCACCAGCGACCGGCGCCGGTCTTGGCGAAGGAGAGCCCTCCGTGACGGGAGCGGTTGTCGTCGCACAGGAGCCGGCACAGGCGGGAACGACCCTGCTTGAAGCGCCCAAGTCTGCCAATGAAATTTCTGCCAATGAGCTGTCTGCCAACGACGTTGATGCTGTCGCCAGCGACAACGAGCCGGGCGTTCTTTTGACCGCCCATCCGAAGCCGGCCAAGCGCTTGAACGCGCGTGAGCGGCAAATGGCGAAAAGGAGCGGCGGCGGGACTGAGAAGGACGAAGCCAAGAACGGGACCAAGCCGATGACGGCAGCGGCGAAGTTCAAGGCTGAGGACAAGGCGGAAAAGGCCAAGCTCAAGGCGTCGCAGAAGGCGCAAAAGGCCGACACTAAGGCCCGCAAGATCAGTGCGGCGAAAGCCGCCAAAGCCGCTCGCGGTTAAGACTGGCCGCGGCCGGCAACCTGAGTTTTGAGTTGCAAGCTTCGTTCTGCGTAGCGCATCGCCCCCATCGGCACCCGGTTGCATAAAGCGGCCGCCACCGAGGATGGGGGCGTCGTGCGTTTGCGCGCTTCTCTCTCCCCGCCGCTTGCGGGAGAGGGTGCCCCGCCGACATAAGCGCGTTTACGCGCGTCTTTGACGCGCTATGCCGGGTGGGTGACGGGCTGGTCTGCCGCAAGCCCCTGCGACACTGCGTCCGAGACCTTGCGAACCGGGACAACCATTCCGACATTTTCCTCACCAGATGAAAAAAGGCGCGCATGGGGCGCCGCCTGTCTGGCGAGGGAACGATGAACTACTTCCGCACGGCAATTCTGCTGGCCGGCCTGACCGGCCTGTTCATGGGCGTGGGCTTCCTGATCGGAGGCGGCAATGGCGCCATGATTGCGCTCCTGGTCGCCGGCGGCATGAACCTGTTCGCCTATTGGAATTCAGACCGCATGGTGCTGTCGATGCACGGCGCGCAGGAAGTCGACGCAGCGACCGTGCCCGACCTGTACGCCATGGTTTCGGAGCTGTCGCAGCGCGCCGGTCTGCCGATGCCGAAGGTCTATCTGATGGACAATCCGCAGCCGAACGCCTTTGCCACCGGCCGCAATCCGCAGAACTCGGCGGTCGCCGTCACCACCGGCTTGTTGCAGCAATTAAACCGGGACGAGGTCGCCGGCGTGGTGGCCCACGAACTGGCGCATATCGCCAATCGCGACACCTTGATCATGACGATCACGGCGACGATCGCCGGCGCCATTTCCATGCTCGGCAACTTCGCGATGTTCTCCGGCATGGGCGGCAACCGCGACAATAATAACGGCATGGGCATGATCGGCACCTTGGCCATGGTCATTCTCGCGCCGCTCGCCGCCATGCTGGTGCAGATGGCGATCAGCCGCACCCGCGAATATGCCGCCGACAATCTCGGCGCGCAGATCAGCGGCCAGCCGCTGGCTTTGGCCTCGGCATTGGCGCGGATTTCGAACGCCGCCCACGCCATCCCGAACGACAGCGCCGAGCGGTCGCCGGCGACCGCCCATATGTTCATCATCAACCCGCTATCCGGCGCGCGCATGGACAACCTGTTCTCGACCCATCCGGCGACCGAAAACCGCATCGCAGCCCTGCAACAAATGGCGGGCGGGGCCGGGCAGCCGTTCCTGCGGCCGCAAGCGCAGCCGGCCCATGGTCCTAGGGGCGGCCGGGCGACCGGCCGCGCCCCCTCGCGTGGCCCTTGGGGCAAAGCGACCCGGCGCGGGCCTTGGGGTTAAGCCGTCGGCTGGCTTCCTAGACTCAAAGCCCCCCC